>Ga0164295_10000104_pt1 | contig 71185 bp, 72 predicted proteins | sample GEODES006metaG_FD_111798 | JGI IMG/M metagenome (GOLD analysis project Ga0164295, IMG submission 111798) | Oligotrophic lake water microbial communities from Sparkling Lake, Wisconsin, USA - GEODES006 metaG | ecosystem: Environmental > Aquatic > Freshwater > Lake | place: USA: Sparkling Lake...
TTGAAAAATTAATTCCAAAGCGGCGGTAAATCCGAGCGGACGACGGGGTTCGAACCCGCGACCTGAACCTTGGCAAGGTTCCGCGCTACCAGCTGCGCTACGTCCGCATTTCATGCGTGGGCAAATCTATCGCAGCAAGGGGCTATCCGCCAAAGCGAGCGATTTCACCGTAGCGTAAGGGCATGGATTTGCGTGATGACTCGTTCTGGATGAACGGGCGATATGCCACTTCTCTCATCGAAGTAACTGATGATTTATCACGTTTAGATGATGGCAATTTTTGGGCAGTTAGCGTCAGTTTCGAAGGCAAGGTTCGTTTAGCCAGATTTAGACATGTTATGAAGGCGCGCTTTCCTTTCAGAGGGGGAGCAAACGGTTCAATTACTGGAAACTGGAAGACATCACTTGATCAAAGTGCATATTGCAACTACGTAAGAAGAATCAAAGAGGCGATTGCAAGTGGATGGGTCTATCAGGTAAATGCCTGTCGGATATTAACAACAGATTTCTCTGGTGATGAACTAGCTTCACTCTTTGGTCAACTCCTTAGTTCAAATCCAGCACCTTATGCCGCATATTTATCCTTGCCAGAGTTAGCCATTGCATCTGCCTCGCCCGAACTATTTTTAAATCGTGACGGTAATAGGGTGGTGACTTCTCCAATAAAGGGGACACAAACCCTTGATGAGAATGGGTTTGGTGAGAAGGATCAGAGCGAGAACATCATGATTGTGGATTTGATGCGCAATGATCTAGGGCAAATTTGTCGTGACGGCAGCGTTGATGTGGCCAACTTACTGAGATCTGAAGATCATCCAGGTCTTCGACATTTAGTCTCGGATGTGACGGGTGAATTAAGAGGTGGAATTACGTGGAAAGAGATAATTACTGCGTTACTACCGGCTGGCTCGATTAGCGGTGCGCCCAAGAGTTCTGCGCTGCAGGTGATTGCAGAGAATGAACCAGTAGAGCGAGGCCCTTACTGTGGAATTCTTGGTTGGATAGAAGCAGACCAAGCGCAATTATCTGTTGCGATCAGAACTTTTTGGACTTTGCGTGATTCGAAGATGCACTTTGGAACAGGTGCGGGAATTACGTGGGGCAGTGAGCCAATGGCTGAATGGGAAGAGACGCAACTGAAGGCGCGAAAGTTGATTGCGATTGCTGGAGGAAATCTCTAATGCAGATTTGGTTAAACGACCAATTAACAGACTCGGTCGCTGCTGATGTCAACGTAGGTGGTTGGCCAAGTGGTGAAGGCGTCTTTGAAACTATTCGAACCCAAGATGGCGAGGTCTTTGAACTCGGGCGGCATATGCGTCGGGCGCTAGAGGCAGCGACATCTAAAGGGTTTTCTTTGCCTAACGAAGAAGTTGTGCGAAGTGGAATACATTCTCTTTTAATTGCAGAACCGCAGGCTATTGGACGATTGCGTTTACTCTTCTCAAAAGAGAGATTTATTGCTGTTCACCAACGCTATCAAGATATATCTAGGCCAGCTAAATTGGCGGTAGTAGAAGATTCAGTAATTGTTGAATCAATAAGCATCAAGACTTATCCATACGAACATCGTTTGGTTCTTTTGGAGCAGGCGCAGAAAGTTGGCCATGATGAGATTATCTGCGTTAATGAAGATGGAGAAGTTTCAGAAGGCGCGGTTTCGAATTTTCTTTTCCGTATTGATGGGAAGTGGGTTACAACCCCTCTATCCTCTGGCGTTCTGCCAGGTATTCAACGGGCGATAGTTATCGAAAGATGCGGGGTAGCGGTCAAGCAAATATTTAAATCTGAGTTAGGCAGAGTTGACGCGGCTTTTGTAATCTCAAGTTTGAAAATTGCGCTTTCTGTTGCATCCATCGCCGGAAAATCCTTACAAATGGATGAAGATTGCAAGGCGTTGGCTGCGAATATTTGGGCAAACACACACAAGCATTCGGTAGGCTAAGGCTATGTCTGCGATAGCAATCAAGGTCGATGGAGTTTCGGTATCAGTTGAGGCCGAAACCCGTCCGACCCAGCTATTTGCCGAGCGCAAAGAGATTATCGTCTGCAAAGTCAACGGGGTCCTAAAAGATCTCTGGATCGAACTCGCTGATGGTGACTCGGTTGAAGCAATTTCGATTTCATCACCTGAAGGTCTTTCTGTACTTCGCCACTCAACAGCACACGTAATGGCGCAAGCGGTCCAACAAGTCTTTGCGCAGACTCAATTAGGAATTGGCCCGCCCATTACCGATGGTTTCTATTACGACTTCGATCCGATGAGAGCTTTTAATCCTGAGGATCTTGTAAAGATTGAAAGTGCGATGCGCAAGATAATTAAGGATGGACAGCGCTTTCGCCGTCGCGTTACAACAGAGGCTGATGCTTTAAAAGAGTTGGTCCACGAGCCTTATAAGTGTGAGTTAATCGGAATCAAATCTGGCGCAGGCGATGAAGCGAGCGTTGAGGTTGGTGGCGCTGAACTAACAATTTATGACAATTTAGGTCGCGATGGTCAACCTGTTTGGTCTGATCTCTGTCGTGGCCCACATCTGCCTTCTACAAAACATATTCCGGCATTTAAATTAATGCGAACCGCCGCTGCATATTGGCGAGGTTCAGAGAAGAATCCAATGCTGCAACGCATTTATGGAACTGCTTGGCCATCACAAGAAGAGCTAGATGCTTATCTTGAACTTCTTGCTGAGGCTGAAAAGCGCGATCACCGTCGCCTCGGCACCGAACTTGATCTGTTTTCTTTTCCTGAAGAGATTGGTTCAGGTCTGGCTGTCTTTCATCCCAAGGGCGGGATCATTCGTCGCGCGATGGAAGATTATTCTCGTAAGCGCCATGAAGATGAAGGTTATGAATTCGTTTATTCACCGCACCTAACTAAGGCTGCGCTCTTTGAAAAATCTGGCCACTTGCAGTGGTACTCAGAAGGCATGTATCCGCCGATGGTGATGGATGAAGAGTTACACGCCGATGGCACGATCAAACGTGCTGGCCAGCAGTACTACATGAAGCCGATGAACTGCCCTTTCCATAATCTTATTTTTGCCTCTCGTGGACGCTCTTATCGCGAGTTGCCCCTACGTCTTTTTGAATTTGGAACTGTTTACCGTTATGAAAAATCTGGCGTTGTTCACGGTCTTACTCGCGCCCGCGGCTTCACACAAGATGATGCGCATATTTACTGCACAAAAGAGCAGATGGTCGGCGAGCTAGATTCGCTACTCACCTTCGTGCTCAATTTGCTTCGTGACTATGGCTTAGAAGATTTCTATCTTGAACTTTCTACACGCAACCCTGAAAAATCAGTTGGTGAAGAAGCAGATTGGGTGGAAGCTACAGAGGCTTTGCGTAAAGCAGCACTCGCGCAAAATCTGGAGCTAGTCCTAGATGAAGGCGGCGCGGCGTTCTATGGCCCAAAGATTTCGGTTCAAGCAAAAGATGCGATCGGCCGCACCTGGCAGATGTCGACCATCCAAGTTGATTTCCAATTGCCGCAACGCTTTGAACTTGAATATTCTGCAACAGATGGAACACGCCAGCGCCCAGTGATGATTCACCGTGCTCTCTTCGGTTCGATAGAAAGATTCTTTGGTGTTCTCACCGAACATTACGCCGGTGCATTCCCACCATGGCTTGCTCCAGTGCAAGTAACAGCGATTCCTGTCGCAGAAGCCTTTTCTGATTACCTGGCTGGGGTAGTAAAGGAATTTAGATCGGCTGGTATTCGCGTCGAACTTGATTCATCTGATGATCGCATGCAGAAGAAGATCCGTAATGCCCAGATGCAAAAGGTTCCATATATGTTGATCGCCGGTGAAGAAGATCAAGCTGCTGGTAAAGTCTCGATTCGCTATCGCAGTGGGGAACAAAAGAATTCCATATCTATTGCAGACGCTATCGCTGAGATTAAATTAGCAATTTCCGACCGCAAGCAGGTCTAATAGTGTCTTCACCTGATTTAGGAATGCCAGATAGATGGTCTCGCATATGGGCGCCGCATCGCATGGAATATCTCAAGGGTGAGAACCGGCCGCTAGATCAAAATGAGGTCGAGTGTCCTTTCTGTCGAATTCCAACTCTTTCAGATGAAGAAGGTTTAATCGTTGCTCGTGGTGAATTTGCCTACGCAGTTATGAATTTATATCCATATAACGCGGGTCATTTATTGATCTGCGCTTTTCGCCATGTTGCCGATCTAACCGATCTGACGAAGGATGAACGCGATGAAATCTCCGAGATGAGCGCCCACGCAATGGTTACTTTGCGCAAAGTCGCATCACCTGCTGGTTTTAACTTAGGCATGAATCAGGGGGCGATCTCTGGTGCTGGGATTGCTGAGCATATCCATCAACATGTTGTTCCGCGCTGGTCGGGCGATGCCAACTTCATGCCAATCATTGGTCAAACAAAAGTTATGCCAGTCTTACTTTCCCAAACCCGCGCTGAACTCGCTGCAGCCTGGTAGATATTTACTTAGTGCAGTAGATCCAAATAACTCTTAACAATATCTATTCCTAGCCCATTAGAAATCACAATTGGAATGGCTGGAAATAAAAGTCCTGCAGCGAATGCACCTTCGCCGGCGTTTTCAATCTCGGCTAAGTATTCTTCACGAAAATCAGCGACTAACTCTTGGTGCTCGACATCGCTAGCGCGCACAGTCGGTGGATTGGTGCTGTAGTCACGCAACTCTTGAGTCTCAAGGTTTATTAAGGCAATTGGTTCACCTTTATCGCCATGTAAAACAAGAAAAGGTGTCGCAAGCTGATCGAAGACGCGATTTCCTATCATGATCGCATCTTCGAAATCCGAATCTGATCCTTCAAGTTCATTGACAATAACCAATCTCGGCAATTGAAAATCACTTAGTGATTGCCATAAATCAATAGTCGGTTGATCAATGCCGGCCGCAGGATTTATAACAAAGATTGCCAGATCACTTTCAGCGACGCCGATATCTGAGACTTCTGCGCCAAAGAGATTTGCGATCGCTTGGGGTTGGGCCGAGATATGGCCGTAGATATGGATGCGTTTTGCAGAAGTCACAGGCGTCAGAATAGGTGAAATTCCGCCCTTAAGCCTACGATGGTGGTGATGTTAAGCGCTTCTTTAAAGCCAGCCGTAACCCGCGCCATCAATCCAATTGCGCGCGGGGCGCTTCGTCTTGGTCTAACGCCAAATGCCGTTACTGCAATCGGGGCGATCGGTCTCGTTGTTAGTGCGCTCTTTTTTTATCCTCGTCAGGAATTCTTCTGGGGAACCATTGTCATCTCAATATTTGCTCTCAGTGATCTCTTTGATGGAGCTATGGCGCGAATTTCACAAAAAGGTGCCAGCCATTGGGGTGGTTTTTTAGATTCGACAATCGATCGAATTACAGATTCTGCGATCATGGTGGGATTAATAATTGCTTTAATTGATATTGATGATCCGCTGGCACCAATCGCGCTAGCGGCACTGGTTGCCGGTGGTTTGGTCTCTTACGTGCGAGCGAAGGCTGAGTCTTTGAATATCGAGTGTTCAGGTGGAATCGCAGAAAGAACTGAGCGCTTGATTTTGACTCTCACCGCGATTGGACTGGATGGATTGGGGGTTCCTTACGCGCTAGCTATCGGAATCTGGGGGCTCTTGATTTTGGCTACCGTTACAGTCGTGCAAAGAATTTTGATTGTGAAGGCTGAGATTTAGCTAGATGAATAAAGATTTTTTATTATCAGTGCCCTATTTCGCGGGATGGCGAATAGTGCGTGCGTTGCCCGAAAAGACTGCTTACTCGTTATTTGAAAGAATTGGCAAAATAGTTCTATCTCGCAATGGTGCGCAGATGAAAAGATTGCGCAGTAACTTGCAAAGAGTTGCCCCCGGCAATAGCCCAGAAGACATGGATAAACTTATGCGCGCTGCTGTTTCATCGAGCATGCGTTATTGGTGTGACACTTTTCGATGCTCAGATTGGTCGAAGTCTCGTATCTCGACGACAGTAACGGCGACGCGAGAAGAATTATTAACGGAGCCAATGAAGGATGGCCGCGGCGTAGTTGTTGCCCTGCCTCACGCTGGAAATTGGGATCATGCTGGTTTCTATTTTTGCGGGATGGGATTTCCGCTTATAACAGTTGCTGAAAGAGTGAAGCCCGAAGCCTTATTTAATAAATTTCTTGAGTATCGCCAGAACATGGGTATGGAAGTTTTGGCACTTGATGGAAGATCAATGGGAACGCTTATGCAGCGTGCGCGTGAAGGTGCGCTGATTGCTTTGGTTTCAGACCGAGATTTATCTCGTAGCGGAGTAGATGTGAACTTCTTTGGACATCCTGCGCGCATGCCTGCGGGAGCGGCATTGCTCGCCATACGTACTGGAATACCTTTGATAACAGCTTTTGTTTCTTATACAAACACCGGAATTCATATCGAGTTCAATAGCGTGGAAATTCCTTCGCAGGGGACAGAGGCAGAACGAGTCACAACGGTGGTGCAGCAGTGCGCAGACCTATTTGCACAAGGAATTGCTAAACATCCGCAGGATTGGCATATGTTGCAACGCATCTGGACCGATGGCGACTTTAAAGAGAGAACGCAATGAGTCTTCAAAAGTTACGTATTGGTCTGGTTTGTCCTTATGGTTGGGATACACCGGGTGGAGTGCAAAATCATGTACGAGATTTAGCGGAGTACTTAATTGCTAAAGGTCACTACGTTTCAGTATTAGCTCCGGTAATTGATGAAGGTGCTATTCCCGATTATGTTGTCAGCGCTGGAAAACCTATTTCTATTCCTTATAACGGGGCTGTGGCAAGAGTGTTATTTGGGCCTATTGCCTTTTCACGAGTTCGTCATTGGATATCAGACGGAAATTTCGATTTATTGCATCTGCACGAGCCAGCCATTCCCTCAATTTCACTTTTGGCTTGCTGGGCAGCCGAAGGTCCACTAGTTGGGACTTTTCATGCGGCTGCGAAACGACAGAAAGCAATCTTTGCAATTGGTCCGATTCTCGAACCGGTGATTGAAAAACTTACCGCTCGTATTGCAGTGAGTGAGGCGGCTCGCGAAACTTTAACCGAACATCTAGAAACGGATGCTGTCGTTGTGCCAAATGGGATTTATGCAGATCTCTATCGTGATGGTGAAGTGCGCGCGGAATGGAGCGGAAATACCCTTGGTTTTATTGGGCGATATGAAGAACCACGAAAGGGTTTGTCCGTTTTACTTGAAGCGCTACCAATAATCGCTCGCTTCGCACCTGATGTCCGAGTCTTGGTTGCTGGACCTGGCGATAGTAAGGAAGTACAAGAATCGATTGATCCGCAATTGAGAAACCGCTTTGAATTTTTAGGACGCATAACGGAGAAAGAGAAGGCAGATTTTCTCTCATCTGTGGCTCTCTATGTTGCGCCAAATACTGGTGGTGAATCGTTTGGAATTATCTTGGCCGAAGCTCTAGCAGGAGGAGCAGCAGTTGTTGCTAGTAATATTCCAGCTTTTGATTCACTTCTTGGCAATGGTGAGTTTGGTGCATTATTCCAATCCGAGAATCCCCAAGAGTTAGCAAAAGTCGTAATCGATTTGTTAAGAGATGCGGACAAGCGCAAGTCTTTGGCGCAACGCGGCAAGGCCTATGCCCAACGCTTTGATTGGGATGTGGTTGCAGAAGATATCTATTCGATTTATGAGATGGCTCTAGTAGGCGGTAAAGGCGTAACGCTCTCTTCAGAAAATCGTGCGTGGAATCGCTTCCTGGGAAGAGAAGGCAAATAATGGAAAAGTTCTTATCTTTCGCACTCGTTCTCATCTTTGTAATTTGGTATCTCTCATATTCGGCGACTCGTCTAGACCGGCTGCATCATCGTGTTGAAACCAGTTGGGCGAATTTAGATGGACTTTTACAGCGACGGGCAGCGGTTGCACTGGAGATTGCTAAAAGTGATATCGCTGATCCTGCCTCCGCCTTGCTTTTGACCGCGGCTGCACACCAAGCAAGGGATGCTCAAATGCAGTCTCGCTCCCAAGCCGAAAGTGGTTTATCTGGAGCGCTCGGTCTTCTACTGCATGATGATCATCTTGTGTATGGCCATATTGAAAAAGATTTACTTCGCGAACTCTCAGAGCTAACTGACAAGATTCGCGTAGCAATTGCAATGCACGTAGATGCAGTTACTCGCACTCAAATGGTGCGCAGGAAGCCTGTTTTCAAAATTTTCAGACTTGCTGGTAGTGCACCGCTGCCAGTTACATATGAATTTGAATCTGATGTCCTATAAAAAAACATTGGTTGCTTTAGTCGGCCTTCTTCTGATTTCAATTGCTGCGGGCTCCGTATTTGTTTACTTGGGAGAAAACAAAATTGATCCATTGCCAACCGAAGTCGAAAAAGAAGAGAGTCGCAATTCACTGAGTGGGCGCATAGGTAGTGATGGACCGATCTTGGTGGTCAAGATCGATGATACGCCTGCTGCGCATCCTCAAGCGGGGTTAGAAGATGCCGATGTTGTCTACATCGAGCAAGTAGAAGGCGGATTAACACGACTTGCTGCAGTATTTTCCTCAAAGATTCCAGAAGTGATTGGCCCAGTGCGCAGCGCTCGAATTTCGGATCTCGAACTACTTGAACAATTTGGTCGTGTTGCATTTGCCTACAGCGGTGCACAAAGAAAACTCTTGCCGGTAATAGCTGAGGCCAATTTGGAAAATCTAGGTGCACAGAGGCAGGGACGTGATATTTACGCCAATGATCCAGCGCGAATGGCACCGACTGCGATGATGCTGCAGGCGAAAACGCTAATGGACAAAGTTGCCGCTAAAGAAAGTTCAATCGCACTTTCTAAAAATACTGGTTGGAAATTTGGCGACAGCCTAGAAACTGGAACAGCGATTAGCTCTGTAAAAGTTTCTTGGCCGGCAACCTCTTATGACGTTACATGGTCGCAATTGGAGAATCGTTGGCTGTTATCAAACCGTGGTTTGCCAGATTTGGCTGCATCTGGATTTCATTTAGGTCCGACCACTTTTGTTATTCAATTAGTATCAATTACTCCTTCTGAATATTTCGATAAAAGTGGAGGAGTAACACCATTTACCGCAACAGTCGGAAGTGGAAAAGGTTTTATTTTGCGCGATGGATTAGCGATTGACGCGGTATGGAATCGTCCAACAGCCGAAGCGGGTACATCGTGGACTACGCCAACCGGAGAAGAAATTCTCTTCGCTCCGGGCCAAGTATGGGTGGCACTTACCGATAAGCAGCCTGTATTCACGCCCGTTGCTACTGCAATCTCCGCGGATGCGGCATCGAAGAGTTCAAAGTAGTATTGCATCATCGATAAAGGAGTTCTAAATGTCAGAGGCAGTAGGCACAGCGCGCGTTAAGCGCGGTATGGCAGAAATGCTCAAGGGTGGCGTCATCATGGATGTCGTAAACGCTGAGCAAGCCAAGATCGCCCAAGATGCTGGTGCATGTGCAGTGATGGCTCTAGAACGCGTACCCGCAGATATTCGCGCACAAGGCGGAGTCGCACGTATGTCCGATCCTGACATGATTGAAAAGATTAAGGCTGCAGTAACGATTCCGGTGATGGCAAAAGCTCGCATTGGTCACTTTGTGGAAGCCCGCATTTTGGAAGCGCTCGGCGTTGACTACATCGATGAATCAGAAGTATTAACACCTGCAGATTTCGAAAACCACATTGATAAGTGGGATTACAAAGTTCCCTTTGTTTGTGGTGCAACAAATCTTGGTGAAGCGCTACGCCGTATCAATGAAGGTGCTGCAATGATCCGTTCCAAAGGTGAAGCCGGAACAGGCGATGTTTCAAATGCGATGATGCATATGCGCAAAATTGGTGGAGAAATCCGCCGCCTTTCATCCATGCGTGAAGATGAACTCTATGTGGCAGCTAAGGAACTTCAGGCACCTTATGCACTCGTTAAGGAAGTTGCCCAAACTGGCAAACTTCCAGTTGTTTTATTTACAGCTGGAGGTATTGCGACTCCTGCAGATGCTGCGCTGATGATGCAGATGGGCGCAGACGGCGTCTTTATCGGTTCCGGTATTTTCAAATCTGGTGATCCGGCTGCGCGAGCCCTGGCTTGTGTTAAGGCAACAACTTTCTTCGATGATGCCAAAGTAGTGGCGGATGCATCTCGCGGTTTAGGTGAAGCAATGGTTGGTATAAATGTTGCAGATTTGCCAGCACCACACCGATTAGCCGAACGCGGCTGGTAATTCACTAACTGCAATGAAGATAGGTGTTCTGGCGCTACAAGGCGATTTCCGTGAGCACTTATTGGCTGCTAAACAAGCAGGACATGCGGCGTTAACGGTAAGGCGTAGTGAAGAACTCGCCGAAGTCGACGCTCTAATACTCCCTGGTGGTGAATCAACCACGATCGCGCAATTAGCGCGAACTTTTGATCTTTTCGCGGATATAAAAAATAGGATCGCAGATGGCATGCCGGTTTACGGTTCATGCGCCGGCATGATTCTTTTAGCCGATCGCATTGTCGACGGGGCGCCAGGACAGGAAACCTTCGGCGGCATCGATATGACGGTGCGTCGCAACGCTTTTGGGCGACAGGTTGATTCTTTTGAAAGTGATTTAAACTTTGATGGCAACAAGATGCATGCAGTTTTCATCCGAGCGCCGTGGGTAGAAGAGCTATCTAATTCAGTCCAGGTTCTCTCTGAAGTTATAGCCGCCGATGGAAAGCGCCACCCCGTGGCAGTCCGACAAGGCTCACTTTTTGCCACCTCTTTCCATCCGGAATTAACCACAGATTTACGCGTACATCGTTACTTCTTTGATCAAGTGTGTGCTGGCGCGATAAAGTAACGACACTAAAATTCGCGTTTTAAAGATGATTGAGGTGTTCTAAATGTCAGGCCATTCCAAATGGGCAACGACAAAGCATAAGAAGGCTGTCATCGATGGTCGTCGCGCGAAGAATTTCGCGAAATTAATCAAGGCTATCGAAGTAGCGGCGCGCAATGGTGGCGCCGATGTTGATGGCAACCCAACTCTCTTTGATGCAATCGCTAAGGCAAAGAAGAATTCCATGCCAGCGGATAATATTGATCGCGCAGTAAAACGTGGCGCTGGCCTCGAATCTGGTGGCGCTGATTGGCAAACAATTATGTATGAAGGCTACGGACCAAACGGTGTAGCAATTATGATCGAATGTCTTTCCGATAATCGCAATCGCGCCGCATCTGAAGTTCGCGTTGCAGTAACTCGCAACGGTGGATCGATGGCAGATCCCGGTTCGGTTTCATATCTCTTTAATCGCAAAGGCGTAATCATTGTGAGTAAAGATGGTGGAGTGACCGAAGAGAAGGTACTGGAAGCAGTTCTTGAAGCTGGCGCTGAAGAAGTTAACGATTTAGGCGAATCATTTGAAGTGGTTTGTGAAGCTAGCGATTTGGTCGCAGCCCGCACCGCCTTGCAATCAGCCGGAGTGGATTATGAATCTGCAGATTCTTCATTCCTGCCTTCGATGAGTATTCCGCTAGATGCCGAAGGCGCCACAAAGGTATTCGAGTTAATTGATGCAATTGAGGAGTTGGATGATGTTCAGAATGTCTACAGCAACTTCGATGTATCTGATGAAGTTATGGCGAGCCTTTCCTAGGCGTAAGTACTCCACGTCATAGGCTGTGAAGTTATGAGCCAACAACTAATTCGCGTGCTGGGTGTAGACCCGGGTTTAACGCGTTGTGGTGTGGGCGTAATTAGCGGAGCACCGGGTGCGCCGCTTCAGTTAATAAGTGTGGGTGTGATTTTGACACCGTCTACTACGGCCCTTGAGCTAAGACTCTTACAACTAGAGCGCGAGTTAACGCAATGGGTGGAACTTCATAGGCCTGATGTCATCGCCGTGGAACGCGTTTTCGCACAACACAATGTTCGCACTGTGATGGGAACTGCCCAGGCCGCAGGTATTGCGTTGCTAGTTGCTGCTCGTGCTGGAACCCCTGTCGCAATGCACACTCCAAGTGAAGTTAAGGCTGCAGTTACTGGATCAGGCCGCGCGAATAAAGTCCAAGTCGCCGAGATGGTTAAGCGCTTACTTTCTTTGAAAGAGATTCCGAAGCCTGTAGACAGCACAGATGCACTCGCGCTTGCTATCTGTAATATTTGGCGCGGTTCAGGCAATTCTAAATTAGAGATCGCCGTTGCTGCAGAAAAATCACGTTTAGCTAAGTTGGTAGGCAAATGATTTCTTTAATAAATGGCGTTGTTCGTTCCCTTGGGGTTGATCGCGCCGTTGTCGAGGTTGGGGGAGTAGGTCTGGCTATTTCCATAACTCCTGCAACGAGCGCTTCGTTAAATATTGGTGCCCCCGCGCAATTCTTTACTTCTATGGTTGTACGCGAGGATTCGTTAACGCTCTACGGTTTCTTAGATGATGATGTCAAGGCGCTCTTTGAGTTGGTACAAACGGTTAGTGGCATTGGTCCAAAGGTTGCGCTATCACTTGTAGCCGCCATATCTCCGAGCCAATTAGGTATCGCGATTGCAAAGGAAGATATCGGAGCAATTGAAAAGGTACCTGGCATCGGTCGAAAAGGCGCACAGCGCTTAATTTTGGAGTTAAAAGGCAAGCTTTCAGATTTTGGGACATCACATAAGATTGCACACCATCAACCTGCATGGCGTGAACAGTTATCCAGTGCGCTAATCTCTTTGGGTTTTAGCGCGAAGGAATCTGACAACGCGATTACTACAGTTGTCAGCCAGATCGCCGAAGAAGGTGGCGATGCCAATGCCACTGATCTCTCTGATTTGTTAAAGCGCGCCTTGCAGAAGGGTGGCCGCTAAAGATGAGCGATGATCGTTTAGTCACTCCCGAATTTATTAGCGATGATTCGGCTGCTGAACATGCCCTTCGCCCTAAGACGCTTTCTGAATTTATTGGGCAAAAAAGAGTTTGTGATCAAATTGATGTTCTTTTAACCGCGGCCAGGCAGCGTAATTCAGCGGCCGATCACATTCTTCTTTCGGGTCCGCCAGGATTGGGGAAGACAACTTTGGCCCTTATTTTGGCTAGTGAAATGCAAACGCCAATTCGCATCACCAGTGGACCAGCCATTACTCATGCGGGAGATCTTGCAGCAATACTTTCATCTCTTGTCGAAGGGGAAATTTTATTTCTAGATGAAATACATCGCCTGCCCAGGCCCGCTGAAGAACTTTTATATTTGGCGATGGAGGATTTCCGAGTTGATGTTGTAGTGGGTAAAGGCCCTGGAGCAACGGCGATCCCTTTGCAACTTCCACGTTTCACATTAGTTGGTGCAACTACGCGTGCTGGTTTATTGCCTAGTCCACTACGTGATCGCTTTGGGTTTACTGCTCATTTAGATTTCTATGAAGAAAATGAATTGCAAGAAGTAATTCACCGCAGTGCCGCACTTTTACAGTTAAAAATTGATGCCAAAGCGGTTGAAGAAGTTGCCGGTCGCTCGCGCGGAACGCCACGTATTGCTAATCGCTTGCTGCGTCGTGTACGTGATTATGCGCAAGTTAGATCAGGTGCCAAGGGTGCAAATCATTTGACGCATGAGGATGCAATGGCCGCACTTGAAATGTATGAGGTTGACGAGAAAGGCCTGGATCGCCTGGATCGATCAGTTCTTGTGGCGCTAATCGAACGATTTAATGGTGGGCCAGTTGGTCTTTCAACGCTGGCGATTGCAGTTGGGGAAGAGACCGAAACTGTGGAATCTGTTGCTGAACCGTTTCTGGTCCGTAATGGATTTATGGCCAGAACACCGCGCGGGCGCATTGCAACAGCGCAAGGTTGGGCCCACGTGGGACGAACACCACCTGCTGGGGCTGCGACGCTTTTCGACACGCCAGCACTTGACGCCTAGACTCTGCTCCTATGTCCACACCAAATAAAACTGTGAAGAGCCCTGCCCGCTCTGGCCGCTCCCTTCTGATCTTGGCCGTGATCCTGCTCGGATTAATCGTTACCGCATTTGTTCAAGGCGCTTCAGCAGTTCGCCTCGGTCTCGATCTACGCGGAGGCACCAGCGTGACTTTGCAACCTCGCGCATCAAATGAGGCTAACAAGATCACATCTGAGGCGGTCGATCAGGCTGTGACAATTATTCGCCAACGAGTTAACTCATTGGGTGTGGCTGAAAGTGAAGTAACTGCTCAAGGCAGCGGAACAAATCGTCAGATTGTAATTTCAGTTCCTGGAGATAGCGGTCGTCGCGTTGTTGATTTAGTTGGTCAGACTGCCGAACTTCGCTTCCGCCAAGTTCTTGCCGAAAGCGCGGGAACCCCTACACCTGCAGATTCTTCCACTGCTGCAACTCCGGCAGATGGAGTGGTCGCAGATATCAATGCTCGCTATGCCGCACTTGATTGCACCAACCCAGCAAATCGTGAAGGTACTGGCGCTGATAGCCCTACTGAAACAATTGTTTCTTGTTCTCGTGAAGGCGGCGCTAAATATATTCTCGGACCAGCTGAAGTTCTTGGTCAGCAAGTATCTGAAGCATCCGCAGGCATGGACCCTTCCCAAGGCGTTGCCTGGTTTGTCTCCTTAACTTTTAACGGTGAAGGTACGAAGGCATTTGGTGCGCTAACTAATCGCGTGACATCTTTGTCATCACCGCAAAATCAGGTAGCAATTGTTCTTGATGGTTTGGTTGTTTCTGCTCCTCGAATTAACGAAGCGATTCCATCCGGTAACGCACAAATCACCGGATCGTTCTCGCAAGTTGAAGCACAGGATCTTGCCAACGTACTTAAGTACGGTGCGTTGCCGTTGGCATTTGACCGTGGTGAAGTTCAGCAAGTCTCGCCTACTTTGGGCGCCGACCAATTAAATGCGGGTCTTCTCGCTGGATTCCTTGGTCTTGGACTCGTAGTTATTTACTCACTTCTTTACTACCGCGGTCTTGGAATGGTGACAGTCGGCTCACTGGCTATTGCTGGTGGATTGGTTTACCTACTATTCCTAGTACTTGGATCGACAATCGGATTCACTCTGACCCTAGCTGGAATTGCAGGAGCGATCGTAGCGATCGGCGTAACAGCCGACTCATTTATCGTCTTCTTTGAGCGTATTCGCGATGAAGCACGTGAAGGACGATCACTACGTTCTGCAGTCGAAACCGGTTGGCAGAAAGCGCGTCACACAATTTTGGTAGCAGATGCGGTATCCCTAATTGCAGCGGTTCTGCTCTACTTCTTTGCTGTTGGCGGCGTCCGTGGTTTCGCTTTCACACTCGGACTCACAACACTTGTCGATCTAGTCGTCGTGTTCTTATTTACAAAGCCAATCGTGACAATTTTAGCCGGGGTCAAATTCTTCTCATCTGGGCATCGACTCTCCGGTTTATCGCCTAAGAGCATCGGTATGAAACCAACTCAATCTGTAGCAACATTGGAGGCGTAAGCAATGGCAAAACTTTCTGGTCTTGGTGGTCGCCTTTACTCTGGTGAGACTTCATTTGATTTCATTGGTCAACGTCGTCGTTGGTACTCGATTTCCGCAGTCTTCATCCTTGCCTCCATCGCAGCACTTGCAATTCAGGGTCTTCACCTCGGAATTGAATTCAAGGGCGGCTCGTCATACACCGTCAATAAATCAGGAATTAGCGTGGAGCAAGCACGTGCATCAGTTGCTTCAGTAGATATTCCGGGTGAGATTATTGTTCAAAAAATTGGTGACTCCAAGATTCGCATCCAAACCGGGGCACTGACTACTTCACAATCAAAGGGCGTCGAGAACGCACTTACTCAAACCTTCGATGTTGCTATTGAATCAATTGATACCCAAATAATTGGACCATCGTGGGGTAAGGAAATTACCAAGAAGGCGCTTTATGGTCTTATCGCATTCTTGCTAGTGATCATGCTCTTTTTGGCAATGGCCTTCGAACCCAAAATGGCAATAGCGGCGATCGTCGCCGTTGTTCATGACGTATTTATTACCGTTGGAATCTACGCGCTTGTTGGCTTCGACGTTACACCGGCCACGGTGATTGGCTTCCTAACAATTCTTGGCTATTCACTTTATGACACGGTAGTTGTATTCGACAAAGTTCGGGAAAATACCAAGTCAGTCGCTGCTGTTGGCAAGATTACTTACTCACAAGCTGCAAACTTGGCGGTTAATCAGACAATCGTTCGCTCTGCAAACACATCTTTGATTGCTTTACTACCAGTTGGATCGATTCTTTTCGTGGGCGCTGGCCTACTTGGAGCTGGAACTCTTAAGGATCTCTCGCTAGCGCTATTTATTGGTCTAGCAGTGGGTACTTATTCTTCTATCTTTATCGCACCTCCATTCTTGGCCTCACTTCGCGAAAAGGAACCCGCAATGCAGGCACTTGCTAAGCGAGTGGCATCTCGCGGGGGAGCAAGCGTGGAAGCGGTTTCATCTGCAACTGCAGCGCGTCCAGCGATTAGCCCAAGTGGCAATCGCGGACCTCGTAATCAACCAAAGCGTAAGGGTCGCAAGTAAGGCGAATTAATTTGCCACTAGCGCCATTAATATTCGATTAGACATGGATATTCTGGTTGCGCCGTTAATAGAGACCCTTAAAGAAAATGATCCAGCCAATAACTTAAGCGATGTTGAGCGGGCTTACGAGGTTGCAAAACTGGCTCACGTGGGTCAAACGCGTAAATCTGGTGAAGAGTACATAACTCATCCAGTTGCCGTCTCTCAAATCTTGGCCGAACTTGGGTTAAATGATGTGACGATCATTGCCTCGTTGTTACACGACACCATTGAAGATACGCCTTATTCATTGGCCCAATTGCGTTTGGATTTTGGTGATGAGATTGCAAATTTGGTTGACGGAGTAACCAAGCTAGATAAGTTGACCTACGGCCCAACGGCTGAGGCCGAAACGGTTCGTAAGATGGTTGTTGCTATGTCACGCGATATTCGCGTACTTGTTATTAAGTTGGCGGACCGACTACACAATGCTCGTACCTGGAAATATGTTTCCACTGAAAGTGCCGAGAGAAAAGCTCGTGAAACTCTAGATATTTATGCTCCACTTGCGCATCGCCTCGGCATGAATGCGATCAAATGGGAGCTAGAGGATCTCTCATTTGAAGTTCTTGAACCTAAAAAGTTTGAAGAAATTTCTCGATTAGTAGCCGAAAGATCACCCTCCAGAGATGCTCTTACCCAAGAAGTTATCGCCGCAGTGCAGGGTGATTTGCTCAAGGATTCAGTCTCAGCGACAGTCTCTGGCCGAAAAAAGCATTTCTATAGCGTTTATCAGAAGATGGTTGTTAGAGGCCGAGAGTTTAACGACATCTATGACTTGGTCGGCATTCGAGTACTAGTAAAGGATGTTCGCGATTGCTATGCCGTTCTCGGTTCAATTCACGCGAGATGGTCACCGGTTCCGGGACGATTTAAAGATTACATTGCGATGCCAAAATTTAATCTCTATCAATCACTGCACACCACTGTAATTGGACCAAGTGGTAAGGCGATCGAAATCCAAATCAGAACCTACGATATGCATTCGCGTGCTGAGTTCGGTATCGCAGCGCATTGGAAATACAAGCAGGGGAGCGAATCAAACTCTTCTTCGCCTGAAATGCTCTGGCTTCGCCAACTTCACGAATGGCAGAAAGAGACAGAAGATCCTTCAGAATTCCTTGAGGCGTTGCGTTTTGATCTTGGAAGCCCTGAAGTGTTCGTCTTCACTCCGAAGGGAAGTGTGGTTGCTCTTCCGGGTGGATCTACGCCTGTCGATTTCGCATATTCAGTTCATACCGATGTGGGCAGTCGTTGTGCGGGAGCTAAGGTGAATAATCGATTAGTTCCCCTCGATACCCGTTTGGTCAATGGTGATGTCGTAGAAATTGTTACAAATAAAAGTGAACATGCCGGACCATCGCGAGATTGGCTAAATTTTGTAAAGTCTCCAAGAGCGCGATCAAAGATTAAGGCGCACTTCAGTAAAGAACGCCGTGAAGAAGCAATTGATGCCGGTCGTGAATCTATAGCGCGACAGATGCGCAAGGCTGGTTTGCCGCTGCAGAAAATATTTGCAGGTCACTCACTTCTAGAGCTAGCCCACGATCTGCGTTACCCAGATATTTCCGCCCTCTATAGCGCTGTCGGTGATGGTCATGTTTCTGCCGCCTCGGTCATTGAGAAGTTAGTTGTCTCTTTGCGCGTTGAAGATTCGCATCCCGAGCCAACGATGGAACAAGTTCCAACAGGTTCACATTCGGTGCGTCGCTCCAGTAGCGCCATCGAAGTCGAAGGTGTTGGCGATGTATTAGTTAAGTTGGCACGTTGTTGTACGCCAGTGCCGGGAGATTCGATAGTCGGGTTTATTACAAAAGGCAGTGGAATTTCTGTGCACCGTGAAGATTGCATTAACGCCGCGGACTTGCAACAAAATCAAGGGGAGCGAATCGCAAAAGTAAAATGGCTGGCGGGCGCTGGCAGCGTATTCCTAGTAAATATCCAAGTTGAAGCGCTGGATAGAGCTAGGTTGCTCGCAGATGTAACACGCGCTCTTTCTGAACAGCATGTAAATATTTTGAGTGCAGCCGTAAATACTTCAAAGGATCGAACAGCGATTTCGAAGTTCACTTTTGAAATGGCCGATGCCACTCATCTTGATTCTGTCTTAGCAGCAGTCAGAGCAGTCGAAGGCGTCTATGACGTCTATCGCAATTAATTAAATTCAGCGAGAGACTTTTCTGCTTCGGCAAGCCAAACTTTACGAGCCTCGGCTGAATCAAGAGCCTCTTTCGCTTTCTTATCGTTTCCGACAGATTGAGATTTAGCAGCGATCTTCTCGTAATTCGCAATCGATTCAGCTAACTGCTTAACGACATCAGCAGCGCGAGCTTTTGCTGCTGGGTCAGTCTTACGCCAGATCTCAGCCTCGGCGCTCTTTATTGCCTCTTCAACTTTTGCCACTCGCGCATCAAAGGCAGCGCGCTTATCGCGGTGAGTGATTCCAATTTTTTCCCATGAGCGGAAGAGTTCGCGAAATGCATTCTTTGCAGCCTTGGCATCAGTAAATGGAACAAGTGCCTCAATTTGAACTATTAACTCCTCGCGCTTTGCTAAATTGGCGGTCATAGAAACTTCGCGTTTTTCTAAGTCAGCATTCTTTGCTGTGAAGAATTGATCCTGAGCAGCTTTGAATTTGCCCCAGAGCTTTGCATCATCACTTGGCTTGCCACGACCTGCGGCCTTCCATTGGTCCATCAAAGTTTTAAATTTGCGCGCAGTTGCGACCCAATCAGTGGATGTGGCTAGCGCAGATGCTTCTACAACTAGTGCCTTCTTGGCAGCCGATACCTTAGAAGTAACCTCTTCTAGACTGGCAAAGTGAGTGCGGCGACGCTTATCAAACTTGTTACGTGAGGCTGAGAAACGTTTCCACAGGTCGGCATCTGATTTCTTATCTAAACGAGGAGCAGATTTCCATTCTTCAAGAAGAGTCTTCAGGCGATCTCCCGTAGCTTTCCAATTCTCTGACAGTGCGAGTGATTCTGCTTCGGCAACTATCTTCTCCTTCTCAACTAAAACCTGTTCGCGGTGAGCCGCCTTGGCTGCAATTTCGAGGGCTTTCTTCGCCTCGTATGCTTCGCGGTGGCCTTCAATTAAGGGCTCAATTTGTTCAACGGAGAGTGAGAGTGCTTGCAAATCTCCAACACCATTTAATTCACGTACTTGTTGGCGCAATTTTTTAACCGCTTCATATGCATCATCTGGAACGACTGCGCCACTTGTGATTCGTGCAGCAGTTAAGGCAACTTCAGATGCTAAAGCTTCAAATTTGCGAACAAAATATTGCAACGCTTCTTCTGCAGTTTTGCCAGGATAGGAACCAACTGGCTTTTCGCCCTCTGGCGTAATTACAAATACTGTTCCGTCATCTGCCACTCGACCGAATTTTGATGGATCACCTATCAAAGCACTTGCCGCACTTGGTGTAGAAGGTGCGATCTTTACTGATCCTGGATTGATATTTTCGGTCATGGTTTTTCCCTTTCAGCGCGTCGGCTTTTAAGCCTTCGTTGTTTGAGTGTGCAGACGAGGTCTTGCGGAGATAAAAGGTACCCTGTCTTACTTATCGGGGAAAGTTCGCGCTCAAAATACGCCAGAAATAGGGGTGATTTAATGTTGGTGACTTCTTTCATCGCCCCGATGTTTGCCACCAATTGTTGGGTTATCGCATCTGGTCCAGGTCAAGAGTGCATCATTGTTGATCCCGGGATGCCAGATATTTCACATGAGATAACTTCCTTAGTCGCAGAACATGGTCTAAAACCAGTTGCAACACTGATTACTCACGGCCACCTAGATCACACTTTTTCTGTCAAACCTTTGGCTGATGGTTATGGAATTTCGGCCTATATACATACTGAAGATCGTGACTTACTGCTTCGCCCGCAGGGTGCGCATGGCGCAGAATTCTTAGCAACCCTTGATGCGATGAGTTTCTCTGAACCTCTTGAAGTTAAAAACTTGCGTCACGGTGATGAGATTGAACTTTTAGATATGAAGATAACGGCAATTCATGCTCCTGGCCACACTCGGGGGAGCACGATGTTTAAGGTAAATGATGAGACTCTCATTAGCGGTGATGTGTTATTTAAAGGCGCGATTGGCAGAACGGATCTACCATCGGGCTCGCATGAAGCGATGGTAAAGACCCTAAAGACCAGGGTTCTGCCCTTAAGTGATGATTTACGCGTGCTTCCGGGCCACGGGCCAGAGACGACAATTAAATTCGAGCGAAAAAATAATCCATATCTGAAAGAATTGCGCGCATGAAGTACGAAAAGATTCAAGCGCCTAAAGGGGTCAGTGAATACGGACCTCCGATGTCGTCTGCCTTTGAGTGGGTGCGCGAATCTTTAATAGCCCCTGCCAAACTCGCTGGCTACCAACTAATGGAACTACCGGTCTTTGAAGACACCGCACTTTTTTCACGTGGCGTTGGTGAATCAACAGATGTTGTAAGTAAAGAAATGTACACATTCGAAGATAGAGGAGGGCGTTCACTAACTTTGCGTCCCGAAGGAACAGCCGGAGTCACGCGCGCAGTTATCGAAAGCGGACTCGACCGCGGTCAACTTCCAGTTAAAGTTTGGTATTCAGGAGCATTCTTTCGTGCCGAGCGTCCGCAAGCTGGTCGCTATCGTCAGTTCTATCAGGTTGGTATTGAAGCAATTGGTTTAGATGATCCGGCAATTGATGCTGAGGTAATTGCGATTGCAGATCAAGGGTTCAAGTCTTTGGGGCTACGTAACTACCGACTTGAAATCACTTCACTCGGAGATAACGAGTCGCGTGCGGCTCATCGGGTAGATCTTCTAAAATTTATTTCGACCTTAGATCTTGATGAGGCAACCAAAGCACGCGCTGCGATAAACCCACTTCGCTTATTCGATGATAAGCGTCCGGAGATGCAGAAAGCGATGGCAAATGCGCCTTTGCTCCTTGACTATCTTTCAAAAGAGTCGTCCGAGAATTTTGAGCAAGTTAAGAGCTACCTCGACCAACTTGGCATTGCCTATCAAGTTAATCCAAGGATGGTTCGCGGTTTGGATTATTACACCGGAACTACATTTGAATTTATTCATGAAGGATTGGGCGCTCAGTCTGGAATCGGAGGCGGTGGACGCTACGACGGCCTTATGGAGATTCTTGGCGGCCAAGCGCTCTCTGGGATCGGATTTGGATTAGGTGTTGATCGAGCCCTTCTTGCTGCGCAAGCCGAAGGTGTCTTAATCGAAAACCAATTCTCATCAGATCTATTTATTATCCCACTGGGTGAAAGCCAAAAATCTGTTGCCCTTTCATTGGCAGCGCAATTACGTCTTTCTTCAATTCGGGTAGAAATCGCATTTGGGGATCGCGCACTGAAAGGTGCGATGAAAGCCGCTGATAAGAGCGGTTCTCGTTATGTAATTGTTCTCGGAGATTCTGAGGTTGCATCGGGAACGGTCGAACTCAAACGTATGAGCGATGGCTTCTCTTCATCAGTTAAGATTGAGGAATTGCAGAAGGCTCTAACCGGAGCGCTCTGAGCTATTTAACTTTCTAAGGTGGATTTTCTCTGATGTTAAGAACACATGACGCTGGATCACTTCGAGCAACTCATGCTGGTCAGACTGTTTCACTAGCAGGTTGGGTAGCTCGTCGTCGTGATCATGGCGGTGTGGCATTTATCGACCTACGTGATTCAACTGGTTCTGTTCAAGTAGTCATTCGTGATGAAGTTTTAGCTGGTTCGCTGCGCGCCGAATGGTGTCTACAGATTACGGGTGAAGTTGTACTGCGACCTGACGGCAACGCTAATTCCACTCTGCCAACCGGTTCTATTGAAGTAATGGGCGATGCCATTAAAGTTCTAAGTGAATCTGCCGCCTTGCCTTTTCCTGTTGATAGTGGAAATGACTCGGAAATATCAGAGGAAGTTCGTCTGAAGTATCGCTATCTAGATCTGCGTCGCGAAAAGCCTGCGGCAAATTTACGACTTCGCTCAAAAGTTACCTCAACTATTCGTCGTGTCATGGAGGATCTAGATTTTCTTGAGATTGAAACTCCGTATCTCACTCGCAGTACGCCTGAGGGTGCGCGCGATTTCTTAGTTCCGGTTCGGCTGCAACCAGGCAGTTGGTATGCGCTGCCACAGTCGCCGCAATTGTTTAAGCAGCTTTTAATGGTCGCAGGAATGGAACGGTATTATCAAATTGCCCGTTGCTTCCGTGACGAAGATTTTCGTGCCGATCGTCAACCAGAATTCACGCAATTAGATATTGAAATGTCTTTCATTGACCAGGCAGATATCTTGGCAGTTGCCGAAAAACTTTTGGTGAAGATTTGGAAAGAGGCAGTTGGCTTTGATATTCCAACTCCGATTCCTCATATGACATATGCCGATGCGATGCAGAACTATGGTTCTGATAAACCGGATTTGCGATTTGATTTGCAACTTATTGAGCAGACAACTTTTTTTGCAAAGACAGAGTTCCGAGTCTTTCAGGCACCATATGTTGGCAGCGTAGTAATGCCAGGGGGTGCATCTTCACCACGTCGCGAATTAGACGCTTGGCAAGATTGGGCAAAGGCGCGAGGCGCTAAAGGTTTGGCATACATTCTCGTAAATGAAGATGGAACTCTTGGCGGACCAGTATCAAAGAATTTTTCGGAATTAGAGCAAAGCGGAATAGTAACTGCTGCCGGCGCGAAGGCTGGAGATGCGATCTTCTTCGCAGCTGGCGAACGAAGCGCTTCCCTTGCACTTCTTGGCGCAGTTCGTCTTGAAATCGGTAAGCGTTGTAATTTAATAAATGAAGGTGCTTGGGAATTTCTGTGGGTAGTCGATGCACCAATGTTTGAACCAACCGATAACGGTGGTTGGACAGCGGTGCATCATCCCTTTACCGGACCTAAACCAGAATTCGCTAAGAGTTTTGCTAGTGATCCAGCAAACGCACTGGCTTATGCCTATGACATTGTTCTAAACGGTACCGAACTTGGCGGTGGGTCAATTCGAATCCATGATTGGCAGATACAGAAAGATGTATTTACAGTAATTGGTTTAAGTGATGAGGAAGCGGCTAGTAAATTCGGTTTCTTACTAGAAGCATTTAATTATGGACCACCACCTCATGGCGGAATTGCACTCGGCCTCGATCGCGTCTGTGCGCTATTAACCGGCAGCGACTCGATTCGCGAAGTAATCGCTTTTCCAAAGACTGCCAGTGGGGGAGATCCACTTACTGGTGCTCCCACTCCGATCACACCCGCGCAGCGTAAAGAAAGTGGCGTTGATGGAGCCACAAAGGTAGAAGCCCAGAAGTAAAGGCCTTCTCAGGTAGGCTAGCGATAGATTTATTACTAAGTGAGGATATAAATGATTACCGGTCCAGGAGGAGTTGCAACGATTATCGCTGCCTGCTCTCTTCTCGTCATTGCCATCGCACTCTCTTATGCCGTAATTCGAATCGGTCGCTTTATTGATGAAGCTAAAGTCTCGCTTAAGGTTTTAACTGATGAAACCGCTCCGCTGCTCCACGAGTCAACTCGCACGGTTGAGCTTATTAACAGCCCACTTGAAAGTTTTGCGCGGATTACTAAAAATATTGAAGATGTAACCACGAAGGTCGCTGATGCAACAAATGGATTTATGGATAAAAGTGGCCCTGCAGTAAAGGTCGCTGGCGCGATAATAAGCGCTGCGAACATGAGCAAATCGCGCTCTAAAAAGAAGAAGAAGGCGGAGTGATCCCCAACAGTGGAATCCGCCGAGATCCGTTCGCGCTGGCTGCGCTTTTTCGAAAGTGATAACCGAGAAGGTTTAACTCACACAATTGTTCCGTCGGCATCGCTTATTGCTGATGATCCTAATCTTTTGCTGGTCAACGCCGGTATGGTTCCATTCAAGCCTTATTTTTTGGGTGAAGTTACTCCACCTTTTAAGCGTGCAACATCAGTACAAAAATGCGTACGAACTCTAGATATTGATGAAGTTGGAAAAACTACACGTCATGCGTCTTTCTTCCAGATGTGTGGCAATTTCTCCTTCGGTGATTACTTTAAAGAGGGCGCCATAGCACTTGCTTGGGATTTATTGACTAGACCAATCTCCGATGGAGGTTATGGTTTTGCTGAGGATAAATTGTGGGTTACCGTCTTTTTAACAGATGATGAAGCCGCTGATATCTGGCATAAGAAGATTGGAATTCCGAAAGAGCGGATTCAACGACGCGACATGGCCGATAACTTCTGGTCGATGGGTGTTCCTGGTCCATGTGGTCCATGTTCTGAAATCTACTTTGATCGCGGTCCTGCATACGGTCGCGATGGTGGACCAATTGCAGATGAAAATAGATATCTAGAAATTTGGAACTTAGTCTTCATGCAAAATGAACGTGGTGCTGGTGGCGGTAAGGATGACTTCCCAATTCTTGGAGAACTACCTGCTAAAAGTATTGATACTGGTTTAGGCCTAGAACGTACCGCTGCGCTCTTGCAAGGTGTAGAAAACATTTACGAAATCGATACGACAATGCAGATTTTATCAAAAGCGATGGCTCTCACCGGAGTTAAATACGGCAAAGATGAAAAGACTGATATTTCCTTGCGCGTTATTGCAGATCATGCGCGAACTTCTGCAATGTTGATCGGAGATGGTGTTACTCCAGGCAATGAGGGTCGAGGTTACGTACTTCGTCGCACGATGCGCAGAACTATCCGAAATATGCGCCTGCTTGGAACAAATGACGCTGTTATGTCCGAACTAACTTCGGCCGCTATTGGCGCAATGGGAGCACAGTATCCAGAGCTGATATCAGATCAGAAGCGAATCCTGGAAGTCTCCATTTCAGAGGAAGAATCCTTTTTGCAGACGCTTAAGAGTGGAACTCAGATTTTCGATATCGCATCTTCGGAATTAAAGAGCAAGAAATTAAATGTCTTGCCGGGTGAAGAAGTTTTCAAATTACACGATACATATGGTTTCCCATTTGATTTAACGCTAGAAATGGCTCGCGAACAAGGTTTAGAAGTCGATGAAGTTGGATTCACGCGGCTAATGAAGGAGCAACGCGATCGAGCCAAGGCTGATGCCAAAGCTAAGAAGAGCGGGCATACGGATTTAAGTGAATACAAGAAAATTGTTGATGCCCATGGCACAACTGAATTCGTTGGTTATGCCCATCTATCGGCAGAGTCGAAGATCAGCGGAATCCTTCTTGAAGGCATTAGCGTAAAAAGCGCGCAGGCCGGCGACGACGTTGAGATTGTTTTAGAGCGCACACCTTTCTATGCTGAAGGTGGCGGCCAGTTAGCCGATGGCGGGCTAATCACTTTGGGAAATGGCGCAGTCATCGAAATTGATGATGTGCAAAGTCCTGTTAACGGGTTGTCTGTGCATCGCGGACGGGTGCGTTCTGGTGCACTAACAATCGGTGATGCAGCTTTAGCAGAGATTGATCAAGAGCGTCGCAACGCAATCTCGCGTGCACACACTGCAACACATATGGTTCATAAAGCATTCCGCGAAATTCTTGGTGAGACCGCAACGCAAGCTGGATCCGAAAATTCACCTGGACATTTCCGGTTTGACTTCCCAGCAACCGGAGCGCTTTCAGAGGGCGTTCTCGATGAAGTCGAATCACGCGTTAATACTCTGCTTCTAGATAATCTTGAAGTGAGCGCCGAGGTTATGTCCCAGGATGAAGCAAAAAAATTGGGAGCGATGGCCTTATTCGGTGAAAAATATGGTGATCGTGTTCGAGTCGTAAGCGTTGGAGATTGGGCACGCGAGCTTTGCGGCGGAACGCATGTTGCTCGCTCTGGTCAATTAGGTGTCATCAAATTATTGAGTGAATCATCAATTGGCGCTGGTGTGCGCCGCGTTGAAGCAGTCGTTGGCGTTGATGCCTACCGATTCTTGGCACGAGAGCATATGTTGCTTAATTCTTTGACTGGATTAATGAAAGGTTCACGAACGGAGGAGCTACCAGAACGAATCTCTGATCTTTTAACGAAAATGAAAGATATCGAGAAGGAGTTAGCGACGCTGCGATCAGCAGCAGCGATGTCTGATCTCTCCTCGGTTGCTGCACAGGCTAAAAATTTAGATGGAACAACGGTAATTCTAACTCAGGTTGCTGATGGAATCGTCGTCGATGATCTACGTAAAATCGCACTTGATCTGCGCAATCGAAATGCAGATTCTGTTGTTGGTTTAGTAAGTGTTTGTGATGGCAAACCAGTTCTTGTCGTCGCCGTAAGTGATGCGGCCCGCTCTAAAGGTCATAAAGCTGGTGCGCTAGTAAAAATTGGTTCTACAGTCCTCGGCGGTGGTGGCGGCGGTAAAGATGATTTCGCGCAAGGTGGCGGCACTTCAGTCTCTGAAATAGACGCGGCGCTTATTGCGATAGAACGCTCACTCGCAGGCAAGTAATGTCACGCAACGGCCGACGAATTGCCTTCGACTATGGCGATGTTCGAATCGGTGTAGCGGTCTGTGATCCAGATGGGATTCTGGCTACTCCGCTAACTACTCTGCAGAGCAAGGACCCGGGTTTAAAGAAGCAGATCGAAGAGATAATTCGTGAGTACGAACCTGTGAAGATCTATGTTGGCCAACCTAAATTACTAAGTGGAGAAGACGGATCTGCCGTTGCGAAGGTTCAGGTCTTCACTGAGATGTTAACTTCAAATTTTGATATCCAAGTGATTCTTGTTGATGAACGGCTTTCGACGGTATCGGCTGCCAAAGCGCTTCGCGAATCCGGAGTAAACGCGAAAGATGCACGTTCGGTGATTGATGCCGCCGCAGCAGTTGCAATTCTTGAACAAGGACTTGCCAATGATCGAAAGTAGATCCGCTCTCTTAAGAGTAATCGCAGCCTTTTCGGTGGTTTTTCTCTTTACTGGGGGAGTGCATCAACTTAGATCTGGAGTGAGTTCTGCGCCAGACTTTCTATGTAGTACAGAATCTGTTTCTGAGGTTTCAATTGAAATTGCTAAGGGAGCTACGGGTTCAGATATCGCGCTGCAACTCTACGAGGCAGGCGTCATCAAATCTAGTTCAGCATTTTTCAGATTGGCAGTTGCGGACAAGAGATCAGCAATGATCGCACCCGGTGCTCACTTGATTAGTAAACAGAGTTGCGCAGCAGATGCGCTAAGTCAACTTTTAGATCCTAAACGCATTGCGGGATTAATTAATGTAATCGAGGGTGCGTGGAATCCTGAGATATTTGAATCTATGGTCGCAGCCGGCTTTAAGCAAAGTGATTTAGAATCAGCGATTTCCAAACTCGAATTGCCCAAAGGTTTCGAAGTCTTGGAAGGTTTGCTTTTCCCTGCACAGTATTCCTTTGCTAAAGGCACCAGCGCAGTTGATGCCTTGCAGGCGATGATAAATCGCGCAACGGTTGAGTTATCTAAGAGCGGAGTTACCACCGTTTCTGGGAAATACAGTGCGCAGGAGTTGGTAACGATGGCCTCAATTATTCAAGCTGAGGGCAAGACAGCGGATTTTGCCAAGATTTCGCGAGTAATTTTTAACCGCCTAGAAAAAGGCATGCCCTTACAAATGGATTCCACCGTGCATTATGTTCAAAAAGCTAGAGGCGACATCTTTTTGAGTACCAAATCAACTCTTTTAAAATCTGAGTACAACACCTATAGAAAGTATGGGCTACCGCCAGGTCCTATTGGCAATCCTGGCTTTGATGCATTGTTCGCTGCTGCCAATCCAGCGCCAGGAGACTGGATCTATTTCGTCACAGTTGCTCCTAGTGATACACGATTCACAGCTTCTTATGACCAGTTTTCAACCTGGAAGATAGAATATAAAAAGAATTTACGTGCTGGTCTATTTGGGAGTTCTAAATGAGTAATAAGGCGTTGAAAGGTGCGGTGCTCGGTTTCCCTATTGAGCACTCTCTTTCCCCGCTTTTGCACAAGACAGCCTTCAAACTTTTGGACATTGCAGGCGAATACACAGCAATTGAAGTTCAGAGTGGACAGCTCGAAAAATTCATAATCGATCGCGGCTCAGAGTTTGATTATCTTTCTTTGACAATGCCTCTCAAAGAGGAAGCGCTCGAATTGGGAATTCCGATTCAGATAGATGAACTAGGAAGGCGTATTCAATCTTTAAACACTTTATTGAATCGCGATGGCGTTTGGTCAGCAACGAGCACCGATGGTTCTGGTTTTTTGAAAGCGTTATCGAACGCTGGCTTTGAACGTTTTGAAAAGGTTTTAATTCTTGGTGCTGGAGGTACTGCGCGAGCCGTAGCTGGGGCTCTTGACGATATTGCGGATAACGTTGATGTAATGCGCAGGAGCGTGCGACGAAGTGCGGCGATAGCTTCCTGTTTTACCAAGATCGAATGCGAGTTCTTGGATTGGGATGACCAAATCGATCTAAGAAAGTACGATCTGGTGGTTAACACAACTCCTTCAGGAGCCGCTGACTTGGTTGCCGATAATTTAGCAAGGCGCGTTGACTCAGTTCTATTTGATGTCTTATATAAACCTTGGCCAACGCTATTGGCTAGAAGGTGGAGCGATGCTGGCGGCAGAACTATTAGTGGTCTGGAACTTCTGCTTTACCAAGGTATTGATCAATTGAAATTGGTTACTTCTTCAGGTGTTCGTGCGATTGACAGTGAATTACGGAGCGCCCTCGCCAAAGCCATTGGTTGATCCACAGCCCTTAAGAGGCATTCGCCCGTGCGGACTACTCTCTCGAGATGTTCGTAGTCCTTGTTCTTTTCTCTCTCTATATTTCTTTCGTAGATGCTCGAAACCATCGCATATCAAATCGCGTGCTGTTGGTTGCAATTATTTCTCTGTTTGCACTTAGCTTCGCTACCCAAAGAGATTTGCATCCACTAACTGGCATATCTATTCTGCTATTAGCATCGCTGATTTTAAGAGTTGGAGTCGGCGCCGGAGATATCAAGTTATTGTCTGTTTTAGCCTTTTTCTTCATTCCGCTTACATGGAAGATGACCTCGGAATTTTTACTTTCCTTCACCTTGATATCTGCTGCACTCTTGCTAATCGCTCTTGTCAGATCACACTCTTTCTCGGGGTCTATCGCCTTAGCACCAGCTATTTGTGGCGCGGTAATTTGGTGCGCAAGATAGCGCTGTGATCTGACACAATATGCCAATGCGTTGGCTAACTGCAGGTGAGTCCCATGGACAAGCCCTTTCGGCAATTATCGAAGGAATTCCGGCAAACATCTCTCTTACCTCCAAAGATATTGATTATCACCTTGCTCGTCGGCGTTTAGGTTTTGGTCGTGGCGCCAGACAGAATTTTGAAGCAGATAAAATTACGATTCTTGGTGGTATCCGACTAGGGCTGACTCAGGGTGGTCCGATTTCAATTCAAGTTGCTAACTCCGAATGGCCGAAATGGGAAAAGGTTATGTCGGCCGACCCCGTACCTGAAGAAGAGATAAAAGATTTAGCTCGCAACGCACCACTCACACGTCCTCGTCCGGGTCACGCCGATTTAGTGGGAATGCAGAAATACGATTTCGATGACGCCCGACCAATTTTAGAGAGAGCTAGCGCGCGTGAAACTGCTGCACGTGTTGCACTCGGTGCGGTAGCACGAGCTTTTCTTGAACAAAGTGTGGGCATCACAATTCTTAGTCACGTAGTTTCAATAGGTCAGGTTCGTATTCCGAAAGGTACGCCGTTGCCGTTGCAAAGTGATATGGAGCGCATAGATGCAGATCCAGTTCGTTGTTCAGATGCTGCCACAAGTGCGCTAATGATCACCGAGATCGAATCTGCACATTCTGACGGAGACACTCTTGGCGGCGTATGTGAAGTTCTGGCGTTTAACCTTCCACCTGGGCTTGGATCCTATGTACATTCAGACCGACGACTAGACGCGAAACTTGCCGGCGCGATGATGGGTATTCAAGCAATAAAAGGCGTCGAAATTGGTGATGGATTCTTAACTGCTACACGTCGCGGATCAGTCGCGCACGATGAAATCGAACGTGGCAGTGATGGTTTGATCAAACGTCGCACCGACCGAGCAGGTGGAACTGAAGGCGGAATGTCTAACGGTGAAATATTGCGCGTTAGCGTTGCGATGAAACCTATTTCGACAGTACCAAAAGCCTTAGATACGATCGATGTTAAAACTGGCGAGGCCGCTAAGGCCATTAATCAAAGGTCTGATGTTTGCGCAGTACCGGCTGCTGGTGTTGTTGCCGAAGCAATGGCTGCACTTGTCCTGGCGGAAGCGGTTCTTGAGAAATTTGGCGGGGATAGCGTTAGTGAGACTCGTCGTAACTTCGAGTCTTACATGGCAAATTTACGTTTTAAGTAGCCTTAGATGAATAAATCCATAATTCTAATTGGTCCGCCTGGTGCCGGGAAAAGCACCATTGGAAAACAACTGGCACGCAGCATTAATTGCTCTTTCACGGATACTGATGACATCATCGAAGAGCAGACTGGTTCAACGATTTCTCAAATATTTATTGATCAAGGCGAACCTTGGTTTCGTGAGTTGGAAGTAGAAGTAGTTCTCAAAGCTGTTGCAGAGATAGATGGCGTTCTCTCACTTGGCGGTGGAGCGCCTTTATCGCTGCCTGCTCAGCAGTTATTACAAAGTATTTCAACCCCAATAGTTTTTCTCGACGTATCTCTGGCAACTGCTGCTCCACGAGTAGGTTTTAATCGTGATCGTCCACTTTTATTGAATAATCCGCGCGCGGCTTGGCAATCGCTAATGGAGAAGCGTCGGCCGATATACGAAACAGTGGCGACTCACATCGTCGCGGTAGACGGGCTTACACCAAAGGAAGTTGCTGGAAAGATTCGAGAAGTCGTTGGTGGAACTGCATGAGCGCGCAATCGGGTCTTGTTAGGCTTATCCAATGATCATCGATGTTCAGGCGGAGCGATCTTATCCAGTCATCATTGACAGTTCCTGGAAAGTTGAACTTGCGAAACTGCTCGTGGGAAGAGATAGAGCGGCAATTATTGTCTCCGAGAAGATGGAAAGCTCCGTAAAAGATTTGCCCGTGAGTGAAGCTGAAGTTCTCGTATTTCCGGTCCCAGATGGAGAATCTGGCAAGAGTAGCGCAACGCTAAATAAAATCTGGGATTGGCTGGCAGCGGCAGGCTTTACTCGAAGTGATTTGATTATTGGTATCGGTGGAGGAGCAGTAACTGATTTGGCTGGTTTTGCTGCCGCATCATGGTTGCGTGGGATCGATTGGGTTGCGATTCCAACAACAGTTGCGGGCGCAGTTGATGCCGCAATTGGTGGCAAGACAGCGATTAATAGCGAATACGGCAAGAATCTAATTGGTGCTTTTCATAGCCCAAGTGCAGTCATCGTTGATGTCTCTTGGTTTGACTCACTTAGCGATCGTGACTTCGCTGCAGGGATGGCTGAGGTTGTAAAGACCGGATTTATTTCAGATGCAAAAATCATTGAATTGATCGGTAAATCTAAGATTTCCGACCTTCGCGCCAATCGCACGGTACTGATAGAGCTAGTTACACGGGCTATCGCGGTAAAGGCAAAGGTTGTCTCCTCTGATTTCAAAGAGAACTTCGATCGAGAGGTATTGAACTATGGACACACCCTGGGTCATGCCATCGAATTGCATTGTAAATACGATTTACGACATGGCGAGTGCGTTGCAATAGGAATGGCCTTTATGGCCCAACTCCAACTCTCATTGGGTTTGATAACTGCTGAGTTAGCCCAGCAACATGTTGATATTCTAAAAAACTTGGGTCTACCGACTACTTATCAACATCAGGCTTGGCCCAGCCTCTTAGCAAGTATGTATTTGGATAAGAAATCCCGCGGCAAGACCTTGCGATTGGTTACGATTAAGGGGATCGGCATCACTGATCGCCTGGAGAATCCAGATGAGAAGATTTTATTGGCAGCCTACGAAAAGGTGAGTTCATGAACGTTCTAGTGATCAACGGCCCAAATTTGGCGCGCTTAGATATCAGAGACTCGTCAATGTACGGCGATATGACTTATCCCGAATTAGTTTCACATATCGAATCAGCGGCGAAGAATCATGGCTTTGTGGCAGATGTCCGACAGAGTGATGATGAGGCTACGATAATTTCTTGGTTGCACGAGGCAGCAGATAAGAAACTACCGGTGATCATCAATCCCGCTGCTTTCACTCATTATTCATATGCCATTCGAGATGCAGCAGAGTTGGTTAAGACCCCACTAATTGAGGTTCATCTATCCAACCCATTGGCGCGTGAAGAATTCCGTCACACATCAGTTATTTCTGGTGTTGCTAATGGAACCATTGGGGGATTTGGACTAAATTCCTACGTACTAGCCTTGATCGCTTTAAAGGCCTTAACTGCTTAAAAGTTCGGGTAAACTTCCCAAATTGCCTTCGACAATCGAAGGCCAACCTCGCGTAAAACTCGTTGAGTTCGCATTTGGTTGATCGCTAGCGCAAAGTGCGCGAACTGGAGTATATCGTGGCAACAACAAATGATCTAAAAAATGGAATGACCCTTGATATCGATGGTCAGCTATGGACTGTTGTTGAATTCCAACACGTGAAGCCAGGAAAAGGCCCAGCCTTTGTTCGTACCAAATTAAAGCAAGTCCTTACGGGCAAGGTAGTAGATAAGACATTTAACGCCGGAGTCAAGGTCGAAATAGCTATTCTTGAAAAGCGTGAAATGAACTTCTTGTATAAAGAGGGCGAAGATTTTGTTTTCATGGACAATAAAACTTTTGATCAAATGAATATCTCAGCTGCCGTAGTTGGGGAAGCTTCTAATTACATGCTCGAGAACACTGAGGCGATCGTTGCGATCCATGAAAATAATCCGCTATACATCGAATTGCCAGCATCTGTGGTTCTAACAATCACATATACAGAGCCTGGACTGCAAGGTGATCGCTCATCTGGTGGAACTAAGCCCGCAACGGTTGAAACAGGTATTGAAATACAAGTCCCGTTATTTATAAAGCAGGATGAAAAAGTTCTAGTTGACACGCGCGATGGCTCATACCAGGGTCGCGCGAACTAGTGTCAGCCCGAAGTAAGGCTCGTAAGCAGAGCCTTGATTTGCTCTACGAAGGCGATATCCGCGGTCAAGCGCCGGCGGATTTACTTGCCTCGCGAGAAGTAGTTGACGAGGGACCGGACGCGCGACCAATCCGCGAATATACAAAAGAGTTGATTTCTGGGATTGCTGATAACCGCAGAAAGATCGATGAACTTATCTCCACCTACGCGCAGGGCTGGGATATGGATCGATTGCCTGCCGTAGACCGCAATATCCTTCGGCTTGGGATTTATGAGATTCTCTGGTGCAAAGATCTAGATGATGCGATCGCAATTGATGAGGCGCTAAATCTAGCGAGAGAACTTTCAACCGATGACTCGGCTGCATATATTCACGGGGTTCTGGGAAGAATTTCGAATATTAAGGAAAGTTTGGCTATTTAAGACTGATTAGCGCCAAACGGCTCTCGGCGAGCCAACTCTTTAACTCCGGCAAAGTCAGCTTAAAGAGCAAGGTAAGTGTGTCAAAGTCACTGGCTCGAAGAGTCAGTACTTCACCATTCCAATCACTCCTGCGTGCGGCAATAGCCGAGATGAATGATTGTAAAGTGATGAGCTTTAAGTCTGGATCGATCTTAATTAGTTCGGCGAGTCGACGCTGATCAATAGTTAAAGTTTCTGGATTAATAGAATCTGTGCGAGAGAAATCTCCAAGCAGATTGGCAATTGGAATTCCAAATAGCTCGGCGATTTCTATGGAGCGAGCAAGTGAGAGCGCGCGTGAGCCACGCTCATAGGAACCCATGACCACCGCCCTTATAGAGCCGGAGGTACGGTTTTCGATATCGTGGAGCGTCCAGCCACGGGCCTTGCGTAGCGTTCGAATTCGTAGCGCGACTGATGCGGTAGTTGGTTGGATAAATGGTGAGTTCTTAGTCATCGGCTAAGGCTAGGTCTTAGTCGTTAGGGCGTGTCGCGCTCTGTTCACAGGATGGTGCGATTGCGATGTATCATTTGCCAACATCCTTTAACGACCCGCCCTGTGAGGCGGGGAAGGAGATTTAAATGAGCCTTGCCCTGCCTGCGCCAGATATTGCTCGCGCGCTGATACGTATATCCCATGAAATTTTGGAACGAAACTCCGGTTCGGCGAAGATAACTTTGTTGGGAATTCCAACACGTGGCGCCCACCTAGCAAAACGTATCGCCTCGGAGATTGAAAAAATTGAAGGCACCAGTGTTCAGATGGGCACTCTGGATATCACCTTGCACCGTGATGATTTACGGATGCGCGCACCGCGTGCGCTTATGCCAACAGTAATCCCATCTCTCGGCGTTGAAGGACGCGATGTCGTACTGGTAGATGATGTTCTCTTCTCCGGCAGAACGATTCGTGCCGCACTTGATGCACTTGGTGAGATTGGCAGACCAAAATCTGTACAACTAGCGGTCCTGGTAGACCGCGGACATCGCCAACTTCCGATTCGAGCAGATTTTGTAGGCAAGAATTTGCCAACATCAATCGAGCAAAGCATCGTAGTTCATCTGACAGAACTTGATGGCGCTGATGAAGTTCTGATTGAAGGACCACTTCCATGAAACATTTACTGTCAATAAATGATCTTTCGAAGGCAGAAGCAATTTCGATCCTAGATACCGCGCAAGAGTTAGCTCGAGCAAGTGATGGACCGATGAAGAAGCTGCCTACTTTACGCGGGCGCACCATTGTAAATCTATTTGCTGAAGACTCTACTCGAACACGAATTTCTTTTGAAGCAGCTGCTAAGCGTCTTTCTGCCGATGTCATCAACTTCTCATCCAAGGGTTCAAGTATTAGCAAAGGCGAATCATTAAAAGATACAGCGCAGACTTTGCAAGCGATGGGCGCTGATGCGGTAATCATTCGACATTCTGCATCAGGTGCCGCACAACGTTTAGCAGATTCGAAGTGGATGTCGGGTTCGGTTATTAATGCTGGAGATGGAACTCACGAGCACCCGAGCCAAGCGTTATTAGATGCGTTTACAATCCGCAAGCATTTATCAAAGGGTGCAAATGATCTCACCGGCTTGCGAGTTGCTATTGTCGGAGATGTTCTACATTCCAGAGTTGCACGCTCAAATGTTCTTTTATTATCTAATCTTGGGGCGCAGGTAGTTCTAGTAGCGCCTCCAACACTCCTACCAGTTGGAGTTCAATCTTGGCCCTGCCAAATTTCTTACGATCTTGATGAAGTAATTGCCAGTGTCGATGCGATCATGATGTTACGTATTCAATTAGAGCGAATGTCGGAGATGTATTTCCCTAACGCTCGTGAATATTCGAGATACTTCGGTCTAAATAGTGATCGAATCCGTGCCATGAAAGCTGAAGCAATTGTTATGCATCCGGGGCCAATGAATCGTGGATTAGAAATCACAGCCGATGCCGCCGATGGTGCACGTTCGGTAATTGTTGAACAGGTTGCTAATGGGGTAAGTATTCGTATGGCGATTTTGTACCTACTGCTGGCTGGCAATCAGGAGATAGCAGAAAATGGAGTTAGTTCATGAAAAAAGGAAATTATCTTTTAACTGGTCTTACTCTGCCGAATGGTGACAAGAGTGATATTGCAATTAGCCATGGAAAGATCACAGAGATAGCAGCGAATCTAAGCGCAGCGGATGGTTTTGTTAATGTCGATCTTGCGGGCTCGATTGCACTTCCTGGTCTCGTTGATCTCCACACTCATTTGCGCGAACCTGGAAAGGAAGATGCCGAAACAGTTCTCTCTGGTTCGATGGCCGCTGCCAAAGGTGGCTTTGTTGCTGTTTCTGCAATGGCAAATACATCTCCGGTCGCCGATACTGCAGGAGTTGTAGAACAAGTTTTCGCACTTGGTCAGAGTGCAGGATTCGCTGACGTCTTTCCTATCGGGGCGGTAACGCAAGGTTTGAAGGGTGAGAATCTAGCCGAGATCGGAGCGATGGCAGATTCGCGCGCCAGAGTTCGCGTCTTTAGCGATGACGGAAGTTGTGTCTTCGATCCACTTGTTATGCGCAGAGCTCTTGAATATGTCAAAAAGTTTGATGGTGTTATTGCCCAACACGCGCAAGATCCGCGATTGACGCAAGGGGCGCAGATGAATGAAGGAGAAATTTCTTCTCGTCTTGGCTTAAAGGGATGGCCAGCGGTTGCCGAAGAGGCGATCATCGCACGCGATATCTTGTTAGCCGATCACGTGCAATCACGTTTACATATCTGTCACTTAACAACTGCTGGGGGAGTCGAAATTATTCGTTGGGCGAAAGCTCGAGGAATTAACGTTACGGCAGAAGTAACGCCGCACCATCTTTTACTTACAGATGAAACTGCTCTCAGTTATGACCCTATTTTCAAAGTTAATCCACCACTTCGCACACAAAAAGATGTGGAAGCGCTACGAGAAGGTCTTGCCGATGGAACTATCGATATCGTCGCAACCGATCATGCCCCGCATCCGGCGGAGGCAAAGGAGTGCGAATGGCAAGAAGCTGCATTTGGAATGTTAGGACTTGAAAGTGCGCTGTCCATTGTTAACCAAACTATGGTGGCAACTGGTCTAATGAATTGGGAATCTGTGGCTGATCGTATGAGCTATGCGCCCGCAAAGATCGCACGCTATGGCGAACATGGCAAGGCGCTTACGGTTGGTGCAATAGCAAATATCACGCTGATTAATCCATCTCAGATATATCGAGTGGACCGCGACCTGGTTGCATCGCGCAGCCGCAACACCCCTTTCCATGGCATGGATCTGCAGGGCGCCGTCACAGCAACGTTTTTCAGGGGCCTTCCAACTTTTCTTGATGGAAAACTGACTTCAGTGCATAAGAGCACATCCGAAAGTGTTGGCAATTAATGGCTAAAGCATTTCTGATTTTAGATGATGGCAGAATCTTCGAAGGAAAGTCTTGGGCGGCAACGGGTCGCACTTTCGGTGAAGCAGTTTTTCAAACTGGTATGACTGGATATCAAGAAACACTTACGGATCCGAGTTACCACAGGCAGGTAGTTGTTATGACTGCTCCACATATTGGTAACACAGGTATGAATACCCTAGATAACGAATCGCGAAGAATTTGGGTAGCAGGATTCGTCGTCAGGAACCCCTCAACAATTACCAGCAACTGGCGCAGTGAGAAGGATCTGGAAACGGAACTAATCGAGCAATCGATTGTGGGGATCCAAGGTATTGATACTCGCGCGCTGACTCGTCACTTGCGCGATCGTGGTGCAATGCGCGTTGGAATCTTCTCAGATGTGGAGCTCACACCTGAGGAGATGGTGATCGAAGTGCGCAAGACGCAGGCGATGTCAGGGGCATACCTGAGTGAGGATGTTTCGACAGAACAAACTTATGTCGTACCTGCCCTCGGTAAAAAGAAGTTTACGGTGGCTGCAATTGATCTTGGCATTAAGGGTGCAACCCCAAGAGCTTTGGCGGCCAGGGGTGTAGAGGTTCACGTACTTCCATACAATGCAACCTTCCAAGAGATTCAAGCTGTTAAACCAGATGGAGTTTTTCTTTCAAATGGTCCTGGCGATCCATCAACCATGAACGATGTCGTTGAATTGGTACGTGAAGTTCTAAGTGCTGAGATTCCCATTTTCGGCATTTGTTTCGGTCATCAGATTTTAGGTAGAGCACTCGGGTTTGAAACATATAAATTGCAATTCGGTCATAGGGGTATAAATCAACCGGTTTTGGATAAGAAAACTGGAAAGGTTGAAATAACAGCCCACAATCATGGTTTTGCTATCAAAGCGCCAACTGATGCAATTTTCAATACTGTTTATGGTCCTGGAGAAGTTACCCACGTCGGATTAAATGATGGAGTTGTGGAAGGTTTGCAGTTGTTAGAGCGTGGAGCTTTCAGTGTTCAGTATCACCCAGAAGCTGCAGCGGGACCACATGATGCTGCTTATTTATTTGATCGTTTTATCTCGCTTATGGAAAAAAATCCTAGAGTTCAGGCAGTGATCTAATGGCACGCGATGAATCAATAAAAAGCGTTTTAGTTATCGGCTCTGGCCCTATTGTCATCGGTCAAGCTTGCGAATTTGATTACTCAGGAACTCAAGCATGTCGTGTTCTACGGGCTGAAGGCATTCGGGTGATCCTGGTTAACTCTAATCCAGCAACGATCATGACAGATCCAGAGTTTGCTGATGCTACTTATATAGAACCCATTACCCCAGAATTTATTGAGAAGATTATTGCCAAGGAGCGCCCTGATGCAGTCCTTGCCACACTTGGCGGTCAGACCGCACTAAATGCTGCGATTGGTCTGCACAAAGCCGGAACTCTGGAAAAGTATAAAACTAAACTAATTGGTGCCGATGTTGATGCGATTGAGCGGGGAGAGAACCGCGAGATATTCAGAGGAATCGTAGAAAAAATTGGTGGTCAGTCGGCTAAATCAATTATTTGTCACACTATGGATGAAATTATTGCTGGCGTTGAAGTATTGAATTATCCAGTTGTTATACGTCCATCATTTACAATGGGTGGACTTGGCTCCGGTATCGCCTTCGATGAAGAATCACTGCGTCAGATCGCAGGCGCAGGATTGCGCCACAGTCCAACTTCAGAAGTCCTTCTGGAAGAATCCATAATTGGTTGGAAAGAGTATGAACTTGAAGTAATGCGTGATAAGTCAGATAACGTGGTTATTGTTTGCAGCATTGAAAATATTGATCCCATGGGTGTTCATACAGGCGATTCGATTACGGTTGCCCCAGCCCTAACTTTGACCGATGTTGAATTCCAAAAGCTACGTGACTTATCGATCGATATTATCCGTGAAGTAGGAGTAGCAACAGGTGGATGTAATATCCAATTTGCAGTAAATCCAGATGATGGTCGAATCATTGTTATTGAGATGAACCCGCGAGTTTCAAGATCTAGCGCCTTGGCTTCAAAGGCGACCGGCTTTCCAATCGCAAAAATCGCCACCAAGTTGGCAATTGGGTACACGTTAGATGAAATCAAGAACGATATTACTCAATTGACTCCAGCATCATTTGAACCGACGCTAGATTACATCGTAGTTAAGGCTCCACGTTTTGCTTTTGAGAAATTTGCTGATGCTGATCCTCGACTTACAACAACGATGAAGAGCGTTGGTGAAGCAATGGCAATTGGCCGTTCGTTCCCAGAGGCGTTAATGAAGTCATTGCGTTCACTTGAGCGTAAAGAAGCAATATTCAAATTTCCTGCAGATCATTCTGGAATTGATATCGAGGCGCTCTTGGTCTCTATGCGAATTCCAACAGAGTATCGCTTACAGCAGGTTCAGCAGGCGATGTGGGCTGGCGCGAAAATTGAAGATGTCTTTGCAGCAACCAAGATTGACCGCTGGTTCTTGCACCAATTAGAACTGATCAATCTACGTGCGCTAGAGCTTTCCCATCCCGCAGAACTTAGCCTTGATTACCTTAAATCTGCCAAAGAGATGGGCTTCTCGGATGCTCAGATCGCGCAGATTCGTGGCCTTCCTGAAGACGATATCCGAAAAACGCGCCACCATTTAGGTCTTCATCCGGTCTATAAAACAGTAGACACCTGCGCTGCTGAATTCGAGGCGTTCACCCCATATCACTACTCAAGTTACGAGGAAGAGACTGAAGTTCGCACACGAACTAAACCTGCGGTAATTATCTTAGGAAGTGGACCTAATCGTATTGGTCAAGGAATTGAATTTGATTACTCATGCGTTCACGCATCCTTCACTTGCCGTGATGCTGGTTATGAAACGGTAATGATCAATTGCAATCCTGAAACAGTTTCTACAGATTACGACACATCCGACCGCTTATATTTTGAGCCTTTAACTCTAGAAGATGTCCTTGAAGTAGTTCACGCCGAAACGTTAGCCGGGCCAGTTCTCGGTGTCATTACACAACTTGGCGGACAAACTCCACTCGGTTTAGCAGCCGGACTCAAAGTAGCAGGTGTAACAATTTTGGGAACCTCACCTGATGCCATCAACTTGGCAGAAGAACGTGGTGCATTTGGAAAGGTTCTTGCCGAACAAGCTTTGACGGCGCCAGAGTTCGGTATGGCCGCATCGCAAATGGAGGCGCTAGATATTGCAGCTCGAATTGGTTACCCAGTTTTAGTTCGCCCTTCATTTGTACTCGGGGGTCGCGGTATGGAAATTGTTTATGATGATGCCGCTCTCTCCTCTTTTATAGCAAGGGCTACAGATATAACCCCAGATCATCCAGTTCTGGTTGATCGCTTTCTAGATAGTGCGATTGAAATTGATGTTGATGCACTCTATGACGGGCGCGAACTTTTTCTCGGTGGCGTGATGGAACACATTGAAGAGGCTGGAATTCATTCGGGGGATAGCGCATGTGTTCTGCCTGCGATGACAATCACCGCCAGTCAACAGAAGAGTATTCGTGAAGCAACGCTTAAGATCGCACAAGGTGTTGGTGTACTAGGTTTAATAAATATTCAGTTCGCGATTGCAGGGGATATCCTCTATGTACTAGAGGCAAATCCTCGAGCATCGCGCACCGTCCCATTTGTCAGTAAGGCAACTGGAGTTCCTTTAGCTAAAGCGGCAGCGCGAATTTCGTTAGGTTCCACTATTGCGCAATTGCGCAGCGAAGGTTTGTTGCCGAGGGATGGCGACGGAATCGCGAAAGGAGTCTCGGTCAAAGAGGCGGTCCTTCCTTGGAATCGCTTCCGCAGAACTGATGGTCGTGGCGTCGATGCCGTTCTGGGACCTGAGATGCGATCTACTGGTGAAGTGATGGGTATCGCTCAGACTTTTGGTGAAAGTTACGCCAAGAGTCAGATAAGTGCGTTCGGTCCACTGCCAAAATCTGGAACAGTTTTCATCTCCTTAGCTGATAAAGATAAGAGCTCCGGTTTGGCGCCATCGCGAGCCTTCGCTGAACTAGGATTTAATTTATTAGCCACGGGCGGCACCGCTGATTTCTTGGCTAGTAATGGAATATTGGCGCATAAGGTGCGAAAGAATTCAGAAGGTTCTGGTCCAATGGGGGAGAAGACAATCGTCGAACTTTTGAACACTGGTGGAGTTGATTTAGTTATCAATACACCTGTTGGTCGAGGAACGCGCGCTGATGGCTGGGCTATCAGAACTGCGGCCGTACAACGATCAATTCCCTGCATAACAACTACCGCTGGATTTAGTGCAGCGGTTGAAGGAATCAAAGCTTTGCAACGCGGTGAACTTTCAGTTTCGCCAATTCAAGAATGGTTGAAGAGTAATGTCTCAAATTAACCGCAATGCGGCTCATATACGCGCCACCATTCTGGCAAATAAAAGAGTTGGGCAGTATCACCAGATAGTTTTTGGTATTGGAGATCTGGTAAAGAGTTGTCGCCCTGGAAATTTCGTAGCGATTAGCGTAGGAGGGGACTCCTCACGGATGATTCTGCGCCGTGCCTTTGCCATTTCTCGTGTATCTGAAAGTGCGAGTTTTGGTGGAACTATGGAGTTAATTGCCGCCCCACATGGTTCGGGTTCGAAGTGGCTCTGCTCTCAGAGTGAGGGTTCTGAAGTTGATATCGTTTTACCTCTAGGCACTGCTTTTGGAATACCAACATCACCTGTCAACGCTCTCTTAGTCGGTGGTGGTTATGGTTCGGCGCCCTTGTTTGGGTTAGCAGAAGTCTTAAAATCGCGCGGATGCAAAGTAGATATGTTGCTTGGTGCATCAACTAGCGCAAAGATTTATGCCCCAATGGAAGGAAAGCGATCCGTTAATTCGCTCAAAATTTATACTGAAGACGGAACCATGGGTGAGGTCGGACGAGTAACTGATCCAATTAAGGTTTTGATTGAAGAGAAATCAATTGATGTCATTTACTCATGCGGGCCGATGGGCATGTTATGTGCCATCTCTGAACTGACTGCGAATACTGACGTAGTTCACCAATGCGCAGTCGAAGAAGCAATGGCATGTGGAATAGGAATCTGCATGACTTGCGTGCTTCCGGTTAAGGGCGCAGATGGTCAGATATCAATGTTGCGCTCATGTATTGATGGTCCGGTTATGGATGGATCAATGGTGCAGTGGAATCTGGTGGGGCAAGTACCCGAGGTTGGATCATGAGTGAGTTCGATTTCTCGACAACCCTAGGCAACGCATTTTTCAACACTCCGATCTTCACCGCCAGTGGTTGTGCTAGTTCGGGCAAGGAGTTAGCGCAGTTCTTTCCACTAAAAGATATCGGCGCAGTAGTAACGAAGTCGGTAATGAATAAACCTCGCTATGGTCGCCCAACCCCACGCATGGCCGAGACTCCATCGGGAATGCTTAATTCAATAGGTTTACAAGGTCCAGGTATCGAAGCTTTTCTCGCCAACGATATTCCGTGGCTAGTAGAACAGAATTCGCGAATCATCATTTCTATCGCGGGTGAAACTATTGAAGAGTATGCAACGCTTGCTCGAAAGGTCAGATCAGTTGCGGGAATAAGTGCGATCGAAGTCAATATTTCTTGTCCCAATGTAGAAAACCGTGGATTGGTCTTTGCTTGTGATCCAGAGGCTTCTCGTCGAGTTATTGATGGAGTTCGAAAAACCATTGGTGGTGAATTGCCGATCATTGCAAAACTCTCTCCTGATGTGACGAACCTACCTGAGATCGCTAAAGGTGTAGTTGAATCTGGCGCCGATGCACTTGCTTTGATAAATACGGTTTTAGGAATGGTTATTAATTTGGAAACGATGCGACCACATCTAGGTGGTAAAACTGGTGGATTATCTGGTCCTGCGATAAGGCCAGTAGCGGTTCGGGCTATTTATCAAGTACATGCAGCGCTCCCAGAAGTTCCAATTCTTGGGATGGGTGGAGTCACATCGGGACGCGACGCCTTGGAATTAGTTTTAGCTGGAGCATCTGGAGTCAGTGTTGGCACAGCGAGTTTCGGAAATCCACACGCAGTAGTTGATATACAAAGTGAACTTCGCGATCTTCTAATAGCTAAGGGTTTCTCATCTCTTAAATCAGCAGTTGGTTACGCACATCGAGAGGCTAATTTATGAAAGCGCCGATAATTTTGGCCATTGATACTTCGGATTTTCACACTGCAATTGCCTGGATCCAAGCCACAAAAGATAGCGTAAGTGTTTATAAATTAGGTCTGGAATTTTATTTAAATTTTGGGTCAGTGGGCGTATCTAAAATAATTGATCAGACAGGTGCGCAAATTTTCTTAGATTTAAAGTTGCACGATATTCCACACACTGTGGCTGGTGCCGCAAAGGCTATTGCCAGTCTGCAGCCGAAGTTTTTAACGGTACACGCCAGCGGAGGTGCGACGATGATCAAGGCAGCAGCCGATGCAGTACCAAATGTTGCAGTAACCGCTGTCACTATTCTCACTTCACTCTCTGAAGGCGATCTCTTTGAAATAGGTTATGCCAGTCCTGCGTTAGAGAGCGCTGTCGCACTTGCTAAACTTTCAGTTGGTGCTGGAGCTAAGGCGATCGTTTGTTCACCACTTGAAACCGCGGCGATACGCAGCGCTATAGGGGAGGCGCCAATCATCATTACTCCCGGTGTGAGACCACTTTCTGAAATGGGCAGCGATGATCAGGTGCGAACAATGACTCCGGCCGATGCGATTGCCGCTGGCGCCAATTACGTCGTTATTGGTCGGCCAATTACCAACGCTTGGTCAGATGGGGCAAGTGCGATGACCATCAAAGCGCGCTTAATCGCCGATGAGATTCTCTCGGCTATTGCGTAGAGTTCTCCTGTGCCAACACCACCTAAGTTAACTCCCGAGCAACGCAAGGACGCGTTGGCCAAGTCGACAGCGGCACGGCAAGTGCGAGCGGCAACGAAAGCTCGAGTCAAAGCAGGGGTGTTGACGCTTTCAGCAATCTTTGAATTGGCGGCTAGTGATGAAGCAATAGCCAAGATGCGCGTAGTTGAACTTCTCGAATCTTTTTCAGGGGTTGGGAAAGTTAGAGCAGTTGCTACCTTAGATCGCTTGGGAATATCCCAGACACGACGTATCCAAGGTCTTGGTAGCGCCCAGCGTGCAAATCTATTACGTGAATTTCCGGATCGAATTGCAGCAGCGCAGCGTGGAAAATTGTTAGTCCTTTCTGGCCCGGGTGGGGTAGGTAAGAGCACTGTTGCCAAGGCGCTGAGAGAAACAGAATCTTTTTGGGTGAGCATTTCTGCAACCACGCGAACTGCGCGAGGCAATGAAAATGACGGAGTTGATTATTACTTTTATTCCGATGAAGAATTTGATACTGCGGTGAAATCTGCGCACTTCTTGGAATGGGCGGAATTCGCCGGTTCCAGATATGGGACTCCACGCAAACCAGTTGAAGATGCACTGCGCGAAGGAAAGAATGTTTTGCTAGAAATTGAAATCGCCGGAGCCCGGCAGGTCAAAGAGCACGCGCCAGAGGCGGTACTAGTATTTTTGCAGCCACCGTCATGGGAAGAATTAGTTTCTCGTTTGGAAGGACGTGGCACCGATTCGCAAGAGAGACGGACCGCCAGGTTAGCCCTTGCCCAAGATGAATTGGCGCAATCGAGCTTTTTCGACGTAAACGTCATAAATGAGCGCGTAGAAGAGGTCGTAGAACGCCTGATAGGATTAACCACTCACCAGCAGTGATTTAGCTTTAATTCGCACGTAAACAGGAGGACCAAATGGACGGCATAACTAATCCACCAATCGATGAACTTCTCGATAAGAGCGGCTCTAAGTACAGCCTGGTTCTCTATGCTGCAAAGCGTGCGCGTCAGATTAACGCCTACTACTCACAACTTGGTGAAGGCCTTCTTGAATATGTTGGTCCGCTAGTTGAGACACACGTTCATGAGAAGCCACTTTCTATCGCACTTCGTGAAATTAACGAAGGCCTGTTAACTATCGAAAATCTCGAACCAACCGCTTAAGTTTCAACTTTAGCGAAGACAATGGCACGTGTTCGGGAAGTAATTCTCGGGGTCGGCGGTGGAATTGCCGCCTATAAATCGTGCGAACTGTTACGACGTCTACAAGATCGTGGTTATTCAGTCACTGTCGTTCCAACACCCTCTAGTTTGAATTTCGTAGGCGCTGCAACATGGGAAGCGCTCTCCGGGCGCCCAGTGACAACACAAGTTTGGGAACGCGTAGATGAAGTCAGGCACATTTCACTCGCGGCATCGGCAGATGCTTTAGTAATTGCGCCAGCAACTGCAGATCTTATTGCGCGAATAGCATCTGGGCGCGCCGATGATCTTTTAACTAATTTAGTGTTGGCCGTAGACGTTCCAATTTTGGTTGTGCCAGCAATGCATCCACAGATGTGGCTAGATCCGGCAACGGTAGCTAACGTGGATATTTTGCGAAGCCGCGGATTTATAGTCATGGATCCAGAGGTCGGAAGGCTGACTGGAGACGATGTTGGACCAGGTCGTTTTCCGGAGACAATTTCGATTATCGAAAGATTCGAGAAATTGATATCTGCTACCAAAGACTTTCTAGGAATGCAGGTACTGGTCACTGCCGGTGGTACACGCGAGGCGATTGACCCAGTTAGATTTATTGGAAATCGATCTAGCGGGCGACAAGGCGCTGCTGTGGCACGTGCTGCGCGAGATCGCGGCGCTCACGTAAAAATGATTATAGCTAACTCGCAATTATCGACTCAGGAAGTGCAGGAATTGAGTGGCATCGAAGTAATTTCGGTAGAAACAGCGACAGAGATGCACGCAGAACTAGAGAAAGAGTTCCCCGCTGCAAACTTACTTGTTATGAGCGCGGCAGTTGCAGATGCCAGGCCTATGCAGATCTCAGATGAGAAAATTAAGAAAGGTCAGTTAAAGGATATTGAATTGATCGAAAATCCTGATCTTCTTAAATCGATTGCCAAGATGCGAGATAAACAAATAATTATCGCATTTGCTGCAGAAACTAATAGCGATATAGATGCTGCACAAGAGAAAATGAAGGCTAAGGGCGCTAATATTCTCTATCTAAACAACGTTTCTGGTGGGGCGATTTTCGGATCGGACTCAACAGAAGGCTTTATTCTTACGAGCAATGGTGCTCACATTCCAGTTTCTCAGACCAGCAAAGACACGCTTGCCGAGCTGCTACTCGACCAAGCACTTATTCAGTTAGGTTAAACCAATGTCAAAACGTCTCTTCACATCAGAATCGGTTACTGAAGGCCATCCAGATAAGATTGCGGATCAAATTTCAGATGCAATTTTAGATTCGCTACTCTCACAGGATTCTTCTAGTCGTGTAGCGGTAGAAACTCTGATTACGACGGGCCAGGTTCACGTGGCTGGTGAAGTGACAACTAATGGTTATGCCGATGTCATGGGAATTGTTCGTGACACAGTCATTGGAATTGGTTATGACTCATCCGTCAAAGGCTTTGATGGCAATAGCTGCGGGGTTTCAATCTCAATCGGACAACAATCCCAGGATATTGCCCAAGGTGTGGATGATGCTTATGAGAACCGGGTTGCCTCTTCAGTAGATCCACTTGATTTGCAAGGCGCTGGTGATCAAGGTTTAATGTTTGGTTATGCCTGTGATGACACCAAGGAGTTAATGCCGCTACCAATTTGGTTGGCACATGAATTAGCACAACAACTTTCGGCGGTCCGTAAATCCGGAGCGCTGCCATATCTGCGTCCAGATGGTAAAACACAAGTGACAATCGAATATGACGGTGACCGCGCAGTTGCCCTTGATACCGTGGTTATTTCCAGCCAGCACGCTGAAGAGGTAGATGTTGCGAAGAAGTTAACACCAGAAATTATTGAATATGTCATAGAGCCAGTTTTATCTAAGATCGATCTACCCCGTAAAGATATGCGCACCCTAATCAACCCAACTGGTCGCTTCGTAATTGGCGGACCAATGGGAGATGCTGGGCTAACTGGTCGCAAGATCATTGTTGATAGTTACGGTGGCATGGCGCGCCACGGTGGCGGTGCTTTCTCAGGAAAAGATCCTTCGAAGGTTGATCGTTCAGCAGCCTATGCAATGCGTTGGGTTGCTAAGAATGTTGTCGCAGCAGGTCTTGCTCGTCGCTGCGAAGTTCAGGTTGCGTATGCAATTGGAAAGGCCCAACCAGTAGGTGTTTTCGTGGAAACTTTTGGAACCGAAACTGTTGCGGTACAGAAGATTCAAGATGCAGTAACGACTGTCTTTGATCTGCGACCGGCTGCGATAATCCGTGATTTGAATCTTCTGCGACCAATTTATTCACAGACCGCCGCATATGGGCACTTCGGACGCGAACTTCCTAATTTTACTTGGGAGTCAACTTCACGCGTAGAAGCACTTCGCGCGGCTGTTAATTAATAAGGGGAGTGTGCCGTGTCAACTGCGCGGCCGCTTCGCTTAAGAACCGAAGAGGTTGCACGTCCAGATACAGCGATTGCAGATGTACTGCCTATCGCACGTTTATGGGTTGATAATTCACTCTCTCATTTAGATGGAACCTACGATTATTTGGTTCCACACCGCCTGGATAGCGCAGTACGAGCAGGTGTAAGAGTGGGTGTAAATTTTGCTGGACGCGAGGTTGAAGGTTTAGTTTTAGAACGAAGCGATGCAACATCGTTTGCAGGTCTTAAGATGATCTCCAGTGTGTTATCACCAGTTGTAGTCGCCCCACCGCAGTTGATCTCGTTAATCAAAATTGCATCTCAAAGGTGGTTGGCACACCCATACGACATAGTCAGAAGCGCGATCCCGCCGCGCATTGCCAGTGTAGATAAGAAGTTTTCAGAGGTACCTATAATCTCGCCGTTTAAAAAAGGACGAGACCCAGAAATTTCCTACATACACATACAACCGAGTGAGAATGCGATGGCAAAGATCGCCGAATTCGCTCAGGCTAAATTAAAGTTGGGTTCAGTCCTCTTGATTGTTCCTGAAGAGCGCGAATTAGTTCGTTTAAGTGATCTACTTGGAGAGAGAGCCACCGTACTCTCCGCATCTTTATCCAGATCAGAGCGTTACCAAAATTATCTCATCGCTATTGGTGGCCAAAGTAGATTAGTTATAGGAACCCGCAGCGCTATCTTCGCTTCTCCCAGTGATCTAAGGACACTGATAGTTTTTCGAGAGATATCGGAATCGCTATACGAGCCGAGGGTTCCAGGATGGAATGTGCGCGATTTATCCTTACTGAGAAGTACCAATGAAGGTCTGGACTTATATTTTGCGGGCTATTCGCCATCGAGTGAAATTGGCAAACTTATTGAAGAAAAGAAAGTTAAGTTTGTCTCTAAACGCAATCGTTTAAAGGTGACAAATCATCCGTCCTCAAACGGTGAATTGCTACCAGGTCGCATCTTTACCTCGATTCGAGCTGCCCTTAAGACCGGACCGGTGCTTTTTTTGGTTCCGCGAAAAGGTTATGCCAGTTCGTTGATGTGTAAGAAATGTCGCAATATTGCACTCTGTGAATGCGGAGGAAAATTATCTAAATCTGGTGTTAACCAAGGCGCTAATTGTGTGCACTGTGGTATTAAAGCAAACCAAAGTAAATGTAAATGGTGTGGCGCGGTTTCCATGGTGCTCCTGGGACGTGGAGCTGAACGACATGCAGAGGAAATCGGACGTGCATTTCCTGGTTATCCAGTTCTTTATTCAAATGCACAAAAGCCAATCGAGTCACAGGATGGTCAGCCTGCCTTAGTTATTTCAACTACCGGAATGGTTCCACGAGTAGTAAATGGGTATAGCGCGGTTATTCTGCTAGAAGGTGACTCTTTTTTCTCGTTTGCGGATTTGCGTGCCCAAGAGCGTGCTCGCGAGTCATTCTTTGAAGCCGCCTCGCATATTTCTGCAAAGGGTGAGATTGTCACAGTTATTGACTCAGCACATCCCATCACTGCAGCGTTAACGCAATGGAGTCCAGCGACAATGGCAGCACGCGAATTGAGCGAACGTAAAGAAGTTTCGCTACCTCCTTATACTCGAGCAGCTTTGTTAGAGATTGAAAGTAGGGATGCAACTACAGTCATCGCAGGAATACGAAAAGCCGTGCTAGATCTAAGACTTCCTAGTTCGGTTAGCGCTTTTGGTCCATCGCAAAGCTCAGACGATATTTCAAGGATTTTGCTAACTTGTGATATCTCACAAAGTGATGCGTTTCTAAATTTTCTCCACGAGTTTATTCGACACCGCGCAGTCACCAAAAAGAGCAAGATCTTCTTACGAGTAGATCCTTACTCACTGTCATCTTAGGTATCCCGCTAGGCTAGACTTGGCATATGTCTATCCAACCAATTCGCCTCTTCGGGGATCCCGTCTTGGTTACACCTGCTGCACAAGTTCTCGACTTTGATAAGGAACTTCGCACACTCGTTGCCGATCTGACAGAAACAATGCTGGAAGCCCCGGGTGTTGGACTTGCTGCTCCTCAAATTGGTGTTGGACTTCGTGTCTTTGTCTGGGATGTTGATGAGGCGTTGGGGCATCTGATAAATCCGACTCTTGATCTCAGTGAAGAGCTGCAAGATGGCGAGGAAGGCTGTCTTTCATTTCCGGCATTGAGTTATGAAACTCCACGTGCTTTTCGCGCCGTTGCCAAAGGTTTTAATATGTATGGCGAGCCGATTACCGTTGAAGGTACCGAACTTCTTGCCAGATGTTTACAACACGAGAGTGATCATCTTGATGGGATCGTATTTATAGATCGCCTCTCTGCCGATGATCGTAAATTGGCCATGAAAGAGATCCGTGAATCTGATTGGTTCTCAAGTGCCCAAACAACGGGTTTGAATCCCAGTATCAAAGTTTCACCGCACAACCTTTTTGGTAAAGGTATTTAGTGCGCATTTGCATCGCGGCAACGCCCAGCGTCGCACTTCCAACCCTAGAGGCGCTGCTGGTAAGTGGGCATCAAATCGTCTCAGTGATAACGCGGCCAGATGCACCAGCGGGCAGGGGCAGAGTTTTGAAATCTAGCGCCGTGTCAGAATGGGCAACATCCAAGGGAGTAGAACTGCATAAGCCAGAATCTAAGGAGGAAATTTCTTCTGTGGTCGAAAAATGTGATTTGGTTATCACGATTGGTTTTGGTGTGCTGTTGCCCGAAGCTGTATTGAATATTCCAAAATACGGTTTTATAAATCTACATTTTTCACTACTGCCTCGATGGCGCGGAGCGGCTCCAGTGCAACGTGCTTTGGAAGCGGGGGATACCATCACCGGAGTTACTGTCTTTAAGTTGGATTCAGGAATGGACACGGGTCCGATTTACACATCTCTCCCATTTGATATATCTGCAAATGCAAACACTCCAGAACTTCTCGATGATTTGGCGCTGCTAGGAGTGCAGGCAGTGCTCGATGCTTTATCGCTAATCGAGAGCGGGAGGAAACCCGAAGAGCAATCAAGTGAGGGCGCCACTCGCGCGAACAAATTGACTAGTGAAGAAGCACAAATTGATTGGTCCCAAAGTTCCTTCACAATAGTGAATAAGATCCGCGCCTTTTATCCAAACCCGGGCGCATGGGGTCTCTTTCGCGAGGTGAAGATAAAAATAGATTCTGCAATTGTGAGCGAAGTGATCTTGAAGCCGGGTGAAATAGTTCTTCACGGTAAGAGCGTTTTAGTGGGAACCGGCAACGGTTCCGTAGAACTTATTACTGTAAAACCAGCAGGTAAGAGCGCTATGGCCGCACACGATTGGGCAAATGGCCAACACTTGCTCGCTAATGAAAAATTTGAGAAATCAAATGGTTGAAGCAAGACGCAATACCTTCAAATCCCCTAAACCAGATCGCGTTCGCTTATTGGTATACGACATTTTGCAAGAGGTTAACCGTTCGGATGGATATTCGAACTTATTGCTTCCTCAAGCCTTAGCTGATGCTGATTTTGAGCAACGTGATAAGGGTTTCGCAACTGAACTGCTATATGGAACTCTTCGAATGCAAGGACGCCATGACTACATCGCATCGCAAGTATCTGACCGCAGCTGGAACGAGGTGGACGCTGGAATTGTTGATGTAGTACGGCTAGGTGCCCACCAACTCTTCGAAATGCGCGTTCCTTCACACGCCGCTGTTTCTGCGACAGTTGAGTTAGCTCGTAAAGTCATTGGTGAATCCAAAGCCTCATTCGTGAATGCACTTCTGCGCAAGATGAGTGCACAGACTTTGGATCAATGGCTCGAGCCGGTGAACGAGATTAAAGATCCGGTTACTTGCTTGTCAATAATGTATTCACATCCAGAATGGATTGTCTCTGCCTACTACGATTTACTGCGCGATTATGATGAGGTAGAAAAACTTCTCTCTGCCAATAATTCACCTGCTAGTCCTACCTTAGTTTGGTGGCCAGGACGCTCAACGAAAGAGGAGTTCGTTGAATTAGGTGCGATTTCAACCGCCTATTCTCCATATGGATTGAAATACGAAGGCACGCCTGCCTCGCTAGAAGCAGTTCGCCACCGAAGGGCTGGAGTACAAGATGAAGGTTCGCAACTAGTTGCTTCAATTTTCGCATCAGTTGTTGCCGAGAAGAAAACATGGCTTGATTTATGTGCAGGACCCGGAGGAAAAGCCGCACTACTTGCATCCCTTGCGAAAGAAAATGGAAAAGATTTCACAGCCAATGAAATCTCAAAGCCTAGATCTGAATTAGTTAAGCAGGTGATTGGACCGGCTCGTCTTTGGGTAGGCGATGGAAGAGATATTGCATCTCACAATGAGCGCTTTGGAGCGATTCTGGCAGATGTTCCATGTACTGGACTCGGTGCACTGCGGCGTCGTCCCGAAGTTAGATGGCGACGACAAGTTAGTGATCTACGAGCGCTCACACAGTTGCAGCGCGAACTAAGCGATGCTGCAATTTCTATTCTAGAAGTTGGTGGCTTTTTCGGTTATGCAACGTGCTCACCACATTTGGCCGAAACAAGTATTCAAGTTAAAGATATTTTGAATAACCATCCAGAGTTAGAGCAAATCGATTTGAGCCAGTATCTACCGGCAGCGCTAAATGGTGCTATTCGTGATGGCGCCCTCTCGCTCTGGACCCATCGTCATGAGACCGATGCGATGTATATGGCGGTCTTCCGCAAGAAAGATCCAGCGAGCCTTTAGGCTTAGGTGGTGGCAAATATGCAAGATATCCGAATTACTCCCAGTGTATTAAATGCGGATCGCGATAATTTGCAACACGAGATTTCCAAAATCGCATCAGTTTCGGATTTGATTCACTTAGATATTATGGATGACAAGTTCGTTCCAAATTTTACTTGGGATTTCACTGCGGCTCAATCCATTATCAAAGATTGTCCTATTCCAGTTGATGCTCATTTGATGATTGAAGATGTTGATCGACTAGCACTTGATTATGCATCAATCGGTACCGCGAGTGTGACAATTCATGTTGAGGCTTCAAAGTCACCGCGCCAAACTCTTAAAGGCATTCGCATCGCAGGTTCAAGGGCGGGGTTAGCGTTAAAACCTGGAACCGAGATAAATGACTATGAGGATTTATTGGATGTTGTAGATATGTTTTTGATTATGACTGTGGAACCTGGATTCGGGGGTCAAAGTTTTATGGGGGATATGATGCAGAAAGTGCGTCAAACTCGAAAGATTATTGGTGATCGACCTATCTGGTTGCAAGTTGATGGTGGAATATCACTGGATACAATCGCAATTGCTCGCGAAGCGGGGGCAGATACCTTTGTTGCAGGCTCCGCAGTTTTCAATTCGCCTGATCCAGCGGAGATGGTGAAAATTCTCCGTCAACGTGCTGCCAGTATCTAGTAAAGTAAGGCTATGAAAACCTTTGATCAACTTTTCACCGAACTCTCGAGCAAAATCGAAAGTGGCGATATTGAGTCGGGTTCGGTTGCCGCGGTAAAGGGCGGAGTTCACAATATTGGTAAGAAGATTTTGGAAGAGGCGGGCGAAGTATGGCTGGCCGCTGAGCATGAAAGTGATGAAGCGTTAGCGCAAGAAATCAGCCAACTTATTTACCATCTTCAAACTTTGATGTTGGCCCGTGGACTTAATCCATCTGATATTTACCGTTACCTATAGAAACGAGCGAAAGTGCTAAAGATTGCCGTCCCAAATAAAGGTTCACTCGCCGATTCTTCCATCGCTATTTTAAAAGAGGCGGGATACCGTCAAAGAGTTGATTCCCGGGATTTAATTCTCGCCGATCCAGAAAACGGGGTTGAGTTTTATTACCTACGTCCCCGTGATATCGCTCTATATGTCGGTACCGGAGAACTTGAAGCAGGCATCACAGGCCGCGATTTGCTGGTTGACTCTGGAGCAAAGGCATCTGAAATTCTTCCACTCGACTTTGGTGGCTCGACATTTCGCTTCGCCGGTCCTGCAGGCAAGAATTGGCAAGTAAAAGATATTGCAGGTAAAAGAATCGCAACTGCCTACCCAGGCTTAGTATCAGATTATCTACTACGAAATCAACTGAAAGCAGATGTGGTTCGATTAGATGGAGCGGTAGAAAGTAGCGTCCGCTTAGGAGTTGCAGATGTTATTGCAGATGTTGTTAGTACTGGAAACACTTTAAAGCAGGCTGGTTTAGCCATATTCGGAGATCCAATCTTGCAGAGTGAGGCGATTTTGATCTCACGCGAAGGTTCTAAATTAGCTGCAGAGTTAGAAATATTGCTGCGTCGACTACAAGGTGTCGTTACCGCGCGTCAATATGTTTTACTGGACTACGACATTCCAAAGGTAAGTGTCGACAAAGCCTGCACGATCACTCCAGGTTTGGAATCTCCAACAATTTCGCCCCTTCAAAAGGCGGACTGGGTTGCAGTTCGGGCCATGGTTTTACGTAAAGATACAAATAGATTGATGGATGAACTTTGGGCCTTAGGTGCTCGCGGAATTTTGGTCACTGATATTCATGCTTGTCGTTTATAGCGCGTCAGATTCCTCAATTTCCTCGCGCGTGATTCCTAGGAGATGAAGAACAGAGTCTAAGTACGGTGCTGATAGCGAACTGTCAGCAGCAGCCTTGACCGCTGGCTTTGCGTTAAAGGCTATTCCCAGCCCAGCCAATGAGATCATGTCGAGATCGTTAGCACCATCTCCGATGGCAATTGTTTGTTCAAGTGCTATGGAATGTTCTTGCGCGAAATCGCGTAATGCCTGCGCTTTCCCAGCTCGGTCAATGATTGGGCCAGTTAAATTTCCAGTCAATTTCCCGTCAATAATCTCTAGGTTATTTGCTCGCAAGTGTTTGATTCCAAGATCTGCCATTATCGGAGCGATCACGCTCTCAAATCCGCCTGATACCAGTGCCACATGATGACCAAGTTTGTGCATGGTACGCACAAGCGTGCGGGCGCCAGGAGTCAATGTGATCTCACTCTGCACTTCAGTAAGAACGCTCTCCGGTAACCTGGTTAGTAACTTAACTCGTGCTCGCAGACTTTCTTCAAAATCTAATTCACCGCGCATTGCAGATTCGGTTATGGCGGAGATTTCTGCACCTTTACCAGCCTTTTTTCCAAGAAGCTCAATAACTTCCTCTTGGATCAGCGTTGAATCAACATCCATAACAACTAATTTCTTAGCCCATCTCATTAACCCACCAGGGGAGACAGCGATATCGACCGAGTTTTGATTTGCAATCCGCGCTAATTCACTGCGTAGTTCCAAAATAGCGACCCCAGAGACGGTTAACTCAATGGCGGTTACTGGATAACTTGCAGTTCGGTGAATTCGTTCAATATTTCCGCCATTAATTGCAATTGCATGTGCCACCGCAGTGAAAGCATTTGGGTTTAGCTCAGGCGCCAGAACCACAACATGACATAAAGCGCGTTTTGCAGCAATAGTCAGAATTGAACTTTCCTCAAAAGCTGATGCAATGTCCACTCCGAGCCGGGCAGAACATTCTTCAAGATCAGCCTCAATAGCTTTAGCGTGAGCGGGATTGACAGCTAGTAAAACAGTGAGAATAACCCGTTCGCGAATAACTACTTGTTCTATATCAAGAATTGTGACTGCAAAAGGAGACAGGGTTGCAAATAACCCTTCAGTTATGCCCGGTTTATCCACGCCGGATAGCAGGATGAGGCCAGTAAATTGCTCAGTTTTCCCATTGGTCATCATTAGATGCCTAGATTATCGTGAATCACATCTAACTGAACGCCAATTAAGCCTGATTCGCGGTGATACGCGCTATCTTTTTCATCTATGGATAGCCAATCTCAGATGAGCATTCTTGCGATGCAAGGGGTGAGTGTCTCTCGCGGAGGTCGGGATATTTTGGGTCCTTTAGATTTTAAAATTCAAGAGGGCGAAAGATGGGTGATTCTGGGACCAAACGGTGCGGGTAAATCTACGCTGCTTAACATTCTTGCAACACGAATTTTTCCGACAAAAGGTACTGTGAAGATTCTAGATAAAGAGATGGGCAAAGTAGATCTATCTGAACTGCGCACACGCATTGGTATTTGTGCAAGTCTGTTAGCAGAAGATATTCCAGATGATGAATATGTTCGAGATGTCGTTTTAACAGCGGCCTATGCCATAGTCGGTCGATGGAATGAAAGTTATGATTTGTGGGATGAATCTCGAGCGGTCGCGTTATTGACGACATTTGGAGTTCGCACACTTGCCGACCGTAGGTATTACACGCTTAGTGATGGCGAAAAAAAGCGAGTGCAGATAGCCCGCGCTCTCATGGCCGATCCGGAGCTGTTACTTTTAGATGAGCCAACTGCTGGATTAGATTTAGGTGGTCGTGAAGATTTGCTGAAAAGGTTTGCGCAATTCTCACAAGATCCCTTAGCCCCGGCCAGTATTGTGGTTACACATCACATAGAAGAGATTCCGGCCGGTACAACACACGCGTTAATCATTAAGGATGGCAAGATCGCAATATCGGGACCAATTACTGAAGTTATTACGACAGAGCATATGTCGGCGGTCTTTGGGATAAATATAAATGTGACAACCGATGGCCAAAGGTTTTTTGCCCGAAGCTCATGACAAATTTTCGCGCTCAATTGCACCCGTCCTGGGCGCAGGCGATGCAAGATTTACTGCCTTCATTGGATGAGATTGAACAGCAACTTCGCGGATCAAATTATCTACCTAGTCATGACAGCGTTATGAAGGCGTTAACTGCAGATTTAGACGAGTGCAAGGTGTTAATTGTTGGCCAGGACCCATACCCAGGTATTGAACACGCAATGGGGCTGTCCTTCTCTGTTCCGCCGCAGGTAGCGAAATTTCCACCAACGCTTCGCAATATTTTCAAAGAACTTCAGACAGATTTGGATATTGGCCAGCCGATAAGCGGAGATCTAACGCACTGGCACGAGCAAGGAGTGGTGATGCTAAATCGCACCCTGACCTGTGAAGTGGGAGCCAGTAACTCACATACGAATCTGGGCTGGAGTCAGATTACAGATCGCTGCGCGCAGGTATTGGGCCAACGGGGTGCAATCGCAATTCTGTGGGGAAAGAACGCGGCTGAACTTAGCAAGTTCTTTGGCGATGAGAAGATAATCTCCAGTGCACATCCAAGTCCATTATCTGCCTATCGTGGCTTCTTCGGCTCCAAACCCTTCAGTCGAGCTAATGAGCTTTTGGTGCGAGATGGAAAGAGCGCTATTTCTTGGGGAAAGAAAAACTCGGCCCCACAGAATTAACTGTGAGGCCGAGTTCTCTTATTTTTCTTTAGACCCAGGCGTTTATTGGGGATGCCAAGAAGTAGATCATGAACAATCCTGAGACGAGTAGAAGTAGTGGGTGTACTTCCTTTCTGCGTCCCTGGATGTAGCGGATTACTACGTGGGTAACAAATCCGGCGCCAATACCTACAGAAATATTGTAGGTAAATGGCATCAGGATAATTGTTAAGAATGCAGGGATTGCAATTCCATAATCATCCCAATCAATTGATTTGATTTGTTTCATCATTAAGAATCCCACGATAATAAGTGCGGGAGTTGCTGCCTCGTAAGGGATGATTGCGACTAGCGGTGCTAAGAAAGTCGTAAGCAAGAAGAGAACTCCCGTGATAATTGATGCGAGTCCTGTGCGAGCTCCTTCACCAACTCCAGATGCGGATTCGATGTAGCTCGTATTGGAGGAGATACCGGCGGCACCACCTGCAGCAGCAGCTATCGAATCCACGATCAGAATGCGATTTGCGCCTTCGATGTTTCCATTTGCATCAGATAATCCAGCTTGATTTCCGATCGCGGTCATAGTTCCCATAGTGTCGAAGAAATCAGCGAGTAGCAGTGTGAACACCAGCAAAAGCGCCGCCAATAATCCAGTTTTCGGATTAGTGAATGCACCGAAGACATCTTCGAAACCTAAACCTAGGGTGTCGAAATTAGGTGAGTCTGTGAAGTTAAAAGTTCCATCTGCATTCTTCGGTAACGCTGGGGTGTTTAATCCCCAACCTTTTGGATTTGATTCAGTCGGACTAATAAAGCTATTGCCGACCTTAAATTGAGCCTCGATGATGAGAGATAGAACTGTGGAGGTAATGATTCCAATTAGTATCGAACCTTTTACTTTTCTGACCATCAATGCAATTGTCAGTAGAAGTCCAAAGGTGAATACGAGAACAGGCCATCCAACTAATTGTCCGCCGTCGCCTAATTCCAAAGGCACGGCTGAAGGCTTGGAGTTTGCACTGCTCCATACGTTATTTGGGGTTCGGCGAACGAATCCACTGTCAACTAAACCGATCAGAGCGATAAAGAGGCCAATGCCCACAGAAATTGCGATCTTTAATGGATTTGGTATCGCCTTGAAAACCGCAATTCTAAAACCAGTTAGCACTAATACTAAAATAATTAAACCCTCGAGAAGGACAAGCCCCATAGCCTGCGCCCACGTTGCATTTTTGGCGATTGAGACCGCAACAAAGGTATTTAGGCCAAGGCCCGTAGCGAGTGCGAGTGGGAAGTTGGCGACCGCCCCCATGAGAATTGTCAGCAGTCCTGCAACGAGTGCCGTACCTGCGGCAACAATAATGATGGCGTTTGTTCTATCTCCGCCACCGATAAATGCTCCCGTACCATCTGTGGTTGCGAGGATGAGCGGATTGAGCGCCACAATGTAGGCCATGGTGAAGAAGGTGACGATTCCGCCACGAACTTCTCTTGCTACTGTGGAGCCACGTTGCGATATTTTAAAATAGCTATCGAGCATGACATACCTTTCCTGATTTTGTTATCGGGGGTGGTTGCGACCCCGTGTGAAGTGACGGCTCACAGACCGAGGGAATAGGAAGAGTTAATCGGAATTGGTAGTTATTTCGAGGTAAGGCGCGCGACTACTCCGAAGGAAATTGCGAGGGCTTGACCAATTAGTAGCGCAAAGAGCGCGGTACCAAGCCCGATTTTGCCGCCGAGCAGAGCGCCCACGATCAAAACAGTAACCTCAATGCCCATACGGACTCGACCTACGCGAATACCAGTTCTTTGATGGATGCCGGTCATCGCACCATCTCGAGGACCAGGCCCTAGTCCGCAGGTGATGTAGAGAGATGATCCAACGCCAACGAGTGCGATTCCGAATAGCGCGGAGGCGACTCCGCCTAAAAAAGTTGTTTGCAAAGGTAAGTGATTGACTCCAAATTGGATTGCAGCAGAAATAATTGCAATATTTGCAAGGGTTCCAAATCCTGGTCTTTCTCTTAAAGGGATCCAGAGTAAAAGAACTGCGCACCCAGTGAAGAAGGTAGCCCAGCCCAAAGAAAACCCAGTCTTTAAACTCAAACCCTGTGCGAAGACAGTCCACGGAGCGTTGCCGATATTGGATTGCACTACAAATGCATCTCCAATACCGAAGATAGTTAGCCCGAAAAACAAAATTAAAATGCGGCTAGGCGATAGATCCCAACGATGTTTGGCGCGCCAAGGTGTGAGCGGAACGGTTTTATGAGGTTTCAAGTGGTCCAGAATCTCTTTCAAACCATTCGGCAGATGCATTGTGAGAGTTTATAGCCATTTCAAGTGCAAAGATCGTCTATTCTTCACGTTATGTTTGTTGGCTTTGGCACTGTAGTAAATATCGCAACCATAATTGGGGGAGCGGGGCTCGGAGTCTTAATCGGGTCGCGCATGCTCCTACGTACTCGCACTCTTATAACGGATGTTCTTGGTCTGATAACAGTATTAGGAGCAGTTAGCGCTTTAACGCCGATGTGGGGATCTCGCTATATAGATGCTCTGCCAAAGGGATGGACGCTGTTAGCGATATTAGGTGCTCTACTTATCGGAGGATTAATTGGATCTGCACTGAATTTAGAGACTCGATTAGATTCCATCGGTGAAAGTTTACGCAAGAGATTTGGCGCCCACGAAGAAAGTACATTTGTAGAAGGATTCGTTGCAGCATCTCTACTCTTTGTAATTGGACCTCTAGCAATTTTAGGATCAATTAGCGATGGCATGTCCACCGGTGTTGATCAATTGCTTTTGAAATCTAGCCTCGACTTTTTTGCAGCCATGGCCTTTGCGGCGAGCTTGGGTTGGGGCGTAGCCGCGTCGGCAATTCCAGTTGGAATTTATCAAGGTGTGTGGACGCTTATCGGATTCGGGCTAGGAAATATATTAAGCGGCTATCAGATCGATGCGATGACAATTACAGGTGGCCTAATGCTTATTTGCATTGGTCTAAGGCTGTTGAAAATCAAAGATATTGCCGTAGGTAACTTGCTACCAGCGCTCTTTATAGCGCCTCTATTTGTTGCCTTACTGCACTCTTTTCAATAGAGCCTTAGATTGTTGATGCGTCGATTACAAAGCGATATTTAACATCACTTGCAACAGTGCGATCGTAAGCCTGGTTTATATAGTCGGCCTTAATAACTTCAATATCGCTCACGATGTTATGTTTTCCGCAAAAATTGAGCATCTCTTGCATTTCGGCGATGCCACCAATCATTGATCCCGAAAGAGATCTGCGCGCCGGCAGCAAGGATCCAGCGTCGACTGCATATGGCTTGCCTGGAAGGCCAATAACGACAAGGGTGCCATCAACGTTTAGCATCTGCAGATAATCGTTGATATCTAATTCTGCACTCACCGTATTCACAATTAGATCAAAGTGCTTTATCAGGCTCTTATTGAAGTCAGGGTTTTTTGTGGAGACAAAATAATGCGCGCCCATAGCTTTAGCATCAGCTTCTTTGGAAGGTGAATGCGAGAAGACGGTGACTTCGGCGCCCATGGCTGCGGCGAATTTAACGCCCATGTGGCCGAGACCACCTAAGCCCATTACAGCAACTTTTTTTCCGGGTCCGGCTTTCCAATGCTTGATTGGTGAATAGAGCGTGATTCCTGCACACAAAAGTGGCGCAACACCATCCAACGGAAGATTCGCGGGAATTGAAACCGCGAAATCTTCATTGATTACCATGATGTTTGAATAGCCACCCATCGCAGGAGTTTTTCCATCGCGCTCTAGTTGGTTATATGTTCCAGTCATTCCTTCGATGCAATATTGCTGCAAGCCCTTAAGACATGATGGGCATTTGCGACATGAGTCAACGAAAACGCCAACACCAATACGGTCTCCGACTTTGAATTTTGTAACGGCGCTGCCGATTTGCGAAACGATTCCGGCAATTTCGTGTCCTGGAACCATTGGGAAGAGAGCAGGCCCCCACTCTTCGCGAACCTGGTGAATGTCGGAGTGGCAGATACCTGAGTACTTAATATCCAGGCTGACATCGTGTGCACCTAGATCTCTGCGCTCAAACTCCCATGGAGTCATATCTGCTTTTGCCGTCATTGCTGCATATCCGCGTACTTTCATTATTTCTCTCCCTTAGTGCTTTCGTTTTCTTCGGTAAATGGAAGTGGTTGTATGGATATATGTCCGGCACGCGATGCTCTGGCAGTTACTTGGCGCATATGGTGGCGACGACAAAGAACTTCGTATGCAATTTCCGATCCAGGTGCGACATCGCCAACCACAACCTGTTCACCTTCTGTGACCATTACTCCGCCGAGAGTACGCGCATTATGTGTAGCACGAGAACCACACCAACATAGAGCTTCAACTTGCAACGTGTTTACGCGATCGGCTAGTTCCACTAGACGTGCAGAGCCGGGAAAAAGTTTAGTTCGAAAGTCCGCGAGAATTCCAAAAGCGTAAACATCGATTCCCAGACCATCCACGATCTTTGCCAAACCTTCAATCTGCTCGGGCTGATAAAACTGAGCCTCATCACAAATTATGTAATCAATTCGATCGCCAAGAGATAAACGCTCTACAACTAGACGGTGGATATCTAAATCCGGATCAACTTCAATGGCCGCACTTTGTAGCCCCAGGCGAGATGAGATAACACCACTACCCGCCCGATCTTTGCTAGTGAAAATCAAACCTGTTCGGCCGCGACTCTTGTGGTTATGTGCGGTTTGCAAAGCAAGAGTTGACTTGCCGCTATCCATGGTGCCGCAATAGTAGATCAGTTCAGCCACATGCGGCATCCTGCCATCTAATAGCAAATTTCGCTGTATTGCTCATCCAATAATCCCAAGTTGCGTTAAGACACTTCCTAGCTCGCCCGAGAGGGATTGACTCATTGCGACAGAAATGTGTGATGCATCGCGATAAGCAACATTCCCATTTACAACAGCTGGGCATTGATTGGTGCACAGCCAAGGCGTGGGATTTACTTTGATAAAACCACCAGATACCCGCGGGTCAGACTTCTCGGTGTCATCGCACTTAGATTTGCCATCGGCGGCTAAGCAATTTGGGATGTCCTGCTTCGGATGAGGGGTATCTGAGATGTAAATCAATTTTGGAGAGGCACCTAACAGGTTCTGATAAGCCAATTTCTGACCTTGCGCCCACCAGCTTTGACGAGATGGATAATCGTCTGGAAGTTCAAAATGTTGAAAACCACTGAGAATAATCGCAGCCGGTTTCATTTCCTGCATGCGCTTAATACTGTTCTCACGCCACTTGAAACAATCGCGATTTTTGTAAGCTCCAATCTGAACCTTCTTGACCTCGGGAGCAGGGCAGGCCGATTTCGTCAGGCTCACCAGTTTGAAACCATTTCCGTTCGCTAACTTTTCGAGCGCTGGAAACCATTGCGCAGCATGTGAGTCACCGTAAAGAACGATTGACCTTGCTGAAGATTTATCACCATAGGTGCATTCTCCAGATTTGACTTCGCCGTTATTAACATGGCAATTATCCAAATAGACTTTCGGCTTTGTTTTTACTTCAGCGATTGATACCGACCGACCATTTGGGAGGGCAATATTCCCGTGGTCAGTTAATAGGATGCCGGCCGCTAGTGCCGTACAGACCAATGTTGCGAGTGCTGATGATCGGATTATGCGTTCGGTGGTGAAGTTCCTCTTTGCAATTGGCTTTTCCAATAAACGATGAGTTAAATCCGCGGCAAAGGCGGTCAGAGCGATAAAGAAGATACGTTCTAACAGAGTTAAAGGGCGACCAAATCTGGTGCTGGGAAGTACTAAGAAGGGCCAATGCCATAAGTAGAATGGATAGGAAATTTCACCTAACCACTGAACAACTCTCAATTTAGAGAAATCGTTCAAGATAGGTGGCCAGAAGGCGATACCAGCCATCAAGATAGCGGTACCTACGGTTGGCAAGAGCGCGTTGTAACCAGGGAAAGGTGTGCGCTCTGAAAAAATAAACACTGAAGCCATTAGCAGTAAGGCGCCGAGCCAAACCAATAAAGTGGGGGCAAGTTTTCGTCTTATCGAGATACCTTTTGGAATGAAAAGTAAGAGCGCGCCAATTCCGAGTTCCCAAGCACGAGTTGGCAGGGAGTAAAAGGCCCATATTGGATTTGCATTAGTTAGATAGAGCGAGAACAGAAATGAACCAACGGTGATTGCAGTTATTCCCAGTGCAACTGCGCGCCGTTTCCCAATTTTCCAAAGTGAGTAAATCAGTATCGGCCAGAATATATAGAACTGTTCTTCGACTGCCAGCGACCAATAGTGAATGACAGGGGAAGGGGTGGCATTAAGATTCTGATAGTCATTCTGCCAAAAAGCGAAAAGATAGTTGCTAACGTATATAGAGGCGGCCAGGACATCTTTGCCCAGATCGGCACGCACAGTTGGTGGCAATACCAGCCAAGAAAAAATCGCGGTCAGAGCGAGAATACTTAGTGATGCGGGAAGTAGACGTTTGGCCCGACGCAGATAAAATGCTCCATAATTGAACTTTCCTGTATTGCCAATTTCTTTAATAATAATTCCGGTGATCAGGTAACCAGATATGACATAGAAGATATCTACGCCAACAAAACCGCCAGGTGAAAGCTTTGCGTGAAAGAGAACTACTAGAGATGCAGCTAGTGCTCTTAGGGCTTGTATCTGGTGGATACGAGGCTTAACGCTCAAACTCTCACCAGCGAAGTAATTGGCAGTTCTGGATATTTCTCCGTTATTCGATTTCGTCCTTCTAGAAAATCTAACTCCATCAAGACCAGGATTCTAGATACTTCAGCCCCGCATCGCTGCGTCAATTCAATGGCTGCCAATATGGTGCCGCCAGTAGCTAGAACGTCATCGACGATTAATACTTTTTGATTGGGAAGGAATGCATCAATATGAACCTCGATCTCATCATTGCCATACTCGAGCCCATATTTTGCGGAAATAGTTTGGTATGGCAATTTTCCACTTTTGCGGATAGGAACGAAGGAAAGTTCGGTATGTGCAGCCAATGCAGAGCCAAAAATAAATCCACGAGCTTCGATGCCGGCAATTACTTCAGCAGATGCGGTGTGCTTAGACATCTCTTCGAGAATTAAATTAAACGCCTGCGCATTTGCCAACATTGGCGTGATATCGCGGAAGAGAATTCCGGGTTTTGGGTAGTCGGGGATCTCTCGGATGAGCGAAAGTGCGCCTTGCAGGTTCATAGGCCACCAATTCCACCATATGTTGTGTGTCCGAGAGGGGACTTGAACCCCTAAGCCCTTGCGGGCACTAACACCTCAAGCTAGCGCGTCTGCCAATTCCGCCACCCGGACGAGTGCGACGGTAACGATAGCAATGTCGAGGGCGCTGCGCAAAAATCAAGGAAAAAGATGAAGGATATTGCTCCCATTTTTAGTGCACTGGGAGGACGTTTTGAGGGAGAATGCCGACATGACAAATCGCAGAGATTACGACCTCACCAGTGTTGAAGATGAAGCGATTCGAATTTGTCAGGAGTTGATTCGCATACCTAGCGTTAATTATGGTGAAGGTAAGGGAGATGAATCAGCAGTTGCGGCCTATGTCGTTGCATCCCTTGCTGAGGTAGGTATAGCCGCCAAAATTTATGAATCTGCGCCAAATCGTTGCAATGTAATTGCTCGTATTTCAGGAACTGATTCATCGCGTCCCGGATTAGTTGTTCATGGTCATATTGATGTTGTCCCAGCGAACGCGGATGAATGGTCAATAGATCCATTTGGTGGCCTGATAAAGGATGGAATGATTTGGGGTCGCGGCGCGGTGGATATGAAAAACACTGACGCCATGATTCTGGCAATCGTTAGAGACTGGGCAAGGCGAGGTTATAAACCATCGCGAGATATTGTCTTGGCCTTCTTTGCCGACGAAGAAGCGGGAATGACTTATGGTTCACGTTTCATGAGTTCAAAACATCCCGAAGTTTTCGCAGGTTGTACGGAGGCAATTTCCGAAGTTGGGGGTTTCTCAGTCACTGTTGCAGATGGAAAGCGGTTGTATTTTGTAGAGGCTGCGCAAAAAGGTATCCATTGGATGAAGTTAACCGCGCATGGCCGCGCCGGACATGGTTCGATGATGAACGGCGAGAATGCGGTAACTGCTATCACGGAAGCGGTTGCAGAGATCGGCAAGTATGAATGGCCACAACGTTACACGCAGACTGTGAAAGATCTCTTTCGCGAAGTCGCTCGTGTTACAGGCAAAGCCTATGACGAAAAGGATTTACGACCTTTACTAAAAGAGATTGGCTCAACTGCTCGCATGATAGGAGCAACTCTGCAAAACACCGCCAATCCAACGATGTTAGAGGCCGGCTATAAAGCAAATGTGATCCCGAGTTCGGCCAGCGCCGTCATTGATGGTCGCTTTCTTCCCGGTTATGAAGAAGAGTTGAACTCAACAATCAGAGCGATTATTGGACCAGATATTGAAATAGAAACTATTTCGCATGACATCTCACTCGAAGTCAATTTCCACTCTCCCTTGGTGGATGCCATGAAAGCGGCGCTCTTGCGCGAGGATCCTGAGGGCATACCGGTTCCATATTTAATGAGTGGCGGAACAGATAACAAGGCTTTGTCCGAGCTCGGAATCATCGGATATGGATTCTCACCGCTGCGCTTGCCTGCAGATTTAGATTTTATGTCACTCTTCCACGGAGTTGATGAACGTGTACCTGTTGATGGCATTCGTTTCGGAGTCAGAGTGTTATCGGATTTTCTAGAACACGCATAAGTACCGCTACTTACTTAAAGTGCAGAGATCTCATTCAAGGCAGTTCTTACGACATCAGGGAGTGTGATTTCTTCACTCGCTAATATTCCGCGAAGTTGCGCCCCAGTCCTTGCGCCAACAACAGCGCTTGTGACACCAGGAAAGTCGCGGACCCAAGCGAGGGCGACCTCAAGTGGTGAGTAACCTAAACCCTGTGCGGCAACACTCACCGCATCAACAATACGACGCGAGCGCTCATCCAAATATGGCTCGATAAAGGCGGCAAAGTGTGGAGTAGCTGCTCTTGAGTCTGCAGGTATTCCATTTCGATATTTTCCAGTCAGCGCACCTCGCCCGAGCGGTGACCATGCAATAAAACCTCGATCTAACGCTGCGCTGCATTGCAATACATCCGACTCAACGCTTCTGTTTAATAATGAGAATTCATTTTGTAGCGTTGCAATCGGGGCTTTAGCAGTATTGGATTCTTGTAAAGTTATAGCGCGCGCACTTTGCCATCCATTGAAATTTGAAATTCCCACATAGCGCGCGCGTCCGGATGTGTATGCCCAGTCCAAGGCAGAAAGTGTGTCTTCCAACGGAGTATTAGGATCCCAAACCTGCACCTGCCACAAGTCCACATGATCAGTTGCCAATCGATTGAGTGAGCGGTCTAGTGATGCCATCAAAGATGTGCGGGAGGCATCAGTCTTTAGAGTTCCGCCTTCATATGCCACCCCAGCCTTTGTAGCAATTACAACGTTTTCACGGCGAAAGAGTGTTCCGATTAGTCCGCCTATTACACGTTCAGCATCGCCATCACCGTAGTGGCTGGCGGAGTCAAGAAAGTTGCCACCGGCTTCTATATAAGCGCGGGCTTGATCGGCGGCCTCGTGAGTATCAGTATCTCGACCCCAGGTCATTGTTCCCAAACCAAGTCGCGAGAGTTGCAGTCCGCAATCACCTGCCTGACGTAATTCCATGGCGCGACCATAGCAAGACGAGGCGGTGAAATATCGCTAACCTTCCAACATGACACGGATACTTCTAATTCGTCACGCCCACTCGGTTGCAAACGACCGTGGCATTTTGGCAGGAAGATCTGACGGCGTCGTATTAACTGATCATGGAAAGAAGCAAGCGATCGAATTGGCTAAGCGATTGCAGGGAATTAGCGTGTCATCGATTCACATCAGCCCCATTGAGAGATGTCATCTAACTATGGCCCCCTTTCTTGATGCGACTACGCCTGCAAAGCGTCCCAAAGTTTTCGTAACCGATGATCTATCAGAGGTTGATTACGGTAAATGGACTGGTAAGAAACTGAGCTCTCTGTATCGTCATAAATTATGGAAGACGGTTCAGAACCGTCCCAGTGCGATGTATTTTCCGGATGGGGAGGGGCTAGCCAACGTACAAGTTCGAGCAATGCGCGCGCTGCATCGGGCGGCAGCGACGGCCGGCGATCAAATATTGGTCAGTCACGGTGATGTTATAAAGAGCATCGTTGCAGCCGTTCTTGGTACGCACCTAGATAATTTTCAGAAGATCGTGATTGATCCAGCATCCATCACGGTTCTTGATTACGATGGTACGGATTTCAGAGTTATCACCTTGAACTCCACGACTGCCGCGATCGCTGATTTAGTCCCGATCAAGAAGAAATCATTCGGCAAGGCCTTGCTAGGTGGAGGATCTGGAAGTTCAAAATCTAAATGAGTTCAAGAATTCTTCTCTTTGATCCGGCCGAGCGATTTGTAGTTGGCACTGTTGGCGTTCCGGGGGAGCGAACCTTCTTCATTCAAGCGCGCGAGAAGAATCGTTTAATCTCTGTCTCTCTCGAAAAAGCGCAGGTATCTGCCCTTGCCGATCGGATCTTGCAGATTCTGCGAGAGGTTAGAAGCAGCGAACCCTTAGCCACCTTTGAAAGAGTCGCTAGTGATGATCAACCACTTGAAAGCCCTATCAATGAGGAATTCCGTGTGGGTGTTATTGGCCTGGCCTATGTTTCTGATCGTGCGTTGATTGAAATCGATATGCAGGCGATTGCGGAATCCCAATTTGAAAGTGATGAACTTAGCGAAATCGATACTGAAGGCGATCAAGATATTTTACGAGTGCTTCTGCCTCTTGGATATGCCGAAAGTTTTGCTAAGAGGGCAAACATCGTTGTCGGCGCTGGTCGAGTTCCATGTCCGTTCTGTGGGGGACCGATAGATCCAGCTGGCCATCTTTGCCCGCGAGCAAATGGTTATCGAAGATAGTGATGTCGACAGATAAAACGCAGGTTGAAAAGTGGTTGGTTGATTTAAATAACGCAACCTTGACTGTGACTGGTCGACTAATTGATGCTTCAAATGCGACGTTGTATGCGATGTGCACAGTTAAAGATGCCGAAGGCGAGAGAGAGTTTGCCTGCATTTATAAGCCAATCGCGGGTGAGCGACCACTATGGGATTTTCCCGATGGAACCTTGGCTAATCGCGAATATTTAACCTTCCTGTTGAGTCACTGGCTAGAGCTTCACTTGGTCCCGCCCACAATTCTGCGCGATGGTCCGTATGGGACTGGCATGGTCCAGATGTGGATTGAGATAAACCCCGGGATTGAGCTAATGGATTTCTATGCAAAAGATGATCCGCGTTTGCGTTCACTGGCCCTCTTCGATGTGATCATTAACAATACTGATCGCAAGATTGGACATCTAATCCCCACCACCGAGGGCCATCTCTACGGCTGTGATCACGGAGTGACTTTTCATGAAGAGGATAAGTTGCGTACCGTCCTATGGCAATGGGCGGGTGTGAAATTCACGGATTCAGAGAGAGATCTCTTGAGTAATGCTCGTGAGCTATTTGTTTCAACCAAACGTGAAATGATCGAGGGGCTAATTGAGGTTGAAGAAATTGAAGCAACTGTAGCTCGCATTGATCGAGCGTTACTCGCTGGTTCTTTCCCGCAACCCAATCCAGATTGGCCGGCCGTTCCTTGGCCGCCGTTCTAAGATGAAACTATGAAGTCCTGGGCCAGCGTTGCAATTCCGCCGTTGCAAGATACTTTCCGAATACCACCACTAAACATATTCGATACTGCTGATCAGAAAATTGTTCAAGTAGAAGTTAAGTCTCTGTATCGAATGTACGTCTGCGGTATAACGCCATATGACGCCACTCATCTAGGTCACGCTAATACTTACCTAGCATTTGATTTGCTCCATCGTTACTTGTTGGCAACTGGAGCGAAAGTTAACTTCGTTGAGAACATAACAGATATTGACGATCCGCTATTGGAACGGGCAAATCGAGATGGGATTGATTGGCGCGATTTAGCCACTTCTCAGATAGAGCTTTTTCGATCCGATATGGTCGCACTCCATGTATTGCCTCCCGCCCATTACATCGGAGCAGTCGATGCAATAGACCTGGTAGTTGATGCAATTTCTGCACTAGAGAAGGCTGGCTCCGTCTACAGAGTTGATAACGATCTATATTTCAGAGTTCATAGCGATGTGAAGTTTGGATCAAGATCGCATCTCTCACATGAGCAAATGTTGAAGATTTTCAGCGAACGAGGGGGAGACCCGGACCGTAAAGGTAAAGAAGACCCGCTAGATGCACTTCTGTGGTTGGCACAACGACCTAACGAACCAGGATGGGAAAGCAAGTACGGAATTGGAAGACCAGGCTGGCATATCGAATGTTGCGCGATCGCACTTAACTACTTGGATCTAGATACAACCTCGAGAACTTCAATTGATTTTCAAGGTGGGGGAAGTGATCTGATATTCCCTCATCACGAAATGTCAGCATCGCAATCTAAAGTCATGAACAATAAGGAGTTTGCATCGCACTATGTTCACGCCGGAATGATCGGCTTAGATGGTGAAAAAATGAGCAAATCTAAGGGTAACTTGGTTTTTGTTTCGCAATTATTGCGCGAGGGTGTCGATGCAATGGTCATTCGGACCGCGTTATTGCAACATCATTATCGAAGTGACCACTTGTGGCATAACTCAGAGTTAGATGAGGCAAGAGTATTTTTGGATGAGTTACGGCTCTGCCTATCGCGACCAGAAGTGGCACCGACTGATCGAGTTATTAAGGAGTTAATTTCCGCCCTCTCTGAAGATCTAAACACTCCTGCTGCCTTATCCCTATTGCGCAATTGGATTACCGCGACAAATCACGGTGAAACAGGTGGTGATGCTGGCGAGTTAAGCAGGGCTCTTGATGCTCTGTTGGGGATTGCGATCTAATTATCTGTTTGTCTGCGCAGAAATCTCTCTAGCTCTCGTGCAATTTCATCACCTGAAACATCTGCCAATAAAGTCGAGTCTTTACTCTCTTCTAAGGCCTTAACATAATCTGCAACGTCGCTATCCTCGCGCGCTAACTCATCTACTTCAGACTCCCATTCGAGAGATTCTGCCGGTAGATCTCCAAGTGGCAAAGTTATTTCAAGTAGATCTTCTAGAGCGCTAACTAAAGCCAGTGTGGCTTTCGGTGATGGTGAGTTACTTGCGTAATGCGGAATCGCCGCCCAAAGTGAGACAGCATCGAGGCCGCGTCGTAAACAAGCATCAGCGATCACACCCAGAATGCCGGTAGGACCCTCGTATTTGCTTACTTCCACACCTAAACGATTTGCGATCTCAGGATGTGCCCCGCTACATGTGACAGTTATTGGACGCGAATGCGGAGCATCAGCCAACATCGAACCTAAAGTGACAATCATCGAGATATCAAGATCTTCGGCCAAGTCGATTAGGTCCTGGGTGAAGGTCTTCCATTTCATAGAAGGTTCAACACCACGGACAATTACAAAATCAAAATCAAGTTCTGGCATTTGCAATCCGAAAACCTGCGTGCCAGGCCAAGTTAAAGATCTCAGATGCGAATCATCCATATTTACCATGGGGCGATTTACTTGAAAGTCATAGAATTCTTCAGCATCTACTTCGGCAATTAATTCGGGTACTACACCAGTCTGCTCATCAATGGCGTGCGCTCCATCAGTCCAAGCACCCAAGATATGAGATGCGGCTCCAGTAGCGGCATCTGCAGCATCGTTCCATCCCGAGAATGCGATAAGCATCACGGGGGAGCGAAGTGCAGGAATTTTAAGAATCTCCACATCGCCACCTTACGGTAACCTCGCTCATGTGACGAGTCATAATCGCAATAGACCTGCCGGGCTTTTACGCCAA
>Ga0164295_10000105_pt1 | contig 71091 bp, 54 predicted proteins | sample GEODES006metaG_FD_111798 | JGI IMG/M metagenome (GOLD analysis project Ga0164295, IMG submission 111798) | Oligotrophic lake water microbial communities from Sparkling Lake, Wisconsin, USA - GEODES006 metaG | ecosystem: Environmental > Aquatic > Freshwater > Lake | place: USA: Sparkling Lake...
ATTCAAAATTCTCTAATCCAATCCGTCTCATCCAGCGTAGCACAATCAACAATTAACGGAGACTCCTTCACAGAAAGTCTAAATAACTCAATGCAGAATCTTCTTATTAATGCAGCAGGGGAGATAGGGGCGAATGAGATTGAAAATCTAGTTTTATGTGAAGCAGCTTCCGAAAATTTATGTTTTTTTATTAAGCTTTTTTCTCTGTCTCCTCCTCGACCTCCTTCTCCTTTCCATCTGCACCAAACTCCTTCCTAAACTCAAATCAAAACTCACCAAAACCCAACAACAAAAATGATTTAGCTAAAGAATTAGCTGAGAAAAAATGAACCAACTTTCATTTTTTAGTTTTTAAATTTTTTCAGTTTTTAAATTTACGTGTAATTGCTGAAGTTCTCAAAATTAATAAATCGCGTGTGAACAAAATTTCATTTATTGATGTTCATGTTTTTTATTTTTTTGCTACAAGATAACGAGCTTCCATCTGAGGTTTTTCATATTTCGTGATTGCTTGCTATAACAAGTAAATTTTCCATTTTATGGGGCCAAAAATTTTATTTGCCTTACTTGCGCTCTATATTTTAACTGCCTTTGTTCCCTGTTAATCACTTAACTTTAATTCAAAAATCAAAAAAATGAAAATTAAACTAATTGCCCTTCTGGCCCCGTTGCTGATTTTGACTGGATGTCATCACTATTTCAAAGAAACATCTGCGCAATATGAAAGGATGCCAATTAAATCGTTAAAGAATCCAACAAAAGAAGGCAAAGCTTGTGGTTCTTACCTTTTCCCTCTTAGCCTTCTTTATTCTAAAACCGATATCTCTGTTGAAACAGCAAGAAAGAATGGTGATATCAGTGAAATTTCTACCATCGAAAGAGAAGAATCTTCAGTCGTAGGGTATAGAAAAATATGCACCATAGTTAAGGGTAATTAACCTAGTCTCTTAAGTACAAAAACCGACGGCTTCAAAGCGAAGTCGTCGGCTTTTTTGTGTCTAAAATTAGAGAAATTTTTTTGCTTCGTTTCAATTGCCGTTAATTCAAAGGGAATAATTTGTTAAAGAACGCGGTTTGTGGGTTCACTGAAGTTTTTTGTCTTGTTTTACTTTTGTTTTCTACTCTAACTGTCGCGCAGCCTTGAAATTCAAGGCTCTCTATTCCTTAATTTAAAATTAAAATCATGAAAAAATTATTATTGGCATCCCTTGTATTGGGATTGCTATCTTCTTGCACTACAACTTCCAACGGAGTTACTTCTGGCTTGTATACTTCTTGGAAAGACAGAGACCCTATTAGCAGAGTTGACAATTCCGTCACTGTAACAAAGAGAGGTACGGCTTGCGTAACAAACGTTCTGGGTTTGGCTGCTTTCGGAGACTCTTCAATTGAGACTGCAAAAAAAGAAGGTGACATAAAGAACGTAGCCTATGTTGACCGAACTTACGACGGTTTTATGATTTACCTTCCGCTATTTCAAAAGGGATGCACCGTAGTTAAAGGAAACTAGTTTTTACTTTTTAAAAAACCGACGGCTTCAAAGCGAGGCCGTCGGTTTTTTTGTGTCTAAAATTAGAGAAACCCTTGGTAATTTTCTCTCAGAAAAATATTCCACGGGTTTTTTTTAAAGCTTAATTAAAGCCATCATCACTCTTTTTGATTAGACAAATCTGCGATTGTTAGAAAGACTCAAGCAAGTTATGCGAAGGAAGAAGTGACATTTCAAATTCTTGGGCTTTTGCTAAAATTGAGAGAGCAGGGCCCCTTTGGAATGGGTGTTGGAATCGATGTTGAAATTGATCAGCTTAAAAGTTCGGCGCGGTTTAAAAGTAATTCTGATGCTTCTGAGGATGCGAGTTTGTCTTAATAATGCAGCCACTGTTTTCGCAATATTTTCTCTCTTTTTTAACGTGGAATAAGTTACCGGCCCTTGAAAATCGAGCATCCAGAAAATTCACTTCTCAGTTGTTGGATTGGTAGCTTTATAAAACTTACTTAAAAAAAGTTTTCGGAATTTTTTGGAAAGTTTTTGCGCGATTGGGTTTTTTTGTTGTCGAGTTTGTTTTTGCTGGGATCAAACCCGGGTCCATCAATGCCGACAATTTGAGTTTGGGCAGTTTTTTTCTGCCAAGGCTTAAAAAAGTTTCTTTCGCTAAGATTCTCAAGCTTCACATCTTTTATTCTTAGATTCGTGAAATTATCGGAATATTTGCGGTAACCAAATCGCCAACTTTTAGAGTAACTTAAAGTAAGTCTGAGCGAGTAGAAGAGGAGCTAGAATCTCTGTTTCAATCTAATTCGCTAGCTGCAACTGTCGCTTAAATCTTAATTTCTTGATTATTTCTGCCTCAAATTACTCAACTGCTAATTATCTTAAAGATTATGCAGTAGTAGGAGGTTATCGTCCTTTTCCTTCTTGTTTATCAGACCTATTTGGAGCAAGCCTATGAATAGTTACTACCTTAAATGCATTCAGGGGCGTTATACCTTTTCGTGTATCAGAACTATGTTGAGCAAGCTGAATAGTTATTCCCATCAATGCATCCAGGGGCGTTCTATCTTGTGGTGTTAGAGCTTGATCTTCTCGTCGTTTTCTTAAAATTTCTTTCCCCAGAGCAAGAAGTTTATTTCCTTCCTCTCCCGCTGCCTCTTTCACTTCATGTTTATTTGACGTTTCCACTTCAGGCCCTCCCGCTCTAAATTTCTCTGTCTCTTCTGCATTTCTTTCCGCTAAAGCTCTCAATGCCGCTTCCGCTGCCTCTGCCGCTTCCGCTCTTTCTCTCAATAACGCTTCCTTTAACGCTTCCTCTAACTCTCTTGCTTCCAATAACGCTTCCTTTAACGCTTCCGCTGCCGCTCTTTCTTCCGAAAGCTCTTCCTCTAACGCTCTCACTCTCTCTGCCTCTGCATCTCTTTCCGCTAAAGCTCTCAATGCCGCTGCCTCTGCCTCTGCCGCTCTTTCTCCCAATAACGCTTCCGCTGCCGCTCTTGCTTCCAATGCCTCTGCCACTCTAAATGCCGCTTCCTTTTTCGTTTCTCTTAAATCTTTATTTAAATTTTTTTTATTTTCGTCTGCCGCTGCCGCTGCCGCTCTTGCTTTCAATAACTCTTCCTCTAACGCTCTCACTTTCGTTGTCGTTTCCTCCTTTAAACCTTTTATCTCTTCCTCTGCAACTCTCACTCTCTTTGCATTTGCATCTCTTTCCGCTAAAGCTCTCGCTGCCGCTTCCCCTGCCTCTAACGCTTTATCTATAATTTTCTCTGCCGCTACCGTTGCCGCTGCCTCTGCCGTTGCCGCTACCGCTGCCGCTGCCGCTGCCCTTACTAACTTTTCCTTTAACACTAACGCTGCCGCCTCTTTCTTTTCCAACGCTACCCTTAACGCTTCATCTTTCATTTCCTCTGACGCTACCCTTTCCTCCTCTAACGCCGCCCTTAAATAATCTTGCGCTAACACCATCTTTCTCCCCTCCAAACCTAACGCTGCCTCTTCTTTCAGTTCTGGTCTTGTTCTTTTAGTTCCAGAAGTTTCCTTTGTTAGAACTACTTTTTGTCTTAAATTACGAGTCGAAATTTTAAACGCGAGTTTCAAAAATACGAGTTTCGAAAATAACGGTGCTGACGGTGGTAACGGTGGTGATGGTGGTGACAGTGGTGACGGTGGTGACGGTGGGATTTCTGTCTCTTCAGATTCAACATTGCTTGGACGTAACTCTTTTGCGAAATATTCAAAACCATCATGCTCATGCAGATCATATCCTTCTTTTTTTAGAAATTTGGTTGCGCAATCTTCAAAACCATTCTCATAAAAAGATACTCCACCATATTTCCTTGTAGATCCACCACGTGTAGAAAATAATTCTGAATTAAGTGCTTCTAGATAAAAAAAACTATCTCGTAGTTTGAGAATTTGTCCTTCATTTAAAGCATAAATTTTGCTTAATTCTGTTGATAATGTTCTATTATTATTAAAAAGATCAGGGGCTATACTCATATTAAAGCTTCCAGGATAAAGTATCTTTTGTGCCTCTGATCTAAAATTAGCTCCATCCGATACGACAGATCTTAATTTTGTTATGAAATAAGGGTCTGAATCATTAGTAGGAAAACGAATTCTGTCTTTTCGGACAGTTGGACTTGCATGAGATGAATGTCGCATTTTTTTGTTTATTTAATTTTTAATTAAAGGTTGCTGATAAGAATCAAGTCTAAAGCGAAAACACCTTTATTTTGCTTGGGTATTTTTTTCTCCAGGCTTAATTTTTTCATGTTCTTCGCGTCTTTTTCACAATTTACTTAAAGACAAAATTGTGAATATCTCTTTTTTTATAAAGTTAAGATCAGAAATGTTATTCAGCTGTGCAAAAAACCTAGTTCATTGTTTTTAGTTTTAGATTTGCAACAAAAAATCCAATGCGACATCTCTAGTCAGATTATGCCTTGATAAGGATGCGCTTTTTGCAAAATTAACTGAAAAATCAACTTTTGCCAAAGTGGGCTGAGTTTTTTAAGCGTCTATGCGAAAACGGCGATCTAGAAGGGTTTTGTCGCTTAGTTCAAAATTAAACGTCGAGGTTAACCACCTTCAAAGCATTTTCTTGAATAAAGTCGCGACGAGGTTCAACCACATTTCCCATAAGAGTCGAGAAGGTTTGATCTGCCTCGTCATACTGGTCGACTTTCACTTGAAGCAAAGTTCTGTTTGCGGGATCAAGAGTGGTTTCCCAAAGTTGTTCGGCGTTCATTTCACCCAAACCTTTAAAGCGCTGAGTTCCCACGCCTTTTTTGCCGGCTTCGAGAATTATATTCATTAGCTCAACTGGTTTTTTAGTTGCTCGCTCTTCTTCGCCGCGAACGAATTTTACGGCAGAGGCAAAATCGTCGACAATTTGTTCGCTGAGTTGGGCTAGGGCGATTGCTTCAGGAAGATCAAAATAGTTGCGCTTCACCAGGTAGGGAGTTTTTACGCCGCGAGTTGATTTGCTGATTTCAAGATCGTCATTTTCAGTGACTTCGCATTTCCAAGTTACTTCTTCGTCGTAATTTTCGGCGAAAATTTTTTCAACTTTTGCAGTTAAGGTTTTTGCTTTAGTTGCATTGCCAACCCAGGCTTTTTCGAAAGCACCAGCGATTGCAAGATTTTCGGCGATCTCAGATGAAACCACGCGAGACATGCTGTGAACCAATTGAGTGAATTTGCTGAGTTTGCTAACGAAATCGTGAAGATCTGCGCCAGTTCTGTCTCCGGCCTTGGTTTTCAAAATTGCATTACTAAGCGCATTTTCAATAATGTAGGCCTGAAGGGCTTGTTCATTTTTCAAATAAACTTCGCTCGAACCTTTTTTAACTTTGTAAAGGGGAGGTTGGGCGATGTAGAGAAAGCCGTATTCGATGAGCTTAGGCATGTGACGGAAGAAGAAGGTCAAAAGCAAAGTTCTGATGTGTGAACCGTCGACGTCGGCATCGGCCATTATTATTATTTTGTGGTAACGAACTTTTGATGGATCGAAATCTTGTTCGCCAATTCCGGTGCCAAGCGCGGTAATCATTGTGCCGATTTCAACCGAAGAAAGCATCTTGTCGAAACGTGCGCGTTCAACGTTTAGGATTTTGCCGCGAATTGGGAGAATTGCTTGGTATTTACGGTTACGTCCGCCTTTAGCTGAGCCGCCCGCCGAGTTTCCTTCAACGATGAAAAGTTCAGAAAGGGCAGGGTCTTTTTCTTGGCAATCAGCTAATTTTCCTGGAAGGTTTGAAACTTCGAGAGCTGATTTTCTGCGGGTTAATTCACGAGCTTTGCGGGCTGCTTCACGCGCTTGCGCTGCTTCAACCGCTTTGCCGACGATGATTTTTGCGTCAGACGGGCGTTCTTCAAACCATTGCGCAAGTTTGTCATTCACTCCTGATTCAACGAAGGTTCTGACTTCGGAGGAAACTAATTTATCTTTGGTTTGTGAAGAGAATTTTGGATCGGGAACTTTTACTGAAAGCACGCAAGTTAGGCCTTCGCGTACGTCTTCACCGGTTAGAACAATTTTATCTTTTTTGAAAAGTTTGTTGTCTGAGGCGTAGTTGTTGATTGTGCGAGTAAGTGCAGAGCGCAAGCCGGCCAAATGCGTGCCGCCATCGCGTTGACGGATATTGTTGGTAAAGCACAAAATATTTTCGTGATAGCTGTCATTCCATTGCATCGAAACTTCCATGCTGATGCCGGTAGTTTTGTCGGAAGCGATCACGCTTAAGGTTTGGTGAGCGGGATTTTTGCTTTTGTCTAAATATTTTACGTAAGCCTCAACGCCGCCTCGGTAAAATAAAATTGATTCTTTCGGCTCTTCTTCGCGCAAATCTTTTAGAACAATTTTTACGCCAGAGTTAAGAAAGGAAAGCTCGCGCAGACGTTGCTCAAGTGTTGAATAGCTGAATTCAAGAACATTGTTAAAGGTTTGAGCGGAAGGGTGGAAGGTAACTTGCGTTCCTTTTTTGCCCTTAACTTCGCCGATCATTTTTAACGGAGAGACTGCTTCGCCATGGGCAAAGCGCATTTGATACTCTTTGCCATCGCGCCAAATATTTAGTTCAAGCCAATCAGAAAGAGCATTAACAACCGAAACACCAACGCCGTGCAAACCACCAGAAACTTTGTAAGAATTTTGATCAAACTTACCACCGGCGTGAAGTTGCGTCATGATTACTTCAGCAGCGGAAACACCTTCTTCTTTGTGAATGTCGACCGGAATGCCGCGACCATTGTCGCGAACAGTAACTGAGCCGTCAGCATTAAGCGCAACTAAAACCTCGTCGCAATGCCCAGCAAGAGCTTCGTCAATCGCATTATCAACAACTTCGTAAACCATGTGGTGTAAACCAGAACCATCATCAGTATCGCCGATATACATGCCGGGACGTTTACGCACCGCATCTAAACCTTTTAGAACCTTGATTGAATCAGAAGAATATTCAGCACTAACGGTGTGATCTAATTTTTCTTCAGGCGCTGTTTCTGGTTTTCTTGTTGTCATTTTAGTAAGTTTTGAAGATAGGAGTAAGGCTGCGGTGGCTTGATTTACAGGGACTTGCAGCGATTTGAAAACCTAGTAATCAAAAACTAAAAAAGAAGGAGAAAATCTATAAATTTATCTGCAATCTTTGTGTGTCATGCCTATGCGAGTTTGGCGGTTCGGCTTGCCTTCTTGTTGAGATTTCTGAGATTCTTGAAAGTTTAATTCTGAGTCAGAGCTTCTTGTTCTAAGGCGATTTTCTGGAGACGGATTCAAACTTTAATTGGCAACTTTTTTTGGTAAATTTTTTGGTAAAAATTTCTCTCATTGTGAAGTTTGTTCATTGATTAAGAATCACCAAAATCGCGACCTTCAAATGAATCAAATTCAATGTCTATTCTCCTCATCGACAACTATGACAGCTTTACCCACAACCTTTACCACTACCTGATACAAGAGGGTGCAGGCGAGGTAATCGTGAAGCGTAACGACAAAATTTCTATCGAGGAAATTAAGGAAATGAATCTGCGCGGAATCGTGCTTTCTCCTGGTCCGTGCACGCCAAATGAAGCAGGAATTTGTTTGGAAGTGGTTAAGAAGTTGAAGGGAATTATTCCGATTTTTGGTGTTTGCTTAGGACATCAAACAATAGGACAAAGCTTTGGCGGCAATGTCATAAAGACCCACCCAATGCACGGAAAAGTCAGTGAAATTTTTCACGAAGGTAAAAATCTTTTTAAGGGTTTGCCTTCGCCATTCAAAGCAACGCGTTACCACTCGCTGATTATTGAAAAAGAAACTTGTCCGAAAAATTTACAAATCACTGCAACAACGAAAGACGGAATAATAATGGCCGTTGCTGACGAGAAATTAAAAATCTTCGGCGTGCAATTTCACCCTGAATCTGTGGCTTCGGAATATGGCCATCAAATCATTAAGAATTTTTTGGATTTGATTTGAAGCTCTAGTCTTGTCTCATCATTTCTGCGTGAATTCATCAACTAGGTTTTGTAATTTTTTCTCTAATCTTTCGTTATTCATCCTAGATAAAACTTAGACCAGAAAGGGTTAACTCATCTGTTCTAAATTACCGCTTTCGTGTGAATGGCAAACTGTAAAAAACATGAATTTAACAAATCTAACTTCGCAAAATTTCGAAGAAATTTTTGACCAAATCATCGAGCTAAAAATTAGCGAAGAAGAGATCAAAAAATTTCTTCTTGATTTAAATGATGCAAACCTTCCAACCAACGCCTTCATTGGCGCTGTTGCTTCATTGAAAAAAAGATCAAAGAAAATTTCTGCTCCAGAAAATGCTATTGATGTTTGTGGAACGGGAGGTGACAAACTCAACACTCTAAACATCTCAACTGCAGTTTGTTTCATAGTAGCTGCAGCAGGAATTCCGGTAGCTAAGCACGGAAATAAAGCGATCTCTTCACTCTCGGGTTCAGCGGATATTTTCTCAGAACTGGGAATAAAAATTTCTCCAAACGTCGCCGAAATTGAGAAAAATCTTCGCGAAAAAAATCTCGCTTTCATCTTCGCCCCCTTCTTCCACGAGGCGATGAAAAATGTTGCCGCGATTCGTAAATCTCTCGGCGTTCCAACAATTTTTAATTTTCTTGGACCGTTACTAAATCCGGCAAATACGTGCTTCCAACTCATCGGCGTTTCGCGTTACGACGTGATGCAAAAAATGGCCGCCTGCCTTAATTCTGCTAATTTCATCCTTCACGGTTTTGATGGAATGGACGAAATCACTCTTACCGACAATTCTTACTTACTTAGCGGTGGCCGCGAAGAAATAATCGATCCAACAAAATTCGGCCTAAAAAAAGTTACCCTCGAAGCCTTGCGCGGCGCTGATCCAAAATATAATGCGCAAAAATTAATTGCACTTTTGCAGGGCGAAAAATCTGCTTATAAAGATATTGTCGTGCTCAATGCAGCCTTTGCCTTCAAGCTTGTGGGGCGAGTAAAAGATGTCGAAGAGGGAATATCATTAGCCCGTGAATTAATAAATAACGGCGAGGCAAATTCTGTTTTGAAGCAATGTCAAAGTTAGATTCACAAACCCAAGAAATATTAATCGAAACTCTGCGCGCCCTAGTGGCTGATGAATCCGTGCAAGTAGAATTTACTGACGAAATTCAAAATAATTTTTTTACGTGGAATCAAAGATTAGCTGGTGACAAAAAAAGAATCGAAGTTCCGCAAATTTCTAAACACTTTCGCGCCTCTACAGATCTAGCTGCGTGCTATATTCTTTTTCATGATTCCTCAATTCATAAACAAGAAAGTGAGCAAGAATTTTTCGATGAATTCGAAAGGATTCGCGTAATCGCCGAAGTAAAAAACATCTACCGCGGCTCTGCACAAAATATCCTAGAAAAAATTAGGCACGACCTTCCATCAGACATAATCGAATCTTTCCCTACCTCTCTCGAGAAAGCGGGGATTCAAAAAAATCTCTCACTAATTCTTCTTGATGAAATTTTTTCTCAAGATTTCTCCAATGCCATCGAAAAAAACCTTAGCAAGAAAATCATCCGCGAAATAAAAAACCTTAGTAAAAAAACCTCGAATCAATCTGCTTTCGCCCAAGGAGTAGCAAAGCTTCTTGAGATGTTAAAAAAAGAAGAAGAAGCAGAGGAATCAAAAGAAGCAGAAGAAAAAAAGAGTGAATCAAAAAATGATTCACCAAGCTCAAACCAGGAAAACATTGAGTCTGAAGTTGAGTCAGATGGTGTGACTGAATCTTTGAGTCAGTCAAAAAGTTCAGTTCAAAGCGAGGGTAAAGAAGGAGTTGAAAACTCTATTCCGATGAAGCTTGGCCTAGAAAAATCAACTGCTAAAGAAGATAAAATCGAATTCAAAAAAGCTTACAAAATTTACACGACAAAATTTGACGAAGTGGTTTTTCCGCAAAAATTGACGAGCAAACAAGAGCTTAAAGCATTGCGTGATCAACTTGACCTTCGGCTCGTCAAGCTCGCCACGACTTCAAAAAAAATGACTCTAAAGCTGAAAAGAAAGTTACTTTCTAAGCGAGATTTTCTTCTGGAATTCGACTCTTCACGCGGAATTTTAGATCGTAAAAAACTCACACGATTGGTCACAAGTCCGCTCTCTGACGATGTTTGGGTGAATAGTAAAAATCACCAATACCAAGATACCGCGCTAACTATTCTTCTCGATAATTCTGGATCGATGCGCGGTCAACCTATTGTGATGGCGGCTCTTGCTTGCGAAATTATTGCCGAAATTTTGGAAAAATTTTCTGTTAAAACCGAAATTATTGGTTTTACCACTTCAGACTGGAAAGGCGGAAGAGCGCGTAAACTCTGGGAAAGTTCGGGTCGACCAAGCAATCCTGGTCGTTTAAATGAGTTGCGTCACGTCATTTACAAGCATTTCAATCAGAAATTTAAGAAGGCAAAAACCAACTTGGGATTGATGTTGAAAGAAGGGTTGCTCAAAGAGAATATCGACGGCGAAGCCTTGCTTTTCGCACGCTCACGCCTGATGCAACAAAGCGAGAAAAGAAAAATTTTATTAGTAATTTCCGACGGCACGCCAGTTGACGACTCAACTAATTCTGCCAACGATAACGATATTTTAACCGAGCACCTGCATCACGTTATTAAAAAAATTGAGAAGTCAGGGAGGGTTGAGATTGTGGGAATCGGCATCGGTCACAGCACTGATGATTTTTACCGCAATTCAACTGCAATTAAATCACCCGAAGAGCTCGGAGACGTAATGATTGAGAAGGTGGTTGATCTTTTGTAGGCCGCTTACTTATTGTTCACGCAGGTTTTCAATCTAAATTTTTCAAATGACTGCTCAAATAATTAACGGAAAAGAAATTGCGGCTGAGATGAAGCGCGACATCGCTTTGCAGATTACTGAAATCAAAAAGAAATTTCATATTACACCAACTCTAGCGGTGATTCTTGTCGGTAATGATCCAGCGAGTGAAGTTTATGTGAGCAATAAAGAGAAGGCTGCGCACGGCGTTGGAATGAATTCAATTCAATTCAAAATGGCCGCAGATATTTCTGAGGCTGAGCTAGTTACAAAAATTGCAGAGCTTAATTCTGACAAAAAAGTTCACGGAATTTTGGTACAACTTCCCTTGCCAAAACATATCGATAGTAAAAAAGTTATTCACGCGATTAATCACCGCAAAGATGTAGACGGCTTTCACGTAATTAATGTGGGCAAACTTTCAATTGGCGAAATTGATGGTATTGACAAAGCAATGGTGCCATGCACCCCGCTTGGTTGTGTTCATTTATTAAAATCGGTAAAAGGCAAAGATTTGACTGGTTTAAAAACTTTAATCATCGGCTCTTCAAACATTGTTGGACGCCCACTTGCGCGACTTCTGATGCTTGAAAATTGCACCATTTCAGTTGCCAATCGCAGCACTCGCGATCTGAAAGCAGAGTGTTTGCAAGCTGACGTAATTATTTCTGCTGCTGGCGTGCCGGGACTAATAAAAGCCGAAATGGTGAAGAGTGATGCCGTGGTGATTGACGTTGGAATCAATCGCGTTTTAACTGACGAAGGAAAATTCAAATTAGTCGGCGATGTCGATTTTGAAAATGTAAAAAAAGTTGCTTCTGCAATCACGCCAGTTCCTGGCGGAGTAGGGCCAATGACTATCGCTTATCTTTTACAAAATACCCTCGATTGCTGCTTACAACAAGTCAGCAACTAACAATAAATAAACTAAAATGTCAGACGAAATCATCGAATTGATCAATAAAGCTAAGGCACAAGCCAAGCGTGACGACCTCCTAAACTTTCTTGGAAAAAATAGTAAAATTGCTTTCAAGCTAATTTTAATTTTGGCCACAGCAGGAATTGTGTGGGTTGGATTTAGCGTTTACAAAAAAGCAAATCAGGAAAAATTTGCGGAAATTTTTCACCTTTCTTTAGTTGATCAACAAACTGGAGAGTTTGAAAAAGCAAAAGAAAAGCTTAAAAAAATCGCTGAAGATAATTCAGCACCAAGTGGCATCAAGTCTTTAGCCTCCTTGCGTTACGCAGCTTTTTTGCTTGAAGAAAATAAAAAATCTGAAGCGGTTAAAATTTATTTGGAAGTTGCTGATTGCGGATCTTGCGAAGATTACGTTCGCGATTTGGCAAAATTATTGTCAGTAAAAGTTTGGATGTCTGATGAGTCAGAATTGCAAAAAGCTGATCTTAATGAGCGCATTAAAAAACTCGAAGATTCAGCAAAAATTCTTAAGGGAAATATTGCCGAACAAAGAGCTTTCTTGGAGCTGAAAAAAAATAACCTTGAAGAGGCTCACAAGATTTTTGTCGAGATCGAAAAAATTTCTGGAAAGCAACCAAACCTTCAAGAACGTGCTGCTGAAGGAATTAAGATGGTTGAAGCAAAAGGATTCAAGCCAAAAGCCGAAGAGAAAAAATGAAGAAATTTGCAGTAATTTTTTGTACAAGTTTACTGCTTTTTTCCTGTAGCGACAAGGACAAGGAATATGACAAAACAAAAGCATTTTCTGTCTTTGCAGCTATCGATCCAATTAAGGTTGATGAGTCTCTAGCAAAGATAGAAATTACTTTACCAAAGCAGCAAAATAATGACTCTTGGACTGGTTCATCAGGCGCACAAAATCAGTTCGCAGAAAATTTTACTAAAGATTTTTCTGTTGTTGAGCGCGGATTTTTTTTCAAAAAAACTAAAGAAATTTCTCTGAGTAAATCATCACCAGTTTGGTTTTTTTACTCTGGCGAAGTCAGAGAGCACTTTGTTTTTTCGCCAATCATTAAAGATGGAAAAGTTTTTGTTCTAGATAGCGCTGGAGTTCTTAGTTCTTACGATCTCGCCACTGAAAAGAAAATTTGGAAGTCGCAAATTTTTGAAAAATCTTTCTTAAAAAATTATCGTACTCCTCGAATCGGTTACGCTGATGGAAAAATTTTTGCCATCTCTGGAGTAAATCGAATTGCCGCTGCAAGCGAAGTTGATGGAAAGATTTTGTGGTCAAAAGAGATCTCTTCGATTCCGATTTCTTCACCAGTTTCCGATGGAAAACGTGTTTACGTTTCGACCAATGATAATAAGACCTACGCCTTTGATGTTAATAGCGGGGAGTTAACTTGGGTGCAGACTGGAATTAGTCGCGCAACGGCAATTCTTGGCGTTGCCGACCCAGTTATTTCCGGTGATTATTTAATCGTCTCTTATTCTTCTGGCGAAATTTACGCGCTGAAAAAACAAACAGGAGATGCCACTTGGTCACAAGATTTAAATCTCAGCAAAGCAACAAGCTCTGACTTTTATTTAAACGACATTGATGCCACGCCTTTAGTTAAAGATGGCATAATTTATGCAATTGGAAATGGCGGTTTAACTGCGGCGATTCGACTCAAAGATGGTAATTTTTTGTGGAAGAAGCAAATCGCCGGAATCGTTGATTTCTGGGCGGCTGGAGAGTTTTTATTTGTAATCGATAATAGCGATAAACTGCTAGCGGTCAGCAAAAAAACCGGTGGCATAAAATGGATTTCGCAACTTCCAGAATTAAAAAAACCTGATAAGCCACAAACAAAAATTTTCTATTCTGGCCTTGTAATGGCCGGAGATAAACTTTTGATTTCACGCGCCGACGGCAAGCTTTTAATCGCTTCACCTTTCAATGGAAAAATAGAAAAAACTTTCGATCTCGACAAAAAAATTTCTCATTCGCCGATTGTGGTTAATGATAAAATTTACCTCCACAGCATCGGAAAATACACGATCGATCTAATCGAGATTCAATAAGCAGCTCTCTAAAAAATGAAAAAACTTCCTGAAAAATACGACGCAAAAACGCGTGAAAAATTTTGGCAAAATCATTGGAACGAAAAAAAAATTTTCGCCTGGAAAAATGATTTGCCAAAAGAGCAAACTTTTGTAATCGATACTCCGCCGCCTACAGTTTCAGGGCTTCTTCACATGGGTCACGTTTTTTCTTACAGCCAAGCTGACTTCGTTGCGCGCTTCCAAAGAATGTCGGGAAAAGATGTTTTTTATCCAATGGGCTTTGACGACAATGGGCTGCCAACTGAACGCTTAGTTGAAAAAATTATCGAGAAAAAAGCCGGAGTTTTTGAAGCGGAAAATGGCCACGGATCTTTCGTAAAAAAATGCCGTGAAGTTGTTGATGAAGCAGAAAAAGAATTTGAAATTCTCTTCAACTCAATCGCTCTTTCTGTCGACTGGAGCCAGAAATACCAAACCATCTCGCCTAATTCACAAAAAATTTCTCAGGCTTCTTTCGTTGATTTGTACAATAAAAAATTAGTCGAAAAAAAATTCGAACCAGTTTTCTGGGACATCTCCGACCGCACAGCTCTAGCGCAAGCAGATTTGATCGATAAGGAAGTTGAAGGCGTAATGAATTATGTTTTATTCGGAATCGAAGGTTCGGAAGAAACAATTGAAATCATGACGACGCGTCCTGAACTTCTGCCAGCCTGCGTTTCAGTGATGGTTCATCCAGAAGATGAACGCTATAAAAAATTCCACGGCAAAAATGCCATCACTCCACTCTTTGGCGTAAAAGTAGAAATCATCGCTGACCCAGATGTTCAGATTGATAAAGGAACCGGCGCGGTGATGTGTTGCACCTTTGGTGACGAAACGGACATCAGATGGTGGAAAAGGCATAATTTGTCGTTTTTACGAGTTATTGTTGGTGAAGATGGAAGAATGTGTGGACTAGATCCATTTTCTAAAAATGTTTTGAGTGAGTTTGTTTTCGAGAAAGGTGCTAAATCTTCTGAAATTGTGACGGCTGGACTAGAGGAGTTGTATTTAGAAGATGCGCCTTTTTTTGAAGAAAATTATAAAAAATTTGTTGCTAGTAAAACCATAAAACAAGCCAAAGAGGCAATCGTTGAAGCTCTGAAAGAAAAAAATCTTTTGCTTAAACAAGAATCAATCAAACGCGCCGTTAAATGCGCCGAGCGTTCTGGCGTGCCGATCGAGATTCTTGTTGTGCCGCAATGGTTCATTAAAATTCTCGACAAAAAAGATTTGCTCAAGGCCAAGGCTGCAGAGTGCAATTGGTTTCCAGAATATATGAAAGTTCGCATCGATCAGTGGATTGATGGCTTGCAATGGGATTGGTGCATTTCGCGCCAGCGCTTTTTTGGCGTGGCATTTCCGGTTTGGTATTCGAAGCGGGTAGGGGAAGAAGGAAAAATTTTGGTTGCTGATGTTGATCAACTTCCTTGCGATCCAAATATTGATTTGCCACGTGACCAAGATGGAAAGTATTATGCGCGCGAAGAGGTTACAGCTGAAACCGACATCATGGATACTTGGATGACATCTTCAGTATCTCCGCAACTTTCTTCACAGGGAGTTTCAAACGAAATTTCTTTTGACAAAGAGCGTCACGAAAAACTTTTCCCGGCCGATCTGCGTCCTCAGGCGCACGAAATTATTCGCACTTGGGCATTCTACACTTTGGTAAAATCTACTCTGCACCAAAATTCCATTCCATGGAAAAACCTGATGATCTCAGGCTGGTGCTTGTCTGCCGACAAAACCAAAATGAGTAAGTCGAAAGGAAATGTTGTAACGCCGACAGCTCTAATTGAAGAAAAAGGTTCAGACATTGTGCGTTACTGGGCATCCACCTCGCATCTTGGCGCTGACACTGCTTACTCAGAAGATGTTTTTAAAATCGGACAAAAATTAATTACTAAACTTTTCAACGCGGCGAAATTCGCTTCGATGAATTTTGAGTTGCTGCAAGCTGATGCAAAAGTTACTGAAGCCTCAGATATCTGGGTTCTCAGCCGTTTAGAGCAAGTCGTAAAACGTGCGACAGAAGAGTTTAGTAAATTTGAATATGCGCGTGCGCGTGAAGCGATTGAGGAATTTTTCTGGAGAGATTTTTGTGATAATTACCTCGAAATCTGCAAGGTTCGTTCTTATGGATTATCAGCAGAAAAGCTTGCGGGCATTGAATTTAGCGATGCTCAGAAAAATGAAATTCTCGCCAAACAACAAAGTTCAATTCTGACTTTGCGTATTTGCCTAAATACTCTTCTCAAACTTTTTGCACCTTTCATTCCACATATTTGTGACGAAATTTATTCGACAATTTTTTCAGAAGAATTTGAAGAAATTGGCTCGATTAATGCGCGTGGAAATTGGCCAAAAATGGATGAGAAATTTTTTGATCAGAAATTATTTGAAATGGGCGAGGCTGCTCTAGAAGTAATTTTTGAAGTGCGCAAATTCAAGTCGGAAAAAAATATTTCGATGAAAACTACGGTGAAAAAACTTGTAGTTAATTCACAAAAAGATCTTTTAGAAATCTCTGAAGATTTAAAGAATGTTTGTAACGCGGAAGAATTAGAATTTGTAAAAGTTGGGCAGTTAGTTGAGGTAGTTCTTTAAATCTCAGTTTCTTACTTCTTGAATCAGCTCTTCGTTTAATTTTTTATTACCAACTAAAATCACCTTAAATTTATGTACACACTTTACTACACTCCAGGTGCTTGCTCTCTAGCTATTCACGCCGTCTTAAATGAAGTTGGCGCTGAGTTTAAAATTGAGAATGTTGCAGTTCCAAACGGCCAGCCAAGATCGCCGGAATTTTTGAAAATTAATCCGCGCGGTTCGGTTCCGGTTTTAAAAATTGATGATTTCGTTATGCGTGAAGGTGCGGCGATTTTGACTTATTTACTTGAAACTCACAAAAACCCATTACTTCCAGAATCTGGATTGGAGCGTGCCACGGCACTTGAATGGCTGTGTTTCGCTAACTCAACTTTGCACCCAGCTTACGCGCGCTGTTTTTTTCAGCATCGTGTTTTAGGTGATGAGGCAAAAGATAATCCTCTTTACAAACCAGCTATTGCTCAAATTCAAAAACATTGGGATGAGATTGAAGAGCGTTTACAAACCAGCGATTATTTGTGCGGCAAGGATTGCACAGTTGCGGATATTTTAGTTACCGTGATCGCAAATTGGTCGGTGATGATGAAGGAAACGATTAATTTCGGCTCAAGAACCAAAGCTTTTTTTACTCGCGTAATTTCTCGCCCATCTTTTCAAAAGGCTTTGGCAGCCGAACAAGTTACTTACAAAGTTAACCTTTAATTTTTTTAAAAATGCACAAATCAAAATTATTTTCGGCGGTAATTTTTACCGCTTTCTTTGCCAGCCAATCTGTCTTAGCAGAGCCTGTGAAATACCAGCTTGAATCGAGTCACGCCTTTGTTTCTTGGACAGCGAGCCATTTTGGATTTTCTGATCAAATGGGAAAATTTCCAGATGTTACTGGTGAGATAATTTTTGACGAAAAGAAAATGTCAGAATCTTCGGTTGATGCGACGATCAAAATCGACAGCTTGGTTACGGGCTCTGAGAAATTTGACGGGCATTTAAAAAGTGCAGATTTCTTCGATGTTAAGAAATTTCCGACCGCAAGATTTGTTAGCAAAAAAGTTACCGCGACTGGCAAAAATAAAGCTAAGGTTGAGGGCGATCTTACTTTACACGGCGTTACAAAGTCGGTGGTTCTAGATGTGAAAATCAATAAAAAAGGCACCAGTATTGTAACCCAAAAAGAGACCGTAGGATTTTCTGCAACTGCACAAATCAAGCGTTCTGAGTTTGGTATTGATTACGCCTTACCTGGAGTTTCGGATGAAGTTAAGTTAGTGATTGAAGTTGAAGCGAATAAATAAGTTTCTGCAAAAAAGAGTTTTTTATTTCTAAGGATTCCATCGCGCCTTAGAGTTTGCAGTGTTTTAAGATAATTATTTAACGGTTTTTCAATCAAAAAACTTCTTTGCTACCAGGGCTGCCTTTCCAGACTCAATAAAAAAATGGCCATTTAAGATTTCTTTTTCCTTTGCAAATCGAGATTCGCAGCTCGGTTTTTGAACCCTGACGAGAGAATATTTTTATAAGGGTTTTTAATGATTCTGAGATAACTTTTAGAATTCTCCCTTGGTCAAAAACTTTTCTAAATCTTTCCTTCACTAGGACTTGACGCCGACGCAAACTTCTTTCTCTCCATTCTGCCTGCCAAATAAGCGGCTCTTCCGGCTTCAATTGCTAGCTTCATTGCGTGCGCCATTAAAATTGGATTTCTAGCCTTGGCGATTGCGGTGTTCATTAACACGCCGTCGCAGCCTAATTCCATCGCGATTGCCGCGTCAGATGCGGTGCCAACTCCGGCATCAACCAACACAGGAACTTTTGATTGTTCGATGATAAATTCGATGTTTAATCTATTTTGAATTCCTAAGCCAGAACCGATTGGAGCCGCTAGGGGCATGATGGCGCAGCAGCCGATTTCTTCTAATTCTCTGGCTACAATTGGATCATCTGAGGTGTAAACCATTACGTCAAAGCCATCTTTGATTAATAATTCGGCGGCCTTGATGGTTTCGATTACTTTGGGGTAGAGGGTTTTTTCGTCGGCGAGAACCTCAAGTTTAACTAAATTCCAACCACCGGCGGCGCGGGCTAGGCGCAGGGTGCGAACGGCATCATCAGCTGTGAAGCAACCAGCAGTGTTGGGGAGGTAGGTGTATTTTTTCGGGTCGAGAAAATCTTGCAGCATTGGTTCGCCTTTTTTCTCGATATTGACGCGACGGACGGCAACGGTAACGATTTCAGCGCCGGAGGCGGTGATTGCATCTTTTGTTTCTTGGAAATCTTTGTATTTTCCGGTGCCAACAAGAAGGCGGGAATTGAAGGTTAGGTTGGCAATTTTGAAGGAGTCTGTCATGTGTTTTGAGTGAGATAGAATTTTTTCTGGATTGACGCCTGCGCGGGGATGTTCGACGAGTAAGGGCGCAACCTCATCTCTGTGCAGGCAAGGATCCAAGAAGGGAGGATCTACATTCCAAATCTGGTCGGGAAAACGGTAATCAAAAATAAAACCACTGGCGCAACAAGCATCAATCCATCCAGGCGATCAAGCACACCACCATGTCCAGGGATTATGCTGCCGCTGTCTTTAACGCCAAAAATTCTTTTGAATTTTGATTCGAGTAAGTCGCTGCCTTGCTCGAGTAGGGATAAAAACATGCTTATCGTCACAAAAAATAAAATTCCGCCAGCAGCAAACATGAACGAACTTAGTAATCCGATCAACATGCTTGCGATAACTCCGCCAGCAAGGCCAGACCAGGTTTTATTTGGACTAATATCTGGTGCTATTTTTGGACCACCTAAACTTCTACCGGCGAAGAAAGCAAAAATGTCGGTCGCCCAGATTACGGCGAACATCCAAAATAAAATGCTGGAATTATCGAGCATGCGAATTTTGATCACGGAATAGATCGGGATGAGAATGTAGAAGAGGCCAATCGCGCGCCATTTAGTTTGATTTTCTTCGCGACGAGTCATGTCGAGCCATTCAACCGTCATCATCATTGCGATCGCGATACTGAGAAAAATGAAGAAATTTTTTGAATAAAAAATTGCGTAGAGCGCTAGGGGAACCATGATCAACGAGCTAATCACGCGTTGCTTTGTATTTTCGCGCGGCTCAAGGAAATGAACGTGAGAGATCAATTTATTTAGAATGCGCAGCGGGGTTTTTTTGAATTTACCGTTTACCATATTTCCTCTCCCTTTTGTTAAAACTTTTAATAGCGGTGAGCAGATTTTTTTTGTCAAAATCTGGCCAGTAAGTCTCGGTGAAGTAGAGTTCGCTGTAAGCAATTTGCCACAATAAAAAATTACTCACGCGCAAATCTCCCGCGGTTCTGATTAGTAAATCTGGGTCAGGAATTTCTGGGCGATAAAGATTTTTGCTAATTAATTCTTCGTTAATTTCTTTAGCGGGAATTTTTTGTTCAGTAATTTTTTTAACAGCATCCACAAGTTCTTGCCTAGAGCCGTAGGAGAAGGCAACGTTTAGAGTGAGGGCTTTATTGTCCTTAGTAATTTCTTCGATTTCGATTATTTTTTTCTTAGTTGAGTCAGCAAGTTTCTGCAAATTTCCAGAAATTAAAATCTTAACACCTTGCTCAATCAGTGGCTTAGTTTCTTTTTCGAGATATTCTTCAAGCAGATTCATTAGATAATCCACCTCTTCTTGTGGGCGATCCCAATTTTCAGAAGAGAAGGCGTAAATAGTGAGAAATTTTACACCGAGCTCGATGCAATTTTCAGAAATTTTGCGGACATTTTCTGAGCCAGCTTTGTGACCAATTTTTATCGGAAGGTTTTTTTGTTTCGCCCATCTCGCATTTCCATCCATGATTATCGCGACATGCTGCGGAATCTTGAGATTGATGACTTCCTCTTTGTTTTCTTTGCGAGAAAAAAACATTAAACCTTCATCAAATCCTTTTCTTTGGCAACTACAGCTTCATCAGTTTTTTTCACGAATTCATCGGTGGTTTTTTGAATGATGTCGGTAAGAGAGTGGATTTGATCTTTGCCGACTTCTTTTTCATGTTTTTTAAAATCATCGATAATGTCGCGACGAATATTTCGCAGAGCGACTTTTTTATCTTCACCATACTTCTTAGCGAGTTTGGATAAATCGCGACGGCGCTCTTCACTCAATTTTGGAATAGAGATGCGCATAGTTGTGCCATCGATCATTGGGTTGAAACCAAGATTAGCATTGATGATTGCCTTTTCTGCTGCCTTCAAATTTTCGCGATCCCAAATCTGAACAGCGAGCATTGTTGCCTCGGGAACTGATATTGAACCAATTTGGGTTATTGGCATTAATTGGCCGTAAACTTCAACGCGAATAGTATCTAATAAATTTGGATGGGCGCGGCCGGTTGAAATTGAATCAAGATCGCGCTTAAGAGAAGTCATTGTGTCTTCCATTTTTTGACGCGCTTTTTCGACTAATTGGTTAAGCATATTAATTGATAATTGTGAATTTTCCGGATCCTTGAACGACTTGTTGCAAGGCGTTTTCTTCTTTGATCGAGAAAACAATGATCGGAAGTTTGTTGTCTTTGGCGAGGGCTATTGCGGTTTGATCCATGACGCGAAGATCTTGTTTGATCACGTCGATATATTTTATTTTATCGTAGCGAATTGCGGTTTTATCAATTTTTGGATCAGCAGAATAAACACCATCAACTTGTGTTCCTTTGAAAATTCCATCACACCCCATTTCAACGGCGCGTAGAATTGCAGCAGTGTCGGTGGTGAAAAATGGATTTCCAGTTCCAGCAGAAAAAATTACGATGCGGCCTTTTTCTAAGTGACGAGCGGCTCTTCTTTTTACGTAAGGTTCACAAACGCTATTCATGGTGATTGCCGAAAGCATACGAGTTTCGATGCCATTTATTTCAAGAGCGCTTTGCAGTGCGAGGCCGTTAATGCAGGTGGCGAGCATGCCCATGTAATCTGCCGTCACTCTTTCCATTCCCTCTGCTGCTTGAGAAACGCCGCGAAAAATATTTCCTCCACCAACAACAACAGCAATTTCGCAGCCTAGTTTATGAGCGGAAATTATTTGGTGACAAATCTTTTTGATTGCTTGCGGATCATGTCCGAAAGCCCGCTCACCCATCAATGCCTCGCCAGAGACTTTAAAGAGAATTCTTTTAAATTTTAGAGCGGACTTGTCGGGCATAAAATTTTATTTTGTCATTGATGCTACTTCTGCAGCGAAATCATTTTCTTGTTTCTCGATTCCATCGCCAAGTACGAATAGCTTGAATCCAGTAACTTTAGTTGCGCCATTTTCTTTGCTGAAATTGGCGAGCAAGTCTTTGATTTTCAATTTATCGTCCATAACAAAAAGCTGTTCCAAAAAGACAACTTCTTCGTAATATTTTCTGATACGACCTTCGATCATTTTGTCGATGATGCTTTCAGGTTTGCCAGAAGCACGAGCTTGTTCTTTCAAGACATCAGTTTCACGGGCAAGTCTTGTTGGATCTACCGCTTCTATGGCAAGAGCTTCTGGTTTTGCGGCGGCAATGTGCATCGCTAATTGTTTACCGAACTCAAGTAATTTTTCTTCGCTAGCAGGTGATTCAAGGGCTACAAGCACAGCAATTTTGCCCATGTTTGGAGCTGTTGCATTGTGAACATAGCTCACAACTAAACCTTGAGAAACCTCAAGAGAAGCTATGCGACGAAGGTTAATGTTTTCGCCAATAACACTGATTTGTTGTTTAACTTCTTCATCTTTCGCTGCTTGAAATTTCGCAATATCATCGCCGAAAGAAAGAGCTTCAGAAGCAAGTTTCGTTACTAAGTCTTGGAATTTTTCGTTGCGGGCGACGAAGTCAGTTTCAGAATTTACTTCGATGATCGATGCTTTTTTGCCAAGAACATTTACTGCAACCGCACCTTCAGAAGTAACGCGTCCGCTTTTTTTAGCCGCAGAAGAAAGACCTTTTTTACGAAGCCAATCTATTGCTTCTTCGACATTGTCGCTAGTTGCCGCAAGGGCTTTGTTGCAATCGGCGATTCCGCATCCTGTGGTGTCGCGTAGTTTTTTAATAAGAGCTAAGTCTGCCATATTTTTTAGAATTTGTTGTGAGGAGGGGTGTCGCCCTGACTTTGTCGAAGGGCGTTGTGAGCCATGCTTAAACACATGACTCACAGTGGGTTATTTTTTCGCTACGGGTTTTTTCGCTGCTGGTTTTTTGGTAACTACTTTTACGTCAGATTTTTTTACGTCAGATTTTTCAGAAGTCTTCTCTGATTTTTTTTCTGAGAATTTTCTTTCTGGTTTTCTTTCAGATCTGTCTTCTTTTTTAAATTCTTTTCTAGCTGGCTTTCTTTCTTCAAATTTGGCCGGAGCAGCTGGTCTCTTCAGTTCGGCGATATTGCTATCTTCTAACTTACTAATGTCGATACCAGATTGAACCATGTTTTCTTTGATTCCAGCGATTGCCGCATCAGATATTAAGCGACAGTAAAGTTTGATCGATTTTGCAGAATCATCATTTCCTGGAATTGGAAAAGTAACGCCATCTGGATTACAGTTAGAATCAAGAATCGCCATGATCGGAATGCCAAGTTTAGTGGCTTCAGCGAAAGCAAGTGACTCTTTATGAGTATCAATAAGAAAAACCAAATCAGGGTATCCGCCCATGTTTTTGATGCCGCCCAAAGTTTGTTCAAGTTTTGTTTTTTGTCTTTCAAGAACGAGCTTCTCTTTTTTATTGTAGCCGAATTCGGTGTCAGCAAGTTGCTCTTCGATTTTTTTCAAAGCTTTGATTGATTGAGAAACTGTTTTCCAGTTGGTCAACATTCCTCCTAGCCAGCGTTGATTAACGTAATATTGGCCGCATCTTTTTGCTGCTTCTGCAACTGGCTCAACACCTTGTTTCTTGGTGGCAACGAAAAGAATACGTCCGTTGTTTTTAGCGATTTCTTTAACTGTTTTTAATGAGTTGTGAAGAAGAGCAGCGGTCTTGTTTAGGTCGATAATCGTGATTCCGTTGCGGCTGCCAAAAATGTATTTTTCCATTTTTGGATTACGGCGCATGGTCTTGTGACCGAAGTGAACACCCGCTTCAAGAAGTTGGCGAATGGTAAAGTTTGGAAGTTCTGTAGACATGATATTTTTATTTTGGTTATTTACCAAATAGCAGCAAACCAGGACAAGCCCAGCACCAACGCGCCGCTATTTGTGACAGTTAAGGATAAACATTTGAAGAGCTCAAATGCGGGCGCGCCTTCTAAGAGGCGAAAAAAAAGATGCAAGTTGTCCATCAATTTAATTGCGCTTCGATTAATTACTCGCCTCTGGGTAAAAATTTACAGAATTTTGTTAGCGCGAAGACAATGCGCATTCAAGTTCTTGCAGTTGCAAATTAGCTGATCCTCTTTATCTAGGCTGCTCTTGTGGCTAAGAGCCTAATTTTCAATTAAATTTGAACTGAAATATGCTGACTGAAACAGAGAGACAAGGTATTCTTGAGGTGTTTTTTAAAAAAAATCCTCTTAATGCTAATGATCAGAATAGTGAATCCAAAGTAATTAAATCCTTTGAACGTTATGATTTTAGAATTTTGAAGGATGAAAAAAATCTATCCTTTTCTATCCAGAGAAAACAGAGAAAACGTGGCAGAGATGATTGGCAAGAAATAAATGGTGATGAAAAAGATGATGTCATTGGCCTTTTAGGAAAAAAATTAATTTTTGAAGTCGGTGAAACGCTCGATGCGGATTATCTTCAAGCCTGTCTTGATGCCGGGGCTTCTTTGAAGGATAAATATCCCAGAACACAAGTGACGCCTCTTCACCGCGCAGCTTATAGGAATAACCTAAAAGCATGTGAATTCTTGGTTGGGAAAGGAGCCGATATTTTTGCGGTTCAATCACAAGTCGAAACCGCTTTAGGAATTGCTCCAGAAGGACCAGCAAGAAATTTTCTAATGAAAAAACGCGAAGAATCCTGCAAACACTATTACGATCAATTCAATCCGACTGGTGAAAAAAAGAATAAAGTGCTCGAGGCATTTTACGTATTATGGGAAGGAGATGGGGATGGAGGAGTAGTTAGATTTTCTGATCGCGATAACTTTAAATATCTGATTGAAAAAAAGGATGAAGAATACAGTATTTATCTTGATAATAAAGGAGCTAAAATCGATTTATCTAATTGGCAGATCGGCTACGCCCTTAATGACTTAGGAAAAACAGCTATTTTCCTATATATGGATCCTGTAAATCCAAAACTTCTTGAAGCCTGTCTAAATGTTGGCGTTTCAGCGAATGAAAAAGATCAATTTGGTATTTCCGCTCTACTTTCTGCGGCAAGTGAAGGCAATTTAGATCTTTGTAATTTATTGATCGAGAATGGCGCGAATATTTCTGCTGCTAATAATCTTGGTCAAGATTCTTTAATTTTTGCTGCATGTGGAGGTCGTGAAGAAGTTTGTAAATTATTGATCGAGAAAGGTGCCGATATTCTTAGAATGGATAAATTTGGCAGAACTGCTGCTTCTTATCTTCAAAGAAATAGCAAAATTTTAGAGCTAATAAGATCAGAGCAGGAAGAGCGGTACGAAGAAAATCAAGAAGTTGAATTAGATCATCCGGATAAAAAAACAGAAATATTGTCGGCATTTCATGTGCATTTGGACGTCACTCCTGAAGAAGATGGATCTAAGAAATTTACTCATCAAAATGGTCGCGAATATCAAATATTTAAAAGTGAAGATAAATTTGAGCTTAAAGCAAATGATGGCACTGCTTTAGAAGAATGGGAAAGCTCTTACGTCCTTCGCACTTTCGGACGCAATCTAAACAAAGTTGATGGCACAGGAATCAGTAAATTTTTTGAAGCAGCTCAGGCGCAGGGCAAATCAAAATTTATTAAAGCTTGCTTGGATTGTGGAATTTCAGTAGATGAAAAAGATGACAAGGGCAAAACGGCTTTATTCTACGCCAGAAAGAGTGACGACAAAGAAACAATCAAAGTTCTATCGGAAGCATCAGCAGAAAAACACAAAACAAAAACTGTTGAAGATCGCCAAATACAAGGTCTTCTAGGAGCTTTTTTTGCAACGAAAAAAGGTCTTCCAGAGAAAGATTTTGATGTCGCCGAGGGAAAATATTCAATCAAAGAAAGAACAGCAGCAACAGACGGAAGAAAAACTTTTTTTATTGAGGTAAAAGAAGGAGCTGACAATCGCGAATTGTCGAAAAATGAAATTAATCTAGCCATCGGTGACCTTGGAAGAAGTCTAATCTTTGATGCGGCAAAATCAGGAAACACAGAATTATACAAAGCATGTATTAAGGCTGGAGCTTCTAATGATGATGCTGATGGAGAGGGAAACAGGCCTTTAACTTACGCCAAGATGAATGTCGAAAGTAGGGAAATTGTACATTTAATCGCTGGAATAAAAAAAGATCCGACAACGGGAGGGTTAAAAAAACCCCGAGATAAATTTCGTGAATTGGCGATTGAGGTTAGGGAAGCGTATATTGCGAATAGAGAAAAAGATGTTGAGAAAATTATTCAGAGGGTCATCGATAGCTTCGGAGTAAGACATAGTGGTGATTTTACGGTGGAGGGCTTACTGGCAAGCGACATGATTGCTTTCATAAAAGATATCGATAAGACGCAAACTCAGGCCAAAGGCGAGACGGTCTTTCAATTGTTGAGTAAAAAACCAAATTCTGAAGATGACTCAGGTTTCAAAGTGCAAGAATTGATCAAAGGAAAAAGTTTAGAAGAAACCAAGCCTGATAACGATAGAAGAAAAAAAAGCTTTTACCCCCAATTGTTGATCAGCTGCCTTGAAAATGGGCATCATTTTCTTTCTGAAGAGCATACCGAAAATATTAGATCATTGATCGCCAAAAATGCTCAGGAAAAAGCTTCAACTAAACTTGGCAAGAGCGCCGGAGATTTTGCGCTAAATTCTGTCGACAAAGACTCGGTCGTTGACCTTTATATGCGCGCCCGCTTTGAAGAGCTGAGGAAACGCGAAGGATTGAAGGATGATTTAACTTACGAATCTTTTAGCGAAAATCTTGGAAAGGTCGTAAAGATTAGTTATGGGCTAGATTTTGCGTTGCATCAAACTAAGATCAAGAAGGCTCGTGAAGAGTTGGCAGAGCTAGAGCAGGAACTGGTAAGGGGAAAAGAAGGTGTAAAGTTAGCTCTTGATGGTGAGGGTCGAGCATCGGCTCGAGCTGCATTACAACAATATGTAGAAGCAGAAACAAAAAAAGAAGAAAAAGAAGTAACAGAGGAAGGAAAAAAAGCTATATATAAAAAATATATAAAAGAAAAAAAAGACAAAGACATATGGACTAATCTTCTAACTCCAGAAAATTTAGAGAAAGAGTTAGCCAAAAAATTTGCTAATAAACTTATTGCCGAAAATGCAGACCTATGGAAAAAAGAAGAGGCTAAAATTGCTACTAAAAAGAGGGTCGTTAAGGAGCTTGAGGATTACGAAAAATATAATTCTTTAGATCAGAATGAGAATAATCGTGCTATTAGCGCTTTGCTTGGCTCAACGAGCAAAAAGAAAAAAGGCAAAGATAAAGATCACATTGCGCATGGAGATCTAAGGATTGCTCTGGATATGATGAGAGGAGGAATTGAGTTTACTCCTGCTGAAATTATCAAGCAGAGAGATCTCAGACAATCAGCAGCTGCAATAACATTAGGAAAAGTTCTTAAAAGCTTTAGCTCTAGGCTTAATAAGTTCGATAAGGAAAAACTTCCTTCGAAATCACAAGGCGCTTTAGAAAAAATTTTAGCACTTGAATTGAGCGAAGATGAAAGTGTTTTTGGATTAGATTCTACAATCTCTATAGAAGAATTTTTTAGGGATTATGATAAGGGCACCATTCCACAAGTTATGGGTACTAGCATCAGAAGCAGCAATACAGGCCTGGCTATTCACCATTTCTCTGGGGCGTCAGGTTTTTGCGAGTTCACCAATCAAGTTGCTCAAGCGAATAACAGACAACTAAAAGACGAGGGTGATAAAGTCTCGATAGCCTTTATCGAAAATATGCCAAACGGTGACAGGCCAAACAAAAAATCTTTTTGCGTTGCTGTTTTAGGCGACAAGGGCGCGACTAAAATTTTCTCCGAAGAAATTAGGGAAATTTCTGAGCGTAGTGAGGAGCTTTACAGAGAAAATCTCGAATTTGTGACCAATCAAAGAGGTTTAGAAGCTCTGATAGAGACTTTAATAAGTGCAAGAAGTTCATTGCTTCCCCAAATTCTTGAAGAAACCAATAAAGTAAAAAGGCAAGAAGTAGATGATTTTAATAAAGAAAAAAAAGAAGGGGAAAAAAGTTCTTTTCATGAAATAGGTGGTAAAGAAGTAGAGGATGCAAAAAGGCAATTTTCTGACTTTATTGCTAAATTTCGTGGATGCTTGAGGGGCTGTGAGTTTAAAGAAAGTGATTCGCCAGAAGAGACGACTAAAAAAGGAATAGAGTTAAAAAATCGCTTAGAGAAACTTTGGCTAAGTCCAGAAGGCAAGGGTCTTAAAAAAGCTTTTGAACTTAAACCTGGTGGTATTGACAGCAATGGATTATCTTTTGGCCTTGTAAGTGTTGATTCGAAAATGATGGGAAAGGTTAAAAGCTTGCTAGAAGATGGTCATTCAAACGAAGAGATGAGGGGCATAGCACGCAAAATGACCTCGCGCCAAATGAAGGGAGAGATTGCTGCAAACGTGAAAAGTTCGATGGAAGATGGTAAGCATAAATTTAATCTCAATCCTCTTGAGATTGCGCAAGCGGTAGCGTTATACCGGAATAAAAGCGTAAATAATTATTGGGATAATAATTTTGAAAACTTACTCACAGAAGAAATGCCCGCCTCTGCATACAAGGGTATTTCAGTTTTTAGGCCGCGAGGCAAAGACGATATCGCCACTGTTATTTTCAATGGCGATGAGGGCGATGACACAATCTATCTTACTCTTCCAGGTACTTCGCAATATTACGTAAGAGCGTCTAGATGTGATTATGACGGAAATTTTTCTGTCTGGCGTGATGGTAAAAAAGTTCCCGAAGAACACAAAAAAGGCGATTTAATAATTGACACCGGAGTTGTCTTTCACAAAGAAGAAAACGGAACATATGTAACGGTACCTTACGCAAACCTTGATTACAAGTCTTATGGTCGAGAAGTCAAAGAGGCCGCTCTTAACTTTAAAATTAAGGCGATCTCGGTTAACGAAGGTCAGTGCGTAAGCTCGGCGATGCTTTATAAAGGTGCGGAAGTCTCTTTGGCTCTTGTGGCGAAAACCTTGCCTATTCAAAAAGAGGATAGTCATAAGCCGCAAGAAAAGCCAAAAAGCCCAGATGTGGTTTTTCAGAAATTGGGAAAAGAAGTCTTAGTTACTGATCTGGTTGTTAAAATTGGTGAGAATGCTAAGTTGATCATCAGTGAGGATGGTAGTTTAAAAATTGTTACCGCTCTTGATAAAGATCCAGTCAAACAAGAATATCCTACCGCGGATGGCGATTTTAAAATGGCGCTTAATGAGGTCCTGAAGGGTTTATCTAAAGAAGAACAAAAAGATAAATTTAAGAAAGATCTTTCTAAACATTTTTCTATCGAAAAAACACCAGAAGATCTAGATGCTTTAATTGAAAAATTGTCGGAACAAGAGCTTATTTCTAGCGCTGTCAAAAATGCGTCAAAAAAATATGCAGTTATTGATTCTTTTGAGGGTTTTGATTTGGTCGTTCCCGTGGAATTGAAAGGTGATCCTTCTAGGGCGGAGCCAGAGTTCTGCCCAGAAATTCAGTTTGAAGGAGAAACGAAAGGAGAATTGAAGCGGATGACTTTAAATGCTCCTGGTGCCAAGGAAATAATTTGCGCATCAGCAAACAAAACATTTTTGCTTAATTTCTTTTCTAAAAAAGAGATGACTGGTAAAGGAGAAGAAGAATTTCTTAAAGAAGAAGAAAACTACGAGAAGCTTTGCAAAAAAATGAAAGAGCGTTGCGAAAAAGCTAGCGTTACAGTTGGTTTTCAAGAAGTTAAAGAGGACGGCACACTTAACTACGAGAAGCATTACGAAAATGTTGGCGATTTAAAAACTAAAACTTTTGTACATAGCTCAGGCTTGCTTTCTGGACCTAAAGAAATCGAATCATTAGCAAATAGAGTTGAACCAAGTTTTCTGACCGCAATAGGTGCTACAGAAGCTATAAAAAAATATGGACCAGGGTCCTTAGCAAAAAGATTTCGCAATTCTACTGCTCCGGGAACGGTTCGTTCTTAACATGTCGCTCACAAACTTCGACGTAATCGTAATTGGCGGAGGTCATGCTGGAATTGAAGCTGCATGCGCTTCCGCACGCATGGGTGCGAAGACTTTATTGCTTACGAAAAAATCAGAAAATCTTGGTGAGATGTCTTGCAATCCCGCGATTGGCGGCGTGGCAAAAGGAACAATAGTCAGAGAAATTGATGCGCTTGATGGCATTATGGGCAAAGCCATCGACATGGCAGGGATTCATTTTCGTATTTTAAATTCTTCGAAAGGTGCAGCAGTTCATTCGCCGCGAGCGCAAGCCGATCGCAAACTTTACAAAAAAGCGATTAATAAGATTTTAGAAAATTATCCCAACCTCGAGATTCTCTTCGATAGCGCTGAAGATATTATGATTGAAGATGGGAAGGTAGTTGGCCTAATAACCAGCAATCAGCAGATTAAAACCAAATCAGTAATTCTCACGACCGGAACTTTTCTTCGTGGCATGATCCATATCGGCGATAAAAAAACTCCTGCAGGACGCGTTGGTGAAGAGCCTTCGCACGGACTTTCAAAAACTCTCGAGCGTTATAATTTCATGCTGTCGCGACTTAAGACCGGAACACCTCCGCGCATTTTAAAATCTTCAATTAATTTTACTGATCTCGAACCGCAACCAAGTGACGAAGAGCCGCGGCCATTTTCATATTTAAACGAAAAAATTTCTGTCCCGCAGATTTCTTGTTACATTACTTACACCAATGCCGAAACGCATAAAATTATCAAAAATAATTTAGATAAATCTGCGATGTATGGCGGCCATATTGCTGGTGTTGGACCGCGTTATTGCCCGTCTATTGAAGATAAAATTCATCGTTTTGCAGATAAAGAACGTCATCAAATTTTTTTAGAACCAGAAGGTCTTGATTCGGATTTAATTTATCCAAACGGAATCTCAACTTCACTTCCTGAAGAAGTTCAAATCGAGTTTTTAAAAACAATTCCCGGTCTCGAAAATTGCATCGTTACGCAGCCAGGATATGCGATTGAATATGATTTTGTTGATCCGCGCGAATTACTGCCAACGCTTGAAACAAAAAAAATTCGTGGGTTATTTCTTGCTGGGCAAATCAATGGAACTACAGGTTACGAAGAAGCTGGAGGGCAGGGGATTGTAGCCGGAATCAATGCTGGTTTAAAGTCCTTGTCAGCGATCGAGCGAAGCTTTCCACCGATCGAGCCGAACTCACCCATCGAGCAGAACTCAACGACCGAGCTGGACTTACCGATCGAGTTGGACTTACCGCCGATCGAGCGGAGTCGAGATCAAGGTAAGCATCAAGAACCATCCCTTACTCTCAAATCCCCTCGACCAGCGAACTATGAAGATGAATTTGTTTTAGATAGATCAAACAGCTACATCGGCGTAATGATTGACGACCTCACCAGTCTCGGCACTTCCGAACCATATCGCATGCTAACCTCTCGCGCTGAATATCGCTTAAGTATTCGTGCCGATAATGCTGATGCGCGTTTAACAGAAATGGGATTTGCAATCGGCTGCGTTGGACTCGAACGTGCAGAAAAATTTTTAGAAAAAAAATCGCGCCTCAGCTCAGCAAAAAATTTACTCACGAGCCTAAAAATTTCGCCGACAAAACTCGCAGAATTTGGGGTGTTAATAAAACAAGATGGAGTTGTTCGTGACGCCTTTCTTCTTCTTTCTTTTCCAGAAATAAATTTTTCTACGCTCGAAAAAATTTGGCCTGAAGAAATTTCTCAAATCGACACCGCCACAAAAAATCAGATTGCGATCGAGGCACTCTATTCTTCTTACCTTGAGCGCCAAATACGCGATTTAGAAATTTTTCGCCAGGATGAAAATCTCAAAATTCCACTTGATCTTGACTATGCCCAAATTCAGAGTCTTTCGAATGAGACGCGTGAAAAGTTAAGTCGCTTTCGCCCGACTACAATCAAGTCTGCATTCAAGATTCAAGGCATCACCCCAGCTTCGGTAATGGCGGTGATGGTCTACATTAAAACAAAATACAAAAAAAAATGAGAACTAGCTTAAAAAGCTTCATAATTTTTTTGGTTTTTTTTGCGCAAAAATCATTTGCCGATGATTACGTTTCGACCAAGGATGTCGTTAAAGAAATTGAAAGAACTTTAATCTTCGACAAGTCATCGCGTCAGCAAATTGATTTTTACAAAAAGAAAAATCCTAGCAGAAAAAGTGACATCGATATCGAGGCTGGAAATGACGAAAAATCAACGTCATCAGTTAAAATAGACATGGTGGTTGCAGATTCAAAAGTTGGCTCAGCTAGCCTTAGAGAAAAAGAGCAAATAGCTTATAATTCAGTTTTGATCGGACAATATGAGGTGGCAATCGAGCTCTACAAACAAGTGCTCGAAAAAGAACAAGATAATTCCTATTCTAAATTTGCCCTTGCTACGGTTTATCAAAAAATTGGCCAATTCCGCCAGGCCAAAACTCTCTACTATCAAATGCTTAAATCTGGCGTTGAAAATCAAGAAGAAGTTGTTGGAAATTTGTTAGATATCTTAATTGAAGACTCACCGCAAGACGCGACATACCTGCTTTCGCGCCTCGCTGTGCAAAATCCTGATTCGCCAAATATTCTCGCTTTTGCCGCACTCGCTTACAACAAGGCAAAAAACCATGATCAGGCAATTTCCTTGATGCAAAAAGCCATCACGCTCGATTCCGAAAATGTTGATTACAAATATAACTTGGCTGTGATTTACGACCAAACCGAGCAATATTCCAAGGCCCTTGATCTCTACTCCGAAGTGGTTCGTAAATATTCCGATGCCAATCAATCTGTACCCATAGATCAGGTAAAAAAACGAATCGAATTTATCAGCACCAAAATATGATCGAAAAAATTCTCCATTACGCCAAGAAGCAAGGATGCTCCGACGTGCACATTACAACTGGAGCAGCGCCATCATTGCGTATTGACGGAGATATTTCTGCGATTCCAAATTCTCCAATCTTAACGGCCGAACAAGTACTGGATATGATTCAGTCTATTATGACCGATCTGCAAAAAAAAACTTACAAAGAAAAAATGGAGTTGGATTTTGCAATACAAGTTGGCGAAACCATGCGTTTTCGGGTAAATGCTTTCCGCACTGTAAATGGTCCAGCAGCTGTTTTTCGCGAAATTCCAACTGAAATAAAAACCCTTGATGCCTTACATGCTCCAGAAGTAATTCGCAATTTGTCTAATGCAACTAAAGGCCTGATACTGGTGGTTGGTCCGACTGGCAGCGGTAAATCAACCACACTTGCTGCCTTAATTGATTACATTAACACCAATCATTCCCATCATATTTTGACCATCGAAGATCCGGTCGAGTTCATTCATAAAAGTAAAAAATCTTTGGTTAATCAACGTGAAGTTGGAAATAGCACCGCGTCTTTTGCCGCTGCTTTGAAGAGCGCTTTGCGTGAAGATCCGGATGTGATCTTGGTGGGCGAAATGCGTGACGTTGAAACTATTCATCTTGCATTAACTGCCGCCGAAACTGGTCACTTAGTTTTAGGAACTCTCCATACCAGCTCTGCTGCAAAAACGATTAACAGAATCATCGACGTATTTTCTGCTGAAGATAAAGCTGTGGTTCGCACCATGCTTTCTGGTTCAATTAAGGCGGTGATTTCACAACGTCTTCTTAAGAAAAAAGGCGGCGGAAGAGTTGCTGCTTACGAAATTATGTTTGCAAATCCATCAATTAGAAACCTGATTCGCGAAGATAAAATTCCGCAGATCAATTCAATCATGGAGCTCAGCAAAAAAATTGGTATGTGTCAGATGAAAGACTCGGTAAATGATCTTCTCGCTAAGGGTTTCATTACTCCTGAAACTGCAGAAGAAGCAATAAATGCCTCTGATTAATTTTTTCTCTTTTAATCCTTAATTTATAATTCAATGAAATCGCTAAGAGCCCTTTTGCGCACCAAAACTCTTGAAAATATAATGAAGGAGGCGAGAGAAAATCCGCTGAAGAAAACCCTCGGCGCCATGGATTTAATGCTGATGGGAATTGGCGCGGCGATCGGTACGGGAATTTTTGTTTTAACCGGAATTGCCGCCGCACAACATGCCGGACCAGCAATTGCAATTTCTTACGCTCTCTCTGGATTAGTCTGCATCTTCGTTGGTCTTGCTTACACCGAACTCGCTTCCGCCGTGCCAGTCTCTGGCAGTGCCTACTCTTACACTTACATTGTTCTCGGTGAATTCGTTGCCTGGCTTGTTGCTTGCGGATTAGTTCTTGGTTACGCCGTTAACGCATCAACTGTTGCGGCGGGCTGGTCTGGATATTTTGTCGGCATCTTAAAACAGGGCGGATTCGAAATTCCTTACTATTTAACCAAATCTCCTTCTGAAGGTGGAATAATTAACCTTCCTGCTGTTTCAATCGCGCTTTTTACCGGTCTACTTCTTTTTCATGGCACTCGCGAAAGTATTTTAATCAATCGCGTTCTAGTCGTTCTTAAGCTAGCAATCATTTTCCTTTTTTTGGTCATTGCGGTGCCTCACATCAAAATAGAAAATTATTCCAACTTTTTCCCATTCGGTTTTGACGGCGTTTTGTCTGGCGCTGCCATGATTTTCTTCGCTTACTTAGGTTTTGATGCAGTCGCAACCACCGCCGAAGAATGTAAAAATCCTAAACGCGATATCCCAATTGGCTTAATTGGCGGATTGCTTGTCTGCACTTTAATTTACATCGTCGTCGCCCTAACTCTTACCGGCATAGTAAATTTCTCCACTCTAAATAACGCTGAACCAATGGCGCGAGCACTTCGCGATAATGGCAGTAATTTAGGTTCGGCCATGATTGCAACTGGCGCTATTGCCGGAATGGTCGCGGTTTTGTTGGTGATGATGTTTGGTCAATCGCGCATTTTCTTTGCCATGTCACGTGATGGTTTGCTTCCAGCTTTCTTCTGCAAGATTCACAAAAAACACGGCACTCCTTACCTAAATTGTCTCTTCGTTACACTGATTGTGTGCTTAGTTGCTGGCTTCATGCCGATTCACGTCATGGGACAAATGTGCAGCGTCGGATCACTTTTCGCTTTTGCGATTGTTTCAATCGGCGTGGTTATTTTGCGCATTAGAAGACCAGCTCTACACAGGCCATTTATTTGTCCGGCAGTTTTTGTAATTGCTCCTTTAGCCGTAGCTGGATGTAGCTATTTAATCTACGTACTCATGAAAGAAGTCGGAAAGCCTACTCTTGTTTGGTTTGCAATCGGCACCGTATTCTACTTCCTCTACTCTCATAAAAAAAGTCATCTTCACAAAAAATAAATGACGGCAATTTCCAACTACAACCACAAGCTCGCTGAAGCAAAGTGGCAGAATCTCTGGGCGGAAAAAAAGATTTTCAAATTTGACGAAAATTCTGCCAAAGAAAAATATTATGTTCTCGAAATGTTTCCTTACCCATCGGGAAAAATTCACATGGGACATCTTCGCAACTATGCGATTGGCGATGCTTTAGCGCGCTTCAAAAAAATGTGTGGCTTCAACGTTTTGCATCCGATGGGTTTCGATGCTTTCGGTCTTCCTGCTGAAAATGCTGCACTTGAACACAAAGTTCATCCAGAAAATTGGACGCTGAAAAATATTGAACAAATGCGCGCCGAGCTGAAATCAATCGGTCTTTCAATCGATTGGGACCGTGAAGTTGCAACTTGCTTGCCCAACTACTACAAGCACGAACAAAAAATTTTTCTCGATTTTCTCAAAAATGGCCTCGCTTACCAAAAAGAGTCCCATGTCAATTGGGATCCAATCGACCAAACAGTTCTTGCTAACGAGCAAGTTATTGACGGGCGTGGCTGGCGCTCTGGAGCATTAGTTGAAAAAAAGAAATTAAAGCAGTGGTTTCTAAAAGTTTCTGACTTTTCTGAAGAGCTTTTGTCTGAATTAAAAAATCTTTCCGGCTGGGATGAACGCGTGCGAATTATGCAAGAGAGATGGATAGGCAAGAGCGAAGGCCAGACCATTAATTTTAAAATTAGCGGAAAAGATGAAACAATTCCAGTTTACACAACGCGCCCTGAAACCTTATTCGGCGCCTCTTTCCTTGGCATTTCACCTAATCATCCTGTCGCTTCAGAACTTGCCAAAAAAAATCCTGAACTCCAAAATTTTATCGCTGAGTGCAACCGTTCTGCCGTTGATGAACAAACCCTCGAGAAGCAAGAAAAGCGAGGTTTTAAGATTGATCTACAAGTAGACCATCCTCTCGATGAAAATTGTAAACTAGGCGTCTACGTTGCTAATTTTGTTTTGATGGAATATGGCACGGGAGCAATATTTGGCTGTCCTGCTCATGATGAACGCGATTTTGAGTTTGCGACAAAATACAAACTTCCGATTCGTCAAGTTGTTGAAAATTTTGATAAATTTTTAGCAGAAACCGATCTAGTAAATTTTTCTGATTTAGGTATTCAGGCTGTAATTACGCGTTTCAAAGCCGAAGCGAAAGACGATGTCGAGCTAGCAAAACTAGCTTACGAATTTGTTCGTGATGAAATTAATCACTGCATGGATGACGAGAAATATTCGTTACAAGCTCCACTCCTTAGGGCTAGCGAGGTCTTGACAGCAAAAGCCGGATTCTGCTTTGGAAAATCAGCTTTGCTCTGTGCGATTTTACGCGGCATGAAAATTCCTTGTGGATTTTCTGATCAACTTCTGATGTTCGACGAAACTATTTCTGACCGCAAAATCATTCACACGATCAACGCAATTTATCTAAACAAAAAATGGATTCGCGTTGATGCGCGCGGTAACAAGCCTGAAGACGTGAACGCAAAATTCAGTCTCGACGGAGAAAAACTTGCTTACCCAGCGCGCGCAGAATTTAACGAAATCGACAATCTGGGAATCTATGCCGATATTTCTCAAGCCGCGCGCAAGCTTCATCAGATCAGCAAAACAAATTCTGAAATAATCAAAAATCTTTTCGATGAAATTAACGCGCCAAGCCAAGCTAATCTTGAAGATGGCTTAATGATTAATTCTGATTTCTTAGATGGATTAACTTGCGCGGAGGCAAAAGAAAAAGTTTTCAAAAAACTTTCCGCAATAAATCAAGCGACGAAAAAAATTAATTACCGTCTTCGCGATTGGGGCGTTTCTCGTCAACGCTACTGGGGTTGCCCGATTCCGATTCTTTACTTGGAAGATGGAACTGTGGTCCCTGTTCCGGAAGATCAACTTCCGGTTGAATTACCAAAAGACGTAGAATTTACCGGCGCTGGAAATCCTCTCTCACTCCATCCGACTTGGAAATACACGACTTATAAAGGTCAAAAAGCCATCCGCGAGACTGATACTTTCGACACTTTTTTTGAGAGTTCTTGGTATTATTTACGCTTTATTTCACAGCCCGAAGATAAAGCCTTTGATCGCGACTCAGCCAATAAATTCATGCCTGTAGATCAATATATCGGCGGCGTCGAACATGCAGTTTTGCACTTGCTCTATGCCAGATTTTTTACCAAAGCGCTAAAAAAGTGTGGCTATCTCGACATTTCTGAGCCCTTCAAAAACTTGCTTACTCAGGGCATGGTTTGTCATGCAACTTTCAAAGACAAAGAAACGGGAAAATGGCTTTTCCCAGCCGATGCCCTTGCTCGGAAACCCGAAGAAGTAATCTTTGGTCGCTCTGAAAAAATGAGTAAGTCGAAGAAGAATACCGTTGAACCAGCTTCAATTGTTGAGGCTTACGGAGCAGATACCGCAAGGCTTTTTATGCTTTCCGACACTCCGCCTTCACGCGATTTAGAATGGTCTGAAAGCGGCATTGACGGTTGCTGGAAATATGCCAATCGTCTTTGGAGATTAGTTGCTTCCCATAGAAACATTGCCCTTGGCACTCAGCGTCAAGGATCTGAAGATTTTAAAATGAAGAAATCTTCCCACGCTGCTGAGTCGAAGGATGATGCGATCATTAGACTCACTCACAAAACAATCGCCGCTGTAAAAGATGAGTATGAAAAAATGGGTTTCAACCGTGCCATCGCCAAGATTCGTGAATTCTCAAATGCCTTGGAAAAATCCGAATCCGCTCCTGAATTTGCGCTTAAAAATTTAGTGATTTTAATCGCGCCAATAATGCCGCATTTGGCTGAAGAATTATGGGCTGAACTTGGTTACAAAACTTTAGTTACCGAAGAAAAATTCCCTGAATTTGATCCTAATTTAATCGTCGAAGACGAGATCGGAATCGCCGTGCAAGTAAGCGGAAAATTACGTGCTGTAATTCAAATGCTGAAAGGTTCTTCAAAAGAAGATCTCGAAAAAGCCGCTTTCGAAAATGAAAATGTGAAAAGATTCATTGAAGGAAAAGAGGTTCGCAAAGTTATTTCTGTTGCAGATAAATTAGTGAACATCGTGGTTAATTAACTTTCCTGAATTCACGTCTGCGCAAGGATAACTAGCAGAGTAAGTGATTTATCCCTCATCTTCGCTTAGGCAAAGATCCTGAAAATGTAAAAACAAACACAAACCTCATGAACTTCCTTTTAATCTCAATCGGCGGCGCATGTGGATCGGTGCTGCGTCATCTCATTCAAATTTCCGTCGTAGCCGGAAAATTTCCACTCGGAACATTTTTAGTAAACGTAATTGGCTCAATGCTTGCTGGCGCTGCTTACTACTTCGTGATTAAGTATTTTGACACAATCGATCCGCGCTTAAAAAATTTTATCTTTGCTGGATTTCTCGGTGGCTTCACAACTTTTTCCGCTTTTTCGCTCGATTTTTTTCGTCTCTTTTCTGCCGGTAATTATTCACAAGCATTTCTCTATGCGCTTGCTACAGTGACGCTTTCAATCCTGGCTTTGTTCTTCGGTTTTTACTTAACGAAGCTGATTGCGTAATTTTCCTGGACCATAGCTTCCGCGGAGATCCAGAAAATCTTAAATATTTCTTAATGTCTCGTCTTGACAAGTTCCTTTGCAAAAAATTCGACATTTCTTTTGGCCTCGCGCAAAAATTAATTCGTGAAAAAAAAGTTAAAGTTAATGGGGCGAGGGTCGATGCATCCTATGCAGTACAAGCCGAAGATCAGATTGACGTTTTTTCTGATTTGCAAAAACGTCACGATAAGCAAAGACAAAAACCGCAGGTCTCTTCCGAAAAAATGAAGAAATTTTTGTCCTGGATAATTTATGAAGATGAAAATCTTGTTGCCATCAATAAGCCATCAGGTCTTGCCACACAAGGAGGTAGCGGAATTGAAATTTCTGTTGATGATTTTGTACGTGAGAAAAAATGGCAGCTAGTTCATCGCCTCGACAAAGACACGAGCGGGATTTTGTTACTCGCTAAAAATAATAAAGCGGCAGATTTACTCAACGCGGGATTCAAAGATAAAACCATCGAGAAGACTTACTTGGCTTTGGTTTGCGGCATTCCAACAAAAACCCTCGGTGTGATTTCAATTCCATTGCGTAAAAAACTTTTAGGAAAAAATGAAAAAGTTTTGCCGGATTTTGAAGAGGGAAAAGAAGCGATTACAAAATTTAGACTACTGAAAACTTTTACAGATTATGCTCTGCTTGAGCTTAAGCCACTAACTGGCAGAACTCACCAGCTTCGTGTTCACTGTAAAGAGATCGGACATCCGATTGTAAATGATGTAAAATATGGTGGAAAAGAAACGCTAAAAAAAGACATCCACAGCTACATGTGTCTGCATGCGCGCAAGATCGTGATTCAGAATTTTTTTGGAAAGAAAGTTGAGATTGAGTGTAAATCTGAATTTTAATTTTAGCGGCTTAGAGGCGCTGCCAGCTTTAGCTAAAATAAATTTTTCACTTATGTTAAGATGACGATCAAATTTACATCCACCTAGCTCCAACTTTAACATCGACAAGCAGTGGAACATCTAGCTTTGCGGCAGCTTCCATTTCTGATTTCAATAGTTGCGAAACCACTTCCACTTCTGCTTCAGGCGCCTCAATCAAAAGTTCGTCATGGATTTGCAGCACTATTTTCGCGCTCAAATGTTTTTTACTCAGAGCCTTGTTCACTTGAATCATCGCCTTCTTAATTATGTCGGCGGCACTGCCTTGTATTGGGGCGTTAATCGTTAATCGCTCAGCCTCTTTTCGTTGTATCGGGTTCTTGCTGTTGATTTCGTGAATGAAGCATTTTCGTCCAGAAATTGTAGTTACGTAGCCATTCTGCTTGGCAAAATTAATGTGATTTTTCATGTAATCTTCAATTCCCGGGTAAGTCGCAAAGTAAGAATTAATGTAATCAGCCGCTTCACCACGCGAAATATTGAGTTGCTTGGCAAGGCCAAAGGCGCTGATTCCGTAAATAATTCCAAAATTAATTGCCTTTGCTTTTGAGCGCATTTTTTCACTCACCTCATCTTCGTGAAGACCAAAAACTTGCGCTGCAGTGATGCGATGAATGTCTTTATTTTCTTTGAAGGCCTCAATCAGCGCCTTAATTTTAGCGACGTGAGCAATCACGCGTAACTCGATTTGCGAGTAATCTGCAGAGATTAAAAGATGTCCGGGTTTAGCTATAAAGGCCTCGCGAATTTTTCTGCCTTCAATGGTGCGAATTGGAATATTTTGTAAGTTTGGATTGCTAGAACTGAGCCTTCCGGTGACGGTAGAAATTGAAGAAAGAGTCGTGTGAACTCTGCCAGTTTTTGGATTAATTTCTTTCGGCAAAGCGTCGGTATAAGTATTTTTTAATTTCGAAAGTTTACGGAATTCAAGAATTTTTGTTGCAATCACAAAGCCTTGCTCCTCTAGCTCTTCCAGCACTTCAGCATTAGTTGAAAGCACACCAGTTTTCTTCGATTTTTTCTTCGATTGAAGTCCAAGCTTTTCAAATAAAATTTCTCCGAGTTGCTTTGGTGAAGCGATGTTGAATTCGCAATCGCCTAGGGTGTAGATTTCTTTCGTTAGCTCTTCGATTTTTTTACCGAATTCTTTTGATAGTTCGTGGAGTTTTTTGGTGTCGATTTTAATTCCCTCATTTTCGATTTGTGCCAGTACTGGCAAGAGTGGAAGTTCGTAAGAAGAGTAGGGCGCATTTAATTTTAACTCAGAAATTCTTGGTACAAGAATCGTATAAAGTTGAGAAAGAGCAAAGTTGCGGAAGCATGCTAGATCAGCGCCAGATAACTCTTTTTCTTCAAAATTTTTGGAGAGATTTAGATCAACTAATTCACGAAAATCATTTTTGACCGAAGAGTTGAGGAGATGATTCATCACCGAAACATCTTCAAAACTAACGACAGATAAATTCGAATTTCTAAAGAATTTTTTAGCGTCGAAAAATATTTTTTTGATTGAGTCATCTTGCAAAATTTTCTTGAGCAAATCCAGCTTTAGTCCTTTATTTTCGACACTTCCAAAGAGGTCGCTAGTTTCCGATTTTGCTGAAAAATAAAAAATTTCTTTCGGCATGAAGCCGGTTTTATAAGTAGAAATCGTAAGAAAATCTTGTTCGTAATCGATTGTTACTAAGCCATTTGGCAGCGCCTCTTCTCTGAGCTCATCAATCATTTGTGCGGAAGTGATTTCAATTTTCTTTACTTTGGAAAATGAAATTTCGTTCTGCACTTTTTGTGTTTGTTTTGCTTCGTCTGCAATCGAGAATTCTTTTTTGACGCGGGTGATTAGCGAGTGAAAACCCTGTTCTTTGAGAAAAGAAATTAGTCGGTGCGGATCGAATCCTTGAATGCGTAATTCGTCAATTTCAATGCTAAGTGGCACATCGTAGCAAAGAGAAACTAGACGCTTTGCGAGTAAAGCGTTTTGAGTTCCATCAACCAAAAGTTGACGACGTTTTACCTGCTTAATTTCACTCAAACGCGCGAGAAGATTTTCAAGATTTCCGAATTGTAAAATTAATTCTGCTGCGGTCTTAGGGCCGATGCCTCTAACGCCAGCGACATTATCTGATGCGTCGCCCATCAAGGCTAAAACATCAACAACTCGCTCCGGTTCGACTGCAAATTTTTCGCGCACTTCGTCGCGTCCGATGAATTTATTTTTCATCGCGTCATACATAAAAACATGCTGATTCACTAGCTGCATGAGGTCTTTGTCGGAAGAGACGATGAGCACCTCATAACTTTTTTCTACCGACTGTTTGGTGATGGTGGCAATGATGTCGTCAGCTTCAAATCCAATCTTATCTAGAATGGGCAAACCCAATGCCTCCGCCGCTTGACGCACTATTGCGAATTGTGGTTTTAAATCTTCTGGGCAGGGCGGTCGATTAGCTTTGTAGTCAGAAAAAATTTCGTTGCGAAAAGTTTTGGCGCCGGCATCAAAAACGACAGCAACATGAGAAACATCAAGCCCGGCAATTAATTTAATCAACATGTTGGTGAAGCCGTAAACCGCTCCAACCGGCGTTCCATCTGGTCGTGTTAGTGGAGGTAAAGCATGGTAAGCACGAAAGACGAATCCGTAGCCGTCGATTAGGGCAATTTTTTTATTCATTTTAGATTTTTGATTTTAGATTTTCGTAGAATTCAAAGTAGCTGAATAAATCTAAAATCTAAAAAATCTAAATCATGTATCGTCTCTACCATCATCCAATCTGCCCATTCTCTCGCAAAGTCAGAGTGCACCTTGCTGCAAAGGACATCGGTTGCGAATTAATCCAAGAAAATTTTTGGGAAAGAAGAAAAGAATTCATTGCGATGAATCCCGCTTGCACAGTGCCAGTGCTTTTCGACAACGGCAACGCGGCAGTAATTGTGAACAGTTCAGTGATTATTGAATATATCGAAGAGAAACATGCCAAGAGCAGTAAATCATTTCTCGGTGAATCACCTTCAGAGCGTGCAGAAGCGCGTCGTTTGCAATATTGGTTTGATGAAAAATTTTACCAAGAAGTCAGCAAGCATGTTTTGAATGAGCGCTATTTTAATCGCTATTTACCTGGCGGAAGTTCACCTAATTCTGAGATTCTTCGTGTTGCTAGAGGCAATTTAAACATTCATTTGAGCTACATTGAATATTTGCTTGAAAGCAAGAGGTACCTGGCTGGAGATCAAATTAGCGTCGCTGATTTTTCAGCCGCTTGTCAGATTTCTGTGCTCGATTATTTTGGCGATATTAACTGGCACCACTATCTACCAGCCAAGGATTGGTATAGCATGATCAAGTCGCACAAAATTTTTGCTGAGATTCTAAAAGACCGCATCCCAGGCTTGGTGCCGGTCGAGTGGTATTCACAATTGGACTTCTAAGGTTTGTTTCTAATTCCTGTGCAAGTTTAGCAACAACTCCCACGTTCGCGTGGATAATAGATAAAAATTTATCGAACCGAATTGACGATTTTTTACAAATGACATTTTCTCTCAACGAACAAAAAGCGCGCGACTTTCTTGCGGCGAATAAAATCGCTCAATGCAGCATTAAAAAAGTTGCTGGCGATGCTTCGTTTCGTTCTTACTACCGAATTTTTTCTGGTGAAAAAACTTACATTTTAATGTTTGCGCCACCTACGCATGAAGATGTTAAGCCCTTCATGAAGATTGATGAATTTCTCGTCACTCACAATTTTTTTGCGCCAAAAATTATCGCTTCTGATGTGAATGCGGGATTTTTATTACTCGAAGATTTTGGCGATGACACTTATAGCAGAGTGCTTACGCAAGATGTTACAAAAGAGCTAAATCTTTATGAAAAGGCCTGCGATGTTTTGCTCAATTTACATAAATTACCTACTCCTGCCGATCTCTCTGAATATAATCACGCGCTGCTTTTTCGTGAAGTTTGGCTTTTTGTAGATTGGTATCTGCCACTACAAAAACGCTCTTGGAGCTTGGCGCAAAAGGCGGAATATAAACTTCATTGGTTCAAACTTTTCGATCTAGTCAGCAAAGAAAATCAAGTTTTAGTTCTACGTGACTTTCATGCCGACAATTTAATGGTAATCCCGAAGGGGGTTGGCCTGCTTGATTTTCAAGATGCGGTGATTGGATCCGCTGCTTATGATTTAGTTTCTTTGCTCGAAGATGCCAGGCGCGATATTAACGAAAAAACGCGGCAGAAAATTCTTGAATATTACCTAGAAAAATCTGGTTGTGACGCCAAAGTTTTTCTACGCGATTATTCGATTTTGTCATTGCAGCGTAATGTCAAAATTCTCGGAATTTTTTCACGACTCTCGAAGCGTGACAACAAGCATCATTATTTAAGTTTAATTCCACGAGTCCTTCATTTTGTTGAGGCGAGACTTGAGGATGAAATATTCTACGAAATAAAAAAATTAATCAGCCATGAGTAAAAAATTTGAAAATGTTTCGATGACTGAGGCGACTCCAGAAAACTTAAAATTACTTACTGAAGTTTTTAAACGAATCGAAGAAGAAACGGCCGAAACTGCGGAGATGATTTTTGATTATTTAGTCGACATCATGGATGACAAGATCATGACTGGAGAGATTCCCGATCATCCAAATCCAAAAGTTAACGCTTATATTAAAATCCTTAATCGGCTATTTCGCTTCTCGCGGAAAAATTCGGCCAAGGGCGGCTTTAGAGTAATCAATCGCAAAACCGTTAAGGATTTAGATAAAAAAACCTACACCTTCTGCATGTGTTTCGATGGCGGCGTTTCTCTGGATGTTCTTTGCGAAATTGTTAATGCAGAAAATCAGGCGAGAACGCCAACGGCATCTCCGGTAAGAGTGATGGTAAAGCAGGCATTTGGAGGAGCTAAAGCTGCTTCGCATTATCACGGCGCGTGATAAAATTTTCTCTTCTCCTCATCAGATTTTACCAGCTTTCCCTCTCTTTATTTCTTGGCTCTTGCAAATGTCGTTTTGCCCCGACTTGCTCCAATTACATGATGGAGGCGATTACAAAAAAAGGTCTATTAAAAGGCTTGTTTCTTGGAGTGAAGCGAATTTTTAAATGTCATCCTTTTTCAAATAAAAGTGGTTTTGATCCAGTCAAATGATGTTAATTCGCCTCATTCTAATTCTAATCATTAGCTGTACTTTCGAGCGTTTTGCCTTTGCTGAAAATCAGACTCTAGATGAAATTAATGCCGATCTAAAGGCTAAGAAGGCAGAATTAGAGCCTTTTGATCAGAGCAAGGTAAAAGTTGATGTTGAATCGCTAGGTCTTGATGACGTTGATAAAAAAGAGGATAAAAAATCTATCGAAGTGAAATCGCCACTACCAGCACCTGTGGGGCAAGAAACTTCTGAAGCTTCACCTTCAGAAGTTAAAGACGGTGTCGATTTAGAAAAAAAAGTCGAAGAAGTAAAAAAGATCGACGAAGCTAAGATTGAGCAATCAGCAATTACATCTGCTTCTGCAAGCGATACCAAAAAGCCCAGCGATCAATACCTCAACGCGCAAAAGAAAAAAAACATGAAAAGGCGCTTGGAAATGGAGCGTCAAAAAAAAGGAAATGCCAAGAAGCAAAAAGATAAAATAGAAAAGTTTAAAAAGTTACGCGACCTCTATTTGCTTGAATCAAATGAAGGCGATGCTGAAGAAAAAATCACGCCACGTAAAAAAAATTTAAATCCTTTTGCAAACGAAGAGATGCCGGCATTGCCGATTCTTAATCGCTATCGCAGTGGAGAAAATAATCATATTCCGATCATTTTAACTCCGAGAGAAAAGGTGGATCTTTTGTTTAAAGCGATTTCAACAAATAACGTTTCATTCTTTAATGACAGCTACAGAGGAGTTGAAAATCCTAATGTGCAAAATGCTTTTGGTGATACCATTCTGACTTATGCGATTTTGATGAGAAGATATTCGATAGTTGCCTCAATCATTGCTAAAGGTGCCGATGTGAACAGGGCAAATAAACTTGGCTATACTCCAGTCAACATCGCGATTGAGTTGTTAGATTTTAAATTACTTGAAATGCTCGTGAACAACAAAGCCGATCTGAATTATCTCGATGCTTTTGGTCGTAGTTATTTAATGCATGCGGCGCGAGTTGGTTTTCTTCCTGCTGCAGATCTTTTTTTGTCTAATGGTATTGATGTAAATTTGATGGATAAGGATGGCTTTACCGCATTAGCAATCGCATATCGCCATAAGAAAGAAGTTATAGTGCAATATTTACTAAAACACGGCGCGAAAACTTGGATTGAAAAACCTTACGATCCTAAAAATCAGTCTTTAATCCAAGAGTTAGAAAATCGCTGGAAATAGATTGGAAAAAAAAGCAGTCCTTCTTACAAGATTTAGTCATATTTCTTATAATATTTCGTCATAAACAATTAACATGAATCGTTACCTAAAATTATTCTTTGTTGCTATAGCTGGAGCCTCTCTGCTGGCTAGTCCATCAATTCACGCACAAATTAAAAATATTTATAACTCTAGCGAAGAAGACGTTGCCGGAATTACTTCTCTGATGTCTGCGGTAATAAGCGGAGATATTGATGGCGTAAAGTTTTTTGCTAAATCTGGAGCTGAATTAGTTAATCAAAAAAACATCGGTGGCGCAACTCCTCTGCTTTTAGCTTGTCGCGAAGGTAATTTAGAAATCGTTAAAATTTTAATTGATAATGGCGCCAATATCAACGCTACAGACAATGAAGGTTGGACGCCGCTAATGCGTGCGGCTCTGGCTGGCAAAAAAGATGTAGTAGATCTTCTGATGGAAAAAGATACGCAAGCTGCTGCGGTTAATTCGATTGGTGAATCGGCAATTTTTCACGCGACCTCATCTGATTGTAACGAGTGTTTGAGCTCGATATTTAGGAAATTTAATTTCATTAAATTCATGGATATCAGTCTTTTAAAAAACCAGCTTACAGATTCATTTACGATCGCTAAGAATCACAACAACCAAGTTGCTCAAAATATCCTTGGTAGTTATCTCGATCGAGTTACCAAAGCTTCATCTTTAGCTTCTGGAGCAATTGATCAAGATAAGCAGGTATTGGTGGCATCAGACTCCTCAAATGTAACGGAAAAGAAGCCTGCAAATGTCGCGAAATTCGTTTTAAAAACCGATGGAAAAAAAGTTAAGACAACAAAAGTTGTAGATGCATCAACTCTGTTTGAATCCAAAAAAAAATTCACTGAAGAAGATCTTTCTCAGCAAGAAATTCTCGCTAAGAAATTCAAACTAATCGTTGGTGCAGAAGGTAAGTTGGTTAATAAAAGTAAGCATAAAATTGGTGTAGTTAAGAGCGAGGAAAGCGAGGTAAGGTTTGTTCTAATCGAAAAAAATGTTAAAGATGACGCCTCTGTTGCCATGGAGGAAATTGCAGTTGTGCAATCAGCGCCAATCGGGAGCGAAATTTATAAATTTAATCGCGGTCCGGAAGGAAAATTAATCAAACGCAAGCCAATCAAAAAGAATATAGTTGCTGTGCGACCAGCAAGTAATGCGGCGGTGATTACAACGAGTAAAATCGTAGAGCCTGCTACTTCAAATTCTGCCGTTACTGCTCCTGCAGCTGTTTCTGCTACAGCCCCAAATGTCGTAGCTCCTGTGGAGAAGCCGCAAGAGCCAGTCGCTCAATCTCCAGTCGCTAATCAGCCTAAATAATAGATTTCATTTTTTTGATCACCTTCGTAAGTCCGTCAAATATGGCTTCGCCGATGATAAAGTGACCGATGTTAAGCTCGGTAATTTGCGGAATTTTTGCGATCATTGCCGCGGTTTTGTAATCTAATCCGTGGCCGGCGTGACATTCTAAGTCTAGCTCATTAGCGAGCTTGGCACATTTTAAAATCTTCGAAAATTCCTTTTTTTGCGCCGCACTTTTTTTGTGACAAAATTCTCCGGTGTGTAATTCAACGATATCAGCACCGACTTTTTTTGCGGCTTTAATTTGCTCTTCATTAGCATCGACAAAAAGTGAAACTTTGATTCTTGGGAGAGTTTTTGCGGCGTGAATTTTTTTAATTATTTCGTGCAAAATTTTTTCATTCTTGACGACATCAAGACCGCCTTCTGTTGTAACTTCCTGTCTTTTTTCAGGAACGATGCAAACCGCATTGGGCCTTGTTTTAAGAGCGATTGCCAGCATCTCTTCTGTGGCTGCCATTTCTAAATTAATCGGCAGTTTAATCTCTTTTTTCAGCCTAACTAAATCTTCATCGCGAATGTGACGACGATCTTCTCGTAAGTGAATTGTGATTCCATCGGCGCCAGATTTTTGCGCTAAAATTGCGGCAGCAACTGGATCGGGGTGAATGCCGCCACGCGCATTTCTTATTGTTGCAACGTGGTCAATGTTAACTCCTAATCTGATTTTATTTTGAATTTTTCTTTTCATAGATGACTAAAAAAGTGAGGTAAGAAATGCAGCACAAAATGATTGTAATTGGAAAGCCAACAGAGCCAAAGAGATTGAATAAAAGCCCTCCAACTAAGCTTCCGCACATTGCGCCAATTGATCCGATTAATTGAAAAGTTGCATTAGCGGCAACTAATTTTTCTTGCGGATAATCATCGTTACAAACTTTGAAAACTGAGATAAAAATGCACCCGATAAATATTCCAAAGATAAAATAAATGCTGAGCAAAAAGAGGTAAGAGTGGAAAAAAATTACTGCCAAGAAACAACAGAGACAGCCTAAAAATCCAAAATTAATTAGTTGATAAGGAGTCCATTTTATTAAAAGAAATCCTACAACAGGATCGATGAATCCACTAGCCATGTAAGCAGTAATTAAAAGACCGGAGGCCTCGTAAGAAAATCCAGTTTTTACTCCAAAAATTACGCTAAAGGCAACAAGAAAGTAAGATTGAAAATCAAGAAAAAATCTTCCCAAAAAAACTCGGGGATTTTTTTTAAAAAATTCTTTTAAGGCGATTCTTTCTGACTCTAATTTTGGTTGAGGCGCTTTGTTCAGAGGTTGTAGACAAAAGAAGGAAAGAGCGGCCAAGATTGCAGAAATCACAAATGATAAATAATTATCTGCGCCACTAAATCTTACTATTACTGGTCCAAGCGCAATTCCAGCACAAATCAACATGCTAAAAATTCCAAGGACTATGCCGCGCTGATCGTTTCTTAAGAGCATGTTAAGCCATGATTGGCGGGTGATTACGTATGCGAACCACATAACGCCCATCAAAAATGCGAGCGCACCCCAGAGATAAAAATTTTGGTAGAAATAGATTATTAAAATAATGGCGGCGTAAGTGAAGCATGCTAAGCACAAAACTCTCATCATTGTAAGTTGCGCTACAATTTTACTTAAAAAGAAGGACATTAAAATTCCGCCAAAGGCATCCAAGGTGAAGGCAAGTCCAATATTTTTAGTACTGACTCCGTGCTTGTTGAGAATGGTGGGAAAGGTAACTAAATTAATTCCCATCGCTATCGCAAAAAGCAGAACGCTGAGAAATAAAAAATTAAGCTCGCGTGAAAATTTAAAGTTTTGCAGCATTTTTGATTTTTACTTAAAAAAATTATTTTTTATGAAGTTGTAAATTACCCAATGCTTTGCGCCTGTGTCATTTGTGATTTTTGATTGGCGATTTACTCTCATTAATGTTCGTTACTTTGAACACAGCGAAGAAATATAAAATTTACATTTTAAATAGATTGCTTCGTTGTAGTCGTAATAACGAGCTATAAATCTTAAATCCCAAACTAATGAGCAAGACCCCTTTGCTTGATCAGATTCATCTTCCTGCTGATCTAAAAAAATTATCGCGTGAAGAGATAAAAAAACTTGCTGGCGAATTACGTTACGAAACAATTTCTGCAGTCTCGAAAACTGGTGGACATCTAGGTGCTGGGCTTGGTGTGGTTGAGTTAACTTGCGCATTACATCAAGTTTTTAACACGCCGCATGATAAGTTGATTTGGGATGTTGGGCATCAAGCCTATCCGCATAAAATTCTCACTGGTCGACGCAAAAAAATGCGCACGATTAGACAGCCAAAAGGACTGTCTGGATTTACCAAAAGAGCGGAAAGTGAGTTTGATCCATTCGGGGCAGGGCATAGCTCTACATCTATCTCCGCAGCGCTAGGTATTTCAGTTGCAAAAAAATTTAAGAAAGAAAAATCGCATGTAATCGCAGTGATTGGCGATGGCGCGATGTCTGCCGGAATGGCCTTCGAAGCCCTGAATAACGCTGGCGCATTTGAGGATAAATTTTTTCTCGACAATCGTTTGATCGTAATTCTAAACGACAATGACATGTCGATCGCACCCCCAACCGGAGCGCTTTCGCATTATTTTTCTCGTGCGGCTTCGTCGAAATCTTACTTAAAAATTCGCAATGTTGCTAAAAAACTTCCTGATCGTCTTTCGCACTTTTCCCGCAAGTTTGAGAAGGCGGCAAAGGAATGGTGGATGGGTGGAAATATCTTCGAAGAGTTAGGATTTTACTACATTGGCCCGATTGACGGCCACAACCTAGACGTGCTAATTCCGATTTTAGAAAATATTCGCGACAGCAAATCTACCGATCCAATTCTTATTCACTGTGTTACCCAAAAAGGCCGCGGCTATGTTGAGACGATGCAATCTGATGATAGATTACACGCGGTGGCAAAATTTGATGCCGCCACGGGAGTTCAGCACAAAACAGCCGCACAATTTCCGAGTTTTTCAAAAATTTTCGGTACACGTCTCGCCGAACTCGCAAAAAAAGACGAAAAGATTTTAGCGATTACTGCCGCGATGCCTTCCGGCACCGGTCTTGATTTCTTCGCTAAAGCTCATCCAGAAAGAATGTTTGATGTTGGAATTGCTGAGCAACATGCGGTCACTTTCGCTGCTGGCCTTGCTACTGAAGGCATGAAGCCTTACGCAACAATCTATTCAACTTTTTTGCAACGTGCTTATGACCAAGTTGTTCACGATGTTGCTGTGCAAAGATTACCAGTTCGTTTCGCAATTGATCGCGCCGGTTTCGTTGGTGCTGATGGCCCAACTCATGCGGGCTCATTCGATATTTCTTACCTAATTAATTTGCCTAATTTTATTTTGATGGCCTCTGCCGACGGACAAGAATTAGTAAAAATGATCAACACCGCAAATTCAATTAACGACCGTCCATCCGCCTTCCGCTTTCCTCGCGGTGAAGCAACCTCCGAAATAAATTTCTTTGACGACGAAGTTTTAGAAATAGGAAAAGGTCGTTTGATTCAACAAGGCAGTAAAGTTGCAATCATTTCTTACGGTTCAATTTTAAGTAATGCTATTGCCGCCGCGAAAATTTTTGAAGAATCGCAAGGTCTAAAAATAACCATAGCTGATGCAAGATTTTCAAAACCTCTCGACGAAAAATTAATCACTAACCTTGCCAAAAATCACGATTTGTTGATCTCAATAGAAGAAGGTGCAATCGGCGGATTCGCTTCGGCTGTAACTCAATTTTTGTTAAACTCGGGATTGATGGATCAAAAAACTTTTAAATTTCGCTCGCTCTTCATGGCCGATAAATTCATCGAGCAGAATAAAATTGATGAGATGCAGGAAGAGGCAGGAATTGGGGTTGAGTCAATTTTGAAATTGATTCGATCTTTTAAGATTTAACTTCGCGATAAACTTTTCTGGATTTCGGATAAGCGCTATGCTTTAGAAGCAATCATCACAAAAGTGATGAATTCAGAAAATATTTAAAAAGATGAAAAGGCTTTGCTTAATTTCTCAATCGCCTCTTCCACTTGTTTAGAAGCGATGTTCAAAGGTGGAAGTAAACGGATCACATTATCACTAGCTGGAACTACTAATAGACCTTTAGTTATAAGATTCTGAGTCATCTCAGTATTCATAATTTTTTCGTTGATTTTGATTCCAAGCATTAGGCCGACACCGCGGATTTCGTCGACGATATTCGGGAATTTTTTGTGAAGATTTTGAAGTTCAGATTTTAACTCGTAGCCGATTTTTCTAACGTTTTCTAAAAAGTTTTTTTCGAGCATGACGTCAAGAACTGCGCCTGCCACGGCCATGGCCAGTGGATTGCCGCCGTAGGTTGTGCCATGAACACCGATAGTCATTCCACTTGCAGCTTCTTTTGTTGCGAGACATGCGCCAAGGGGAAAGCCGCCAGCGATTGCTTTGGCGGTGCCAACAATGTCGGGTTTTACGTCGTAGAAATTGTGGGCGAAAAGATGTCCGGTTCTGCCCATGCCGCACTGAACTTCATCGAAGGCGAGAAGGAGATTTTTTTCGTCGGCAATTTTGCGTAATTCTTGAAGGAATTTTTTTTCAGAAGCTCGAATTCCCTCCTCGCCCTGGATTGGTTCAATTAAGATTCCTGCAGTGTTTTCGGTGATTGCATTTTTAACTGCTTCGATATTTCCAAACTCAACATTGTCGAAACCATCGAGCGCAGGTCTGAAGCCTTCTAGATATTTTTCTTTAGCGGCGGCAGAAATTGTGGCAATTGTGCGGCCGTGAAATGCACCGGTGAAAGTGATAATACGATTTTTGTTCGGCTGATTTTTGCAGAAAAAATAACGACGAATCATTTTTATTATGCATTCGATACTTTCTGCGCCGGAATTACAGAAAAAGACATAATCAGCAAAGGTGTTGGCAACCAATCTATCGGCATAGTTATTGAGCTCATTGCCATTGTAAATATTCGAAACATGCCAAAGCTTTTTTGCTTGATTCGTAATAGCTTCAACCATTTTTGGATGGCAGTGACCGAGAGCATTTACCGCAATTCCCGCACCAAAATCGAGATATTTTTTTCCATCATTATCGAAAAGATAGGCGCCTTCGCCATACGAAAATTTAACGTTATAGCGTTTATGAACGGGAAGAAGGCTGGGAGATGTAGTCATTTTGATTTTTAACTTTAGAAAAACAGAAGCGTGCGCAGATAAAACTAAAATCTAAATCTAAAATCTAAATTTAATGATTCTCGACTCTCCAGAAACTAAACAAAAAATCCTTAAAGAATTTCTAAAAACTTGCGCTTTTGACGGATGGAGCAAGGAAGCGCTCTCTAAGGCCGCTGCGAATTGCGGGATTGGAGAAAACTTTCTACCATTAATTTTTGAAAACGGCCTGCTTGATTTAGCGGAATTTTATTTTGAATCACAAAATGAGAAATCTGCTGAATTGCTCGGAGGTCTCGAGGGGAAAAAAATCCGCGATAAAATCCGCCTTTCGCTTTACGCGAGATTTGAAGTTGAGAAAGAAAATAAAATTGCTTTGCAGAGGTTAATTAATTTTTATCTAAATCCCAAAAATTTTACCTCGCTTGAAGCTGGTCCAAGGCCTGCATTTCAAGCTTTGCAAGCTTGTTACAAGATCGCCGATTTTATTTGGCAAAATATCGGTGATCAATCAACTGACTTCAACTACTACACCAAAAGAGTGACTCTCGGTAAAATTATCTTTCGTGCCGTTTCGATTTTTCTGAAGGACGGTGATATTAATAATTTTATCGATGTTGAAATAGAAAAAGTGATGCATTTCGAGAAGTTAAAATCCCAAGCTAAAAACTTTCTGGCTAAAAAAACTTTTTGCGAAATTTTTCTTAATGAAAAAGGTTCGCCGCGTTCGCCGAAAGAGATTGTTAAAAATCTCCCATTCTTTCGTTTATTTTCTTAATCCATGGCTACGACATTCAATACTCTTGATCTAATATTTCTTGCCTTCACAGCCATTTTTGTGCTTACGGCGGTTCTTCGTGGTTTTGTAAAAGAAATTTTCGCTCTGTTTAATTGGGTGATATCTTTGACCATTTCTTACTTTCTTACGCCCTACATAACCAATCTTCTTGCTGCTCATTTCGAGAGTAAAATGGCAGTCGATTTAGTGGCGCGAAGCGGTGTATTTGCTTTGGTATTTTTAATCACCGCCTTTTCGACCTCGGGCTTACGTGAATCTTTTTATAAAAAGATGCCGAGAATTTTTGATCGCTCTCTCGGTTTGCTTTTTGGCTTCGTAAAAACGCTGCTAATTTTTGGCGTTATTTATTCGCTTTACTTCAGCGCTTATGATCTTGTTCTTGGTAACAAATTGAAGGATGCAAAAAAAGAACCAGAGTTATTGGAAAAGGCAAAATGTCGTAGCTTGTTGAAATTTTCTGGTGAGATGGTTGGTCCTCTCGTAATAAAATTCTTCGAAGCTATTGCGCAAAACTTTGATCACGTTATGCCAAAACCTGAGGATCTTTTGAAAAACAAAATTGACGAAATCATCAAAGAAAAATCTTCGGAAGCCGTTGATGGTCCTGTGATTGACGAAAATGCTAAGCCAATGACGGATGAAGAGTTGAGGGCCATGGGAGATAGTGGTTACAGCAAAAAGAATATCGAAAAAATGAATCAGCTAATCGAAATAATTAACAAATAACCTAAAATTTATGTTCAGACTTACCGGAAAAAACGTGTTAGTAACTGGTGCCACTGGAGGCATTGGATCAGCAATCGCCAAGACTCTAGCCAAGCAAGGTGCGAGGTTAGTTCTATCTTCAACTCGCGAAGAAAAGTTACAGGAGTTAGCAAGCGAAATTGGCGGCGATGTAAAATTTCTAACCTGCAATTTATCTGACTCAGCAGAGGTTGATGCCTTATTTGACAAGGCCGAAGAGCTTGTCGGTCAAATTGATATTTTAATCTGCAATGCGGGGATCACTAAAGATAATTTAGTTTTGCGAATGAAGAACGAAGACTTTGATCACGTGATTGACGTAAATCTCAAATCAACTTTCATTCTCAATCGTAACGCGATTAAGAAAATGATGCGTCGTAAATATGGTCGCATCATTAACATTACTTCGATCGTTGGCGTCACCGGAAATCCCGGGCAGTCGAATTATGTCGCTTCAAAAGCTGGAATGATTGGTATGAGTAAATCACTTGCGCAGGAAGTTTCTTCCCGCGGTATCACCATAAATTGCGTCGCCCCAGGCTTTATTCAAAGCCCAATGACCGATATTCTAAACGACCAACAAAGAGCGGCAATTCTTGCAAAAATTCCCAATGGAGCAATGGGCGAGGCGACTGACATTGCTAAAGCTGTAGTCTTTCTCGCAAGCGAAGACGCATCTTACATTACAGGCCATACGCTTCATGTGAATGGCGGAATGTTTATGAATTAAACTATCTGTGTTAAATCTTCGATAGACTCAGGGGTGAGGGTTGGTAATGCTATTTCAAATTGGCAAATAATCATTTTAAGCCTGTCGAACTACCTATAATTAATGAACGCAAATTTAAGAAAATGACAACTCACAAAACAAAATTAGCCATCATCGGTTCAGGCCCCGCCGGTTTTTCTGCGGCAATCTACGCGGCACGCGCAAATTTGCAGCCAATAATAATTAACGGAAATGCTCCGGGCGGACAATTAACGATTACAACTGATGTCGAAAATTATCCGGGTTTTGCCGAGGTGATTCAAGGCCCTTGGTTGATGGAGCAAATGCAAAAACAAGCTGAGCATGTTGGTACTAAAATTCTTTATGATCACATCACGCAAGTCGATTTTTCTCAACGTCCATTCAAGTTAATCGGTGAGTCGGGAGATGTTTGTGAAGCCGATGCTGTTATAATCGCAACGGGTGCACAAGCAAAGTGGCTTGGCTTAGAGTCAGAAAAAAAATACCAAGGATTTGGTGTTTCTGGCTGTGCGACTTGCGACGGATTTTTCTTTCGCGGTAAAGAAGTGATCGTCGTTGGGGGCGGTAATAGCGCGGTTGAAGAGGCTTTGTACTTAACAAATCATGCGAGCAAAATTTATGTTGTGCATCGTCGCGACAGCTTCAGATCAGAGAAAATTTTGCAAGATCGCCTTTTCAAAAATCCGAAAATCGAAGTAATTTGGAATCATGCTTTGGATGAAGTTATCGGATCTGAAACTCCAAAAACTGTAACTGGCGCGCGCCTTAAGAATACTTCTACTGGCGAGATTCGGGAAATGAAAATCGACGGCATTTTTATCGCTATTGGTCACAAACCAAATTCAGGCTTATTCAAAGATACCGGTCTCGCGATTGATTCAGAAGGATATATTATAACCAAGCCAGGATCGACTTCGACAAATATTCCTGGCGTTTACGCCGCTGGTGATATCCAAGATAAAATCTACCGCCAAGCCGTAACAGCTGCAGGCACTGGCTGCATGGCCGCTCTCGAAATTGAAAAGTTTTTAGCTCATTAAAATTTGGTCTAAAATTTCATTCTTCAAAAAATGAAAAAACCACATCTCATGTTTTCTTTAATCCAATTATTGGGCTGGTAAGACAGAGGTTTTTTTTAATGGATATGTTGCTGAATTAATTATTTGCGATCCCTTTCTTGCCGCAAAAAAAGCGGTTAGTAGAAAAATATCCTAGCCAAAAATAGAAAATCAAAATTAGTTAATTCTTTATGTTTTTAGCAAAAAACCTCTCTTTAAATATCGATAAAAAAGGCGTTGCAAGTCTTGTCCTCGATCTTCCAAACGAAAAAGTTAACAAGCTCTCGGCTCCAGTAATGGCAGAAATTGAGCAGGTGCTGAATGTATTGAGTGGAAATAAAGCGGCTAGGGTGCTGGTGATTACTTCGGCTAAAAAAGATATTTTTATTGCTGGTGCAGACATCAATGAAATTAAAGATTTGCGTGATCCAAAAGATGCATTTGCGAAAGTTTCTCGTGGTCAAGAAATCATGAATAAAATTGCTGCGCTAAAAATTCCAACCATTGCCGTAATTAATGGCGCCTGCCTTGGTGGTGGTTTAGAACTTGCTTTGGCTTGTAAATATCGCGTGGCGATTGCCAATCCAAAAACACAACTTGGATTGCCAGAGGTTAACCTTGGAATTATTCCTGGCTTTGGCGGAACGCAACGTCTACCGAAATTAGTTGGCTTGCCCGAGGCTCTAAAAATCATTCTTCCGGGGAAGGCAGTTGATGCTCGCAAAGCTTTGAAAATTGGGCTTGTAGATGAATTAATACGCGAAGAATTTTTGACTGAAAAACTCAGTCAATTCGCTAATGAAATTTTAAAAAATCCGGAGAGCAATCGCTATTTAAGCCTTAGAAGCGAAGCGCGCAAAAAACGCTTTATTTTCGAAACGCTTTTATTTGGAAAATTCCTGATTTTTTATTTCGCGCAAAAAGATTTATGGGAAAAAACCAAAGGTCGTTACCCAGCTCCATTCGTAGCTTTGGAGGTGATTAAAAGAACTTATGGTCGAACTTACGGCGTGCGCGGTTTTAAAACTGAACTTGATGCATTTTGTGAACTTTGCGTCGGCGATATTTCAAAAAATTTAATCGAAATTTTCTTCACCAACGAAGCGCTAAAAAAAGATTCTGGCGTTGGAAGTGATGTCGTCGGAGTGGATGTAGAAAAAGTTGCCGTATTAGGGGCCGGAGTGATGGGCGGTGGAATTGCTTGGCTCTTCGCTAACAATGGCATCAATGTTCGCGTTAAAGATATTACCCAGAAGGCTATAGCTTTGGGTTACAATCAGATTATTAAAATCTTTGATCAGCTTAAAAAAATTAAAAAACTAACTCAGGAGCAGATTAATTTTAAAATCGGCAATGTGACAACTAGTCTTGATTACACTGGTTTTGCACATGCTGATTTAGTCATCGAGGCTGTAGTCGAAAATATGGCGGTGAAGAAAACTATTTTGGCTGAAGCGGAAACTAAGGTCGAAAAAAATACCGTGATTGCTTCGAACACTTCTTCTCTTTCGATTTCTGAAATGGCGAGCGTTCTACAAAATCCTGAGCGATTTGTGGGAATGCATTTTTTTAATCCGGTAAATCGTATGCCACTTGTTGAAGTAATTCGTGGCGAAAAAACTTCTGATGCTGCGGTGGCGACAATTGTAAAATTGTCCAAGAAGCTAGGAAAAACACCGATCGTAGTTAAAGATGTCGCCGGATTTTTAGTGAATCGAATACTCCTTCCTTACATGAATGAAGCGGCTTATTTGTTGCAAGAGGGCGCTGAGGTTAAACGCATTGATTCCGTAATCGAAAAATTCGGCATGCCAATGGGGCCATTTATTCTTGCTGATGTTGTGGGAATTGATGTTGGTGTAAAAGTTGCTCACTCCTTGCATGAATCTTACGGAGAGCGCATGCGAGTTGCTGATATTCTTGAAGAAATTTATCAAAATCACAAAACGCTTTTAGGTAAAAAAGTCGGTAAAGGATTTTACATTCACGCGGCGCAAAATCATGTTAATGGCGAGGTCAATGCGATTTTATCGAAAGTGAGAAGTGCTAAAAACATTCACGCAATTTACATACGTGACGAAGAAATTATCGATCGCTGTATCTTGATGATGGCAAATGAAGCGGCGAAATGTTTGGAAGAAAATGTAGTCAAAAATGCTTCCTACCTTGACATGGCGATGATCATGGGCTGTGGCTTCCCAGCTTTTCGTGGCGGCGTTCTGAAGTATGTTGATTCTTGTGGAATAGAGAATGTTGTGATGAAGCTGCAAGATCTAAATAAGAAGCATGGAAAGCGTTTTGAAGTGAGCAAATTACTTCTCGACATGGCAGGAAAAAAACAAAAATTCTACGCCTAGATGACGGCATTAAGCAGCGTCTATATCCTGATTTTTTTACCGCTAATTGCTGCGATTTTTTGCCAGACCGTTCCGCTGAAAAAAAATTATTTTTGGTTTACTTTCGCTTGTTGCATTGCTGCTTTTTTGTTAGTCGTAAGTCTTTATCCGCAGATTTTGACTCAAAAAAAAATCAGTAACGATTTTCATCTTTCTCTTCTGTCGCTTGGTCTTGAGTTCAGCTTGGACGTGCTTGGATATTTTTTTCTCCTCCTCCTTATTTTTGCCAAGATCGTCGTTTTATTTTTCTACCGCTTTGATGTTGAAAAATTTTTAACCGAAAAAAATGCCAAGATCTTTTACTCAGTTTTTCTGCTTAATCTCTTTGCGCTGATTAATATTTTACTTACCAACAACCTCTTCAATCTCTTCGTTTTTTTAGAGATTTACGCTTTCACATTTTTTGCCATTTCAACCTTGTCACGCGATGGCGAATTACTAAAAATTTCCTTCCGCGATTTTTGTTTAAATTCTACAGCCTCTTTGCTGCTTTTATTCTGTTTCTTGATGGTGCACCTGCTGTTCAAGAAAATAAATTTTGATCAAATTTCTGCAGATATTAACATGTTTGCGAGTTGTGATTCAGTGATTTCTTTAACTATTTTATTATTTCTAGCCACGGCATTTCTGATTAAATTTTTCCCCTTCTGGCTCTTTTTTGCGAAGATCAAAAATAATAATCTCGTCACCAACTTTTTGATTGCTGAATCAATGTTTATAAAAAGTTCTGTGGGAATTTTTTTAACATTAAAATTCGTTTATTTCTTCTTCGGAAAAACTTTTCTCTTCACCACTCTTGGCCTCGATTACCCGCTAGTTATTTTTGCAATTTTACTAATCATTTTTAGCGCGATTGGCGTTTACCAACAAAAGCATTTGCAATCGATTTGTATCCATCTTTGCCTGATTAATTTGGGTTTTATTTTTGCTGCGATAGGTCTGCACAGTCTAGATGCGCTTAAGGCAGTCTTCTTTTACATGCTGAATTTTAATCTGGTTAATCTGTTTTTTTTCGTCTTTGCTACTTTTTTAAAACGTCGCTTCGGCAGCGCATCGCTCATTAAAATTTCTTTAATTAAACAGGATCATCTGCTGCTAGTTTTGCCGCTAAAACTGCTAATTTTTTTAGCTGCCGCCTTTCCACTTACTCCACTATTTTTTGCTAACTGGAACATGGCTTACGCCACCTTAAATCCAGGCTTTGAATCATCTTTGTTAATCGCGTTGATTGTTGCAAATTTTGCTTACGCAGATTTGGCTACGCGTTTCATCGATGCGATTTTTGCCAAAGGAACTGCTGCGCCAACAACGGTTAAATTAGAAACCTATCAATCTTACCTAATCTCACTCTGGTTGCTAATTTTAGCGATTTGCTTCGTGGTATTTTTTGTCGCATTTGCCGAGCGACTCTCCACAAATTTCGCCCATTACTTACTCTCAATATGATGAAATTCTTGCCGCTAATTCTTGTGGCGATACCACTGCTTGGCTGTGTATTATCTAGTCTTAAGAGGCAGAATTTTTTCTTAAGATTATTCGATTCTTTTCTGCCGATTATTTTTTTTGCTATCTTGGTTGGAGTTTACCGACAAGTAGAAAATCACGGAGCATTTGTTGGATTTCACTTAGATAAAACCACTTTAATTTTTCTATTTCTTCTTGGCTTTTTGTGGCTGGTTTTTGCTTTTTATTCACAACGATTTTGCCAGTTAAATTCGGAAAAAAGATCGCAAGAGTTAAAAATATTTGTTGGCTTCGTCGTAGCCATCTTGACCGCAATTCTTCTTGGCAAAAACTTACTTCTCATATTTTTTTTCTACAGCTGCCTAATTCTCGGTACTCAGCTTTTTGCGGTAAGATTTTTACGTCACACCGAAGTTGGCTTCTTGCGCCTATTCACCTTTTTACTTTATTTCGAATCATTTTTTTTCTTTCTTGCCTTAGTCGCGACTAGTAAATTCATGGAAGGATCAACCATTGAAAATCTCACTCGCGAAAAAGGAATGATTTTACTCTTTCTTTATTTCTTCGGTCTTTTTTTCTCTGTGCTGGTGCCATATTTTATATTTTTTCGCAAGCCAAATATTGAGCCGATCATAACTTATGTTTTCTTTTTTCTGGCCTACAGTTTTGGCAGTATCTGTATTTTTGTTAAGCTCTTGATTCTGGTCTTTGGTTTAGATTTTTCTGCTAAAATTCTAGCTGGAAATGGTTTCACTTTACTGGAGATAATCTTCTTTTTTAACATTCTTGTCGCTTCAATATTCACGGTGTTTAGCCGTGGAATTAAGCTCTCATTTTTTTACTTATTTTTTCAGCAATTATTCTTTGTTATTTTTTCGATTATTTTTTTCGCCACTTTTAAAGCGCGCATGGTTTATTTGGGATTAATTTCTTTTTCCCTCTCTCTCACTTTAATTTTTTTCTGCGTTTCTAATATTACTTTGTACCTCTCAAAATCTAGTACCAAAAGTTTGATTGGGCTCTTTTACCAACTGCCGATTAACACTACATTGTTAATCTTCTCCATCGCGAGCATTGCCGGATTAATCCCAACAATTGGCGCGATTGAAAAGTTTCAGCTAATCAAAATTATTTGGCAGAAGCATTTATGGATTTCTGCATCGATTATCGCGATTAATTCAGCGGCGCTGATGATATTTGCGGGCAAAATGTTTTACCATTTTACATCGCGCTTAGACCAAGATGTAAGTGAAGAAAATCTTATTTGTGCACGCAATATTGACTTTGATTCCAGTTTACTTCTTACATCTCTGCTAACGGCCATAATCATTCTTTCTGGCCTCTTTATTACCAAGATTATTTAGTCCCAAAAAAAACCTGGCTTAAAAAATATTTGACTAAAAAATTTCAGGTAATTTAAAGAATTAGCCACTCGAAATTCTTGGATTATCGAGCCAATTAACTAATTATTAAATTCATGAAAAAATTACTAATTATAACTTGTGTTGCAGCTTCTTTTTATGGAACTTCTGCATTGGCAAAAACTGAAGGAAACTATGCTGGAGTTGATTTGCTAAGCGGTAGTGCTTCATATAATAAAAGATATTCTGACAATTCTCAAGTCAGCGCAACAGAAACATCAGCTGTCCATGGAAAAAGCAATCTTGGCTTAGGAGTAAACTACAAACATGCTTACAATTTTAATGGTGCTTTCATAGCTGGTGGAGTTTTCGCTGAGCAAAATAATATCAAAAACGAAGCTAACCAATATGAAAAATTAGAAGTTAAAAATCGTTTTGGCGTTAAGGCTGATTTTGGTTATGATATTACTGATAACGTAGCGCCTTATGTCACCGTTGGTTATGCTGGCGTTGCTTACAGAACTAGAAATTATCCAACCAGTTACTCTGGTTCATCAATAAAAAATGGCGTTGCTAGAGGTGGATTTTATGGCGTGGGCTTGAAGATAGATATTAACAAAGACCTGTCATTTAACACTGAATACCAAGTTCAAAATTTCCGCGCTAAAACCAGAACAAATGGAGAGTTTAACTACTCTGGAGTTTATAAATCTAACTTCAGCGAAATTAAGCTTGGATTGTCTCACAAATTCTAAGCAAAAACTGAGTTTATAAAAACTCTAAAGGGCCAGCTCCGAAAGGAACTGGCCCTTTTTTGTTATCCATCTCAACCATCAAGGTCAGTCTTTTTAAACATGAAGACAGATTGACGATTTTAATAAATCACACTTAGAGCCCATGTTTTTTAACCAAAACCTCTGCAATCTGAACCGCATTAAGCGCCGCACCTTTTCTAAGATTATCAGAAACAACCCATAGCGACAAACCGTTTGCCACCGATTCATCTTTTCTGATACGCGAAACAAAAGTGGCATCCTTAGTCGAAGCCTCAATAGGAGTGATGAAAATCATTTCTTGCGGACGATCGATCACAATAACCCCCTCGGCTTTTTCTAAAGCCGCTCTAGCTTGCGCAACAGTGATTGGTTTTTCGAACTCGATGTTGATTGCTTCCGAATGGCAATTGAAAACCGGAACACGCACACAAGTAGCTTCAACTTTAATGTTTGGATCGAGAATTTTTTGAGTTTCAACTTTCATTTTCCATTCTTCCTTGGTCACTCCATCTGGCATGAAGCTGTCAATTTGTGGAATGACATTAAAGGCGATTCTTTTGCTGAATTTTTTTGGTTCGGAAAAACTGTTCGAATAAATTTTTTTCGTTGAATCGTAAAGTTCATCCATCGCCTCTTTACCAGCGCCAGAAACTGCTTGGTAAGTTGCAACCACGATGCGTTTAATCTTCGCAATGTCATGCAAAGGCTTCAAAGCGACAAGCATCTGAATGGTTGAGCAGTTGGGATTGGCGATGATTCCGCGCTTTTTGTAATCAGCAATCGCCTTCGGATTTACCTCTGGAATCACTAGCGGAACATCCTTTTCCATTCTGAAATGCGAAGTATTGTCGATAACCACGCAGCCTTGTGCAGAAGCTCTCGGCGCATGTATCGCAGAAATTGCTCCGCCTGGGGAAAATAGGGCGATTGCCGTTCCGGTGAAATCATACTCATCCAAAACCTGCACATTTAATTCCTTATTGCCGTAAGAAACTTTTTGCCCGCGCGAATTGTGCGAGGCAAGAGCCACAACTTCGTCAGCAGGAAATTTTCTTTCCCACAAAATATTCAAAATTTCGCGACCAACATTTCCAGTTGCGCCAACGACGGCGATTTTACGGTGAGACATATTTTAAATTTTAATTTTAATGTTTCGAAGGGCTCGGCATGACTTGACGCCTCGAGCCTATCGAAGGTTTTAGAATTTTATAATTGATGCGACGTCAAGCATTCGTTGCGAAAAACCCCATTCATTGTCATACCAAGAAGCGACTTTAACCATGTTGCCACCGATGACTTTGGTTTGCGTTGTGTCGAAGCAAGAGCTGAAGCTGTTGTGATTGAAATCAATAGAGACCAAAGGCTCTTCAATAATTTGCAGAATGTTTTTCATTTTACCCATCGCAGCTTTTCTCATCGCGTCATTAATTTCTTCTTTGGTTGTGTCTTTTTTAGCGATGAAGTTGAGATCAACCATAGAGACGTTAGCCGTTGGTACGCGTACTGCACCGCCATCTAACTTTCCCTTCAATTCTGGCAAAACTAAACCAAGTGCTTTTGCGGCGCCAGTTGAAGTTGGAATCATCGACATCGCGCAGGCTCTTGCGCGACGCAGATCTTTGTGCGAATTATCAACAACGTTTTGATCGTTTGTATAAGCATGAATTGTGGTCATGAAACCCTTCTCAATTCCAACCGCGTCATTCAGAGCTTTAGCGATTGGAGCCAAGCAATTCGTAGTACAAGAGCCGACAGAAACAACTTTATCATCCTCTTGCAGCATCTCATCATTGACGCCAAAAACTATTGTTCGAACCGAATCTTCTTTCGCTGGCGCCGAGAGAATCACCTTTTTCGCACCGGCAATAATGTGCTGTGCGGCATCGTCATATTTCGTAAAAGCTCCGGTGCATTCAAGCACAACATCAATCTTTAAGTCGCCCCAAGGCAATTTTTTTGGATCGCGTTCGCCAAAAAGCTTTACCAGTTTTCCGTCGATAATTAGTGAACCTTCAGCAGCTTCTACTGATTTGGAAAAGCGTCCGTGAATCGAGTCGTATTTTAACAAGTGAACTTGAGTCTCGATCGGAGCTGGGCCATTTACAGCGACGAGCTCAATGTTTGAGTAGCGCGCATCTTCAAAAATCGCACGAGTTACACAGCGGCCAATTCTGCCTAGGCCATTAACGGCAATTCGAATAGTCATTATTTCTTAGTTTTTGGAGGTTGAGTTCGGTTGTTTAAATAGCTAAGAGCACTTCTGAAATCGCGAAGACTTAGCTTTACAGTGATATCTTTTTCAGAGTCGCGCACGCTAAAACGTAGGAACAAAAATTCACCGTTTTTCATTTGTGTGAACAAAGAATTTTTTTGTGCATCGTCAAGCGGAACAAGTCCAAAATCACGATCAGTAACATTCTTCGAAAGAATTAGTTCATTTTGATCGACACGAATTTGTACAAAGCTGCTAATCTGAACTTGTGGAATGATTGTAAAAAATTGATTCGTAGATTTTGCAATTGGCTGAATTGTAATTGCCGAAGCATTATCGTAAAATTTTGCCGCAATTTTACAGTGCGACATCGCCATCATTTCGTCAGTTTCGCAAAAAACTTTCCAATCTCCGAAGATTTTTTCTTCGTTACGTAAGTCGATTACTTCTGCTCTAGCGTTAAAACAAAATGCAATTAGAAGAAGTGTAAATAAAATTTTTCTCATAAAATTAATCCGAATATGATCCCTTGCGGAATGTTGATTTTCCTGTGTTTGGCGGGAATTTTAAATCTTTTTATTTTTCAGAATTATATCAAAAGAATCTTCTCTCTTGCTGTCGCCTACAGTAGTTTCGTGATGCTAATGCTTTTGCTTTTTCTTAAAAATGAAAACTTAAACGAGATGCTAATGTTGATGGTCAGCATTCTTATGATTTTCTCGATTAATCTTCTGATCGGGATTGGAATTGTGAAAAATATCAGTGAATCCAAAAAATAAATTTAAGACCGCGCGTAATCCTTTAGATGAAAAGCTTCGATTCGAGGATTCCCAAATAGTTTATCTCTCGATATTTGTTTGGGATTCTCGGATTGCCGCACAATTCAAGGATTACGCGCAGAGAGAAAGAATTAATTTCTTTTTCTCAGCTCTTCCATCAACTTCTTTCTTAGCTCGATGGTGTGAGCTTCGATTTTATCAAGAAGGCTAAGAATTTGCTGAGCTTCTACAGAAACTTGGTCGAGTTCTTTTTCTTTGAGGATTGGTTGAGTTTTCATGACTAAATTTATTTGAGTTAAGCAACTTCAAGATCTGGCAATGCTAAATATTTTCAATTTATTTTTATTTCTTCTTCTGCTTTGGGCAATGTTCATGCTTGCCGCTGGGCATTTGACCTGGCTTTATCTTGTGTTTGGAGTGATCGCTTCTGCCTTAGTGTCACTTGTATCGATGCGATTAAAGTTGATCGAAAAAAATAGTGAATTGCTTTACTTAAGTCTCGGTTTTTACCGACATTTTTTTATGATTTTTGTGAATAATTTTTTGAGTTCGCTGTTTTTAATCATCAATCTGGCTTTCAGAAAGAAGGATCTTCGCCCAACTCTACATCGAATTAAACTCGGTGCGAATCTTCGCTTCAACCCCGCGCTTTTGATGGCAAGTTTTAACATGAGTACTGGCCTGATCTGTGTTGGCGTGAAAGAAAATGTGAAAGAAAACGAAATGCTGATTCACGCCATCGATCCCTCCTACTTCAAAAAATGCGATTTCCAAAAAATCTGCCTAAATCTGCGCAACATCAATGACGATAATCTCATCTAAAATCACCGCACTCAAAGCTGAAATAGTCAAACATGACTTGGCTTACCACACTTTGGATGCGCCAACTATTTCCGACGCAAAATATGATGAATTGCGTCGCGAGCTCGAAAAATACCGCGAGGAATTTACAGAATTTTTTGCCGAAGATGATGACTCGGTCGGTGGGAAAACTTTAGAGATTTTTTCAAAAGTAAAACACAGCAAGCCAATGCTGTCACTAGCTAACGGCTTTTCTGCTGAAGATATCAAAGATTTTATTTTACGTGTAAATCGTTTTTTAGGTGAAGAAATTTTGGATTTTTTCTGCGAAACAAAAATTGACGGACTCTCTTTTTCAGCGCGTTTCGAAAATGGAAAATTTGTACGAGCAGCAACCCGTGGCGATGGTTTTTTTGGTGAGGACGTAACCGAAAATCTAAAAACAATTTTTGGATTTCCTCAGGAATTACGCGGAGAAAATTTACCAAAAATTTTTGAAATTCGCGGTGAAATATACATGAGCAAAGAAGATTTTGCTGCGCTTAATTCTCGTCAAGAAGAGCAGGGCGGAAAGATTTTTGCTAACCCGCGCAACGCTGCGGCTGGATCTTTGCGCCAACTTGATTCAAGCGTCACCGCTTCACGTAAATTAAGTTACTTCGTCTATTCTCTCGGCGAAGTTTCGGCTAACTTTTTTTGTAATTCACAAGCTGAATTACACCAAAAATTGCAGGCATTCGGATTTCAAACTGAACCACATTCCAAGCTGTGTCACAGCATAGATGAAATTCTTGAGCTTTACCAAAAAATTGCCGATTGCCGCTACGAACTTTCTTACGACATCGACGGCATGGTTTACAAAGTGAACGAGTTTGCTCTTCAGGAAAGGCTTGGATTTGTCGCGCGCTCCCCACGCTTTGCTATTGCCCACAAATTTCCGGCAGAAAAAGCAAAAACTGAAATCGAAAATATTTTAATCCAAATCGGCAGAACCGGCGCGCTTACCCCAGTCGCGGTTTTAAAACCAGTTAACATTGGTGGAGTTATCGTCGCGCGCGCGACTCTGCACAACCAAGACGAAATTGTGCGCAAGGATGTTCGTGTTGGCGATGTAGTCGTGATTCAACGAGCAGGAGACGTTATTCCGCAAGTTCTCGAGGTTGATTTGAGTAAGAGAAAATTCGATGCCAAAAATTTTATTTTTCCAAAAAATTGCCCAGTTTGCGGATCTGAAATTATAAAGAATGAAGAGGATGTTGTGCTACGATGCTCCGGAGGCTTGTCTTGTGAAGCGCAACTTAAAGAGACGCTAAAGCATTTTGTTTCAAAGGATGCTTTTGACATCGTGGGATTAGGTAAAAAGCAGATCGAGAATTTTTTTCTTGAAGGCAGAATCAAAAATTTTGCTGAGATTTTTACTCTGGAAGAGCGAGAAAAAACTGCCGAAAATCCACTACGTACAAAATTAGGATGGGGCGAAAAATCTATCGAAAATCTCTTCTTCGCGATCAAGCAAAAACGCACAATTTCGCTCGAGAAATTAATTTACGCCATCGGCATTAGGCATGTTGGCGAAAGCACGGCCAAGTTGCTTGCTCAGCATTTTAAATCTTTCAGAAATTTCCTCGATGTCATGCTGATATTGTCGAAGCATGAGGAAGTTAACCTTCGACAAACTCAGAGTGATTACTCTGAACTCGTTTCAATTGATGGATTGGGAGAAAAAATGGTCGAAGCAATTCTTGATTATTTTCGTGACGAACGAAATTTAAAAATGCTTCTCGACCTAGAAAAACAGCTGCAAGTTGAAGATGCGAAACAAATTAATTCCAACTCAAAACTCGCCGGGAAATCAGTAATTTTTACCGGCACTCTTGAGAAAATGACGCGCGCTGAAGCAAAGAAAAAAGCAGAAGATTTAGGGATGAAAGTTGTCGGATCCATTTCAAGTAAAACCGATTTTGTTGTTGCTGGAGCTGAAGCTGGATCGAAATTAAAAAAAGCTGCAGATTTAAATCTAAAAGTTTTGAACGAAGATGAGTGGCTGGAGCTTCTGACATCATAAGTTCTTTTAAAGTCATCGCCGCGCAGGTAAGGATCGATTATGGCTATCTCACAAATACAAAATTCATTTCATCTGACATCTCTTTTACAAATTGGTAATTTTCACTTTGGAATTTTTTTAACTCCTGTGGGTTGGTGATTTTATTTTTGATGATGAAGTTAGCCATCAGTCCGCGCGCTTTTTTGGCGTAGATTCCGATGATTTTGTAGCTGCCATCTTTATTCTCTTTGAAAGTGATATTGATGATTTTGGCAGAGATTTTTTTAGGATTTATAACGGAGAAATATTCTTCTGAGGCTAAGTTAATAATGTGCTTAGATCCTTCTAAATCAAGGTGTTGTGAGATTTTATCGCTCCAGAATTTGTAAAGATTTAAATTTGTGCCCATCTCCAAGCGGTAGGGTTGTATTAAATCTAGTGGGCGAAGAACGCCGTAAAATCCGGACAAAATTCGTAAAGTTTTTTGCGCGAAATTGAAATCTTCGGCGCTGAATTTTTCTGCTTCGATTGGTTTGTAAACGTCGCCATCAAATGCGAGAAGTGCTTGCTTAGAATTTTCTAAATTGAAATTTTCGGAGAAATTTTGAAATCTCTGATGATTAAGCTCAGCTAGATTTTTACTAATCCCCATTAATTTTTCTAAATCTGGAACAGAAAATTTTTTAAGTTGAACAGCGAGAATTTTTGTTTCTGCGACGAAGTGAGGTAGAGTAAAACCTTCGTGGTGAGAAGTTTCATAATTAAGAGATTTAGCTGGCGAGAGTAGTGTCAGCATTAAGAAGCGCTCTCAGTTGTAACTCTTTTCAAGTTGCCTTCAATTTCTTTTTTACTAGATTTTTTCTTAACGAACACACTGCAAGCGAAGTAAGAAATGGCGATGATTAGAGCATTATCGATCGGGAAAGAAATCTTTCCGCCCTGGTGCAAATATTTAACAAAAACTATGGCTAGTAAATATCCGATTACGAAAAAATTTGACCTGATGGCGAAAAATAAATCCTCCTTTTTCTCAGTGAATAAATTGTAACCGACGACCAAAGCTGTGGTTAGAGTGGTTAGGTAGATTAGGTTATTAATGCCTGACCAGTAGATCAAAAGGCTGCAGCAAGCGAATCCGGCGTAACCTAGCAGTTTATAGGCGACCACCTTGAATGGGCGGTTTAAGTTGGGAAATTCTTGGCGCAAAACAATCAAAGCAACTGGGCCGGCTACGTAAGAAAAGACTACGACCGAAGACAAGAAATCTACCAATTGCGACCAGGTTGGGAAAGGCAGCAGGAAACAAGCGCCGACTACGGCGTTAATCCACAAGCAGGAAGATGGAGAGGAGAATTTGTTTAATTTGTTCAAGAAGCTTTTTGGAAAAAAATCTTTCGATAATCCGAGTAAAATTCTTGAAGTAGCTGCGGTGTAAACATTCGCGGTTCCAAGTGGAGCAAGAACTGCATCGATAAAAAGCACGTTAACTAAAATGTGAATTCCAAATAAAGCAGTGATTCCAAGTAGTGGTGCGGCAGAGCCAAGATCAAGATGCTTATCGCCCAAACAGGTGATATAAATTACTGAAAGTGAAGCGTATAAAATTAATCCGACCAGGATTGGAGCAAAAAGAGAGTAAGGCAGAGCCTTTTTCGGATTTTTGGTGCTGTTTGCTAATATTAATCCATTTTGAAAACCGGTGAAGGCAAAAGCCAGGCCGCTTCCGGTGATTGCAAGAAGCACTGATTCAAAAGAAAACTCGTGATTGAGGTTGGCGAAATTAACATTTTCCCAGCTGCCGAACATGATGATCAACATCCAAGCAATAACGATTGGCACTAAAATTTTCCAAACACTTACTGCCGAATTAACGCGGGCGACGTTTTTGAGAAGGAAGCAGTTGAACCAAGTTAGGAGCATAATCAAGCCTAGAGAAACTAAGAGTCCGAATTTACTCAAAGTTGTGCCAGCCTCGGTTTGGACCACTAAATCTTTGAGCCAGAAACTTAAATATTGCATGGCCGATTGTACCTCGAGAGGTAAATAAACTACGTAAGTCAGCCATCCTAAAGTTACGAAGACGAATGAAATTGTTCGATTGTGAGTAATGCCGATGAAGCGCGAAAGTCCGCCAACAACTGGGGCAACGGTTGTAACCTCGGCGAAAGCGAGGCCGATGATTAGAGTTAAAATTGCGACGATTAACCAAGAAAGAAGTACACCAACACCAGCTGTTTGAAAACCGTAATAAGGAGAAAATAGCCAACCGCAACCAATCATTCCGCCGGTGGACATCAGCATTAATTGCAAGGTGCTCAGTTTGTTATTTTTCATGTGCGTAAGTTTTTACGAAGTTGAGATGAGCGGAATCTTTTGAAGAATTTTCGAAGTGCAAATTTTTTCTCGGGAGTTGGCCGAAAGAGTGTCGAATCGAGATTTTATCTGCCGGTTGAGAGAAGTCGAAACCAAGAATAAAGATTGAGCGAAGTCGAAACCAAGAGTAAATGGTGCAGGTTTTTTCTTTGGTTTCGACTTCGCTCAACCGGCGAAAAGATTAAAATTAACGACAAGAAAAAAAAGGGGTGGATTTGAGTCCATCCCCCTTCGTTTTTTATTTCGATTAAAAATTATTCGCTTACTAGCCGTCTCTGATGATTGAGAGATCAGGAGCGTCGGGGGCTTTCATGCCAACAACGTGTTAGCCAGCATCAACGTGGAGATTTTCGTCTCCTGAATCTGCCTCAATAAATTCTGAAGGTTTAGTATAAATTTCCATTTTCATTTTCTTTAATATTTTTTTCCTCCAAATACTCCGGTAAAAAACCGCCAGCCTGCATATTCCACATATTCTGATAATAGCCTTGAGTTCTTAGCAATTCTTTGTGAGTTCCGTCTTCGATAATTTTCCCCTTATCTAAAACTATAATTCGATCCATATGTTTTAGTGTGGAAAGCCGGTGAGCAACGGCAATAACGGTTTTGGATTTATCATCAATTAATAGATTTAGACTTTCCTGAATATAATTTTCAGTGTGTGAATCAAGGCTGGAAGTTGCTTCATCTAGAATTAAAATTGGGGCATCTTTTAGTATTGCTCTTGCAATGGCGACACGTTGACGCTGACCACCGCTTAGTTTAATTCCACGCTCCCCGACCAAAGTGTTATAGCCATTTGGAAGAGTCGTAATAAATTCGTGAATATGCGCTTTTTTTGCAGCATTTTCGATTTCTTGCTGCGTAGTATTTTCTTTAGCATAGCCTATATTCTCACCAATAGAGCGGTGAAATAGCATGGTGTCTTGCGGAATTAAAGCGATTTGCGACCGCAAAGAATCAGAACTGATATCGTAAATACTTTGATTATCGATCAAAATATCGCCGCTGGTTGTTTGAAAATTTTTGAGTAAAAGC
>Ga0164295_10000106_pt1 | contig 70770 bp, 52 predicted proteins | sample GEODES006metaG_FD_111798 | JGI IMG/M metagenome (GOLD analysis project Ga0164295, IMG submission 111798) | Oligotrophic lake water microbial communities from Sparkling Lake, Wisconsin, USA - GEODES006 metaG | ecosystem: Environmental > Aquatic > Freshwater > Lake | place: USA: Sparkling Lake...
GAGCAACACGCCGGGCATTGCGGGACAGGCCGGCGGCAACGGCGGCAACGCGGGCGCGGGGGGCAATGGTGGCAACGGCGGTGTCGGTGGCGCTGCAGCAGGCATAGGCTCGCCGGGCATTGACGCCGCTGGCGGGAAAGGCGGCAATGGTGGTAGCGCGGGCGCCGGTGGCGCCGGTGGCGCAGGCGGCGTCGCGGGCAACGGCGGCACGGGGGGCGCATCCGGCGCCGACGGGCTCGGCGGCAACGGCGGTCGTGCAAGCGGCCGTTGAGCCAGCGCTACCATCCAGCGGAGAACGTGCGGAAAGAGTTGTTTCCCTCCCACATCCGTCGCTGTGGCAGGCGATGACTCGCGGGCTCTACCGCTGCGGCAGCCGCCGAGTGGCTAGGAGGGCTGGGTGAGCGGCGAGGACGCCTCCGATACCCCTGGGGAGATGTCGCCGAACGAACTGCGGTGGCTCGTCGATCAAGAGACGGATTCAACGGTCTCAAGGCCCATCGCCACGAAGTCGAGCCGCCAGAGCGACTGAAAGAACGTCTTCACAAACTGCTCGTGGTCGGCCTGGCTCCCCTGCGGCAGTGCCCCGCGCTGTGACGCGGCTGTGATGATCTCGCGAATCGTGCGACGGCCATCCACCTGCCCGGCAAGCGTCCCCTGAACCGCGTCGAGGGTCGTCGTCCAGTTGTGGCGGGCGAGCTCGTTGCCGCTGAGCCCGCAGCGCTGCCGAAATGACGGCACAAAGTCGAGTACCCCGGGCGACGTGAAGTCGATCGCGTAGGTTCCGCGCGGCCGGTCGGCGCGGCAAGCCGTGAAGAAGTGGCAGGCGTTGCGAATGTTGACCCGCTCCATGATCGACCACTGCTGCTGCTCCGGCAGCGCCGCCACGGCGGCATGAAACGCGCTCGTCGATGACGACGGCGGGTAATAAGCGCTCTTCAGGAACAGATCCTGAAAGACCAGGCCAGAGGAGGTGACGAGGTCGAGGCAATCGTCAACGGTGTAGCACTGCTCGCGGCCGTGCAGGAACGTGTCGACGAGCCCCGCGTCGAACTGCAGATCCGGGGCGACGGAGACATAGCTCCTGATGGGGTGGTCCTGCGACAGCGTGGCCAGCGCGTCTTTGACCATGAGCACGGAGGGGTCGTTCTGCCGCAGCCCCAGCTCACGAAACACCCCCTGCAGCATCTCGACGCCGATCCGTCCATACTTCGCGTAGAGCATGATCGCGGCCACGCCTTCGGGCCGCAGGCACGCTGCAAGCGCCTTCATGCCGATCGTCGGCTCCGCCATGTGGTGGAGCACGCCGGTGGAAACGATGAGATCGAAGTCGCGACCGAGCGCTTTGACCTCTTCGATCGGGAGCCGATGCAGCTCCAGGTTGTTCATCGAGTACCGGGTCTTGAGGTACGCGTGATGGTCGAGCGACGGCTGACTGACGTCGATCGCAACGACCCTCGCCTCGGGATTCGTGAAGGCCAGCACCGCCGCCTGATTCGTGCCGCACCCGGCCACGAGAATGTCGATGTCGGGCTTGGGATCACGGTCTGGCCAGAACATCCGGTGCGCATGGCTGGGGTCGAACCACTGCCAGTTGGTGGCCAGCCAGCCTCGCAGGTCGAGGATCGGCTGGGGATACATCCAGCGTTCGTACTGGCTGGAGACGACGTCGGCGAGCGGGTTGGTGATCATCTCGGATCCTTCTCCGTGGGAGTCGAGTTTTCCTTGCCATCGTCATCCTCACCGAAACGGCGACTTCCCTCTCCGGGCGATCGTGCCTGGCTATCCGCCGCGACTCGTGGGGGGGTGTGGCCGCGATTCCCTCAAGCGGCACCATCGCCCGCCGCCCGTCAGCCGTCGGGGCCGAGGCGGCGAAACATGATCCGGATCGGCTCGGCGTGCCCCTCCGGCGGGAGCGGCACGAGGACAAAGTCGTCGGTGATCACCGGCTCCCACTCCTCTCCCGCAAGGACTTTCTGCTCACCGATCCTGCGAGGGAGAAAGGCCACGATCGGCCGGCCGCCTCGCTGCGAGCCGCTGGTGTTGACAGGGGCAAACGACGTCGCACCGGCAAGGGGCTCAATCTCGAGCGTGAAGATGCCGTCGGCCTCGGTGAGCGTCTGCTTGAACGAGCGCTTGCCATCGGCCATCCGTGCCTCCCAGGCCGGATCGCCGTAAAGGGCGACAACGTCGCGGTCGTGGACGAGCCCCGCTTCGTCGCCGGGAGCGGCCCCGGTCGCGAGCCGGTGGACGAGGGCGTGGTCGTTGGCATGAAAGGCCTCGCAGAGCGTGTATCGCCCCGGCTGTTCGACGAAGTAATCGAGCATGCCCCAGCCGGCATAGCCAAACCAGGTCGGCACCGTGTAGCCGATCATCTGCCGGACACCGGCGCCGTTCATGAACGCCAAAGCGAGGGCGTCGGGGCCGTCGATGTGGCCGGCGAGGCAATTCCCCACCGGCAGCCAGACCTTCGGATTGGCTGACTCGATCGGGATCTTCCGCCCGGAAGTGTCGACGCCCCACAGCTTGCCGACGCCCGAGTGAAACGAGCCGTTGCGGTAGCGGAAGCCGATCTGCCAATCGCGCTCGGTGGCGTGGCCACTGGTGACAAACAGATCCGTCTGGCCGTCGCTGAGCCGGGCCGCCAGTGCCGCGGTCGTGTCGTCGGGCCCCTTCACCTCGCGGGCCTCGCCGCCGGCGACCTTTCGAACCATTCGGTTGCGCGTCAGCTCGCAAAACCACTCTCCCTCGATGACCCGATCCATCGCCAGCTCCGTGCCGGCCGTCACTCGCCGGATGACGAGCGGCGCCGAAGTCTCGGCGATCGCCAGGGCATTGGCAGCATCGAAGCCGGTGAGAATGCCCCACAGGACGTCGCCGTAGGGGTCGTCGTCGATTCGCCGACAGAGCCGGTGAACGGCCGCGACAAACTCCCGGCCCGCCTCCTCGGGGCGGGCCACGAAGCAGGCATGGCGTGGCCGGTGCTCCGCGAGCTTCTCGAGAGCCTCGTCGGGCGCGGCTCGCCAGGTGATCGTGATCGCGTGGCGCCCGCGGTGCTTTTCGAGGAGCACAGCGACGACCTTCCCCCACGCCGGATCGGCAAGCGTCTCCTCGGAGACGACAATTCCATACCCCGCGGGCCTGTCGGCGGCGCGGGCCGCTAAGGGGGCCCCGAGGCCCGCGGCCAGCATCATTGCGAAGCCAGCAGAGAATCGCCACGGCATCATGACAAGACCTCTTGAAGTGGCAGACTCGTGGAAACGTTGCCGCGGGATTGCGGCAAAATCCTTGCCACGTCCATCGCGCTCGCCCCAGAATCCTATCCGACCATCGTCTCCCACGATGATCTCACCGTGGCGGTGCTCCTCGTCACCGATCGCTTCGGTGTTCAGTACACGCCGATCGGCTGGCTCCTTCACGCCCCGCGCACTCTGCCAGAGCCCGCCATCACACGAGGCAGACTTTGGCCGCCCCGGAAGCCGGGGGGAGCGAGCGACTCTCGGTGAGGGAGGGGCAGCAAGGCCGCCATCGGGGAGCTTGGCCACGCATCCCCTCCCCCGCAGCTTCACTCGTGCCGCGAACCCAGCCGGGACATTCAAGCGGCGTTCGGTAGGGGACGATAGAAACCTGCTCTCCCCCTATCGAGGAGTCTCTCCCGATGGTCGCCTTCCGTCGCGGCGCTGCATTCCTGCTTCTGGTCGCCCAGACCCTGACCCAAACCCTGACCCTGCCGATGGCGACCATGGCGACTGGGGTCGCGCTTGCCCAGGGGGAAGCTGTCGAGCCGTTGCCGCCGGTCGGGCAGGAATCGTTGACCGCGGAGCTTGCCGAAGGGGAGGTCGAGGTTGTCCCGTGGGAGCCGGGCGACGCCCTCGAGGTGGTCGAGCCGGACACAAAGGGAGCGTTCACCGCCTGGAACGCCGTCCGCATCGAAGCATTGATCCTGTGGCGCGATGCTCCCCAAACGGTGCCCCTCGTCGACTTCGCCGCCGGCGGGCGGGCCCTCGACGCCCGCGATCTCCACGCTGCCGGCGCCGCCGGGCCGCGGTTCACGCTGCTCTCCGAGGCGGCAGACGGCAAGGGCTCGGAGGTGGGCTACTTCGATGTCGCGTCGTTTCAGGCAGCGCGTGCCCTGCCGACGGTGGCGGGGGGCTACACCACCGTCGCCGGCCTCGACGGCGCGGCTGCCACGAGCATTGACGGCGCGACGGCGGGGCTGTCGTCGAGGATCAAGAGCCTGGAGGTGATCGGCAGGCAACGTACGTCGCAGCGCTGGGTGTCGACCTCCGGCTTCCGCTGGGTGGAATGGCAGGAGACTTTTTCGCTGCTCACAGGCCCGGAGACATTCAACGCCCGGGCGATCAACAGCCTCTATGGCCACCAATGGGGACTTGAAGGAGTGCTGTGGCGCCCGACGACGGCGCTCGCCCTCGAGGGAGTGGCGAAGGCCGGGATCTATGGCAACGTCTCGAAGCAGGATTCGCTCCTCGCTGGCTCCGGTGGCCTATCGAGCATCGCCACCGATACCGCCCGGGTGGCCTTCGTCGGTGAGACCGGCCTCACCGGCACCTGGCAAGTTCGAGAGTGGCTCCGCGCCCGGGCCGGCTACCAGGCCATCTGGCTCGGCGGCATCGCCAGTGCGACCAACCAACTCCAGGGCCAGTCGCTCGCCGCCGGCTCCCCGCTGGGCGGCTCGACGAACACCGGCGGGAGCGTGGTCCTTCAGGGAGTCAGCCTCGGCCTCGAGGCTCATTGGTGACCGCCGCGGCGCGCGTCGCCGGTTCGTCGAGGGAGAGGCCGTGGCCGAAGAGGCGGTCGGCAAACAGGACGGTCTGTCGGTCGCCCTGCCCCTACAGTCGCACGCTTCCCATCCGGCTCTGATTGATGAGCCGGAGGATGACAATCAGGATCACGGCGCCCACGGTGGCGACGATGATCGCGCCCAACAGGCCACCGCCGGCGGAGATCCCGAGCCGCTGGAAGAGCGCCCCGCCGATCAGGGCGCCGAGGACGCCGACGACGAGGTCGCTGACGAGGCCGAAGCTGCTCCCCTTCACGAGCACGCCCGCCAACCATCCAGCCACCAGGCCGATGAGCATGAAAACGACGATGTCCATGATGGAAGCCTCGAAAGTGTTTTTGAGAAGGAGATTCGCAAGAGCCATGAAGACGCTGCATGGCCCACGGCTATCGTACGCGCACCGTCGTCGCCCAGGGCCACGTTCCTCCCCTTCACGACAAGCGACCACGGACACCTGCGTTTCTTGCGAAGCCCGAGGCGTTTCCAGCCGCGGCTTCCTCGGCGTGTTCCGATCGTCGCTCACCATGGTTCCCTGAGCGCGGCTGCCGAGGTGCCGTATCGTGCGATCGCCGACGTCGGGGCCTGCGAGCGACATTCCAACGGCAAACGCTCCCCACCATGACACACGCTGCCGACGTCTCGATTCTCGAGGCCGATCTCGACCGCCCCGACCACCAAGCGGCAGTGGTAGCGCTGACGGTTGCCTACGGACGGGGAAAAGGTGCCAGCCACCTTTTTTGGGGTCCTTTTCTCATCCACATTTCGCATCTGGCACTCTTTGCTGCCGGCGAACTAGGATCAAGGTGTCTCGAGCGAGCCCCCCGGAGATCTTTCTCGATGGCCGCCTTTGATCGCATCACCTGTGATCCCCACGTGCTCGGTGGCAAAGCCTGCGTCCGAGGCCTACGGATCAGCGTCGCACTCCTCGTCAACCTGATCGCGTCGGGGATGGCACCGGGCGAGATCCTGGCGGAGTATCCGAGCCTGGAGCCAGACGACATCACCCAGGCACTGCACTACGTCGCTTGGCTCGCGGAGGAGACGGTACTGCCGAGCGAGACAGCCCTGGCATGAAGCTGCTGTGCGACATGGGGATCGCAGCCAAGACCGCCGCAAGCTTGCGGACCTTGGGGTATGACGCCGTGCATCTCGACGACCGGGGTGATTCCCGCCTGTCAGATCGCGAGATCGGGACGCTCGCGCGCACCGAATCTCGAATCCTCGTCGCCCACGACCTCGACTTCACGGACTTGATTACCGTTTCCCGGCCCAGATTTGGTGGCTGGCACCTTTCTCGGCCCGGGCTGCCGCAGGAGTGGACATCGGACATCCTGTCCAGATTTCGTGGCTGGACCCTTTCCTTCCCCGCCTTGCCGGGGCTTACAGCCGCAACCAGCGCCGCAGGTAAGAACGAGCGTCGTCTAGGCCTTCGGGCGACAGTTCACCAAGTCGGCGAACCAGACTCGATTTGTGAATCGTTGCCAGCTTGTGCAGCCGGAGGACCGAGATCACCTTCAGGTTGGTGGATCGATCCCGTTCGTGCGATGGATTCAAGAGGATGTCGGTCGACAGCATCGCCGCTGGCAACACCGACGAGATGGAGGCAACCAACACCTCCGATGCAGGGCCGACCACGTCGGAGACCAGCAGCACCGGTCGCAACTTCATCCCCGCCACGTCCCCGAAGGGAAATTGGCCCAGAAAGATGTCACCCGGCGTCATCGACCGGCTCTCCATCGTCGAGGCTGTAGATATCCTGCCGGGAATCGGCCAGATCTTGTCTCCATTCTCTGGCGATGCCCGTCTCCCAGGCATGATCCGCAGGATCGCCGGCCAATTCCGGCACGATCAGGACCACCTCAACGCTGCCGGCCGGCACGCACTCCGGAACCGTCGCCGTGAGGCGATGCTCCGAGTCGATTCGGCCAACGATACGTATGGTCGTCATGGGCATTTCCTCCGCTGAATCAAACATCTCCATACGATACCGTACCTACGCCGAAAAAGCCGCCCGGTCCGTCAGGCAGCCCGGCCGCCGCCGCGCCGATCGACGCGAGCCCCAGGTCGAGGGCTCGGGGACGATCGAGAGCCGACCGCTGGTAGGGTCGAAAACGAGGTACTGCCCGCGGGAGGCGTCGGGGGTGTACCAGTTACCGTTGGCGTTGTGCTGACACGTCTTCACGGAGTAGCTGCCGCTCGCCGACGCTGTCGTCGCTGAACCTTGCCCAGATTTGGTGGCTGGCACCTTTTTCGGCCCCCTTTGCCGGCGCCTATCGGCCACCCTAGAATGCCCTCTATGACTTCCGATCTTTTGAAGCGCATCACCGTCGAACCGGGCAAGCGGAGCGGCAAGCCCTGCATCCGGGGGTTGCGGATCACGGTCTCGGATATCCTCGAATATCTCGCTTCAGGCATGACCGAAGCGGAGATCGTCGCCGACTTTCCCGACCTTTCATCCGACGACATCCGCGCCTGTCTGGCGTTCGCTGCCGAACGTGAACGCCGCCTGTTGGGGTCAGTGGCGTGAAGGCCCTCGTCGACCAGAATCTTTCCCATCGTCTGGTGGACCTGTTCCAGCCTCGCTTCCCCGGAAGCTGTCATGTTCGCGACCACGGGCTCTCCGCGGACGACGATGAGAAGATCTGGTCGCTCGCCCGTGACGAGGGGTTCTTCATCGTGACGAAGGACAACGACTTTCTCGCCAGGGCTCTGGTGAGAGGGCATCCGCCGCAGGTCGTGCAGGTCTGCGTGGGCAATGCCTCCACCGGACAGATCGCCGCGATCCTTCGCGATCGGCTCGATTCCATCGAGGCGTTTGTTGGCACAGCGACGGAGTCGGTTTTCTTGCTCCGTAGCGTTGAGCCGAGTTGACACCGGCCTCCGTCCTCGACCCAAAATTTGGTAACTGGCATCTTTTTCTCGCCCCCGCCAAATGCCACCGGGCCGGGCACCCTGCAATGCCCAGCCCGGTTGTGAACCAGCGATCAGCAGGCCAACTCGATCAAGCCACGAGCGCAGCACGTCAACGGCGTTGCTCGATCATCGCGAGCACACCGGCAACGAGTGAGAGGGCGCTTGAGCCCATGGCGGGGTCGATCTCGGGGACGCCGGAGGGGCCGCTGACCGGACTTGCGAGACGAAAACCGACGCCGAGGCCCCCGCTCGACGGGTCATCAGTAAGGGCGAAGGAGGACGACAACACGAAGGCCGGGCTGTTGTCCCAGTAGCCGCCCCGCAGCCCACGAGCCGAGCCGGCAGCACCATCCAGATCGTTCCACTGCCACACGTTCCCGCTCTGGTCAAACGTGCCGTAGAAGCTGCCGCTGCCAGAGAATGCACCCACGTCCGTAAGGTAGCTTTGGCTGCCGCTGTAGGAACCACTCTGCGTCACGGAATAAATATCACCGGCTGAGTAGTTCGCCTGATTCGCAGCACTCCCGACGACGTTGCCAGGGGCCGTGTTGCTCTGCGTGGCGACGGCGTAGTAGCCGCCAGAGCCGCTATTGAGCGAAGGCGAGTAATACGCTGACTTGTACCACTCATTCTCGTTCGGAATGTAGAACGTCGGAGCAGCACTCGTATTCGGGTTGGTTGTGTTCTTGGCCACCGCGTTGCCAGTGGTCGCCCCATTCACGTTGTAGGCCCCGTTCTCCGTCGTCGTGCTCGTCTGGGCTCCCGTCGGCTGGCCGTTGGCCATCCAGTTTGAAAAGCGTGCTGAATTCTACCAACTCACGTACGTGATCGGGCGGTTGGCACTCCCGAGAACGCTGTAGGTGTAGCCACCAGACCCAACGGTTTGCGAAATGCCCGCGATGTTGAGGTTGGTCCCCATGCTGGAGTTGTAGAGCGAGTTGGTGTCGGTCGCAGCTACCGCATTCAGAAACGCCGTGTACTGGCCGATCGTCACGTCGTACTTGCCGATCTGGTAGTCGTAGGCCACGGCGCCATTACCGGTGCCGCCCGAGTCGTTGGCGTTGCCGGCATTGCCGACCGTCACCTGCTGATAGGTGATCCCGGCCTGAGCAGGAGCCGCCAGCAGGCAGGCCAAGGCCGCCAGCCAAAGGGAAAAGGCTTTCAAAGAAAAGGACGGCATACGATCAATCCTTTTGACAACTGGATCTGGATTGAAGCGACATCGTGCCACTACGACACAAGCGGCAGAGTTGAGAGAACGCATGGATTGATTCACGAGCAGATTTCCTCAGAAGGGATGGTGCAGAAACGCCTTGAACCCCCCGGTCCAGCGACCACCCGCTTCTAACAGACGATTTCCACATCACCCCAAAAAAGGGACGAACGTGGCTCAATCCGGGACGAATGGTCATCCCAAGGACGAATGGGCGCAATCAGGGACCAATGGGCGCAATCGAAAAAAGCGCCGCCGAGGCGCGGCGCTGCCGCTGATCCTGATCGCTCTCCCCGTTCCCGCGCCGCGTGCTACCCTGCGAGCGACTGGCGCGGAGCCTCGCGCCGCCGGTGCGGAAGGCAGCTCGTTCAATTCCCGTCTCAGGGCCCGCCAACGGCCCTGTGACCAGGAGCCTGCCCACCATCAATCCGCTCCCGAATCACGACAGCCCCAATCGCGACAGCCCCAATCGCGACAGACCCAATCGCGACAGCCCCAATCGCGACAGCCCCAGGCGAACGGCTTCGCCCGAGATCGACGGCGGGCCGAGCGGCCGGGCCTGGCGGCAGTGGTTCGTGCCATCGCGCGTGACGTCGGCGTTTTTCGCCTTCAACGCGGTCTTTTGGCTGTTCATGATCTTGGCCCGCTACGAATACAACGTCCACTCGGCGGCCGATGGATTGAACGCCCTCGCCCGGTCGACCACGCGCGGGTGTGCCGGTTGGCTGTTTGGCTGCGTGTTGCACTTCATCGTCAGCGGGCCGTGGCTCGCCAGCCGTCCCTGGCAGAGGCGGGTCGTGATCTGCGTGGGGATCGCAAGCGCCATGTCGATGGGGGTGTCATTGGTCGAATCCCTCTCACCGGCCGCGCCGCTCCTGACGCGGCTGATCGTCACGTGGCTGTGGTGTGGGCTCTACTTCGGCCTCGAAGCCAACGACAACCAATCCCGGGCCGAGCTCGCGGCGGCTGAAAACGTCGCCCGCACCGCGCTGGCCGAGGCGGCCACGCGGGAGATCGAACTGCGCCACCTCGAAGCGCAGATGAATCCCCACTTCCTCTTCAATGCGCTGAATTGCATCGTCGACGCCCGCCGCGATCCCGACGCCGTCGAACGGGTGACGCAAGACCTCGCCGACTATCTGCGCTTTTCGCTCCGCGAGTCGCGGCCGCTCGAGCCCCTCTCCCGTGAGCTCGATGCCCTCGAAAACTACCTCGGCGTGCAGCAGAGCCGGTTTGGCGATGCGCTCGTCTGCACGATCGACTGCGAGCCCGAGGCGCGAAGCGTGCCGGTGCCGCCGATGATGATCCAGCCGCTGCTCGAAAATGCCTTCCGATACGGCGCCCAGACGAGCCCCAAGCCACTCACGGTCAACGTGGCGGCGGAGCTTACTGACGGCTGGCTGACGGTGAGCGTCGTCAACACCGGGGCGTGGGTCAGCCCCGATTCGAAGCGATCCCCCGGCTCTGGCCTCAAATCACTCCGCAAACGCCTCGGATTGCTGATCGGCGACGAGGCGACCGTCGAGGTCGACACCGGACAGGGGAGCGTTTCGATCCGGATCCGCTTCCCTGATACGCGCCCGCCGGGCGCGACGAGCCAGCCAGACCGCCCCGGCCTGGTGGATATTTGACAAGCAAGGATTTCATGATGCGCACAGCGCTGCTTGTCGACGACGAACCGGCCGCCCGCCGCCGGCTGGGCGAGTTGCTCGCCGCTCATCCCCGGATCGAGGTGATCGGCACGGCGGAGAGCGTCGAGGACGCACGGATTTTTCTGGCCGCGAAGATCCCCGATATCGTCTTCCTCGACGTCGAAATGCCCCGCGGCTCGGGGCTCAGTTTGCTCGAGTGGCTGCCAGAATCCGTCCGCGTCTGCTTCGTCACGGCCTATCCCGAATACGCCGTCGATGCCTTCGACTTCGGCGCCGTCCACTATCTCCTCAAGCCGGTCGACCCGCTCCGCCTCGACAGAGCGATCACGAGGCTGCTGAAAGACGACGCTTCCGGTCCCGGGCCGGAGGCCGCCATCGAGGTCGTGATTGAGGCTGAGAACGATGGCAAGGTCAGCGTCGTCGCTTCGAAGACCGGCGAGAAGGTGGTCTTCCAGCTGCATGACATTCTCTGGATCGAGTCGATGGGCAACTACAGCCAAGTCTGCACCGGAATCGGACGGGTTCCGCTGGTGTTTCGGCGGTCGCTCGCGCAGTGGGAGACGCTGCTGCCGGCGGGGAAGTTTGTCCGCATCGGCCGATCGCAGTTGGTCCGTCTCGGCCGCATCGCGCTGGTGCGCTGGAAATCGCGCGACGAGACCTCCCTGTTCTTCGAAGGGAGCGAGCAGCGGCTCGCGATCGGCCGCCACGCCGCCATCCGGCTGCGGGAGCTGCTCGATTCCTGACCGGCTCCCGAGCCGCACACACGGGCCTCCGCGCCCCTTGAGGCGGACTCGCTTTTGCCCGATGCTCCCCACGCTCCTGCCCGATTCGTCCCCGCTTTTGGCTTATTCGTCCCCGCGCCTGCCCGATTCGGCCGTGGAAGCTACCAGTTTCGTCACGTTTGCCGAAAACTCCAGTTGAAAAATTGCGCTATGGCGCACCAAACTTTCGCTCGCTCGGGGTTGTCATTGCCCTGACCAACTCCCGGGCACATCCATCGGGCGGCACATCGGAGCGATCCGGTGTGCCGCCCGTGGTTCCTTCTTCCCAGAGCCGACGGCTCCCCCTGCGGGGCCTTTTTTCTGGCCGAGGGCTGCTTTCCAGCTGCGCTGCCTTGAGATCAGAGGGGGGCGAATTAGTGTGGAAGGGTGCTTCGATCCCCTCGCCCCGCCCCCGGATCCTTCTCATGCGCCCCCTGCTCGCCCCGCGCTTCCTCCTCGGTGCCCTCCTCGTGGCGAACCTTGTGGCGATCCTCGCCGGAGAGATGGCGACCGCCGCCGAAGAGGCTCCGAAGCCCGCTTCGGGCACGCCCGCCTCGGAGAAGCCCGCTCCGAGCAAGCCGGCGCCGGCCGCCGTTGCCGCCCCCGGCAGCGACACGAGCCTGATCTACAAGTTCGATCCGCTCTCGAAGAAATACACCGCGGTGGCCCGCAAAGACGTCAAGCCGCAGCATGTCTATCGGCGCCATAGCTCGGGGGCTGGTACGTGGGTGTGGAGCAAGGCCGCCGCCGATGGCACGCTCCGCTACGCGTTCGGGCCGGGGTCATCGCAGCCGGCAGCCCTCTTTGACATGCCGGTGTCGTCCGAAGAGCGGACAAAGGCCTTCGAGAAGCAGGCCCCAGAGCTCGCCAAGCGGCTGGCGATCAATGGCGCCAAGCCGTCGCTGCGGCTCGGCGACGACGGCCAGTGGTCGCTGATGCCAGATTCGACGAAGGGGCGCGTCTACGACTTGGAGAGCGGTCAGCGCTTCGAATGGCACGGGGACCACGTCGTGCCGGTGACGCACGGCACGGGGAGCAACCTCTGGACGCGGGCCGGCGGCCAGTATCTCCCAGTGGGGGAGAAGCGATTTTCGGTGCCGCCGAGCTATCAGTGGTAGGCGGCCGGTAACAGGCGGCTGACGGCTATCCCCGGCGGCCGCCGTCGGCGATCCCGACTTCCGCAGCCCGCAATTCCACCAGGGCATTCGAGGCGGCCCGCTGCTCCGCCTCCTTCTTGTTACGTCCCCAGGCGGGGGTGTAGCGCCGCTCGCCGATGAAGGCGGAGACGTGGAAGCTCTTGGAATGATCGGGCCCACTCTCCTCCATCACCTCGTAGGTGGGCGTGACGCCGAAATCGCGCTGCGAGAGCTGCTGGAGGAGCGATTTGTGGTTTGCCCCCTGCGCGCCGCTCGACACCTGCGCGATCTCCGGATCCATCCACCGGCTCACGAACAGCCGGGCCGGCTCGATCCCGCCGTCGAGGTAGATCGCCGCCACAACCGACTCGAAGAGATCGGAGAGGACCGACACCGGGATGGCGCTGTTGACCGCCAGCCCCTTGCCGACGATGAGAAACTCGGTGAGGCCGAGATGCTCGCTGATCCGGCCACACGTCTCGCGGCTCACCACGACCGACTTGATGCGCGTCAGATCCCCCTCGAGCGATTCCGGAAAGATCCGGTAGAGGGTGTCGCAGACGATGAAGCCGAGAATCGCGTCTCCGAGAAACTCGAGCCGCTCGTTCGAGGCGAGGCGATGGGCAGCCCCCGAAGCGTGCGTGAGGGCGGCAAGAAGGATCGACTCGTCGCGGAAGGTGTGGCCGATCCGCTCCTGGCAGGCGACGAGATCGACAGGCCCGTTTCCCCGGGCCGCGAGCGCCACCGTGTCGCTTCCGCGTGGCTCGCTTCCGCGTGGCTCGCTTCCGCGCGGCTCACTTCCGCGCGGCTCACTTGCGCGCAGAGGGGGTGCCTCGGCCACGGCCGCTGCGGAAGGGGTCGCGGTTGGCTCCGACTGGGGATCGAGAAGCACCCCAGCATCCGTCGGGGAATCCGACTTGGCATCCGCCAGGGACGGCCCCCCCGCATCGGTCTGGGGCCTCTTCGCTGCCGCCGGCCGTGTCGACCGCTTCTTGGCGACCCCGCCAGCGGAGGGGGCGGCAAAAGCGCGGTCTTCCCCCTCATCCTGCTTCGTCCGCTTCATCGTTCGCCCACCGAAACAAAAGGCCGCACGATCGGTCGATCGCGGCGTGGGCATCGGTTGGCGGCCGCGCCGCGGCTGAAAGACGCGGCGGGGCTGCCCCCGGTCGACGGACCGGAACTCCACACGCGACTATTGTACTTCGCCAGGGCCCGATCACCCCAGGTGAACTTTTGCCCCCTTCCGAACCATCCCTCCCGCCCCACCGTACAACTCGAGTGCGTTCGTGCCGATCACCCGCGCGGGGCCCGAAACCGGATGGTGGGTCGGATCCCCGTCCGGAGGACCCCAGCCGCGGCGGTCGGCAACCGGCGGAGGAGCCCCCAGAATCCTCAAAAATCCTCCAGGGGCCCCTCCCGCCGGGCATACCCTCAAATCCAAACCGCCGCCACCACGGCTGCCGCCGGCTCCCACCGGCAGCGGCCCGTGGGCGGTTGGCTGTGTCCATTGCCTTTTCCCTTGTCACCGAAGGAATCCACCATGACAACCATGAAGCGATCCCTGTTCTTTTCGCCACGGTCGGGCTTCGCCCGCTCCGTTCCTGCGATCGTCGCGCTTGCGGGCCTGACCCTCGGCCTGCCGGCGGTCGTGCCATCGATCCGTTCTACGGCCCGCGCGGAGGAGCCGCCGGCGGCGGCCCTCGAGCACGCCGGCGCCCTCTCAAAAGCCTTCCGTTACGCCGCCGAGAAAGCGACCCCGAGCGTCGTCGTCGTCCGCAGCGAGTCGAAGCCGAAGGACGGCCCCCGCAACGAGCGCGGCGGCCGCCGCGGCAATGGCAATCCCTTCAAGGGCACCCCGTTTGAGGACATGTTTCCCGAGGGGGCACCGGAAGGCTTTGAGTTCAATGGCCCAGACGGCGAGGATGGGGGCCGACGGATGCCGGGCCGCTCCGGCGTCGGCTCGGGGGTGATCATCGACGCCTCCGGGATCGTCCTCACCAACAACCACGTCGTCGAAGGGGCCGACACGGTCACCGTGGAGCTCGCCGACGGACGGGAGTACAAGGCGATCGAGATCAAGACCGATCCGGCTAGCGACTTGGCCGTCGTCCGGCTCGGCGACGCCGACAATCTCCCGGTGGCGAAGCTCGGCGACTCCGACAAGATGGAGATCGGCGACTGGGTGATCGCCATCGGCAATCCCTTCGAGCTGGAGACGACCGTCAGCGCGGGGATCATCAGCGGCAAGGGGCGCGAGCTCGGCAGCGTGCAGCGGGCCAAGTTCCTCCAGACCGATGCCGCCATCAACCCGGGGAACTCCGGCGGACCGCTCGTCAACCTCGCCGGAGAGGTGGTGGGGATCAACACGGCGATCGCCTCCAACAACGGCGGCTACCAGGGGATCGGCTTCGCGATCCCGATCAACCTCGCCAAGTGGGTCGGCGGGCAGCTCGTTGCCAAGGGGCGCGTCCAACGTGGCTACCTCGGCGTCCAGATCGGCGCCCTCTCGAGCGAAATGGCTTCGAAGCTCGGCGTCAAGGATCGCAAGGGAGTGCTCGTCAATGATGTCGTCGCCGGCTCGCCGGCCGCCGAGGCCGGGGTCGAGGAGCTCGACGTGATCACGAGCTTCGACGGCCAGCCCGTCGACGGCCCGCGGACGCTTCAGGAAGTCGTCGAGCGCTCCGACTTCGACAAGCCCCACCGGGTGACCGTGCTCCGGGAAGGGAAGAAGTCGGAACTCGAGATCGCCGTCCGGGCGCTCCCCGACAAGCTCGGCTTCGCGGCGCCGCGGAAGGCCGAACGGGAGGAGATCGATGCCGAGACCTACTACTCCAAGCCCCTCGGCCTCGAGGTTCGCAACAAGAACGCCGAGCAGGGCGGGGAAGCCGATCCCTACGAGGGCTTCGAGGGGGTCGTTGTCGAGCGTGTCGACGACCAAGGGCTCGCCGACGAGGCGGGGATCGGCCCCTCGATGCTGATCCGCAAGGTGGGGCGAAAGTCGGTGTCGACGATCACCGAGTTTGCCGACGCGGTCGAGCAGGAGTCGCTCGAGGACGGCGTCATGCTCCAGGTGCGCACGAGCCGGGGCAACTCGGTGATCCTTCTGAAGAGGAACTAACCCGCCGTCAGGCCAATCGGGAGTTACGGGGCCGGCTGAAGAAGAACGAACCCGCCGTCAGGCTCGTCGGAAAACCACAGGGCCGGCCCCGCACCGCGGGGCCGGCCTTTTTTGTTCCCAACGAGGTCGTCGGAGGGGTTGCCCGTGGCCTCGAGCCGGGCTTGACGGCAAGCGGAGCCATGGATGGCGAAGCGCAGGCGGCACGCAGAGAGTGGAGGCCCGGAGGGCCGGAGCGAACGTCCGGCGAGAGGCCACGGGTAACCCCGGCTCAGGTCCCGCCGCCCCCAGGATGAGCCTCGAGAAGCTTGTTCTTGGTATCCTCGACGGTGCTTTCAGTCCACTCGCCCCACCTGGAACCTCCATGGCCACGCTCGGCGTCAACATCGACCATGTCGCCACGATCCGTCAGGCGCGCCGCACCGTCGAGCCCGACCCGGTGTGGGCGGCGGCGCTGGCCGAGCTCGGCGGGGCCGACGCGATCACTGTCCATCTGCGCGAGGACCGCCGCCACATCCAAGACCGTGACCTCGAAGTGCTGAAGCGCACCGTCCAGGTGAAGCTCAACTTGGAGGGGGCGATCGCCCCGGCCATGGTCGCCATTGCCTGCCAGGTGAAGCCCGATCAGGTGACGCTCGTCCCGGAACGCCGCGAGGAGATCACGACCGAGGGGGGCCTCGACGTCTCTGCCCACCGAGCCGCCACGACTGAGGCGGTGCGCCGGCTCCACGACGCTGGGATTTCCGTCTCCCTGTTCATCGATCCCTCCCCGCGGCAGATCGACATCGCCGTCGCCCTCGGCGTGGCGGCCGTCGAGCTCCACACTGGCGCCTACGCCAATGCCACCACCGCGGCCGAGCAGCGCGCGACCCTCGCCGAGCTCGCCCTCGGCGGCGCCCACGCCCGCGCCGCCGGCCTCACGCTCAACGCCGGCCACGGGCTCACCTACCGCAACGTCGTCCCGGTGGCCAGGATCGACGGAATGCATGAGCTCAACATCGGCCACTCGATCGTCGCCCGGGCCGTCCTCGTCGGCTTCAGCCAGGCCGTTCGGGAAATGAAGGCCCTCATCGCCCCCTTCCCCTCCGCCTGACGGCGCGGCGGCCCCTCGGCGCTGCCCTCAATCTCAACCGATTCCTCCCATCTTTCGGGGGAAGGAGCCGTTCCCGCTGGAAAACGGCACGAAATCGACCGGCTAGCTGCCGTCGGGGTATCCGGTCGGCCCTGATTCTGGTCTGCTCTCGGCCGAGCAGGGGCATCCGCGATGCAGGGGGAGGCATGGAAAACCAGGCCCCCCCGCCACCTGCCAGGCCCCTGTTCGTTGGAGCGCTCCATGCCGCCGGTGACAACCGCCCGTCCTGCCCCCCTCAACTCCGCCCGGAGCCATGACGAGGGGCGCGACGACCCGGCCCGTGACCAGGAGGCACCGCAGTGGGTCAGCGAGGTGCGCCACGCCCTGCGCACGGCGACCGACGATCCGTTCCGGGTGAAGCCGTGGCGCTACTGGGCCGACTTCCTCCTCTCGATCTGCTGCGCTTATGCGGCGGCGACGGTCTATCTGATATCGCCGCTCGGCTCATGGCCGCAGCTGGTCGCCTTCCCGATCGCTGCCTTCTGGCTCTACCGGCTCGGCTCGCTCGTCCACGAGGTCTGCCACCTCGGCGCTCACGAGATGCTCGGCTTCAAGGTGGCCTGGAACGTTCTCGTCGGCACCTTCACGCTCACCCCGTCGCCGTTCTTCACGCGGCAGCACCGGGATCACCACAGCATGAAGGTGTACGGGACGCCCGAAGACCCCGAATACGTCGCCAACGTCATGGAAGGGGGCAACCTGCGGAGCTTCCTCGGCTATACGGCCTTCATGCTCGTTTTCCCGCTGCTCGTCTTCCTCCGCTTCCTCCTCGCCCCCCTCTCCTTTCTTCACCCGCGGCTCCGCGAACTCGTCCTCGAGCGTGGCAGCTCCCTGACGCTCAACACCCGCTACCGCCGGAAGCTCACCCCCTTCGATCGCCGCGCGATCTTCGGAGTCGAGGTGCTCTGCTTCCTCCGGGCAGCGGCGATTCCGGCGACGATCGCCCTCGGCTTCGCTCCGATGAGCCGGATCCCGCTCCTCTACGCGCTCGCCCTGGCGACGTTCTTCATGAACCAGATGCGGCAGTTGGCCGATCACCACTTCGAGGGAGACGGGACGCCGGTCTCGGTCGAGGACCACATCCTCGACTCCTGCAACTTCACCGGGAAGGATCCGCTCACGCTCCTTTTCTTCCCGTTCGCGATCCGCTTCCACGCCCTCCACCACCTCTTCCCCTCGCTCCCCTACCACAACCTCGAGGCCGCGCATCTTCATCTCGCGCGCACGCTTCCCCCCGACAATCCCTACCTGGGTCTCGACCAGCCGGGCTGGTGGTCGGTGGCGAAGCGGACGGTGTGGGGCGCGGCGCCAGTCACGACCGGCTAGCGGGCGGAGGCGGAATCTTCAGCGCGTGTGGCTGCGCTGCCGCGCGGCCCACCACTCCCAGGCCAGCGGCAGCACCGAGACGAGCACGATCCCGATCACGACCAACTCGAAGTGCTTCTTGACCGCCTCGATGTTGCCGAAGAAGTAACCGGCCACCGTGCAGAGCCCGACCCACAGAAGGCCGCCAACGACGTTGAACCAGAGAAACGTCGGGTAGTGCATCTTCCCTACCCCGGCGACGAACGGGGCGAACGTCCGCACGATCGGCACAAACCGCGCCAGCACGATCGTCTTTCCGCCGTGGCGGTCGTAGAAGGCCTGCGTCTTCTCCAGATGCTCGTGCTTGAGAAACCAGGTGTTGAGCGAGAAGGCCCGGGGCCCGATCCACCGGCCGAGGAAATAGTTGATCGTGTCGCCGAGAATCGCGGCAATCGAGAGAAGGACCAGGAGCGGCACGAGCCCGAGGTCGTCGGGATAGAGCGCGGCCATGGCTCCGGCGGCGAAGAGGAGCGAGTCGCCCGGGAGGAAGGGCATGACGACAAGCCCCGTCTCGCAGAGGATGATTGCGAACAGGAGGACGTAGGTCCACGGGCCCCAGGATTCGAGGAGGGCGTGGAGGTGGTCGTCGACGTGGAGGAAGACGTCGAGGATCGACTTGATCGCGTCCATTCGCGTTGGTTCTCGAGCTACGGGGACGATCGTTCGTCAGCCGGGGCCGGGCTTCTTCTTCTTCCAGGTCTTCTTCTTCGGGAAGGGTTTCTTCCCCCACGGCGCGCGCGGCGGGCCATCCCCACCTCCCGCCACCGGGCCAAACTTCCGCGACGGCTTTCCCGGCGGGCGGGGGCCATCGTCCCCACCGGCGTATCCACCGGCAGGCGGGCCATCGCCACCACGTGGCGGATACGGGCCGCCAGGGCCCGGCTTCTTGCCATAGGGCTTCGCAAACGGCCGCTTGCCACCGGGGCCGTTGCCAAAAGGCCGCCCCGGCGGGGGGCGGTGCGACGGGGCGTCGAGCGGCTCCTCGCGGTCGTCCGCCGGAGGCGGCACCGGCGCGTAGCAGGCGACGATCGCGGCGGCAATCGCCTCAGGAGCATGCCCTTCCTTGACGAGTTGATCGACCACTGGCGAGGACGGCGGCCCGCCCGCCGCGGCCAGCGCTTCGCGGACCCGATCGATCACCACGGCCGTCCGCTTGGCAGCGACGTCCCGGACCGACGGCACCGGCTCGCGGCGGACGCGAATCCCGAGGGCCCGCTCGATCTGACCGAGCCGAAATCCGGCGCCTCCGGAGACGAGCGTCACGGCCATGCCGTTGCGCCCGGCGCGGCCCGTCCGCCCGATGCGATGGAGATAATCCTCGGCATCGATGGGGAGGTCGTAGTTGACGACGAGGGCGAGGTCGTGGACGTCGATCCCACGGGCGGCGACGTCGGTGGCCACGAGCCAGCGGAAGGCTCCACGCTTGAAGCCGTCCATGACCCGCGTCCGTTGCGGCTGGGCCATGCCACCGTGGAGCCGCTCGGCGGCACAGCCGCGGTCGAGGAGCCAGTCGGCGAGCTCGTCGACCATCCGCTGCGTGTTGCAGAATACGAGGCCACTGCGCGGATCGTGGAAATCGATGAGGCGGCCGAGCGCGGCCGACTTGGCGTGATGGCGAACCTCGTGAAACACCTGATCGACCGCCGGCGGGCCAGCGTCACGGGCCCGGTCGACGCGGATCTCGCGAGGAGAGCGGGCATGGTGCTCGACCAGGCCACGAATCGCCGGCGGGAAGGTGGCGGAGAAGAACACTGTCTGGCGGTCGGGCGACGCGGCGGCGAGGAGCTTCTCGAGATCCTCGCTGAAGCCCATGTCGAGCATCCGATCGGCCTCGTCGAGGACGAGGACCTTGACGCCAGAGAGATCGAGACTGCCGCGACCGAGGAGATCGACGAGCCTCCCTGGCGTGCCGACGACGACCTGCGCCCCCCGGCCCAGATCGGCGAACTGGCGATCGTAGGAGGCCCCACCGTAGACCGTCACGGTGCGGATCCCCTTCTTGAAGGAGGCGAGTTTCTCCGCCTCCGCTGCGACCTGAGTCGCCAGCTCGCGCGTGGGGACGAGGATTAGCACTTGCGTCTTCTTCGAGGTAGGGTCGACCCGCTCGATCGCCGGGATGCAGAACGCCGCCGTCTTCCCGGAGCCGGTCTGCGACTGACCGACAATGTCGGAGCCGCCGAGGAGCGCGGGGATAGCGCGGGCCTGGATCTGGGAAGGAACGAGCCAGCCGAGCTTCTCGACCGCTCGGACGAGTTCCGGAGAGATGCCGAGCGACGCGAACGTCACGGCCGAAGCGCCGTCCGCGGCATCCGCGGCGACGGGGGGATCGATGGTCAAGAGGCGGGCCGTTCGTTGATGGGCAAAGCCGTGGTCGGCGGGCGGGGCCGTGGTCGGTGTGATTGCAGGCGGGACAGAGAGTGTAACAGCGATCGCCCCGCGCCGCTCAGCCGGCCGCGTGGAGGATCATCAGGCCGATCCCCAGAAACGCACTCACCCCAAGCGCTGACACCACCGCCCCCAGAAAGGAACGCCGCCAGGGATGGGCCACTGTCATCATCAGGGGGACGACCCGGAGGAGAAGATGATCCCCCGTCCAGCCGACCGGCTTGACCAGCCCGAGGATGAATCCGGCGACGGTTTGAGGGCTTGCGCCCGTGAGCCCCACGAGGGCTGCGAAGCCGAGGATCGCCATCGCGACGACCCCCGCCGCCCCCCACGCCTGCCCCACGAGCCGATCGACCCCGAGGCCGACTCCCGCCAGAAGCGGCACCGCGAGCGTGAGCGCCGCAATCTCGGCGGGGCGATTCCAGAGCCCAGCGAGGATCCAGGCCCAGGCCGCGAGGGCCACTCCCAGCATCGCCACATCGGGGAGGCCCCAGGGCCTGCCGACGGACGGGGAGACGCTGTCAGGATCGGGCGGGGAAACGACCGTCGGCACGCTCGGGGCCCCGCGGGATGGGTAGCGAAAGCTCAGAGCTTACCAGCCGGAAGGTTTGCGGGGCTGCCCGTTTGCGTGGCAGCGATTGCCCCTTGATGGGCAGCCGGAAAACGGGCCTTCAAGCCTGCCGGAGAGTATTCTGCGAGAATCTGTCGCTGCTCCGTTCGGGCAACATTCCGTAGCCCCTGGCGCGGGGTTTGCAGGAATGACGATTCGGGGTGTAAGCGTCGCTCCGGCCGGCGGTGGCGTCGGCCGCTTTGGTGCGCTCCCCCCTGGCCTGTCCGTCCCTCACAGCTCCCTTTCTCCTTCCCGGAATCAGCCCGTGCCTGACGATGCCCTCCTCGTCCGCGATGTGCGGCTGCTCGATTCGCTTCTCGGACAAGTGATCGTTGACCAGGCGGGGGAGGATGTCGCCCGGCTCGTGGAGTGGATCCGGACGCTCGCTCACGACCGCCGGGCCGGGAAGCAGGGGGCCGAGGCGGCGCTGGCCGAATGCATCGAGGGGCTCGACGTCGTCAAGGCCCGACTCGTGGCCGAGGCGTTCTCGATCTATTTCGATCTCGCCAACATCGCCGAGGATCGGCAGCGCGTCCGCGTGCTCCGCGAGCGGGAACGTGACCGCCATCCAGAAGCGCCGGCCGAATCCCCGGCCGCGGCGATTGGCGAACTGAAGTCGCTCGGTTTCCGCGCTGCTGATGTCGCCGCCGCGCTCGGGCGGCTCTCCGTGGAGCTCGTCTTCACCGCTCACCCCAGCGAGGCGAAGCGACGCTCGATCCGCTCGAAGCTGCGGCGGATGCGCCACGGCCTGCAGGAGCTCGACCGGGCCGATCTCCTCCCCCGCGAGCGGTCGCGGATCGAGGCCGATGTCCGCGGCGAACTGGCGGTCCTCTGGCAGACCGCCTTTCTCAGCCCGACTCGGCCGAGCGTCCTCGACGAGGTCGAGCGCGGGCTGTCGCTCATGCCGCGGCTGTGGGAGGCGGTGCCCGGGGTTTACGAATCGCTCCGCCGCGGCCTCGCCGAGTGGTATCCAGGGGAGTTCGACGATGTGCCGGCCTTCCTCTCCTTCGGGTCGTGGATGGGAGGCGACCGCGACGGCAATCCTTTCGTGACCGCCGACGTCACCAGCCAGACGCTCCATCGGCTCCGCGAAGAGGCGATCGACCGCCACCTCGAACAGTGCGCTCGGCTCCACGATCTCCTCACGGTGTCGGATGAGCTGACTGCCGGCTCCCGCTCGCTCGCGGCCAAGCTCGAATCGCTGGCTGCCGCCGACGAGGGGCTCAGCGAAGCCCTTCGCCCGCTCGACACTCACGAGACATTGAGGCGCTGGATCCGCATGATCCGCTTCCGGCTCGAGGCCTCGCGGAAGCTGCGTCTCGACGGCGGACCGGTGCCAGGGGCCTACCCGTCGCACGCCGCGTTTGTCGCCGACTCTGAAGATCTCCTCGCCGCTCTCGGGGCCGACCGGCTCCTCCCCGACGACTCCCTCCCGCGCCGCTGGGTCGATCTCGTCCGCACCTTCGGCCTCCACATGACGAAGCTCGACGTCCGCCAGGATGCCCGGGCCTACGAGGGGATCATGGGGGAGATTCTCGCCGCCGTCGGCCGCTGCGCCCCGGGAGCCTACGAAGCGGCTGACGCCGAAGGCCGACTAGCGATGCTCGTGGCCTCGCTCGGCTGTGCGGATGAGATCCCCAGCGCGGGCCTCGATCCCCTCTCGCTCGACACCCTCGCGCTGTTCGAACTGCTCCACCGGGCCGTCGTCCGGTTTGGCCCTGAGTGCCTGGGAAGCGCGATCGTCAGCCTCACCCGGGCCCCGGCCGACGTCCTCTCCGTCCTCTGGCTGTGGCGTTGGGCCCAGGGGCGGGCGCGGGCGCGCGGCGAAGAGGTCGCCGCGACCGACATCGCCATCGTGCCGCTGCTTGAGAAGATCCATGACCTCGCCCACGGCCACGACACCCTCGCCCAGATCCTCGATCAATCCGACTATGCCGCCCATCTGGCCGGCCGCGGCAACCGGCAGATCGTCATGGTCGGTTATTCCGACAGCACGAAGGACGGCGGCTACCTGGCCGCCTGTTGGGGCCTCCAGGCAGCGCAGGAAAGGCTCCACGAAGCGGCCACGGCGCGGGATGTGAAGATCACCTTCTTCCACGGCCGCGGCGGCTCGCTCGGCCGTGGCGGTGGGCCGGCGGCGCGCGGCATCCTTTCGCTCCCCTCGGAATCGCTCGACGGCAGCCTCCGGCTCACCGAGCAGGGGGAAGTGCTCGCGGAACGCTACGACGATCCCCAGATCGCCGGGCGGCACCTCGAACAAGTCACCTGGGCGACGCTCATCGCCTCCACCACCAGGCGGACGACGCCGAGGCCGGAGTGGACCGACCTGCTCGAGAAGATGGCAGCGCGGTCGTACTCGATCTATCGGGAGCTCGTCGATCAGCCGGGCTTCATCGGCTACTTCGAGCAGACGACGCCGATCGAAGAGATCGAGAATCTCCCCATCGGGTCGCGACCGTCACGGCGGCGCGGTGACGCGGGCCGGTCGCTCGACGACCTCCGGGCGATCCCCTGGGTGTTCGCCTGGACGCAGAGCCGCTGCATGATCCCCGCCTGGTACGGCCTGGGGACGGCGCTGACGGAAGTCAAGTACGACGATCGCCACGGCTGGCAGCGGATTCACGACATGTACCGGCAGTGGCCCTTCTTCCAGGCGACGATCGACAACGCCACCCTGGCGCTTGCGAAGGCCGACATGGCGATCGCGCAGCGCTACTCCGAGCTCGCCGACGACGCCGATGTCCGCCGGCGGATCTGGCAGCGGATCGCCGCGGAGCGCGACCGGGCCAGGCAGGGGATCCTCGACATCGTCGGCGGCGGCGAACTCCTGGCGACGACGCCGTGGTTTCGCCGGTCGATCGAGATGCGCAATCCCTTCGTCGATCCGTTGAATCTCATTCAGATCGAGTTCATGCGCCGCCGCCGGGCCGCTCCGCCCGCTCCGGGGGAGGACGAGCCGCGTGGCCTCCTCCGCCTCTGCGTCCAGGGGGTCGCGGCCGGGATGCGGACAACCGGTTAGCCCCCGGCCCCTCTCGTACGTTCGCCGTGGCGGTATCATCTGCGATGGCCATCGCCAGCCCCGCGTCCGGGGCAGCGTCGCCCCACGGAGGTTTCATGTCGCAGGTCAAGCATTTCGGTGTCTTCGCTTTCAAACCGGGAGTCACCCCCGCCGAGATCGATCACTGCTTCGCCGAGATGCGGGCGATGGTGGGGAGGATCCCCGGGCTCCTCGACATGAGTCACGGCGCGTACGAGAGCCCCGAGGGGCTCGACGACGGCTTCACCCACGGTTTCATCATGACCTTTGAGAGCGCCGCCGCCCGCGACACCTACCTCCCCCACCCGGAGCACGAGCGCGTCAAAGCGATCGTCGTCCCGTGCCTTGAACGCGTCGTCGTCTTCGACTTCGCCGTCCTCCCGGCCTTCCGTCAGACCGTCTGACCTATTCCTTTGTGTCGAGTCGTTTGGCCGCCACGAACAGCGAGAATCCGAGGAGCACGGCGAGCAGGAGAATCGTCCCGCCGATCAGCCATGGATTGCTGAGTAGCCTCGCGAGCCACGGCGGCTCGACCGGCACGACGGCGACCTCCTCGGCCGCGCCAAGCGTCGCCTTCAAGGGCAGCTTGCCGGCGGCGAGGGCTGCGTCGATCGCCACCGTGTCGTACTGCGGCGCAGCGAAGGGCTGGTCGATGGCGCTTCCAACGCCATAGGCCAGCCGATAGGCCTTCCCCGGCCGGGCGAGAAACACCACCTCATAGGCCGGGCCGATAGCTGTCACGCCGGTGATCTCGAGCGGTTGGCTGTCGGCGTTGTCGATCACGATCTCGAAGTCCGGGGAGCGGGATTCCGGGATCGTGATGGCAAGCTCCTCGGAGTTGATCCCGCGGAGATCGATGCGGTGCACACGGGCTGACCCGAGGACCTGCGGTGGGCGGCCGCCGCCGTCTCGATGCCTCGTCGCGGGCTGCGGCCGCTCCACCCGGGCAGGCCTCCCGAAGTTGCGGTCGGCCACCGAGAGCCGCAAGCTGGTGGTCGGTTGCCGATCGCTTGTCACACGCACCCGCGTCCGCTTCTCCTCTGGTTCTTCCTCAACGCGAAACTCGACGATCGGTCTCTCAATGTCGTCGGCAGCTTTGATCTCGGCCGCGTCGTCGACATGCCAGGCCTGGATCGAGTCGATCCGAAACGGCTGACGGGCGACGATCGTCTTCTCCTTCCGACTCGTCTCGGCACTGCCCTCCAGGGTGCGGACAACCTCGGAGAGGGCCGACTGCTGCTCGATCGTCGGCTCGTCGACGGTGATTCTCCAGGTGCCGCCGGCAGGGGAACGCTGCTCCCTCGGCAAAGGCACGTCGACTTGGCGCGTATCCATGTACTGGGAATAGTCGAAGAGGAGGGTGTCGCTACCGACAGGCTTCCAGATGCCGGCCTCGTCGAGGCGATGCACTTGAACGCGCTGCTCGAAATTGCGAAGCGGTGTCTCGATCCGGAATCCGTCGACCGACAGCGGGTGTCGTTCGGGGTCGATCGTCAGCTCGATCTCGAGGCCGCCGCCAGGGAGCGGCTTGAGCCGCGGCTGATGAACAGGGAACGAGCGCCTCACGCTCCGCATCTTCACGACGCTGGCTCGACGGAGGATCCGCGACACCTCCTGCCCGGCGCCATCAATGACGCGGAGGTCGGGAAATCCGCTTTCCGTTGCCGCTGCCACCTCCGCATCGACGCGGACGGCGACGAGATCCTCCCCCCCGGAGGCATCGACGGCGACCGAGCGGCGATAGCGGAGCTGATCGACCGGGGCGGCGTGGGCCTGGTGCAGGCCGACGGCGGAGAGGATCGCGACGAGGAGGCGAAAGTGGGGTGATCGGCGGGTCATGCGTCGTTCTCCATGTCGTGGCGATCTGCGGTGGCCTGATCGGGCCCGTCTCCCGCCGCCGTCAGGGGCGGCTCGGTTGAAAACGTCTCGCGGAAGCGGAGGTAGAGGAACGAGCCGAAGAGGAGGAGAACACCGAGAATCAGGAAGGCGACGATCCGGTAGAAGGAATCGAGGCTGTCGAGGTCACTGGTGAAGACCTTCACGGCGACTGTTCCAAACAGGGCGAGGCCGCAGTAGCGCAGGGCAGGGATTCGGTGCCGGATACCGACAATGATGAAGGCCAGGGCGAAGAGGGCCCAGGTGATCGACACGCCGCCGGCACGGAGGCCTGGGGCGAAGGTGGTCAGGTACGAATTGACCTCGAGCGTGCTCCAAATGAGGAGCGTGGCAACGGCGGCGACCGCAGACACCTGCTGAAGCGTGGCGAGCGGCCTGCGGGTGGTGGCCAGGGCCGTGATGGCCAAGAGGAACCCGGTCACCGCCCCGAAATCGACCAGCCGCATCAGGGCCTCGTGGCCCGACCACGCGCCGGCGTAGACGAAATCCTGCTGGAGTCCCCACGAAGGCAGATCCCAGAGGCAGAGCTTGAGGATAACGGCGGCGACGGCGGCGACGAACAGGGGCAACCCGATCGACTCCCCCCAGACACGGATACGGCTGAAGAGGAAGATACAGCCACCGATCCAGAGGATCGTGAGCATCGGGAGCCGCAGCGGCATGTGGAGGAAGCCGACGGTGCGGTCGACCTCGAGGTGGAGGTAGACGACCAGCATGGCGACGATCGCGGCCACCGCGACCTCGACGAACGACGGGAGCGGACCAGCCCCGATGTCGTTGCCGGCGACGATCGACAGATCGTCGTCGGCCGAGCCGGCCGCCTCGGCGGCGGCGCGCCGGAAGAACCAGGAGGCGAGCCCGAGGCTGGCGATGGGGATCCCGAAGGAAACGATCCGTCCGAGGAGGAGGACGGCGAACTCGCGTAGCGACATTTCGTTCACCACGTTGCCGGGCCCGAACGCACGACCGAGGTCGAGGACAAAGAACCGGCAGACGACAAGCCCCAGAACGGCAGTGGCAGCGAGCCGCAGGAACCGGCTGCCGAGTCGCTCGGCCATCCACAGCATGATCACCGCCTGGATCGCCCAACTCGCGGTCACCCACTGGCGGGAGAGGACCAGCGGCATCGTGATCGTGACGAAGAACGATGCCAGACCGAGGAAGGAGACGACGAGGTCGCGGTCGACGATCCGGCGGGCAAGGACGATCCAGACGTGGGCTGTATAGAAAGCGGCCATCGCCACGGCGAGAAGGGCGATCGGCTGACGGCCATACGTCGCGGCGTACGCCTGATCGATCATCCGGCCTCCGACGGTGAAAAACACGGCGGCGTTGAGGAACAGGGCGAGGAGATCGAAGAGATCGGCCTTCACCCCACGGACGATCTTGAAGAGGAACGTGGCGGTCGAGAAGAGGAGGAAATAGCCGACGAGGAACGGGAACACGTCCCAGAACTGCTCCGGGCGGTAGAGTCCCGTTCGTTGGATCGCCGGGATGACGAGCCCCCAGGTGCCAACGAAGGCGAGCATGTTGACCAGCGGCCAGTTCTTCCGGAAGCAGAGCCCGAGGACCCCGCAGCCGAGAATGAGCAGGTAGGTGAACAACGGCGTGAGGCTCGTCGGGGCCGATTCGAGCATGAACGGCGTCGCGTAGCCGCCGATGATCCCGAGGATGGCGACAAGCATCGAGTCAAAGACGATCGCTATCCCGCCGGCGAAGACCGTGACGAGCACCATCAGGGCGAAGGCGGGAACGGCATCGACGAGATCGAACATCTGATGCGAAGCGAAGACCGCGAAGTAGAGGGCGGCCAGCCCACCTCCAAGCAGCCCTTGGCCGAGGGCGTGGTAGCGGCGGCCGAGGAGGCGGGTGCCACCGACGAGCATCCCGAGGCCAGTGATCACCGTCAGGCCGACGCGGGATGCGGGCCCCAGATAGCCGTTGTCGATCGAATACTTCAGAAAGAAGCCGATGCCGAAGAGGAGCGTGATCACGCCGATCCGCAGCAGCCACTGGCTGGCGACGGCAAACTCCGGCGACACCCCCTTCGGCACGTGCTCCTCGCCGACGATGATCCAGTTCCAGATTTTCCCGAGGGTCTCCGCGGCGGCCTTTTCAAATGGGCTCTGTTGCCGCGGTGGCGGCGGGGTCCATGTCGTGCGGGAAGGGGGAGCGGGACGCCCGGCATCGGCCGACCGTTCTTTGGCGGCAAGCCGTTCGGCCGCCGTCGTCTCCCTCGCCTTCTGCAAGGGGAGCGTCGGTGGCTGCCGTGGGAGGTCAGCGGAGATCTCGTTGATTGGCCGGGGCACCGGAAGCGGGGGGGGCGTCCAGCGGGATCGCTCCTCGATGTCGGCCGGGGCATCGGGCACGGCCGCCGGCAACTGCCCCAAGGCATCGAGCCGTTTTGAAAACCTCTGGAAGGCGGCTTTCTGTTCCTTTTCGAGCCGCCACACCGCCAGCAGAGCCAGAAACGGCGCGAGGGCCCAGCAGAGCACGAGGATGCCACCGAAAAACACCAAGAATTCCATGCCAACCTCCCCGCACCGGAACGCTCACGACACTGTCACCGTGGAAGAGGGCGACGCCCTTGCTGGAATGTCACGCGGACCTTTTTTTTCGCTTCCGCCGCGTTCCCCCCCAACCGAAGTCACCCGCCGCACCTGCCGGCCCCCCTCCCAGGATGCTACGCTTGAAGGCCCCTTCCAGCACGGAAAATCACCGCTGCCCCCGGGAGCCTGGCTCCCCGACAGAGTATTCCCCCGCCATGAGCCTCCCCCTCCTCCGCGCCTCCGAGCACCTCCACGACGTCAAATACGAGATCCGCGGAGCGCTGGCGCGCCGGGCCGAGCAGCTCGAACGGGCCGGGCACGAGATCGTCAAGCTGAACATCGGCAATCCCGGCGCCTTCGGCTTCCGGATGCCCGAATCGATGCGCCGGGCAATCGTGGAGAATCTCCACCAGGCCGATCCCTACTCGCACCAGAAGGGGATCTTCCCGGCCCGTGAGGCGGTGGTCATGCAGCAGCAGACCCGGGGCGTGATGGACGTGACGGCCGACGAGGTGTTCATCGGTAACGGCGTCTCCGAGCTGATCATGATCGCCATGCGGGCGCTCCTGAATCCCGGCGACGAGGTCCTCGTTCCCAGCCCCGATTATCCCCTTTGGACGGCGTCGGTCGTGATCCATGGGGCGAAGGCGGTCCACTATCCCTGCCGGCCGGAAAACGGCTTCGTACCCGATCCCGCCGAGGTGGCGAAGCTCGTCACCGACCGGACGCGGGCGATCGTCATCATCAATCCCAATAATCCCACCGGCGCTGTCTATCCGCGCGAGGTTCTCGCCGGGCTCGCGGTGATCGCCGAGAAGCATCATCTCGTGGCTTGTGCCGACGAGATCTACGACGAGATGCTCTACGGCGATGCCACGTTTGTGCCGCTGGCGACCCTCGCCCGACACACGCTCTGTCTCACCTTCGGCGGGCTCTCGAAGATCTATCGGGCGTGTGGCCTGCGGGTGGGGTGGATGAGTGTTTCGGGAGAGCGCGAGCATGCCCACGACTACCTCCAGGCGGTCGAACTCCTCGCGTCGCTGCGGCTGTGCTCGAACGTGCCTGGTCAGTACGCGGTGCAGACCGCCCTCGGCGGCCACCAGTCGATCTTCGATCTCACCCGTCCCGGCGGCCGCCTCCATGCCACCCGCGCGGCGCTCCTCGACGCCGTGGGGAAGAGCCGGTTCCTCGCGATTCAAGCCCCCGACGGGGCGATGTATGGATTCGTTCGAGTCCGCACCGACAGACTCGGGGCTGCGGGGGCTGACTTCTCCGATCAGGCCTTTGCGCTCGATCTCCTCGAGCGGAAGCATGTGCTTGTGGCGCCGGGATCGAGCTTCAACGTCCCCTACCGCGACCACTTCCGCGTTACGCTCCTTCCCGACTCGGCCCTCATGGCCGATGTCTTCGCACGGATCGAGAGCCTGCTGGCGGAATACGCCGAGACGTGAACGCAAGGCCGATCAGTCGGGGGGCCGGACGCTCACCAGACAGACGCGGCCGTCGGGCTCGGGAGCGACCTCGATCCGCACGCCGAGGAACTGCCGCAGGATTTCGATGTGGGTCGTGGCATGCCGTGAAAGGGGCCCGGTGCGAAAGGCCCCTCCCCGAGCCTTCCCGGAGCCCTCCGGCAGCCACGCGGAGATCCCCAGCGGGAGGAGGAGCTGATCGGCGAGGTAACACCCGACCGGCGTTCCGAGGGCGAGATGGTCGCGAACCTCCCCGACCAGCTCGTCGGCGACGCGCTCGGCGCTCGTCCCGGTGCGACCGAAGGCCGTGAACCGTTCCGTGAGCCCGGTGGCTTCGATCTCCACTTCGACGACATTCCCCGGCCCGTGCGCGTCGACGGCGTCGGTATGGCCGCAGGCACGATCCCAGGAGAGTCGTTCGAGGACGCGGCGCACCTCCCGCTCGCCGATCCGCTCCGGCAGGTTGCTAACCAGCGCCCGCACCCGCCGCGCAATCACGTCGCCGCGCTCGAGCAGATCGATGCCGGCAAGACCGCCCCTGGGCTCCACGCTGACAGAGAATCGCCCGCCACCGGCGGGGAAAAATCCGTGGCGCTCGAGCGTGGCGGTGACCCCCGGCCCCATCCTCTGCACCAGCGGCAGGTAGACCCGATCGAGGAAGTCGAACGTCGGCGCCCAGGGGTTGTGGGTGCCCCCCTCGATCGTCACGCTCGACGGCCCTGGTGCCACGAGGAGCGCCGGGAGGATCGTCTGGAGCACGAGCGTGCCGCTGCCGGCGGTGCCGATGCTGAAGGCGTGCGATCCTGCCTTGATCGCCCCCGGAGTGAAGGCGATCCGCCCGGAGCCGATCGTGGCCCCTTCGACCTCCGCGCCACTGATCGCCACCGCCGCCTCAACGGCCGTGAGGTGGGCGCGCATCAGCCCGGGCTTGTCGCGCCCGGCGCGGATCCGCTCGATGATCACCGGCCGGCCGGTGACTATCGACAAGGCCAGCGACGAGCGGAGGATCTGACCGCCCCCTTCCCCCTGCGCACCGTCGACATGAATCGTCGCCCCGGCTTCGCGAGCCTCATCGTCAGTCATCGGCTTTGTCTCCGTCCTTGATGACAAACCGGGCACGCAGCCGGGCCACTTCGCTCGCCAATCCGGCCAGCTTCACGCTCTTGAGCACCTCGTCGAAATCCTTGTAGGCCGCCGGCGCCTCGTCGCGCGGATACTGTCGGCAGTTGCTGAGGATGTCATGCTCGGCAAACGAGCGGTCAATGGCAGCCTGATCGAGCGAGCGGATCGCCGCCTTCCGCCCCAGGGCCCGGCCGGCGCCGTGGTTGACGCTGTGGCACGACGCCGCGGCCCCGGGATCGGCCACCATGACGCACGATCCGGCCTGCGGATTTCCAGGCAGGAGGATCGGATGGCCGATGTCGGCGTACCGGGTACCGGCAAGGGCGTGATGACCAGCCGGGAAGGCGCGCGTCGCCCCCTTGCGGTGGACCCACGTCGGCTGTCCAGCGACGACCTCGCGGCGGGCGATGTTGTGGCTGATGAAATACACGAGCTGCCCCTCGATGCCGGGAAACACCTCGCCGAAGGCCTCGAGGACGAGGGCATTGATGAGGAGGTGATTGAGCGTGGCGAAGTTGGCGCCCAGCGCCATGTCGTCGAGATAGGAATCTGCCTCGGGTGTTCCCAGCGGCGCGTAGACGAGTTCCTTGTCGCCCCCGGGAAGCGGGATGTCCCAGCGTGCGAAGCGCTCCTGGAGGTTGCGAAACTGCCCCGTGGCCAGCGTATGCCCGAGTCCACGCGATCCGCAGTGGGAGAGGAACGCCACCTGGCCGTCCCGGAGCCCGAAGACGTCGGCCGCGCGCCTGGCGCGGGCGTCATCGGCCACCTGGACCACCTCACACTCGCCGAAGTGATTGCCGCCGCCGTAGGAGCCGAGTTGGGCGATCTTCGCATGGAAATTGTTGATGCTGCCCCGATCGAGATGACGCTCGAGGCGGGCCCCAAGGGCGCCGCTCGTGCCATCGTGGCCGTCGTGGCGGGCATCCTCGCAGCGCGACGCCCACTCCGGCGGAATGCCGAGGTCGGTGCAGACTCCCTCGGAGGCCCCTTCCACGAGAAGCCTCCGGCCGCTGTCGGTCGACACCTCACGCCCCTTCTTCACATGCCGCTGCCCGCGGCCGGCGCCGGTGGGGATCCGGTCACAGACGGCCGTGATCAAGGCCCGGCGGACGGTCTTGTCGGCGATCGCCTCCTCCGGAAGATCGAACTGGAGCAGGCTCATTGAGCACTTGATGTCGACCCCGACAGGCCCGGGATAGACGTGCGTCGGCGAGACGAGGACGCAGCCGACCGGGGCCCCGTAGCCGCAGTGGCCGTCGGGATTGAGGACGAGGTCGGTGACGCCGGGGGCAAGGCGGGAATTGACCGACTGCTGAAGGCAGATGGCGTCGAACGAGGCGCGGATCGCCGGCGTGCCGATCACGGTGATCGGCTTCGTCGCGGCTCCAGTGGGGAGGATTCCGGTCGCATCACCGGTGGGAATGATCTCGTGCATGGAAAGGCCTTCCGAAAAAGGGGGCGTTGGCCGGGGCATTCTCCGCCCCGGCGTCTCAACCGGCTGCCAAACGGGTCGATCGCCTACAACGGGCGACTAGCGGAGAACCCTCTTTGCACATGCCGCGCCTCGGCCCGTTGCTTTTCGAACAAACACGCAAACTATTCGCACACAGAGACTTACGACGACAACGGCCCGCCTTGAACCGCTCCGCTCCGAAGGACTTTCGATCCCTTGGAATCGTTGTTTATCTTTACATCTATGACTTCTCACCGCCCCACCGTTGTCGTCGGAATCCTCGGCCTTCGACTCGACGCCGGGCAGACGGAGGAGCGTTGGACGCGGTGGCGGCCGACGGTCAGCCTGTGCCAGCACGAAGACCTCGTCGTCGACCGGCTCGAACTCGTCCATCTGCCGTCGGAGCGTGACCTCGCCGCCGTCGTGGCCGGGGACATCCGCACGGTTTCCCCGGAAACGGTCGTCACGGGCCACGAGATCGGCGTGGCCGATCCCTGGGACTTCGAGGAGGTGTTTGCGTCGCTCCATGGCTTCGCCCGATCGCTCGAGTTTCGGACCGATGACGAGGACTACCTCATCCACATCACCACCGGCACGCACGTCCAGCAGATCTGCCTTTTTCTCCTCACCGAATCGCGGCATCTCCCCGGGCGCATCCTCCAGTGCTCCCCTCCCCGCCGCGGCCGAGCGGACGCAGGACTCTGGCGGACGATCGATCTCGACCTCTCCCGCTACGATTCGATAGCCGCGCGCTTCGCCCTCGAGCGGCGTGAAGATTTGTCGTTTCTGAAATCGGGAATCGACACCCGCAGCCCCACCTTCAATGCCCTCATCGGCCGCATCGAACGGGTCGCCGTGGCGAGCCCTTTGCCGATCCTCCTCACCGGACCGACCGGCGCCGGAAAGTCGCACCTTGCGCGGCGGATCTATGAGCTGAAGCGCCGCCGCGAGCTGGTGCGGGGGGATTTCGTCGAGGTGAACTGCGCCACCCTTCGCGGCGATCAGGCGATGTCGGCGCTCTTCGGCCATGCCCGCGGAGCGTTCACCGGTGCCGCGGCCGCCCGGGCCGGCCTTCTCCGCGCGGCCGACCGGGGCGTGCTGTTCCTCGACGAAATCGGCGAGCTCGGGCTCGATGAACAGGCGATGCTCCTCCGGGCGATCGAGGAGCGGCGTTTTCTGCCGGTCGGCTCCGACACCGAAGTGGCAAGCGACTTCCAGCTTTTGGCGGGCACGAACGCCGATCTCCCCGCGGCCGTTGCCGCCGGCCGGTTCCGTGCCGATCTGCTCGCCCGCATCGATCTGTGGACGTTCGGTCTTCCCGGCCTTGCCACCCGCCGCGAGGACATCGCACCGAATCTCGACTACGAGCTCGAGCGGGTCGCCGCGCGGAGCGGGCGGCGGGTGACGATCAACCGTGAGGCCCGGGAACGCTTTCTCGCCTTCGCCGAGGGCCCCGATGCCCCCTGGCTCGGCAACTTCCGCGACCTCTCGGCCGCCGTCGAGCGGATGGCGACGCTCGCCCCCTCGGGCCGAATCGGGCCAGCCGATGTCGACGAGGAGATCGATCGGCTCCGGGCCGCGTGGGGAGGAAACAGCGCCGGCGGGGCGGTCGACGATCGCCTCGCAGCCCTGCTCCCCGAAGAGAGGCTGGCCACCCTCGACCTCTTCGATCGGCTCCAACTCGGCGCGATCGTCGACGTCTGCCGGAAATCGCGGTCGCTGTCCGCCGCCGGCCGAGAACTGTTCGCCGTGTCGCGGCAGGCCAAGGCGAGCCCCAACGACGCCGACCGCCTTCGGAAATACCTCGCCCGCTTCGGCCTTGCCTGGCACGACATCACCGGCCCCTGACCGGCAGGCCGATGTCGAGGGTCGCATTTGGCGTCGGCTTCACTCCCCCCCGACAACAAACGCGTACTCCCCCGACTCGAGCGCGAGCACGACGCCGTCTTCAGTCGTCTCCATTACCCGCACGCCCGGAACGAGCGCCATCGCCCGGCTCCGTTCGGTGACTTCCGTCACATGCTTCGCCGGGACGACGAGCCGGCCGACGGTGTTGGGGGGGATCGTGACGCTCACTTCGAGCCTGTCTCCCACCCGCCGGGCGTGGCTCCGAACCGTCCCACGCGGTGAGCGCCAGTCGGCCTTCACCCAGTCGATCGCGGGGAGATCGGGATTGCTGTCGCGGGAAGGGAGCCGGGGGTGGAGATGGACCGTCGCCCCTCCCGGCTCGCCGACATCGATCCCGGCAAGCGTCCGGAAGCCCCACTCCATCACCGCGCCGAAGGCGTAGTGGCTGAAGCTGTTCATGGCGGCGTTGTTGCTTCCGGTGGCGCCGTTGAAGCCGTGCTCCTTCGTGTAGCTGTCCCACCGCTCCCAGACGGTGTTGGCCCCCTGCTCCACTTCATAGCCCCAGCTGGGAAACTTCCGGCTCTGAAAAAGGCGACAGGCGAGATCGTGCTCCCCATGCGCTGAGAGCACCGGGAGGATCGCCTTCGTGCCCAGGAATCCTGTCGCCATCCGCGTGTCGTTGGCGGCAATGCGGCCGACGAGTTGCCCTGTGACGACCGGGATCCGGTCTTCCGGCACCACGCCCGCCTCGAGAGCGAGGACGCAGGCCGACTGCGTTGCCACCGAGACGAGCCCCGAGGGGAGGAGATACTTCCTCCGAAATGAAGCGGCGAGATCGGCAAGACGCCTGCGGTAACCGGCCTCGGCATCGCCCCGCCCCAGGGCCTCGGCCATCTCGGCCATCATCCGGGCCGACTGGGCGTGGTAGCAGAGATCGACATACTCGATCGGCGTCTCTTCCTGGACGTTGAGCCAGTCGCCCCAGGTGTTGCCGAGATTCACCCCCTCGAGCTTCGGGTCGGCAGCCAGCCGCCAGGCCATGAAACGCTCCATCGAGGCCCAATGCCGCTCGACGAGTCGGCTGTCGCCATACACCCGCCACATGGTCCAGGGGCAGATCACACCGGCATCGGTCCAGGCGGTGCCGTGGACGGCCCCGGGCGCCCCATGGGCCATCGGATAAGGGCAATAGTCGGGATAGGCCCCGGCCGCCTTGCCGTGACGGATCTGCGCCTCCTCGACATCATCGAGCCACTTCGTGAAGAAGGCCGCCACATCGGCATTGAAGGTGGCAGTCCGGGCATAGATCTGTGCGTCCCCCATCCAGCCGAAACGCTCGTCACGCTGCGGGCAATCGGTCGGAACCTCGATGAAGTTGGCCCGCTGCGTCCACGTGGTGTTCTCCCAAAACTTCGTCATCAACGGATCGCTGCAGGCGAAGCTCCCGGTGGGAGGCATGTCATTGGAGAGGACGAGGCCGACGAGCAGCGACGGCAGCGGCGTCATCCCTTCCGGCAAGCCACTCACCTCGACATACTGGAAGCCGTGGTAGGTGAAGCGTGGCTGCCAAGTCTCGCGGCCACCGCCGCGGCAGACGTAGGTGTCGACGGCACGGGCCCGGCGCAGGTTCTCCGTCATGAGCGTGCCATCGGCATGGAGCATCTCGCCGTGCCGCAGGCGGATCGCCGTCCCTGAAGGGGCCTCGACGGAGAGCCGGACGACGCCGGCGAAGTTTTGGCCGAAGTCGAAGACAAACACCCCCGGCTGCACTTCACGGACACTTCTTGCGGGGAGCTCACCGACGACGCCGATCGGCGGCGCGGTGGAGGCGACGAGCCGCGGGGGCTTCGCGAAGCCGATCGCAGCCTCGCGTTCCACTCCCGATTCGAAGAATGGCACGGTCTCGGTCGGCAGGGCCGCGGCGGCGATCGCCCGCCGCCACTGGTGAGGCTCAGGCTCGAATCCCGGCGTATCCCAGCCGGCCTGCGCCTGACGTGCGTCATGGCGCTCCCCCATGAGGAAGTCGGCCTCACGCGTCGGCCCGGCCGACGACACTTCCCAGCTGGTGTCGGTGACAAACGTCTCCCGCGTGCCGTCGGCATACTCGACGTCGAGCTGCCCCATCAGTGCCGGCGTCGTGCCGTAGAAGTTGCGGCCGGTGTGATGGGGGCCGTAGCCGACGAGCAATCCGTACCCGAGATAGCCGGCGTACCAACCATCGGCCACCTCGGCGGCGAGGCAAGCGGCGCCGGGCTCCTTACCGAGGAGCGCCGTCACGTCATGGCTGCGCGTATGGACACGCTGCGCGTAATCGGCCCAGCCGGGGGCAAACCAGGCATCGCTGACTGGCTGGCCATTGATCCGCCAATCGACGAGCCCCAGGGCGGTGCCATGGAGCACGCCGCGCTTCACCGGCTTCGGGAAACCGACGACCTTCCGATATCGCCGTGCTGGCGGCAGATGAAGCGTGGCCGGATCGGCGTGGACAGCCGAGTGGTCGGGGGTCGAGATCCACTCCCCCTTCCAGTCGTTCACCTCGAGCTGGCCGATCAGGAACGTGGCCGGGAGAGCAAACCGGGAAGGCACCTCCGCCTCATCCCACACCCGCACCGTCCAATGGACGCGCTCGCCGGACACAAGCGGCTTGCCGCTCCACACGATCGAGAGCGTCTCGGACGATGCCACGACGCCGGAATCCCACCGATCGGCCTTCCCCGGCTCGAGCAGCCCAGGGGACGAGGCAGCGAGGATCTGATACTTCGTCTGTCGCAGGCCGCGGCGGCTGTTGGGGCCTCCCTCGTAGCGCCAAGAGAGCCGCGGAGCCCGGGCGTCGATGCCGGCAGGATCGGTGAGCCATTCACACAGCAAGCCCTGCGGGAGGAGCCCGTCGGCCGGCGGCGTGAGCCCACCATACCGCTCCCCCGATGACTGCGGGCTCGCGACCGCCACAACAGACTCGATCGCCGCCCCCGGAGGGCCTTCGATCTCGATCCCTTCGGGGGCCCGGATCGTCGTGCCAACGCTCCCGTCGGGGCGCTTCTCATGACGGACGAAGAGTGGGCCACGGGGCGTAGGATAGTTTCCCTCGGCCCACTGGAGCTTGCCGAGCCGCGGCTCGACGCGGAGCTTGGTCATCCCCGGCGCGGCAACCGTGACCCCAAGGACGCGGCGCGAGAGGAACGACGTCGGCCCGCTCGCCCAGCCGTGGCAGAGGCTGTGACGGAAGCCCTCGTAACAGTACGCGCCGCAGTCGCCGTGGATGTCTTTCTTCCCGGCGGGCACAAGCTCGTCGATCCGGCCTGCATTCTCCGTCCAAGCCAGCTCGAAATCCTCCCACAGCGTCGTCGCTCCGAGGTCGAGCATCCCTCCCCAGTAGACGCGGATCAGATCGAGGGCGGCGTCGATCTCCCCCGCCTCGGCGAGCGCCTCGAGGACATACACCCCGTAAAACGTCGACACCCCTGCCGCCCCACCGGGAAGGAGCGTGTTCTGTGCCGTCTCCTTCGCGTCGCGCATTCCGGCGAGGGCCAGCAGCGCCGCGCCCGACTTCGATCCATTCACATCGGGCACCACCTTCCGCCCCCGATTCGCCGCCTCCCGGCACAAGGCCGCCACACGCTCATCGCCGAGCTCGTCCATGAGCCGCGCGCCGGCATCGAGCGTCATCACGAGCAGCCCCTGGAGGCCGGCCGTCACTCCTTCTTGGTTCGGCGAGCTCGGCCAGTCGAGAAACCGCAGCCCGTCGATCCGCTCCCGGCCATCCACCCCGACGAGCGCCGCGAGCCGCTCGAGGAGCTTCGTGAGATAGGGCCGCTGCGCCTCCAGATAGGCTCGGTCGCCCCGATGCATCCACAGCTCCTCGTGGATCAACACCCACCACATCGAATAGCTCGAAATCCCGTTCATCCACTCGGTGATCGGCGTGGCATCACGCGTCAGGTCGAGCGATTCTGGCACGACGTCGTCGTAGCCGAAGACGGCCTCGATCGAGCGAAACTCCGGATGCATGTCGCCGATCCACACGAGGCGATCGCGCTTGATGCCGTCCCAGAGGTAGTCCTGCATGCAGAGGTGAACCGTGTCGGCCCCCACCTCCCACACCCGATCAAGGCGCGGATCGCTCGAGCGGAAGGAGCCGATCCGGGGCAGATCGCGGACGCCGAGCTTCGCCCTCACCTGCGAGAGCATCACCGTCTTCCCGGGGTCGACCGCGTCGATCCGCACGAATCGAAATCCGCTCGGGCCGATCGATTGCGTCCCCAGCCAGGGAAGCGTGACGACGGAATCGCGGATCGCATGATCGTTCTGGGCGTTCCTGTCGCCGAGGTCGGCCATCGCCTCGCTTGCCGATTCGCCGAAGCGGACGCGAACGCGGACGGGATCCTTCGTGGGGGCGAGCGGCGTGAAGAGCTCTACATGCCCTTGGAGCTCACGGCCAAAGTCGAGGAGCACGCCAGCGGGCCCTTCGTCGCTCGCCGTCAGCGTGCAGGGAGGAACGGGCGAGGCGAGCAACGGCTGCGGAGCCTGCCGCGCGAGGAGCGACTCGGGGCTCCCCACCCCCTTCGCACTCTGCCAGACGATCCTCGTCGGCACGACGTCAAACTGGCTGATCGGGCTGCGGCCGCCCCCTGCGGACGCGGACTGTTCCACGGCAAAAGCCTGCCGGCAATCAGCCCCAGTCACGAAGCCGATGGCCACCACCACCGCGCCCCACGCCGCGTCGCGCCTGCGCATGCAAGCTCCTTCTTGAGTGAGTACAAAACCCGCCGGACTCCCAGACAGCCCCGGCGATTCAAGCGTCAGCCGGCCCCGATCGACCGGCCGTCATTCCACCTTCATCCACCATGGCGCCGCCACGAACCAAAGGATCGTGGAGACGAACATGATCCCCTTGACGATGTCGAGCGACATCGCGCCGAAGAGAAACGCCACCGGAGGGAGGATCGTGCCGGCAAGGGCCGCCAGCCCGACAAACTTGGCCGGCGTGTGGTACGGCGATTTTTCAGAGGTTGTCATCGCTTTGAACTCCCGTGATCAAGCGGCTGCCGCGGCCCGGCCGCCGGCGAACTTCGAAAGGAGGATATAGAGAATGCCACAGGCAATCGTGCAGGGGAGCGGGAGATACCAGGGCGGCACCTCGAAGCCCCACGGATTGACCGGCGAGACGGCCGTCATCGACAGCCCGATGAGCACCGGCACGAGCCAAGCGACAAGGACGGCCATGTTGAATGACGCGCCGCTCTTCGCCGCCGGGTCGCGGTCGATGCCAACGAGATCGGCGAGGAAGTGATCGACGACGATCAACCCGCCGACCGGCGCGAGAATCGTGCCATAGACGCCAACAAAGTCGAGGAGCCGCATCGCGAACGCCGGGAAGATCCCCGCCGCGATGCAGACAGCGCCCGCCAGGAGTGTGGCCCCGGTGCGGGAGAGCGCGGGGAGCACGCCCTGGAAGGCCAGACCCGCCCGGTAAATCGTGGGGTTCGCCGTCGTCCAGCCGGCGATGATGATGCAGATGAGCCCGGCCCAGCCGACGGCGTCGTTGACCATCGTGCCGGGATCCTTCCCCTCCTGCGGGTTCACCCCCTTCTCCTTGACCCAGTAGATGAGGAGGAGAGCCGCACAGATCCAGGCGACATAGTGACCGAGGAACATCCCCGCAGCGCTTGCCCACCCCGCACTCGGCTTCTTTGCAAAGCGGAGGACGGAGAGATCGGCCATGCCGATGTGCATGGCGGCGTTGCAGAACCAGGCGAAGAGGACGATTCCCAAAAACGAGATCGACTGCGCCGTGCCCGGCGGCGGCGTGAGGAGGGCCCAGACGTCGGTCGTCCCGAGTTTCCCGAGCGTCACGATGGCACAGGCGAGAAAGATCAGAAACATCCACGGCGCGGAATAGTGGCCCACGAGGGCGACAACGTCATAGCCCTTGAGTGCGACAAACGTCATTGCCGCTCCGATGACGATGCAGGAGATGATCCAGGCGGGGCCGGTGGGCATCGTCGAGGAGAACGTCGGCATCGCGATCGTCCCCTCGGGAAAGAACGGCCCAACCGCCGTCGCCGAGACCGTGATCATCGACCCGGCAAGGAAGCAGAAGAGGAGACCATTGGCAAGGTTGTAGACCGTCACCAAGCCGCGGCCGGCAATCTTCTCCATCTTGTAATAGAGCGTGAGCCGCTCGCTGCAGGCGATCGGCGCCGTCAGATAGCGCCACGTGAGGACGGCGAGGAGGTTGCCAATCAGGAGGCCGACGATGAGGCTGAAGGCATCGGCCCCCCACTTCACGAACAGCGGGCCGATCATGAACTCGGTGCCGGCGGTATGTTCGCCGGCATACATCCCCCAGAAGGCACTCGGGCCTTTGAGGGCGCTTTCCGGGACACGCTCGCGCTCGTATTCCGAGCCGACGGCCGGCGACTCGACCTCGTCAATCATCCCATGCCCGGCGTCTTCGTGATCTTTCGCTGTCATGTCCGTTTCCCCGTGACCTGATCCTCGTAGCGGCGGATGTCGGCGAGCCACGCTTCCCCCACCGGCACCCCTTCGGCCTCACAGTGGTAGTCCCACACCGCCCCGAACGGAAGCCCCTTGGACTCCTCCTGCAGGGCGAGCCGTGTCGTCGTATCCCCCGCCTCCTCCGCGGCCCCGATTCCCGGCGGCTCGAGGAGCGCGAGCAACAAGGCCTTGAGCATGTTCCGCGTGCCGATCGTCCAGGCGGCGATCCGGTTGATGCTGGCGTCGAAGTAGTCGAGCCCCACATGCACCCGGGAGGGATCACCGCAGGCGACAATCTCGCGGGCGATCGCCAAGAGATCGTCGCTGAAGGTCACGACATGGTCGCTATCCCAGCGGACGCCGCGACTGACGTGGAGGAGGATCTCCGGAAGGTAGAGGAGGACGCTTGAAATCTTGTCGGAGATCGTCTCGGTGGGATGAAAGTGGCCGGCATCGAGACAGAGGAGCTTCTTCCGGGTGATCGCATACCCGAGGTAAAACTCCGCCGACCCGACCGTGCAGGCCTCGGCTCCGATCCCGAAGAGCTTCGGCTCCACCGCATCGAGAAGGTGCTTGGCGGGCAGGCTCTTCTCGAACACCGCATCGAGCGAATCGGCAAGCCTGGCCCGGGCCCCCATCCGATCGGCGGGGGTGTCCTTGTAGCCGTCGGGCACCCAGACATTCGTCACGCAAGGGCTCCCGAGCGCCTTCCCCATCGCGGCGCCGATCTCCCGGCTTCGTCGGCAGTGCTCGATCCAGAATTTCCGGATGCTCTTGTCGGCACTGGCGAGCGTAAACCCGTCGGCCGCCTTCGGGTGAGCGAAGCAGGTGGGGTTGAAATCGAGCCCCACGCCCCGCTCCTTGGCCCAAGAGATCCAACCCTTGAAGTGGGCAGGCTCGATGCCGTCACGGTCGACTTTTTTCCCGCCAAACTCTCCATAAAACGCATGGAGATTGAGACGGTGGCTCCCCGGAATCAGCGCGAGCGCCTGATCGAGATCGGCCCGCAACTCGTCTGGCGTCCGGGCCCGCCCCGGATAACTTCCCGTCACAGCCAAGCCACCGCCGATGGCGTCCCCCTGCTGCTCGAATCCACCCACGTCGTCCCCCTGCCAGCAGTGGAGCGAGACGGGGATCGCCTTCAATCGCCTGAGAGCCTTCTCAACGTCGACACCGAGGGCGGCATATCGCTCCCGGGCGAGCTTCCAGGCGGCATCGACCTGCTTCGGGGAGATCTTGACGGGGGCTCGGGAAGCGCGGGGCATAAACAGATCTCGGGGAGTGGCGTGGGACGGGCAGAGCAAGAAAGATTCAGCGGGCCGGCAGGGCTGTTGAGCGGCTCACAGCTCCCCCTTCACACCGAGCTCGTGAAAGTAGTGGCCGACCTTCTTTTGATTTTTCAGGAGCCAGTCAATCGATGGCTCGTTGTTCATCGCCTTGTGGATCGCCTTGGCGGTCGCCGCTCGATGCGTCTCGAAGAGCACCTCGTGATCGATCTTCACTTTGGAATCGGCCACCGAGGGATCGAGCCACACCGCCACGATGATTCCGATGTCGTTGACGGCCCCTTTGGGAATGTCTCCGGCACGAACCGAATCGAGGACGGCATTGGCCACAGCCGCCTGCACCGTCCCCATGAGGATGTTCGTGTAGCGGGCGTTGGGCGCGGTGTACTTGCTCACCATGAGTGTGGCGGGACGCACCTGGACGTCGCTATTGAGGATCGCCCAGACGCGCGAGTGCCCCTTCACCTGATCGCCGATGAGATTGGCGATCGCATGGCCCACCGGCCCGTCGAGCTCGCCGATCACCACCTCCGGCTCCGCCGCGCTCCAGGCCTCGTCCGCCTCGACGAGCGCCTCCCCCGTCCGCATCACAATCCGCTTCCTCGCCATTTTTCGAGCTTCCTCAGGTGTTCCGAGTGTGTGGATGGGCCGGGTCCTCAAGACACCAAAACGCGCGTGCCCGCCGCTGCCCGGCTGCCCCGGTCGACGATTGTGATTTGATTCCGCCGAAAAACCAACCCGGGCGGAAAAGAAGCGATCGTCAGATGGCTGACCGAAATCGAGCAGGAGAGCCGTGGCGTCGATCACTCCGGCAACCGGGCAATGATCCGCACCGGGCCGCCGCTCCCCCCCGCGATCTTCATCGGCAGGGCGACGACGAACGCGCCGGTGGCGGGGACAGCATCGAGCGCTGCCACGTTTTCAATCACCGGGATGTTTGCCCCGCAGAGCACCTGATGACTGAGAAAGTGAGTCGACGGGCCATGGTCGATGCTCGCGGTGTCGATGCCGATCGCCTTCAGGCGGCGATGCTCCGCGAGCCACTTCGCCGCTTCGGGTGCGAGCCCTGGAAATCGCAGTGCCGCCACCCCCTCCGCCCCGCGGAGCTCCGTGCCGAGGTAGGCCTTCCGATCGGGCCAGCGCGACGCCCAGCCGGTCTTCAGGAGAACGATCACATCAACGAGTTGCCGATGATGCTCGGCCTCCCAGGCGACGAGATCATCGGGCGTGATCTCGTAGACAGGGTTCGCGGCACACTTTGCCGTGATGTCGACGACGACGGCGTCGCCGACGAAGCGATCGACCGGGATCTCGTCGGCGGTCTGCCCGGTCGCCGAAAAATGCCGCGGGGCGTCGAGGTGCGTCCCTCCATGCTCAGCGGTCGTGAACCGATTGGCAGCGTAGTAATAGCCTTTGGGAGTCGCTCCGTTGTTCCCTTGGTCGAACTGGAAGCCTTTTTCGGTCGGCCAGAAAATCGTGTCGAGGCCAAAAGAATGCGTGAGATCGACCCAAGTCTCGGCCGCCCGGGTTTGGCACGGCATCAGGCCAAGCCCGACGAGGAGTGCCGCAAGCCCAACCACTTCATCGATCCACCGCCGCCGCATGACGGGCACCCCTCGCTTCATCGGACTGATGTTCTCCCGAGCGACACGCGCCGCTGCGCTTCTCTCAGGTGCCATTCCCGCCGTCAGCCGGGGGCACCGAGAGCGTCTCTTCGGCAGGAGCCGGCGCTGGGCCACCGATGGTGGGGCGGGAGGGCTTGGCACCAGCCGCTCCATCCTTGCCATCCTTGCCATCCTTGCCAGCCTTGCCAGCGGGTTCGTTGCCCTGGTCGGGCACGCGCACCAGCAGCATCTGCTCCACCTGGCCGGTGCCGCCGTTATTGCCGGTATCGCGGTGGACGAGAACGGTCGTCTGCTGTTGCGTGAGGTTCGAAAGGCCCGTCTCGTAGATCGGCGTCTTCTTGTCGCCGATCGTCCAGGCGGCCCGCTGCGACTTCTTGTCGACCTTCCCGGTGATGTTCTGCTGGCTGTCGGAGACGGCGTCGTAGTACGTGCCGCGGAGGAGGCCAGCCTGGTCAATAGCCAGGCTGAGGAACGTGCTCGGGGAGGTCTCTTCCTGACGAGCGAGGGCAAACACCCCCAGCGGCCGCCACTGATCGTCAGCGGCGATCTTGACGTCGGCATTCCCTTGGTCGGCAAGCGTCGCTGCCTGCTGGGCATACTCCGGCGCTGAGGCGACTCGCTCCCCCGACACATAGACGCCGTCATCTTGGTAGCAGATCGTGCTGCCGTAGTTGTAGACGACCGGCGCCTGGCCATAGCCCCCCCAACTGCACAGCGGCGCGTAGCCTAGGCCCGTGCCCCAGCCCATTCCGCCCCAGCCGGCGAGCATCCCCACGCCGAGGCCGATCCCGAATCCGCTCCCCCAGGCGCCGGGCCACCAGGGGCCGAAGTGATTGCCATACCAACCACGGCCGCCATACCAACCGCCGTTGTAAAAATTGTTGCGGATCGTCGAGCCGCGATTTTCGAGATTGTTGATCGAGTAGGGCCGGATGCCACGGTCGCCGATGCCCCGGTCAGCCAGACCGCGATCGCCGAGGCCGCGGAGGTTGTCGAGTTGCGAGCGCGAAAACGCCCCTTCGCCGGCGAAGTGCCCCGGACCGACATCGCGACCGATCGCGCCATCACGAACGACACCGCCATCGCGAATCGCGCCGTCGCGAATGCCACCGTCGCGCACCACCCCGCCGTCGCGGATTCCTTCATCACGGACCACGCCACCATCGCGGAAACCTCCGTCGCGGACGCCCCCGCCGTCTCGGAATCCACCATCGGCGAAGCCGCCGTCGCGGAAACCGCCGTCCCGCATTCCACCGCCGTCGAAGCCACCGGGGCGTCCCCCACCGTCGAACCCCCCGGGGCGACCGCCACCATCAAACCCGCCCCCCCGCATCCCGCCGCCATCAAAGCCGCCGGGGCGACCGCCGCCACCGCCACCGTAGCCACCAAAATGAGCGCCTCCGCCACCACCTCCACCGCCATGTCCGCCACCGCCACCATGGCCGAAGGCGACCGACGGCGGGAGCGTGCCGGCCACGAGCAGGCCGGCAACCACCAAGCCGCGGGTGAACGCATCGAAGAGATCGTTGAGGCCGGTCGCGAGGGACGGTTTCATGGACAAGGTTCTCGGGGGAATGGGATGGTGTGGGTGAGAATGCCTGTGGGCCCCCCGATAGAGGCTGCACACGCGCGCCGTGGCTGTAAAGAACAAGGCTACTGCCGCTTGAAGTGGAGCGGCAACTTGTCGGGGAGAGGCCTGCCGTCAAGCGTTCGCTCGATCGACTGCATCGTGCAGGTGGAGTCGCCAGTGGGAACGATCACCTGCACCCACCTGGCCACGGCACCTGCTGCGTTATCGGCCGTCGTGCCAACAAAGCGCCGGTTGAACGACGTGCCGTCGGTCTCAAACACACCTTCGGCCCGAGCGCCTGTTGAGTCGAACACCCACGAGCGCACGTTCCCTGTCGCTTTGTCGGGATGGACAAGCTCGACGACGTCGATCTCGGTGGCGGGGAGGCCGTCGCGGGCCGGGGCCCGATGGCGGATCCCGCCGATGATCAGGTGGCCACCGGCCACGCGCTGGTAGCTGGCATCGACGGTGGCGCCGCTTTCGGGATCGGTTGCCCTCCAGGTGCCCACCATCCAGGCCAGCGCCTCGAGCGCATCGACCTGGCTCGGCTCGACGGTCGATTCGGCCAGTCGCCACGTGGCTCCTTCGAGAACCCTCAGACTCTCGAAGCGGGTCTCGATCGGCTTCGCGCCTGGCTTGCGCGTGAAGCTCATCACGCCGCGAACCCGGGCCGCGCTCGTCCCCAGAGCCTTGACGCCGGTGAGGCGGATGGCGATCCGGGCCTCGGGGTTTGTCTCGAGCCAGCCGCGGATCGACGCGACGATCGCCTCGCGTCCCACGATCAGCCCCCCGCCCTCGGAAAGCTCGGCCCCTTCTGTCCATTGATCGGCGAGAGCCTCGAATCGGCGGCCGTTCGTGGCCTCGACATAGCTGCGTGTCGCCGCGTCGAGCGCGTCTCGGAGAGCCCTGGCGCCATCATCGGCCGCGGCCGCTTTCTGGGGGGCCTGCGCGAGCACCGATTCCTGCCCCTCGGCCGACAGGCTGCCGATCGCAACGAAGCCACACCCGAGCAGAAATGCAACGCGCGGCAGGCTGCCCTGCCGAGAGAAAAACCGGGAACTGGTCGGCATCGATCGATTCTCCAACAGGGGGGCAGAGGGGAAGAAGCACCACGCTGCCAACAAGTACACCATCCCGTCATCATAGAAACCGGCTGCCGCCCCTGCACCGATTTGGCGCACTCGGCACGCCCGGCTGCCGTCACTCAGGCAGCGCCGCGAGACAAAACAGCCGGCCGGCTGAGCGGATGAAAAGCCGGCCATCGGCCACCGCCGGCGACGACCGCACCTCCTCTCCGAGGGCTGTCCGGCCGAGGATCTCGAACTCGTTGCTGTCGGCGATGACGATCACCTCCCCGTCGGCCGAGACATTGAGAATCGCCCCGCCGACCGCCACCGGAGAACTCGAAAAAGTCCCGCCGACACGCCCCCGCCAACGCACCTCGCCAGTGGCCGCGGTGACACACGTGACGACTCCGCGGTCGCCCCACAGATAGAGCCGATCCCCCACCGCCAGCGGCGAGGGGACATATGGCGCGGCACTCCGATCGAGTTGGTAGGCCACCTCCGGCTCGATCGGCTCTCCACCGGCGTTCCCCACTGCCGGGGCACGGACGGCAACGAGCGTGTTGTCGCCCCCGCCATCGCCACAGGTGCCGACGATAACTCTTTCGCCCTCTCCCCCGGGCGGCTCCGCAACCACGACCGGGCATGAGACCGACCGTTTGGGGAGGCACTTTCGCTCCCAGAGAACGCGGCCGGTGGCGGGGTCGATTCCGGTCAGACCGTGGGCCATGCTGCCGAGGACAATCAGCGGCGGCCGGGGCGAGCCTTCCTTCCCCTCGAGGACCAGGGGCGGCGAATAGGCCGTGCGGGCTTTCTCCCTCTCGAGCGTCCAGCGCGTCTTCCCGGTGGCGGTGTCGAGGGCCACGACCCTGCTCGGCCCATCCTGCTCCATCGGCACGACGAGGAGATCACGCCATAGAGCGGGCGAGCCGGCGAAACCGTGCTCGGTGTTGAAGGGGCCAAGATCGGCGTGCCAGCGCTGCTCGCCCGAGTGCAAGAAGGCCTCAACGCACAGATTGTCGCGCGTGCCCCACAGCCAGATGACGCCGGCGGCGTCGGCAGCCGGCGTCGACGAAGCGAGGCTGTTCTGGGCGTTGAAGGCTTCGACCGGGCCGGGGAACGTCTTGTGCCAAAGGAGCTTGCCGGTGGCCGCGTCGTGGCAGGAGAGCGTCCGTACGCACTGCGTTGCATCGGTAGGATCAACCAGCGCCGTGGCGGTGTAGACCTGCCCCTGCCAGACCACCGGCGACGCATGGCCCGTGCCGGGAAGATCGACCGCCCAAGCCCAGTCTGCAGCCGTCCAACTGTTGGGAAAGCGCCGCGATCCCCCCTGCCCCGCCGCAGCCTCGCCGCGCAGGCCGGGCCAGTGACGCGGGGTGCCGGGAGCGTCGGCCGGCGCGTCCGCCCCAAGCGCTGTCGAGCCGACGAAGATCAGCCCCACCGCCAGGACGGCCGAGGCTCCGGAGAACGAACGGATTGTCTTGGTGGGTGGTGTCATGGCCATGATCTTAAGGAGGGAAAAGGTGCCAGCCACCAAAATTGGAGAAGCCGGCGTCTTGCCCAGATTGGGGCCAGATTTGGTGGCTGGCATCTTTTCGGTTCCTCACTCGGAACAGAGCGTCACCCGGCAGAGCGGGTGGATGCGGTATTCGACGCCAGTCTTGGCGTCGTAGCAGCGGAACCGGCTGCGGAGCTTCGGCCCCTTCAAGAACTTCCTTCCCCCCTCGACGCGGAAGGCAGCCCCGACGGCCACCTCTTCAACGAGCTTCCGGCCCGGATCGGGGGCGTCGTAACGGGCCAGCGCCACAAGCAAACCACGGTCGCTGCAGGTGGCCGCCGCCGGATCGCGGAGGTAGCGTGCCAGGGCCCCCGAGACATCTTCCGGGAGCATCCCCTGCTCCACGACAGGCGTGAGGATCCGACCGAACTCGCTCTTCCACTGGGCCCCATGGGGGAGGACACGCCGAGAGAACGGCTTCCGCGGGCGGACATGCTTCTCCCAGGTGACCGCATGGGCGATCTCGTGGAGAAGCGTCGTCAGAAAGGCATAGGGATTGAGATCGTTGTTGACAGTGATCCGGTGAATCGTTCGGCCACGGACCGGCGCTCGATGGTCGCCGAGCTTCGACCGCCGCGCCCGCACCGAACGCACCTCGACTGCCGCACCGCCGAGATGCTCGCCACGAATCAGTTCGGCCACGTAGTCGGCCGTGCCATCGGGCAGGTGCCCTCGGATCGCTCGGATTGCCTTCCCTGGTTCCATCGCGATTACGGCCTCCGCCGCCTCGTTCTGCTACCGGTGGCAGGGGCCTTCATCGAGCCGAGGATCACCGGCTCCTTCGACTCTCGAGCGCCTGCAACGGGCCCTGCAGCATAGAGGGGCGACAGCCAGGCCGTCAGCGCGTCCCTTGAGAGGTGGGCGGCCATCGCAGGAGGGCACCCTGCGGGGGTGATCGCGGCTCAAACGGGAAGCGGACTGGAATTGGCGGGCTGTCGGGCTCGGCGGTAGACTCGTGCCCCGGGGGAAGCATCGTTTTTTTCCTCATTCCTTCAATCGCTCCAGGGGAGACTCGTTTCCATGTCTGGCAAAGCAGGCGCGTCGCGCCGTCAGTTCCTCGGTTTTTCAGGCGTAGGCGCCGCGGCGGTCGCCGGCGGCTTCGTGCCGGCCTTCGCGTGGACCTCGAAGACCTTCGCCAACGACTCGGCCAACGACCGGCCGCGGATCGGCTGCATCGGCACAGGCTCCATGGGCACCGGTGACGCCCACCAGCATGCCAACTTCGGCGACATTCTCGCCGTCTGCGACGTCGACAACCGGCACGCCGAGCGGGCCCGCAACGACGACAACCTCGGCAAGGGGAAGGCAGACGTCTATCGCGACTACCGGCATCTCCTCGACCGCAACGACATCGACGTCGTCAGCATCGTCACCACCGATCACTGGCATGTGAAGATTGCCATCGAGGCCCTCCAGGCCGGGAAGCACGTCTTCTGCCAGAAGCCGCTGTCGCTGACGCTCGAAGAAAACCAACTCTGCCGCAACGCCGCCGAGAAGTTCCCCAAGCAGGTGTTCTTCATCGGCACCCAGCAGCGGAGCCAGAAGGATCAGTTCCTCCGGGCCGTGAACATGGTCCACAAGGGCCTTCTCGGGCCGATCAAGAAGGTCACCGTCGGCATCAACGGCGCCCCGACCGGTGGGCCGTTCCCGGTCGCCGACGTGCCGAAGGAGCTCGATTGGGACATGTGGCAGGGGCAGGCGACGGCGGTTCCCTTCCGCGAGAAGCGCTGCCACTACGAGTTTCGCTGGTGGTATGAGTATTCGGGCGGCAAGTTCACCGACTGGGGTGCCCACCATGTCGACATCGCCCAGTGGGCTCTCCAGGAAGACTCGAAGGGGAAGGGTCCGACGAGCATCGACGGCACCGACGTCAAGCACCCCGTCCCCTACAAGGACGGCTACACGACCGTCGACGACTGCTACAACACGGCCCACGACTTCGCCGTGGTCTGCAAGTTCCCCAGTGGCGTCGAGATGGTGATCGACAGCCGCTCCGACAACGGTGTCCTCTTCGAGGGGGAGAAGGGGCGGATGTTCGTCAACCGCGAGAAGTGCACCGGCAAGCCGATCGAGGAAAACTGGGACAAGGACCAGTTCACCGATGCCGACGTCCAGAAGCTCTACAAGGGGAAGCCCTTCGAAGGGCACAAGCAGAACTTCTACCGCTGCATCCGCGAAGGGGGATTGCCTGTCTCCGACGTCTACAGCCACGTCGTGGCGATGAACACCTGCCATCTGGCGAGCATCGCCGGCCGACTCGGCCGGACGATCAAGTGGGATCCGGCAGCGGAGAAAATCGTCGGCGACGAACAGGCCGCCACGTTTGCCGCCCGGACGCCGCGGAAGGGCTTTGAGATCGCCCGCGTCTGATCGACGACTCTCGCAGTGACCAACAGCGGCGGTGGCCCTCCTCGCGAAGGCCACCGCCGCTTCTTTTTTGGATCGCACCAACTTGCTCTTCGCCGCGCGTTGGCAAGAAAAAGCACACTCCAACGCTCACTGGCGAGGGGTCGCCCGTGTTCCGGGAGACGGCGTAGCCGACAAGCGGAGCCATGGATGGCGAAGCGCAGGCGGCTCCGAGCGAGCGGAGGCCACGAAGGCCGAAGCGAGCGTCCGGCGACGGGACACGGGCGACCCCGAAGCTGCCCAGGGCTTCGTCAGAACCTCACCGCCAACCCGATCACAGCCCCGAAGCCCCGGTCGTCTCCTGCTGCCGCTGTTCCTTCTTGAGGGGGAACTCGACGACGACGAGCTTCTTCGTCTCCGGGTCGTAGGCCCATTCCTGGTAGTAGGGGAGCATCGGCAGTTGCATGCCGTCGGGCTTCCCCTTGCCGATGACCCGCGTCATGAACTCGTCATACCCCATCGGCATCGGCCCCTTCTCGGCCTCCACCAGTTGCATCTGGTGCTCGACGGCCATGATCCCGATCTTGCCGACGCTCGTCCGGTAGGCGTCGGAGGTGACGGCGCCGAGGCCGCCGCCGGTGATCGACATCTCGGCCATTTGGCCACCTTGCTTGAGCGCGTCGGCGAGCGGCAGGATGTTTTGCGTGGTCTTCCCGATCGTCTTGCGGGTTTCGATCGGCGGGGTCGTCGACGAGACAGGCTTCGGCTTCGAGGGCTCGCAGCCGGTGAGAAGCGCTGCCGCGATCACGGCCGTGGCAACCGACGCGGGAATCGATCTGTGTGTCATGCCCATCGAAGATTCCTCGGTGAACGGGGGTGACTTGAGCCCTCAAGCTGCTCTAGGGGCTGCTCCGGGCAGGATACCGGCCCCGGGCCGGGGCGGGCAACCATCGACGCCGCTTACCCGGAAGGGGATGATGGCCGTAAGCGATCCAGTCCCTCAAAGAGACCCCGAGATCCCACCATGCCGCGCCAGCTCTGCATCCTTGCCGGAATCGCCCTGTGGACATGCCTCGGGCCCTGGTCGCTCCGAGGAGCCGAGCCGGCACCAACGCCGGAGCCAGTCGAGATCCCGGCCTGGGTGTGGGAGACGACCGGCGTCGGCTACACGCTTTCGGGAATGAACCGGGAGCAGCGCGAGGAGGCGGTGCGGCATGGCGTGACGATCAGCGAGATGAACTTCGTCGATCCGTTTTATCCGTATTACGACAGCCAGCTCCTCCACAAGCGCAGCCCCCATGTGGCACTCGGGAAGATCGAGGAGGAGATCGCCGAATACAAGCGGCTCGGGGTGCGGATCCTCGCGGTCTACCCTCCCACGCTTCAGGGGGAGGTGTATGAGGCCCATCCCGACTGGCGGCGGATCGCCACCGACACCCGGGAGATCCCCACCATCGACATGGAAAAGTTCGGCCACGGAGGAATGCTGTGCCCGCTGGGGCCGTATGGCGATTTTTTCATCGCCATGCTCGAGGAGATTCTCACCAAGCACCCGGACGTCGATGCCTTCAGCTTCGACGGCCTCCACCATGGCGGCGGCTGCTGGTGTGCCCACTGCCGGGAGAACTACCGAGCCGAGAAGGGGGCTGAGATCCCTCCGGCGAACCTCGACGATCCGGCCTTCCGGCGCTACCAGGCCTGGGCCGATGCACGGATGGAGGATCTCGTCGTCCGAGCCCAACAGCGACTGAAGCGCATCAAGCCGGAGGTGGCACTGGTCACCTGGACCACCAATGGTGGACGGTTCGGGCATTTTCTCTCGCTGCCGCGAAACATGCCGGCGCGGATGAATCTCCAATTCGATGCCCCCGATCAGGAACTGTGGCTCGACGAGACGAACCGGGGCAACACGATCCTCCCCGCCTTCGGCGTCGCCTACGCCTGGGCGACGACGAACCACCGCGTCGCCTTCAGCGAGCCCTATCTCATGAGCCACGGCAATCCGTATGGCAAGGACAGCTTCCCCGGCCACGAGATTCTCCGCCGGATGATGCTCTGCCTGACGCACGGCTGCGGGGCGAGCGTGGCCGTGGCCCAGCCGCCGCGAATGCAGAAAGAGCTCTTTACCGCGCTCGATGCGGTCCGCGATCGGCGCGAGTGGCTCATCCGTGCCGAGCCGGAGCCGTGGGGGGCACTCGTGATGAGCGATGCGACGAAAGCGTTTTACGGCCGGTCGGCGGGCCTCGTCGAAGAGCGCTACCTCGCCAACGTCGTCGGCACGTTCAGGGCGGTCACCGAATCCCACCTCCCGGTCACCGTCATCGAGGATTGGCAGCTGACGCCGGAGGCGCTTGCCCGTGAGGCGGTGCTCATCCTTCCCAACACCGCCTGCCTCGACGACGCCCAGGTGGCGGCGCTCGACGCCTGGGTGCGCGAAGGGGGCGGGCTCGTCGCCAGCCTCGATACCTCGCTGTGCGACGCCACCGGCGACTCCCGCGGCAACTTCGCGCTGGCCGAACTTCTCGGCGTCGATCACCGGGGGCCCGCCACCTCGGCCGCCGGTGACGCCGCCGCGGCGCTCGACGTCAACTTCGCCAAGTCGCTCCCGGCCGATTGGCACGAGAAGCGCCGCGGCGTCTTCCAGTGGCGGTTTGCGCCGGGATCGTTTTTCCTCGACGATGCAAAGCTCACCGCCTGGGTCGGCACCGATCCGGTGACGTTCAAGGGGCCGGCGGTGCGCGTGCAGCCGCGGGAGGGAACCGAGATCCTCGCCACGATCCTCCCCGAGGGGGCGGCCACACCACTGCCGGCCGTCACCGCGCGGCGGCATGGGAAGGGGCGCGTCGTCTATCTCGCGGCCGGCGTCGATGCCGCCTACTGGCAGTATCCCTATCCTTACGAGCGCCTCGTGATCACGAGCGCCATCCGCTGGGCGGCGGGGGAGACGGCGCCAGTCGAGATCGAGGCGCCGATGTGCGTCCACGCCACCGTCCGCCGGCAAACCCTCGCCAACCGGCTCGTCGTCCATCTCTTCAACAACATCAACACCACCGGCGGCCATGCCCTGCCGGTCGATGACGTGCCCCTTCGCGAGGAGACGCTGCCGATCCACGGGATCCGAGTGACGTTTCGGAGCGGCACGCCCATCAAGCGGGCCCACCTCGAGCCGGGGGGCCTCCCGCTCGAGATCGATTCGAGCGGCGCCGCGCCGGTCGTCACCGTGCCGAGGCTCGACGTTCACGCGATCGTGGTCGCCGAACTGGCCGAGTGAGATTCTTCAGGATTCACCCGAAATCGTCGGCGGCGACGCTCACTCAGGGGCGCTGGTCATCATCGCGGCGACCTCGGCCCGCATCGCGTCCATCGGGGCGACGATGGCGTCGACGCGGTCGTTGAACAGGTCACCGATGAGCATGTCGGTGATGTGGCCCTTGAGATCGGGATGCTTGCGGACGAACTTCCCGAAATTGAAGCCTTCGTAAAACTCGCAGACGAGCCGGCGCATCCGGTCCATCCCCTCATTGAAGGCCGGCCCCCAGGTGCCGAGACGGGCAGCAGAGGTGTCGCCAACGGCGAGCCCCTCGTGAATCGCGTCTGCGGCGAGCGCTCCGGACTGGAGGGCGAGGAGGATCCCGGAGGAATAGAGCGGGTCGAGGAAGCCGTAGGCATCACCAACGAGCACCCAGCCGTCGCCGGCTACCTGCCGGGAGCGGTAGGAATATTCCTTGGCGGCCCGATAAGGGGCGACGCGTTCAGCGGTGGCGATCCGCGGGATCAGCCCTGGGCAGCGAGCCACTTCCTCGGCATAGATCGCCTCGTGGTCCTTCGATTCGCGGTTCTTGAAGAGATAGTCGACGGGCCCCACGACGCCGACGCTGACGACGTCGTCCTGGAGCGGGATGTACCAGAACCAGCCGAGTTTGTTGTCGAGTTGCATGACGAGCGTCGCTCCCTCGTCCCGGCCGGCGTCGCGCTTCGCCCCCTTCCAGTAGGTCCAAAGCGCCGCCTTCTTGAGGTCGGGATCCCACTGCCGCAGGCCGAGCCGATCCTGGATCAGCCCCCCCTGACCAGCCGCATCGACGACGACATCGGCCGCCACGAATCGCTTCCCCTCACCCTCCGCCAGATTCACCCCGACCGCTCGGCTGCCGTCGAAGACGACTTCGAGGACGCGGGCACCCTCGTGAACTTCGACACCGGAGGCGCGGGCGTTGTCGAGCATCATCGAGTCGAACTCGCTCCGCAGCACCTGCCAGGTGCGCGACGACTCATGAGGCTTGTTGTCGGGGAAGTAGAACGGCTCGGAGAGCTTGCCTGTGCCGGTGACGAACTGGACGCTTTCCTTGCGGACAAACCGGCTCTCTCGAAGGTGCGGCAGGACGCCGAGCCGCTCGAGCACCCAAAACGTCTCCGGGATGAGCGATTCACCGATGTGGTAGCGGGGGAAGGTCTCCCGCTCATAGAGCGTCACTCGGTGCCCCTGCTTGGCGAGAAGCGTCGACGTCGTGGCGCCGGCGGGGCCGCCACCGATGACGATGACGTGGGGGCGGGTGGTGACCTGATTGTCGTTGAGCGAGACCATCGGTCGGCTCCTGGAATGAGAGGGAGGGAGAACCGGGGTTAAGGCGGTGGCTAGGCAGGGGACTCGGTGGTCGCTCCCCCCGCGTCGGCTGCTTCGTGCGGCCGGCGGGCGGCCCTGAGAAGTTCGATGAGCGTTCCCAACTCTGCAGCGGAGAGGTGGCCAAGTTGCTTCATGCCGCAATCGACAACCCGTTCGGCCATCTGCTCGAGGAGGGCGTCTCCCTCGGCGGTGATCGCAATCCGCACAACCCGCCGGTTGTGAGCGAGGCGCTCGCGGCGGACGAGAAACCGGGCTTCGAGCCGGTCGACCAAGCGCGTGATGTCAGGGGCCCGCGAGACGAGCCGGGCAGCAAGGACGAGCGTGGGAAGCGATTCCGGGGCTGCATCGCGGAGGATGCGGAGGGTGTTGTACTGCTGGGCCGAGAGGTCGAACTCGGCAAACACCCCTTCTTCGAGCGCCTTGAGGCGATCGTAGGTGCGCCAGAGGTTGAGGTAGGCCTCCTGCTCGAGGGAATCGAAACGCCTCGGCAGGGCGGCTTCCCGGTCTCCGGCGCGGCGGCGTGTGGAGGAGTTCACCTTCGACATATCGCCATGATAGTCGTCTCAACATGAATCGTCCACACAACTTTCCGAAAAAACCCCCTCTTTCGATGGACCCCTGCGCCAGCGATTCACGAAAACCCCGCCACAACAGCCTCCTCCGCCCCCCCGTCAACGCTCACTGGCGAGGGGTCGCCCGTGCTCCCAGAGCCGGCCTCGCCGGTCAGCGAAGCCCGGAGGGCGAAAGCGCAAGCGGCGCGGAGAGAGCGGCGGCCATGGATGGCCGCCGCGAACGTCCGGCGACGGGGCATGGGCGACCCAGAAGCAACGTTTGAGCCCTTCGCGGAGAAGCCCCCGCGCACCCGAACCTATGGGTCATCCGTCGGCAGGAAGAATCGCCACCAACGCTCAATGGCGAGGGGTCGCCCGTGCCCCGAGAGCCGGCGTAGCCGACAAGCGGAGCCATGGATCCGTGAGCGTAGGCGGGTCCGAGCGAGCGGAGGCCACGAAGGCCGAAGCGAGCTCGGCTGGGGGCATGGGCGATCCCGAAGCGACGCTCGAGCCCGACTCAGCGTTGATACGCGGGAAGGTAATGCATGTAGACCTCGAGCGTGATCGCCCCCATCGCCGTCGAGTAGTTCTTCGCCGGGCCGTTGATCCGCTCTTCCCCCCAGCCGGGCCAGCTGCCGTCGGCATTCTGGCTCTCGAGAAGGAGCGTCCGCACCCGCGGGCTCCACAGGGCCCACTGCTCCTCGCCGGCCTGGAAGTGGGCCTGCATGGCGTAGTAGTTCATGTAGTGGAAATACTCGTCCATCTGCGGCCGGTAGTCGCGCTTCTGGAGCGATTCGAGCGCCTTGGCGACGTCGGGATCGTTGTAGAGACCGAGGAGTTGGAGCGACAGGGCTCCGGCCGCGGACTGGGCGTTCTTCACTCCCTGCCCCGGCTGGTAGGCAAAGCCCCCCTCGGGCTTCGCGCAGCGCTTGATGTACTCCGCCGCCGCGTCGAGGGTCTTCTGCGGGACATCGTAGCGGGCGCTCTGCGCGGCCCGCAGCGTCACCACCTGCATCACCGTCACGCTCAAGTCGGCATCGGCGGGGCGCGGCTGGTAGCGCCAGCCCCCCTCGTTGTTCTGCGCTCCGACGATCACCGCCACCGCGCGGCGGCAGGTGTCGCGCATCGCATCGTCGGTGCGCCAGCCGGAGGCCTCGATGAGGGCCAGGGTGGCCAGGGCATGCTCGTACATCGGCCCGTGCGAATTGCCACCGGCACGGACAACCAGGCCGTCGGGCTGCTGCGAGGCGATCATGGCGTCGAGCGCCCGCCCCACCGTCTCCTTGTAGGGGCCGCGGCCGGGGACATGCCCGCGCCCCATGAAGGCCAGGAGACACAGCGCGTTGATGCCGGTGTTTGGCTGCTGCGACATCCCGTGCTGCCAGGCGCCGTTGGCATCCTGCTTCGTCGAGAGGTATTCAAGCCCCCGGTCGACCGCCGCCTCGACGCGGAGCAGGTCTCGGGCCTCAGACTCTGGCCCCCCCCGGCCGGCATCGGGGGCCTGGGCCGGGGCCGTCGCGGGGAGGCCGACGAGCACGGCGACGAGGATCGCCGGCAGGAGGACGCGGAGCGGGGGAAAGGCGAGCATCGACGGATTCCGTGCGGGGAGAGGTCAACTCAGTCCGGAGAGGCGGCGGATGGCAATGTCGGCGCAGTACAAGCCGACCAAGAGCGCGAGGACCGGCCAGGTGTCCCAAATGTCGTCGTCGACCTGGCGGCGGGTCTCGATCGATCCGGTCGCCAGCCGACCGGGGATCGTCGCCACCTCCCCCGCCTCGACGACGGCGCCGGCCGTGAGGTCGGCAAGCGTCCGCAGCACCTCGCGGTCGACCCCGGGATGGGCCCGCTCGCGGGTCGGCTCGGCGACGAGCAGGTCGGTGGTCAGCGCCCCTGCTGCGCCCCGGTCGAGGGTCACGCCATGGAGCCCCGCCACCGTGGGCACAAACGACCCTTGAAAGAGCCCCGGTCGGCTCGCTGCCCGGAGGATGATCGTGCCGCTGGCGCCATCAGGGCTTTCGATCGAGAGCGTCTGACCGGCGGCCACGACCGGCTTGCGATCGCCATCGACGAGATTCAACTCGACGAACACCGGGCTCCCCGGTTCGCAGCGATTGGGGGTGACAACGAGCCAGGTGGCATCCCAGGGGCGGTCGTTGCGCCGGGCGACGCTCCGCAGCGCCTGCCCCCAGAAGCGCCAAAAGAGCGAGTCGCCGACGTTGCGACGCCAACGGAAGGTCTCCTCGGTGCCGATCCAAGCGACGCGGCCGCGTCCGGCGGGCATCTCGACCACCAGCGGCACCGGCCCGTCGCCGCCGGCCATCCCACCCGGCCGCTCGACATCCGCGAGGACCGTCGCCGCCGGTTTGGCCCCGCGCGCCGCCGCCACCCGGAAGAACGGCGGCATGCCGCTCCAGGTTGCCCGGTTGCGGCCGGCATCCCCAGACACCGCAAACGCAGGGTGCATCGCCCCGCGGGCTGTGACGCGCATCCGCAAGGGACGGAAGTCGGCCGCCTCGATCGCCGCGTCGCTCCCGCCGGCAACGCGATCGATCTCGACCGGAAACAGCTCCTCGAGCGGTTCCCCGGCATACTCCTTGGGGAGATGCTCTCCGCCGGGCTGGAAGACGAGCCCCACGCCGCGGTCGAGGACCGCCTCGACGAGCGCTTCCTGCCGCGGCCGGGGAAGATCGGCAAGCGCCACGTCGCCGAGGAAGACGATGTCGTAGCGGGCCCAGCCCTCGACGTCGTCTGGCATCCCGGCAAATCCTTCGGGTGCGACGCTGCCACCGGCCGCCGAGGGCTGGATGGCGCCGGCGACGACGATCGTCGGCTCGAAGCCGGTGTCGCGGCGGACGCTCGCATCGAGGAAGCGGAGATCCCAGCGCGGGGCGGCATCGACGACGAGGATCTTCGCCTTCCGCGACGTCACGTCGACGGGAAACTCGAGGGCGTTGTTTTCCGCGGTGCCCTCCTCCGGCTCCGGGGCGACGCGGATCGTGAGCAGGCTCGTGCCCTCCTTCGTCGCATGCCAGGGGAAGACCGCCTGCTGGCGGCCGTCGCGGAGCACGAGGTCGACGGTGGCAGCCACGGCGTCGTTGTCGATGAGTTCCACCTTCACGCTGCGGCGGGCCAGGCCACTCGATTGGACCGTGGCGACGATCGAGACGGTGTCGTCGAGGGCCACTTCCGGCGCGGCGAGGACGTCGGTGACGGCGATGTCGGCAGGGGGCTCAGGGGAGCCGATCGGGATCGAGATCACGGGCGCTCTCGGCTGCCCGCCGGAGGCCTCGGCCGCGCGGCGGACCGCATCGAGCGGATCAATGCCGACCGTCGAACGGCCGTCGGTGACGAGGATGATCCCGCCGAGAACGCGATCGGAGGCGTCGTCGAGGGCCATCGCGATCCCCTCCCCGAGCGCCGTGTCGGCGCCACCTCCCGTGCCGTCCTCCGCCGGCGCCTCGCTGCCGGCCGGTTTGGAAGTGTCGGGAGGCGGAGCGTCGCGCCGGATGGCGCGGCGGGCCACGGCGTAACGGCGGATTTCGAACGAACTGCCGATCTCACCGAGGACGCCCTTCGCTTGCGCGGCAAGCAGCTGCTCGGCGAACTCGCGGCGCGAGAGGCGGCCGATCGATTCCACGAGGGCTGCGGCAGCCTCCTCCCCATCGGCCTGGCCGCCGAGGCCGACGGCGCCGGCGACCGCGCCGATTCCCCCGGTCGGCAGTCGTCCCACCGGCAGATCCATGCTGTCGGATTCATCGACAACCACCGCCACCACCGGCTTCTGCACGATCCGCTCATCGAGCCGGAGGAACGGCCCGGCGAGCACGAAGACGAGCAGCCCGAGGACCCCTATCCGACAGACGTCGAGCGCCCGCCGCAGGTGCGGCGCGAGCCAAGGGAGCCGCTGCTCGTGACGCCGGGAGATCCACCACCCCAACGGGACGAGGAGCAGAAGCCCCCCCCACCAAACCCAGGGACGGGCCCAGTGCCATTCGACGGCATCGATGCGGGAGGCCAGTTCGTGGCCGACGCCGGCGGCCCGCGCCAGGCGGGCGAGGAGGTCGTTCATTGGGGGATGTCCCGACCGAGGTGACGGAAGTAGGTGTCGATCACCTCCTGATAGGCCGCCGGGCCACGCTCCCGCATCCCTTCGAGGAGCGGATCACGAACCCGCGGCGGGAGCTTCTGGATGGCGGCCCGCCGGGCGGCATCGAGGCCGCGGAGGTCGGCTCCCTTGATCTCCGCCTTGCCGAACTGGGCGCCGCCGTCGGTGAGCGTTTGCGTCGGTTCACCGGTGGGCGTCGCCCCCGGCTGCCCCTCCCCTTCTCCCTGCTTGTCGGAGGCGGCTTGCTGTTGCGATCCCCCCTGCTTCGAGCGCGCCATCTGCTCGGCCGCCCTGCGGCTCGCCTGGGTCTTGAGTCGCTCGGCGCGCTCGGCCATCTGGAGCGTTTCACGGACCTCGCGGCTGTCGAGAAACTTTTGGAGCTGCTCGGCAGACGGTGGCGACGCCTTCCCCGCCTGTCCCTTCCCTTCCCCCTGGCCCGGCTGCTGTCCCTGACCGGGCTGTTGCCCCTGGCCCGTCTGCTCTCCCTGCCCGGGTTGCTGGCCGGGTTGCTCCCCCGGCTGCTGGCCAGGCTGTTGCCCCTGACCAGGTTGCTGCCCGGCTTGCTGCCCGGGCTGAGCGCCTTCCGGTGGGGTGATCGGCGCCTTGCCGGCGAGTTGCTCGGCGATCCGCGCCGCGGTGTCGGCCGCCTCGCGCGCCGCCTCACGGCCACTGTCGAGGAGCGACTCGAGCGGGTCTGCCGCAGGCGGGGGGGGCTGCTGCTTGTCGGGGCCGACGATCTGATTGACCTGCCGAACTTCGTTCCGCGCCTGCCGGTCGAGGGCCGCCTGGGCGACAGCGTCGGCCTCGCGGGCCGGATCGCGGCGCGCTTGAGCCTGTTTGGCGAGAAGGTCGAGCGACTCGGCCCGCTCGGCGAGATTCTCGGCCAGCGATTCGAGCCGCTGCGACTTCTCCGTCGCCTCCATCGCCCGGGCCACGTCGCGGGCTTGGGCGGCGATCTGCTCGAGACGGTCGGCGATCTCCGAGGGCTTGGGGGCGTCGGCGAGACGATCGACCTTCGCGGCGTCGGCCTGGAACTGCGGGCTCGACTGGAGCTGTTCACCAAGGGCCTTCGCCATCTCGGCGGCCGCGGCCAACTGCGCGGCTTGAGACGGCGTCACGTCGGTCACGCCCTTGGCCTGCTCTGCGGCCGCGGCGAGCTTCCCAGCCACCTGTTCGATGTCCTGGCGGCGCTGGTCGAGGTATTGATCGAGCGTCTCGAGATCTTGCTTCGTCGGCTCCGGGAGCGCCGCGGCGGCAGCGTCGGTCTGGGCTTGGGCCTGGGCGGTCTGGTCGACGGCGGCTTGATCGGCCGCCTGCTTCGCTTCCGCGACAGCCGCCTGCTCGGCTGGCGGGGTGATGGCATCGGCGGCCTTGGCAGCGGCCTCGGCGGCCTTCTCCTTGGCCGTCTCGGTGGCGGTTTCGGCCCGATCGAGGGCCGCAAGCGGCTCCTGCCCGATCGCGGCGAGCGTCTCGGCGCGCTTCTTGTCGAGCACGTCTTCGTCGCGCTCGGCCAGGCGGAGCGCCTGCGTCGCTTCGCGGAGAGCCTCGTCGAGCGCGGGCAGCTTCGGTGGCGGCGCCGGCGCGTCGTCCGACACAAGCACGGTGATCCTAAACGGCCTCGATTCGGTCCACTGCCCCTTCGTGTCGCGGACGGCGAGCTTCCACACGCCGCTCGAACCGGGAGAGAGGCCGAGGCGATCGGGAGAGATCGTCGTCTCGACGACGAGCTGCGTGTCGGGAGGGCGGACCACGAGCGGCAGCTCGTCGAGCACCTGCGGGGGGCCGAGCGACGCCTCGTCACTCCCGACCCGGAAGGCAATCTGGTCGATCCCCCAGTCGTCGAAGAGATGGGCCGCCACGGCAAACTCGTCGAGCGCCGTCAGTTGAATGAGCTCCGACTGCGGCTCCTCGACGACCAGCGACGGCGGGCGATCGACCGTGGCGACGATCTCCACGGGCGGCTGCGGCCGGCTGCGATGCCCCTGCGGATTGGCAAACTCGAGCGTCGCCCACTGCGGCTGCGGCCGCCCGGCCGGGGCCCCCTTCTTCGCTCCCTCCACCACCGCCGGCTCGATCACGGGCACCGCCGCCAGCCAGCGAGAGGGGCTTCCATTGCCCTCCGCTCCGTCGCCTTCCGCTCCATTGATCTTCTCCGCAGCGATCTCGCCGATGGGCGTGTCGATGGCCCGCTGCTCAGGCCGCATCGAGCGCACGACCAAACCGGGGCGATCGAGGAACATCCGTCCCCGGTCGATCGTGAAGATCACCCCGCTGATCGATCGGCCGACGAGGAGCGGAAGGGTCGCAAGCGGGGCGCTCGCCCGCGCCCAATCCCCCGGCTCGGGGAGCGGCCCGGCGACAATCCGTGGCACGCGGAGATCGGCTGCCGGCCCCACGGAATCATCCCCCCACACCACCTCGATCGCGCCGCCATCATGCACCAGCTGCATCGACAGCCGCCGAGGCGGGTCGCTGACGTCCCCGCGCACCTGAACCTGAAGCGAGCGCTCGTCGAGACCTTCCTTGGGAATCACCAACGGCTGGAGCCGCGTCTTCATCTCGAGCGGCCGACCGTCGGAAGCAAACGTGAACGACCGCAGCCCTCCGGCAGCATGGGCCGTGCTCCACTTCCACGGGGAGGCCGCCACCGCATCGCGCGGCAGATCATCTTCAAACCACGGCAGCTCATCGAACTGCTCGACGAGCGTGGTCTCCAGATGGCGATCGAGGAGACGAACGACCCCGGAGGAGGTTTCCCCGGTTACGTCCGCCTCGAACTCGACCGTCGCCCCCACCGGGGCCTCGATCCTCGGGTTATCGGGAGCCACCCGCAGCGGCTCGTCGATCCGCATGTAGTCGGGGAGGCGAACACGCCCAGCAACGGCGCCGATCGCGGGGCGGCGGAGGAGCCGGATGGCGTGGGAGCGCGTCCAGGTGTTCCCCCCTTCGAGCCGGTAGGTGGCGTCGTGGTCGAGGCCGTCGAGGAGCGTGAAAAAGTTTCCCTGGCCGAGCGACCGCATCGGCTCGCGGCGCTCCTGGCCGTCCGCTGAGGAGATCACGAGATCGACCTGCTCGACGCTCCCCCGCGACACGGTCGTGGCGATCTCCAGCGGATCCCCTTCGAGAACCTCGATCTCCCCCGGCGACGTGAGCTGCAGCCAGGTGGCGGGGGGAATGTCGGCCGTCGGGTTGAGGAGCCGGGAGAGGGTCGTGGTGAAGCGTTCGCCGAGGCCCATCTGCATCCCGAGGAGCACCGTCGCCGCCGCCGCCGCCAGGCCCAGTCCCCTGGTGAGGGGCCGCCATTTGACGACGCTCGAGAGCGAGAAGCCGCGGAGCCGCGCTTCGGTCTGCTCGACGAGCCGTTCGGCCATCCCCTGCCGGGCCGGATCGTCCTTCCAGCCGCGCGTCGCGGCGCCGCCACGGTGGAGATCGAGGACGGTGAGGAGTCGGTTTTGAATGCCGCCGAGGGCCCGTTCGATCCGCAGCGCCACGACATCGAGGATCGGCCGGCGAACGGCGGGGAGAATGACAAACAGGCCGAGTGCCCCGAGCACCGCCCCCCACCAGCCGGCGAGCACCACAGCCCGCAGCGCCACCGGAAGCGGCACGACGAGATCGAGGAGCACGCCGCCGACGACCCACGCCAGGGCCAGGCAGAGCGCCAGGAGCAGCCCGGCGGCGAGGGCCACGCTGATGAGGCGCAAGCGCGCCCCCGACACGAGCTCCGTGAGCCGTGCCGCCCGGGTTTCGAGTCGGTTCACATCCGCGCTTGCCATCGATCTGTCTCCCGTCGCTCTGATCCTCTTCCCGGGCTTCCCTGCCAGCCCGCCGCTCGCTGCCGCGTTCCCTAGGGGGCCCCCGGCTCCGCCCCGTCGGCTTCCTGCATGCCGACGGCGCCAGCCAGCCAATCGTTGATCCGCTCACCCCACCCCCGCGGCGTGTCCCCGCCGCGGCGCGGCTCCGGGGCTTTGAGCGTCGAGAGGAGAAACTCGAGGCCGAACAGGCAGAACACCGCCGTGATCAGCCACCGCCAGATCTCCCGCCGGCTCGTGAACTGCGTGTGGAGCGTCGGGTCTTCGGCGGTGCCGGCGAGAACCGTCGTCGGATGAGGGGCAAAGGTCGCCGACAGCTCCGCGGCGTCGATCCGCTCGATCGTCGCCCCCTCGACCTCCCGATTGACCGCCATCCCGAGCCGGATCGGCTCGCCGGTGACGCCGACCGGCGGCTGGACGTCAAACTCGTAATACCCGATCCGGCGCGTGTCTTCGAGCGCACCGGTGACGCGTCCGTCGCCGGCCACCGTCTCGATCGCCGTCTTCGTGCCGATCGGATCGATCGCCTGAACGACCGCGCGCTTCCAGCGCTCCTCGAGACGGATCGGCGCCGGCTCGTAGGGATGGACACTCTCGGCGGCGACGGCCGGCGGATCGGGGCGCACCGTCTGCACCGCACGGAGAAGGAGCGGCACGAACGCCGGATGGACGGGTAGATTCGACCAATCGGGGGTGACGGCCAAGCCGCTGACAAGAACTCGGCCGCGGCCGATCCGCGTCTCGGCGATCACCGGCGTGTCGTCGTCGAGCCGGGCGACCACCGTGACTGGCGCGGCTGCCGTCGCGCCGGCGGGCACCTTGTCGGCCTCAGGCCCGGCCGTCGAAAGGGGCACATGGCGGAAGAAGCGGAGCGTGTCGAAGGCCTCGATCCGGCCGCCGGCGGTGCCGTCGCCGGGGCGCTCGGAGGCGGTGCGAAAGGGGGCGAAGAGGGGATGGGTGAGATCGACCGGCCCGAACCCGCGCCCGCCACGCTCGTCGTCGATGTCGCCGACCGGCTCCTTCCAACGAAGGAGCGCCGGCTCGCGGCCACCGAAGCCGCCGAGCCCGGCGATCTCCTCGGCGGGCCCCTGCTTCGGACCGGCAAACACGACCAGCCCCGCACCCTCTTCAACCCGCCGTCGCAGCCACTGGCTGCGGTGACCATCGAGCCGGGCATCGGCGACGACGATCACGTCGGCCTCCTGGATGCGACGTTCGTCGAGGAGATCGGCCCGCACCACCTGGACGTCGAGGCTGCGGGCGATCCGCTCCTCCCCTTCGACCTGCGGGCTGTCCTCGCCGAGCGTGGCCGTGAGGCTCTCGCGCGGCGACTCGAGCGCGGCGGCAAGGAACAAAGCCGGATCGGCGAGCCCCTCGACGCCGGGGGAGGTGACGACGACGACCCCGACGCGGCGCTCGACATTGAGGACGAAGAACAGCGAATCATCGAACGGGAAGGCATCGGCGGGGAGGTCGAGCCGGGCCTTGATGACCCCGGCACGAGTCGGCACCACCGACAGCGGGACGCTCACCACCTGCCCGGGCGGAATCGTCACCGACGTCTGCGTGACGAGCTCGTCGTCGACCGTCACACTCAACGGGACCTCGATCGCCGCGTCATTCCCGGCCGAGCCGTTGCCGGCGGCCTCGATCCGCGCCGTCAGTTCCACCGGCAATCCGACGACGGGGCGCTGCGGCCGGGGCGGATCACCGAGCAGCGCCACGTTCGCCGGCGACTGCACGGCGCCGATATCGACGAGGACAAGCTGGACGTCGTCGGGCACTTGTTTTGCGACGGGGCTGTCGCGGAGCCGATCCCAGCTGCGGCGTTGGCCGTCAGAGACGATCCACAGGCTGCGCGGGCCCCGGGCCGGCGACGCCAGTGCCTCGCCGACGGCGGCGGCCAGATCGGCGGCGCCCGGATCGGGCTCGAGGCTGTCGAGTTCGGAAAGCAGCCGCTTCCCGTCGCCGAGCACAGCGCGATGGAGGACGCGCGGCTCCATCCCGGCCCGCACGACCGTGACGAAATCAGCAGCGCCAAGCCGGCCGACGGCGGCCCGGACTGCCTCGCGGGCCCGATGGAGGGCTGAGCTCCCCTCGCTCACCAGCCCAGTGCTCATCCCGGCATCAACGACAAACACGACATCCTTCACCCCACTGCCGAAGAGCGTCGAGAAGCGCTGCACGACCGGCCGCGACAGCGCCCCGACGACGAGGAGTACGACGGCGGTGCGCAGCAAAAGGAGGAGCCACTCGATGAGCTTGATCCGGCTCCGCTCCTGGACATACCCCTCCATGAGGAAGCGGAACGTCGGCAGCTCCACCTCCCGCAACCGGTTGAGGTTGAGGAGGTGGAGAATCACCGGCAGGAGCGCCAGCGGCAGGAACCAGAGGAGGAGAGGGTTGAGCATGGTCGGTCGGCCCCGCCACGGGGGCGGGGAGGTGGCTTCTCGGTCGGCGGATCAGCCGGTCTGGCGGGCGCGGCGGGCGAGGTAGCCCGACAGCATCTCGGCGTAAGGATGGTCGGTGAGGGCGAGTTCGTAGCCAATCGAGCGCTCCAGGCAGGCCGATCGCACCCCGCCGAGAAACTTCTCAAAGCGTTCGAGGTAGGCCGCGCGGACGGTGCGCGGATTGGTGACGACCCGTCCCTGCCCTTCGATGTCCTTGAAGCGCGTGATCTTCGTCCAGGGGAAATCGCGCTCCGCCGGATCGACGACATGAAACACGACGAGGTCGTGCCGGCGCGACTTGAGGAGCGAGAGCCCGGTGGCGAGGCCGGCGGGATCGTCGAGGAGATCGCTGATCAGGATCACGATCCCGCGCCTGGGAATCCGCCCGGCGAGGGCCTGGAGCACGGGGCCGATCCGCGTGTCGTCCCCAGGCGTCGCCTGAGCGAGCGCGTTGAGGATGTGGCGGAAGTGATTGGCCATCGACCGAGGTGGAATGTAGCTCCGCACCTCGCCGTCAAACGTCGCCAGTCCCGCGGCGTCATTCTGGCGGAGGGCGAGGTGGCCGAGGGCCGCGGCGAGAAACCGGCCGTACTCAAGCTTCGTGATCCCGCCGCCGCCGGAAAACTCCATCGACCGGCTCGTGTCGAGGAGGATCGTGACTCGGGTGTTCGTCTGCTCCTCGAAGAGCTTGACGTAATACTTGTCGGTCTTGGCGACGAGCTTCCAATCGATCGAGCGAATCTCGTCGGAGGGGGTGTAGGGGCGGTGGTCGGCGTATTCGACGCTCGATCCGAAGAACGGACTGGGGTGGAGGCCGGAGAGAAGCCCCTCGACGGCCGTGCGGGCGACGAGTTCCATCCGCTCCACGAGCGCAATCCCCTGCGGATCGAGGAGCCGCGACGGATCGGCCGATCCGGCTGGCGCCGTCGGTCCCTTCGTGGTGCCGGCGTTGGGAGGGGGCATCTGGGTGCTCGTGCGGACGGGGGCGGTCGCGGGGACGAACGACGAGGCGACTGGGCGACTGGGCTCAGCCCGCCTCGGGGAGGCTCGCGAGGATCCGATCGATGACCTGATCGGTGGAGATCCCTTCGCTCTCGGCGGTGAAGCTGGCGACGAGGCGGTGCCGCAGCACCGGCTTGGCGACGGTGCGAACATCGTCAAACGACACGCTCGGCCGACCATCGAGGAGCGCCCGCGCCTTCGCTCCGAGAAGCAGCGACTGGCAGGCCCGGGGACCTGCGCCCCAGGAGAGCCAGCGGCGGATCTCGGCCGAGCTCGACGGATCGGAGGGGCGCGTCGCCCGGGCAAGGCGGACGGCGTACGAGGCGACCGGATCGGCAACGAGGACGTCGCGGACGACGTCTTGGATGCGGAGGATGTCGCCTTCGTTCATCACCGGTTCGAGCCTCACGTTTTGCCGCGAGGTCGTCGAGGTGGCGATGCGGATCTCGTCGGCAAGCGTCGGGTAATCGACGCTGATCTTGAACATGAACCGGTCGAGCTGGGCCTCGGGGAGCGGGTAGGTCCCCTCGCTCTCGATCGGGTTTTGCGTGCCGAGGACAAAAAACGGATTGGGCAGGGCGAACGACTTCCCCGACACGGTCACATGGTGCTCCTGCATCGCCTGGAGGAGCGCCGACTGCGTCTTCGGCGGCGTGCGGTTGATCTCGTCGGCGAGGACGAGGTTGGCAAACACCGGCCCCTGCACAAACCGCAGCTCGCGTTGCCCCGTGGTCTTGTTTTCCTGGAGGATCTCGGTGCCGGTGATGTCGGAGGGCATGAGATCGGGGGTGAACTGGATCCGGTTGAACGACATCGAGAGGAGCTTGGAGAGGCTCGAGATCATGAGCGTCTTCGCCAGCCCCGGCACCCCCTCGAGGATGCAGTGCCCCTTGCAGAACAGGGCGGTAAGGAGGAGATCGAGGACGTGCTCTTGGCCGACGATCACGGCGCCCAAGGCTCGGGTCATCCTCCGATGGGCATCGGCCACCATCTCGGCCTCGGCGGCCACGACGGAGGGCTCTCGGGAGACACTTGTTGCAGCGGACGACATACGCGGATTCCTCGACGGTTTTCCGATTCTTCCCCGGCGGTCCCGATCCTGCTGGAGTCCCCCGGGAGCCCTGAGAATACCCGACAAAGGGCCTTCGTGCCGGGGGCCCGCTCAGCTCACCGGACGGGGAGCCCGGCTAGGCCGGCCGCGCCCGCCCGATGACCTATCATTGGAGAGCTCCTCGTGATTTTCCCGCTGCCCTCCCCCTCAAGCCCATTTGGCGGCGATCCACCGCATGCCCCTCCCCTCCGCCCCAGCCGACCGCTCCCCCGCCCTGCCACGGCAGGCTCCCGGCGTGGACCCCGGGGGAATCGTCCTCTTCGACGGGCACTGCAACTTTTGCAGCGGCGTCGTCAACTTCCTCATCGACCGCGATCCACCCGGCCGGCTGAAGTTTGCCGCGCTCCAGTCGGAGACCGGCCGGCGGCTCCTCACCGAGCATGGCCTGCCGATGCCCGATGAGCCAGACACGATGGTCTTCATCGAGGGGGCCAAAGCCCTTGTCCGCTCCGATGCGGCCCTGGCGACGACGAAGTATCTCCGCGGCCTCTGGCCGCTGGCTCGGGTGGGATATCTCGTGCCGCGGTTTCTCCGCGACCCGGTCTACAAGCTCGTGGCCCGCAATCGCTACCGGTGGTTTGGCCGCACCGAGGCCTGCCGCGTTCCCACGCCGGCCATCCGCGCCCGGTTCCTCGACTGACGGCTCCGCGTCGCCGTGGCGTCAGGCGTCGCTACGATTGGCATAGCCGTAGCGCTTCAGAAACGGCCCCCAGCGGCGGGCGATCTCGGCGGCGATGCGGGGATCGTGCCGGTACGATCCGGCCCGGTATTCCTTCATCCCCCGCGCATGCGCCTCGAGCTTCGGGCGGACGGCCTCGAAGTCGCCCAAGTCGAGCCGGTCGTAGGCCGTGCGGAGGGTTTCCACCGGATCGGCGACGAGATCCTCGTAGCGAACTTCGTGGAGCCGGTCTGGGTCGAGCGTAGCCCGATCGCGCTCGAAGGCGGCATACATCTCCTCGAAGGCCGAGAAGACATATTCCTCGAGGCGTTCGCCACGATCGACCTGCATCCCCTGGCCGTCGTGGAGCGACCGCCACAGCTTGATCGTCGAATTGAAGACGGCGTGCGGCTCGCGAACGATGTGGAGGAAGCGCGACTCCGGAAACATCCCCGCAAGCACGCCGACGCGTGCCGTGTGCGGCGGGCTTTTGAGCACCGGCCGGCGCGGATCGGCGACGGCCAGGAGCCTGAGGAAGCGGCGGAGCGTTGCCTGCCAGCGGGCCAGCTCCGCGGGGGAGAGCTTGGTGAGGTCGAGAGCCTCAGGATACGGTGGGCTCGTGACGGGGAACGCCATCCGGCGGTAGGGGGAGGGCGCGCCCAAGTTCATGAGGGCAAACTCATCCTCCTGCGGCCGGTCGAGCCCGGCGGCCATGTCGTCCATCGGCCGTTTGGCAGGGACGATCAGTTTCACCAGCGGGGCGAGGGTGCGTTCTGTGAGGAGAAAGTGCCCTGGGGCGTAGCACTGATAATAGTTGGGGCAGCAGAAGCGGTCGTCGAGCATCGCCAACTCGTGGAGGAGCGTCGTCCCCGACCGCCAGTGGCCGATGATGAACAGCGGCGGCGGCGTAGTTGGCGGGCTTGCGAGTTGGCGGCCGAAGCGGAAGTTCGAGATCGGCTCCATGACCGAATTGAACACCGCCGCGGCGGTGATCGTGACCATCAGCCCCCAGCGGCTCAGGTCTGCCCGGGCGTGGTGCTCGGCGACCAGCGGCAGCCACACGCCCAGCGGCATGCCGTGCCAGAATCTCGGCGCCCAGAAGGGCCAATCCCGATAAGCCTTCTCCCCTTCCGGACGTTTGCCAGGAGCCGCGCCAGCCGCAGCCGCCGAGGCGGGTGCAGCTTCAGGGAGGGTGCGCGGGGCGGCGGGCGGTGTGACATCCATGACGATTGACCTGCTCCGGGGGCCTGAAGCAGGCCCCGTTGGAACCATGATAGCGATGGAGGTCGGTTTCCTTCACCACCGGTTTGCGGCAACAAAATGCCGCAGAGACCGATTTTCCTGAAACCAAAAGTCAGAGACGAGCCGCTCGCTTCGCCGCGGGGCGCGGACGTGCCCCGGTACACCTACGCCACGATCTCACCGATCACGCGCGCGGGCTTCACGCCCGTCAGCCGCTCGTCGAGGCCCTGGAAGCGGACGGCGAAGCGCTGGTGGTCGATCCCGAGGAGATGGAGGAGCGTGGCGTGGATGTCGCGGACATGCACGCCCCCCTCCACCGCTGCAAATCCAAAATCATCGGTCGTGCCGTGCACGCAGCCCGGCTTGAAGCCACCGCCGGCAAACCACATCGTGAACGCGTCGATGTGATGGTTGCGGCCGGTGCTCTCCCGCTTCTCCCCCATCGGCGTCCGCCCGAACTCCCCTCCCCAGACAACGATCGTGTCGTCGAGAAGCCCACGCCGGGCGAGATCGAGGACGAGCCCGGCACTCGCCCGATCGACCTGCTCACAGACCTCCGGGAGATGCTTCTCGAGATTCTCGTTCGGGCCGCCGTGGTGATCCCAGTTGGTGTGCCAGAGTTGCACGTAACGCACTCCCCGCTCGACGAGCCGGCGGGCGAGGAGACAGTTGCGGGCGAAGGTCGACTCAGCAGGATCGGCGATGCCGTAGAGGGCGAGGGTATCGGCCGACTCATGGCGCAAGTCGACAAGGTCCGGGGCGCTCGACTGCATCCGGAAGGCCATCTCGTAGGCGGCGATCCGCGTGGCGATCTCGC
>Ga0164295_10000107_pt1 | contig 68784 bp, 92 predicted proteins | sample GEODES006metaG_FD_111798 | JGI IMG/M metagenome (GOLD analysis project Ga0164295, IMG submission 111798) | Oligotrophic lake water microbial communities from Sparkling Lake, Wisconsin, USA - GEODES006 metaG | ecosystem: Environmental > Aquatic > Freshwater > Lake | place: USA: Sparkling Lake...
ATGTCTATTGCAAAAGATGACATTGGTGCTCGTACTATGTTACAGAAGAATGTGGATGACGGCATTGTGTTAGGAGCTAAGTTGGGTCGTCGTCTTCAGATTCGCAATGAAATTAACGTTGATAAGTTTACCCGTCGTAATATTGGTAAGATTGATAAACGTTTGATGCATGAACTTGGATTTGAAACTGATAGCAATATCTTTTATAATACATTTGTCACTAAATATAAGAAGATTAACTTTCATATTAGTGTAGATGCTAGTGCTAGTATGCAAGGCAAAAAGTGGAATCGTACAATTAAACTATGTGTTGCACTAGCAAAAGCTACATCTATGATTGACAATGTGGATCTGACGATTAGTTTTCGTACATCGATGGGCAACAGTCCATACATTGCAGTTGCATATGATTCTAAGGTTGATAAATTTAGTAAGATAAAGAATATGTTCTCATATCTTTTGCCAACAAATACAACTCCAGAAGGATTATGTTTTGAAGCATTGTTACGGTATTTGCCTAAAGCTAGCAACAATACGAACAGTTATTTTGTTAATATTAGTGATGGTGAACCATGTTTTAACTACCATAGTACAGGAGGCATTGGGTTTTCATATAACGGCACAACTGCTTTGAATCATACTCGTACACAAGTAAATAAAATTCGGGAGACTGGATATAACATCATTTCGTATTTTGTAACGGAATATGATGGATTTGGAGCCGAAACGTTACGTGCTAATTTCAGAACAATGTATGGCGCAGACTCTAATTTTATTAACGTAGAGAATCTAAATCAGATTGTTAAGACTATTAATAAAAAGATGATGGATTCGATTGACATATAATTTAAAGATGATATAATATATTAACGGTTAAATTTATAACAACATAAACAAGAAAGGATAAAGTATGAAAAAAACAGATCGTAAGAATAAGACAAATCAAACAATAAACTGGCCCTCAAACATCTTTACTATTAAAGAGTTGAATGCGCAGAATCCAGATTTCGTAGAGATTACACTACGAACCCGTATGAAGAAATCGATGGATAGTGGGGAAATCACTGACATTGGAGTTCTACATAATGGTAAGGGACGACCAACGTTGGTATTTGTATATGGTACTGCTACCAATGAACACATTGAAGAAGCGAAGAGTCGTCAGGTCATCTTGAAGGACGTTTCGAATGTCAATGTAATTAAAATCACAAATACGCCAACAACAGTTGATATTTTTGATCGAAAGAGTGTTGAAACTCGTATCAGTGTACAAAACAATACTGTTAATGCCTAAGGTTTAGGAACATACGACCAGAGCGGATTGTACTTAAGCAATCCGCTTTTTTCTTTTGTGTAGTAATTGATAATAGCTTTTGGCGCTTTTTCTTTTATTGTACGTATGTATGATGCTGTCATGTTCCAACTACCATAATAAAGTGGTTCATCCATTTCGCTGTCTAAAATTAAAAATGTAGTGGATGTTATTTCAAATATATAAAATGTTTTATCTTTTAGATTGATTTTTTTAAATGCCATGGTAGTATAGTTATAAATATGGATGCGTTACAAGAATATTTTGGGATCGAAGCATTTGACTTTGAAACTAATAAAAAGAAACTAGTTGACAATCTCAACTATTTAAAAGCCATGACGGTTGAGGAACAGACATTTTATAAGAAATGGCAAGAGATACAATCATATAATGGATCTGTCAATAAGTTAAATGAAGTAAAAGCCAAAATTTGGTCTCCAACCGATTTTAACGATGAAAAGTTAACCATCAGTGAAATAGAAAAATGTAATCCAACTTTGGTTCATGTTACTTCTAAACGAGACAATGATGATTGGACTTTAATTCGTGTTTTTGGTCACACAATGACATTTGATCAAACTCCTGGGAGATTCATAAAGTTTCTTGTTACAGATGGAGATAAAGATAATCCCCGTTATATTGGGGCTATCAGTGTATCCAGTGATGTAATTGCTATTACTGATCGTGACGATTATTTGGGATGGACCACAACTGATAAAATGGAAAACAAACGATTGGCGCATAGTGCAATTGGTAGTTGTATTATGAGTACGCAACCGATTGGTTATAATTTTCTAGGTGGTAAGTTAGTTGCAGCTATGATTACTACATCAACTGTACGTGATCTTTGGAAACAGTTATACGGTCAAATTCTTGTGGGTATGACAACTACAAGTTTATATGGTAGTTATAGTATGTATAACAGTTTAAAATGGTGGCATAAGTGTGGATCTAGTGCTGGTAAAATTTCTATTAAACCAGATGAAGATATCTATAAAGTATGGCACGAATGGGTAAAAGATAATTGTACTGAAAAGTATGATAAAGCTATGACTCAACGTGAAGGTGTGTCTGGTCCTGTAACGGGAGCTAAAAGTAGGGTACTAAGTATGATTTTTAGTAAATGTGATATTAAACAAAGTCATTATCAACATGGATATGAACGTGGGGTATATTACAGTTGTTTTTATGAAAATACTAAAGATTATCTACAAAGCAAGATTAATGATGATAAATTAATCATGAAAGACTTGTTTAAACGTGATACTCAAGCTGTTTGTGAGTGGTGGCGACCCAAAGCCATAGAACGATATAAAAAGCTAAAGAGTGAATCAAATTTAAAGACTGACATACATTTTTATAACCAAATGATAGGTATGTCTTACGAAGAAGCTAAATCTGTTTACTTTCATGAAGTCGGTAGATAATTAGGATTATAAATCCCATAGTTAATACTTATAATTAACTATGGGATTTACATACATTGATACATTAACAGGTTCTTTGGAAGCTGATAATAAACCAGCTATTAAAATGGACGTTCCAATTGCGAATGATTCATCTGCCGCTGGTACACACTATTTTGAACTTCAATATGATGGTGATGCAATTTTTTATATAACTAAAGAGGGATATGTACATGGCAATCAATTCGTTGGTCCTGTTGTGGGCACAACATCAACGTCTTCGTATTTGTTACAAACTAACCAGAATAGTACAAAAGGAGTTGGTTTTTTTGACGGTACAAGATTAAAAAGTGCAAATGGATTATTATTCGACAATAATACAAATGGAGTTAAATCATTAAGCATTTCTTCATCTTTATCATCTAATTATTTAAATATCGCAAGTCGTAGTGGTACTAATTTTAGTCAGGCCGGAATTAGTCTGTTTAATTTAAATAGTTCTGAAGCTTTCCCAAATCGTGACGGATGGAATATTTACTCTAATAAAAGTGGTAGTTTAACATTTACAATGCCGATTGGATCATACGAAATTTCTAGTTCAGGCGTTATATCTCGCGCGGCAGCTAATGAGGCCATTGTTTATGGTATGGTACAAAGAAGAAACGGTTTCTATTTTTGGCCATATATGGCTAATAATACGCCAGCTAGAGATGGTGCGATTGGTATAGGTGTACAACCGCCAAATGAACCAACCGGATCGTTTAGCAAGTATTTAAGAGCCAAACTACAAATAAATATGTTTAGTGGTAGTGGTGAAGGACCATGGAGTCCCCAAGCAACTGTTGAAAATAGATCCACAGCTATATTGGTCAATTATGGATCAGGCAGTGCTAATACTGGCATGACCCCTACATTTTATGTTTCTGCAAGTGGAAAGACTTATATTGGTGGTCCGTTGCAAATAAACGGTGGAGTAAGATTAAATAGTCCCTCATATTTACCAATAACCACACGTGGTCAATCCGTGAGTATAAATGCTTCAAATGTAAACACTCAATTTATACAATTATCGAACCATGGTACTGCGTCTATTACAATGAGTACAGGTCAGCCATTGAATGTAGTGGTAAATCAAGCAGCGGCGACACACTATACTGCTTCGTTATTATTTAAAGGAGCTACTTTAAGTGGATCTGTTTATTCATCTCCAATTGTTTGGAGAAATGGTACTCAACCGAAGATAATTACTGGTTCTGCAAATAGAGCTGACTTTTTTACATTTGTAGGTGTAAATACATCTACGCTTGGACCTAAAGGAGCGGGTGCTGTAAATTATATGGTTATATATGGTACATCAGTTCAAAATATGTATTAATTTATGATAGCTGCAGCTTTTTGGCAAACTAATAATACCGGTGGAGGTACTTCAGCAGGTGTTGCGCCTGTAATAACTAATAATATTACGAGTTCAATCGTAAATACTTTTCCCACGACAATTACAGTTACAGTGTTAGGAATTCCAACGCCGGTTTTTTCATGGACTAAAGATGGAGTTCCAATTGGTGGGGAGACTGGAACGTCGATTACTGTAAACGGAGTAGGATCATATGTAGTTACTGTCACTAATCCAAGTGGAACAGTTACTAGCGGCACATCGGTGATTTATTACAGTCCCGATCCTATATTTCACGTGCGATTTATATACTATAATGCGAGTACATGTAATTTATCATACGTTGAAAACCCGGTTATAAACGGTTATGTAGATTTGAGTGATCCACCGTCATTTATCGCACAGCAGAATGGAAATTATAATGTTCAAACACCTAATGCTACTGTTAATTATACACTAAATGATACTGTCATGACAACTACATTTAGAGATAATTGTGTAAATGATATTTATATCTCCGATACAACTCAGGTATTTTCTTTAACTAGATATTATTATAATTCATTCTATAATGATGAAACCGAATTATATGAATGTAAAGATCCAGTTGAAATTGGAACGACGAACCGAGTAGTTGGTCTAAATGATTTAGCGGGATCTATAAAAACACAATTTTTAGCCGATCCTACTAAAGGATCATCAGGAAATCCATTTACACACACGATTGCCGATTCCTAATTTTTAATTGACATTTTATAAAATGTATGGTACATTGAAGTGAATGAATAAATCTCTATGTTGCATTTCACTAAAATTACAAAAACAAAAAATTCAAGCTTCGACAATGACGAAGACTCGGTTTCTTGCGTTGGAACGTAAAAATGCAGAACAAATCGTAGCGGATCGTACTCTTAACAATGTAGTTGTCACACGTAAAACTTTGGAGTATTGTGCTTTGTACAAGTGGAATTATCGAATTAGTAGCGGTATGATGCCATTGGAAACTCTTCCAGAAGCTAATTTGTCAATTGAAACCACTTACAATTATGCAAAGATCAAACAAGAATTTAATTTGTGTGATACTGTTATCAAGAAAAACAAAATTAGGTGTAGCACACATCCAGATCAATTTGTTGTTCCGGCAAGTGCAACTAAATCCGTAGTTGAAAAATCTATTGTTGAATTAAAATCACATGGAAAAATGATGGATGCTATGGGATTACCTCAAACATATGAGTCTCCCATTAATATTCATATGAATATTTATAAAGGTGATACTAAAGAAATTGCTAAACGGTTTGTTGATGTATACAATGATTTGCCTATTAATGTAAAGTCTCGATTGGTACTTGAGAATGAAGACAAGCCAAATAGTTGGAAGGTAGAAGAGTTGTATGAATTAATTTATTCAAACACTGGTATTCCTATCACCTATGACAATCTTCATTTTCGTTGTAACCCAGGCAAATTATCTGCTAAAGAAGCGGTAAAGTTGTGTATGTCCACGTGGGGCAAGTATCGTCCATTATTTCATTTTAGCGATAACGATCTTACCAACAAAAATCCACGTGCGCATGGTGATTATGTTCGTAGTATTCCCGAAGAATATGTAGATCTTGATGTTGATTTTGAATTTGAGTTCAAAGCAAAGGACTATGCTCTTGATCGATTCGAAAAAGAATTTGAAAAATAATTAAAAAGTTGTTGACAGTTTGAACAATGGATGGTAAGATAAATTTAAGTTAGTGAAGAATCTAACGAAACAAAAAAAACAAACAAAAAAAGAAAGTAATAAAAATAATATGTATACTCGTACAAATGCTCGTAACAAGACTAACTTCGTAGGCCATAACACCGCTGGTGTGGAGATTTACCTCTCCACTCCTCTAGCGAAGGCCAAGAAGGCTTCACGCTTGACACTACGTAGTGGTAAGACCCGCGTTGACCTAGATGGTCGCCAGATTAAGGCACTACGTGAAGTCTTGAATGCTGGTTATAGTGCCGTCGGTTCAGTCATTGACCACGCTGTACCGGCCCGACCAACCCAAGTCAAGTCGCTTGCCGTTAAGGCTGCTCGTACAATGGTTGCTAGTCGTAAGGCTTAATTGAAATAAATGTTAACTCATATATGTAGATAGTTATACACATATGAGTTATATTTTCAATAATCAAACAATGATGTGGCTGCTAGGTTTGCTAGCGGTCACTTTTTCATTTATAAGTTTGTTTGTGTCATATAAAATAATTAAAAAATTTGATGAATTTCAAATTGCTACTTATGAAGCATTTGAATTATTGAATAATGACCGAATTAAACTTTTAAAAGAAATTGAATCGTTACACAGACGTAGTAGAATGATAAACAATGAAACAAAACAAAACAATAGACGAAAAGAATAAATCACGGGGGTTATTCGATCATATAAATCATATCCGTGAAGTAAAAAGTCCTGATTATTATCAATCTCTAACTGAGTCTGAAAAAAGTACATTTAATAAGTATATGTTATTGCGTGTGTTGAGTATGGATTCAGATATCATCGAAGAAATGGCATTTATATCCAAGTATTTTCAAAATATACCAAATGATCATTTTTATAAACTATTGATTGATATTGTTCCTAAAGGAAGAAGATTTTCTAAATATATTAAAAAGTCAACAGGCAATGTTAATGAGACAATTTTAACTTGCATTTGTGATAAATTTAAAATTGGTCAAAAAGATGCAATTGATTATTATAAAGTGTTTGTAACTGATGAAAAAGGAACTAAAGAATTGGTAAATTTAGTCGAATGCTTTGGATATACAGAAAAAGAAATAGAGAAAATGTTTAAATGAACGATTTTGAAAAATATTTTTATCACATAAGTGATAAACCAATACATAAATGGGCTCATTATTTTAATTTGTATGAAAAGCATTTTTCGAGTTTTAAAAATCGTCCAATTAAAATAATGGAAATTGGAGTTCAAAACGGAGGATCATTACAAATGTGGCGAAATTATTTTGATTCCAATTCAAAAATTGTAGGGATAGATATAGACCCAAGTTGTAAACAACACGAAGATGATAACATTGAAATTCATATCGGAGATCAGACTGATATACTATTCTTGAATAAATTAATTGAAATCTATAAAAATTTTGATATCATTATTGATGATGGCAGTCATATAAATGAACATGTAATAAATACATTTAATCATTTATTTCCATTTATTAATAATGGCGGAATTTATCTTATTGAAGATGTACATTCATCTTATTGGACCAATTATAACGGCGGATTTAAAAAAGAGAATTCTATGATAGAATATTCTAAAAATTTAATCGATCAAATCAATGCGTATTTTTCCCAAGATCTTAATTTAAGACCAAATTATTACACAAATAACATTGGTTGTATTAGTTATCACGATAGTATAGTGGTGTTTGAAAAACAAATACGAGAATATACGCCATATGATTTAATTGCACATAAAGGAAATATAATTGATAGAGAATTACTTGGCAAAAAATTGAAAATTAATTAAATATGATTATAATTGGAATATCAGGATACGCTCGTAGTGGTAAAGATCTGTTTACATCAGTAGCTCAGAAAGTATTAAAAGAGCACGGAATTAAATCTGAAAAGTTTGCTCTTGCCTATGAACTTAAAAATGATCTTAAATCACTGATTAAGACAAAAATTGGTATAGATGTTTTCACAGATGATACTCAATCAAAATCTATAATCAGACCATTGTTAGTAGCATACGGCGACGTAATGCGTAAAACTAGTGAGGGAAAATATTGGACTGCTAAAGTTGGCCAACGTATCGATAAAAGTAAAGCTGATGTTGTTTTCATAACTGATATTAGATACGATGTTTATCCAGAAGATGAATGTACTTGGTTAGATCGTAAAATGTCTGGCAAGTTAATTCATATAACCAAGTTCAAACAATCAACAGTGCCACAAGGAAAAAGATTTAGCAAAAATAAAATTGTTAAGATATATGACGCTGCACCAAATGACCATGAGTTGTTAAATAATCCCAAAGTAAAATCAAAAGCTAATTATGCATTTGAATGGGAAGATTATAGTGGTAAACTAAATGACACTTCATTAGAAGATCATCCGTATATCAGAGAAAAAGTAATAGTCGCATTAAAAGCGATTAACGTAATTTAATTGTTTTTATTACATGATTACTACCGTGTGAAAAGATAATTTCATCATCGGTAGTTTTTGTTCTAAAATAGTCTATTAAATCAGAAGCATGAGATATTACAAAATTAATATATAACACATTACATTCTTCGTGCTTCTGATTTTTTCGTTGCTTTTGACAACTGCAGATTTTGCTTACTTGTTGTAGACAATCTTTTAATCTATCCATTGAAACAATGTGTTCGGATCCTATTAAGTTTACAAGTGCTTGATGACTTCCTATATTCATAACAATTTTTTAATTATTAAATAAATAGTTAATGAACAAACATAGTTGATTGGCAACATTAATAAAGAAAACCACTGTTGATATCCGAATAATAATGTTAGTAAGTTTACACCAATTAAAGTTGTCCAAAAACACAAACATATTGGACAACTAAGTAATTTGGTTAAATAACCTGGATATTTTTCATATAAAAAGTTAGGATAGTTAGACATGATATCCACTTCCAACTTGTACTTCTCAAAGTCTGATATTTTTAATAAACTACGTGTGTTGGTTAGTTTTGAAATGGTTTGAACTATGTCACTTTCAAACCAAACCACCATTATAAATGTGGTATAAAAAATAAGAGGTATATTAAAGTCGGTTATATTCATTGTAGTAATTGATTTTTGTACCAGCTATCACTTAGATTGACTAACTTTTTATTATGATCGGTTAATTTATTAATTTTGAGTTTGAATATATCAAATTCTAATTCTCCTACGATGCCACTATCTTCAAGCATTAACTGTAACATATTAAAGAATTCAAAACTTTGATTTGTTAACTTAACCGCGTCGAATTCGATTACAATATCATTTATTTTTTGATCTTCATAACGTTTTAATTTTTTCTTAAGATCAAACTTAGTATTCTTTTGTTCTAAGTTAATATAACGATCATATGAAACATCTGTATAAATTGTATCACACCATGGTTCTAATAGAGTTAATTTATATTCATCACAGTTACGAACAACAAATCCAACATCATATCTGTTTGGAACAATAGGTTTCATAGTATCGTTGTGTTTAACAAAATGTCCCCATTTACGGATAAAGTTTCTGGCACTACGGTTATTTTGAGATAACCATTCATCACTTTCTTTACCTACTGTAGTTAGAGTTGGATTGTATCTACTTCCTCTACAGGTCATATGATATACGCAACCTTCCCATGTTTGTATAAATTTATATCCGTTTAACAAGAATCTATTGAAGATGTCACTGTCTTCTTTGCTTTGGGGTGCATATAGATCATCGTGCCCACCAATAGATTGGAAATCACTCTTATAAATGGCCCATGGCGCAAAGATTCCTTCTGTGGTTTTATCTTTTCTTGTCATTCGGGTATCATTGAACCATTTCAATAAACCAGCCTCATTAAACTCTTCTGGTTCATTTCCGAATGCTTGCACAATCTTTTCTGGTCCTGGAGGATGTAAAGGTGGTTCAATGCGGGTAAGACTAACAATAGTACCTGGTTGAATATACTTTTCTACATATTTATCGAAGTTAGGACACGCATACATATCTGCGTGATAGATCATTACCACATCGTTAGTAGCTACTTCGTTTATAAGACGGTCATATAGAATTGTATGACCCAATCTGGTTGGACCTTCGTTGCGGATAAATTTGAAGTGCGGATCTTTTTGTGCCGTTTCATTACACCATTCCATCGTACCGTCATTACTGAAGTCGTCTGCAACACAGATTTCATGTTCTTTGTGAGTTAAATTTTTACGAATAGCGTCATAACTCCATTTTAGATATTTTAAGTTATTTCGACTGGGTTGAATAAAACTAATTTTCATACTATTTAAATATCAACTATACAGTGCCAAAAAGTTTATTATAATTCCGTCATCCGTTTTTTTTTTCAAGTTTTGTTTGGTCAAATCGTCATAATTTATGAATATAACTGTTTGTATGATCTTTCCATCCAATAGGAAACATGTCTGTCATTTTGTGGTATTGCGTTAAAATGATATACCCATCCACAGTTTATAAAATGTAAATCATCACTAAACCAACTATGACCTGGTATATGTAAAAGATTTTTTCGGAACAGATCTTGTAAATTATAACACTCAGACAGATAATTAATGTCTATTTTATTTGATTGTAGTATATAATTTATTATTGTTTGATCTGTACCCGCCTTTATTTCTGATGTTAAACGATTGATTTCATCAATATTATCAGTATAAAAGTTTTTTATTGTATCGTAAATAGATTTTGTAGACTTTCCTCCGATTATAAATCCTCCGTTTATATACTTCCAAGGATGTACATCGGATTGATTTGGAAAAATAGATTTCCATCCTTTAATGCTTCTACAAGTCCATTCATAACATCCGTTATTTAAAACCGCTGAAAATTTATTGTTTGTTTCATTAAAAAAGTTAGGACAATTAGGATGTACAATTGTATCAGCATCTACCATCAAAACTTGATCATAATCTATACCATTATGTTCCAAAATATCGTGTACCCACCATCTCTGCAGTGTGATTTTGAATTTACTAGGATCCATAATTGGGTCTGTCCATTCAATCAACTTGACATCATTTTTATCACACCAATGCTTCCAACTTTTGACACTATAATGATATGGATTGCTTCTTCCATTTTTTAAATCTATATTAGGAATGAATACAACATTCATATTACTTATTATCTGTGACGGCAGACTTTGACTTTTCCCAGTCTTTATTTTTTCTAACCGATAAATTACGATTCCAAGCTGCTTTTAATATGACAGGATCAATATCAAACTTTTCAAATGTTTCTATAAAAGCGTTGATATCTTTTGGAAAACATGTGCCACCAAATCCAAAATCATTATCGTGACCTGGTACTTGATAGTGACTTATACCAATTCTGCCATCGGACATAACACCACCTAATATTTTATCCCAAGATAGATTTAATTTATCAGATAACAAAAACATTTCATTGAAAAATGATACTTTAGTTGCAAAGAAACAATTTGCAAAGTACTTTACAAATTCTGATTCTTTACTCTTCATTGCGTGACACGTGACTCCTGGGAATCTTTCTTCGTACAATTTTTTGATGGTTAGTGTGCCGTTTTCTTCTTCGCCACCAACTATATTTCTACTAGGTGTAATAAAATCTATAGCTGCTGATCTTGCAGTCAAAAATTCAGGAGAATGAATAATTTTGAGTGGACTAAACTTTTCACAAAGATAATCTGTGGTACCAATAGGAACGGTTGATTTAATCACAAATATTGTTTGTGGATTATAAGCGTGAGTTATTACGGTATTAAAGAAATCAACAATATAAGAAGTATCCGATCCTAATGTATCTTTAAACATTGGAGTTGGTAAACAAACAAATACAATATCTTGTATTATAGTCTCATCAAATGAATGTGTAGATTTTGCACTGTTTACATCATAGATTTTAACGTCGTGATAGTGATTTAAACCTTTACAAATAGCGCTACCAACAAAACCATTACCAACAATTCCGATTTTAAATTTGTTCATAAATTTCATTCCAATTTTGTAACCATTTTTCTTCTGTATAATACATTAGATAATTATCTTTTGCGGTATCTGAACAGTAATTATAAAACTCTTTGTCGTCTCTTAATCTTATTGATAGTTGATTTGCTTTTTCTATATCGCCTATGTTGACACTTAGTTCTGGATGCAATGTTTCTTGTGTGTCTAATCCTGTATATCCTATGCATGGTATACCCAAATAAGCACAGTTAAGAGCAAATGTACCCGCCGCATGTGTACGCATTAAGTGTATGCCCACATTAAAATTGGCAAGTGTTTTAATCCACTCAGTCCACATCATGTATGGTAAATGATGTAAGCTGGGAAATTGTTCTTCGTTTTCAATTTTTCTTCCCATACTAGGGATAAAAGTTGGCTTGTTGAAGTTTTGTGCTACAAAGTAACTGTCTACTCCGCCATACCAACTACAGAAGTTTCCGCCTATAATAGGCATACCATTATTTTCACGGAGTATATTTTTAACGGTATCTTCTATCATCAAAGACTGTAAATTAAATGTGGGTTTCTTAAATATACCTTTGAAGTATGAAATATCACTCTTGTTATGAGTTAATAGAAAGTCCATCGAACTTAGGAAATTAATATAATTAACTTGATTTGTATAATTATAATCTTGATAATACCAGGCCGGACCTTCTTGCATTACTGTTACTTTTTTGCCAATAGATTTAACCAGCTCTAACAATCGGACAGTATCAAAGTTTTCTAACTTTTTTGGCAATATTACAATGACCAAATCATGTCGTGGTATACTAATTGACGATTTACTTAAAATGTAGTCTATTGGATAATGATTGGCATTAAGTGAAATTTGCCAAGCAAATTCGGTACGACAATTTACAAAATCTCTAGGTAGTTTACCAATATGACTATTTTGACTAACAAAACAAATATTCATAGTCTTTTTTTAAAATCTTCGTAAGTGTAAAAGTTTCCTGTATTATTAAATAAACTATTTAAATTGTGTTGTGACATCTCTTTGAATATCTTCCACCAATCTCCTTTTTCTTTTCCACAAAATCCCCTTGGATTATTTTCATTCGCAATATACATGCGTTTATTTGGATGTCTTCTAGCGTGAACCTTTAAAATGTTTTTGAATATAATTTGTACGTATTTATCCCCTAATATTTTTTGTGCCATCATTGATAAACTTTCATCATCATTATGAATAAAGCAAGGCGGTATATTAATGCCACTTTTAATTAAATCACTACTCAATACCAAACAAGAGCCATCTATTTTTGGATAATTTATCGTTTGTATATCAAGTTCTTTGATCTCTGAATTGATAGTATTCATTTGATCTATGGTCATAAGTGACTTGGCTTGATTAATGTTATCAACATCTTTATCATCATATACATGATTTAGGAATTTAGGATGAACTGTTACATCCCAACTGTTATCCCACATTTTTCGATCCGCAAAACATGCTATAAATCTGTATATTCCTTGCGATCTTATAACAGGAGTCAGAGTTTCCAATCCAATTATTGCTTCTTTTGGAAGCAAACTATCTGTTTCTCCCCATATTAAATAATCAGCTTTCTCACAATATTTTGTATTGAATTCTCTACGATAATTGGTCTGAGTATAGAATTCATTATCATTATCTATAATTTTGTAATGTAAGTTAGACAATTCTTTTATTCTAACCAGTTCATTCTCAAATCTATCAACCAGATCATCTTTTGTCGTTTTAGATGTATCAATTTTTTCGAAAAACTGGGATGTGTTGAATACAAAATCCAAATATACGTTTTCTTTGTTGTCAACCGTGGACAAAAGATTTAACAATCCACCGATATAATCACTGAACATTTCAATCTCATAAAACATTACGTGGATGCCAATTGCGTATTTATAATTTATATTCATAAAAATGTAGAGGCGATTGACATCAAATCTGGATTTAATTCGAAATTAAAAATTTTGCCGAACTTTGAAAGATTGGAGTCAATTGGTATCTCTTTTCTATTAATATCTATCATATTATACACATACGGCAGTTTATTATATTCTCCATCAAAGAAAAAATTCTGGGGAATAAATTTAAGATCTAATTTGTTAATTAAGTTTTGATAGTTTTCTTCTAAGAAGTTTAGAATCTGATCGAAGATTTGTTCATGGGACTTGTTAACAACAAATACGCTTAAATCAAAAAATCTCGAAAAGTCTACTTTTTTATTATTAAATACATGTTGTTGATACAATTCTATATTGGTTAACAAGTAACTAAAATCAGAATCCCATTCGGCAAATGTAAGCTTATTGTTGCTTAAATCAAAAATATTCTCTGTATTTTTATTTACGAGCGTAGTGTCTCGTACTAAACAGATGTTGTCGAAACTTACAGCACTATTTTTCAATAATTTGAACATATAGAAAATCTGATTTGTTCTATCAAACGTTGGATTAACAATGTCGGTCAAACAGATTAATTTTAAATTGTGCGATTCACAATATTTCTTCCAAGATTCATATGATAACTGGTTTAATTGTTCTCCTGATTGATATAAGACAACGAAATTATTCATAGTTTTGCTTTATTAAGTCCCATGTTTGTTTCATTAGTTGGGTACGAGTGACCCCTCTATCGGAAAATCCGGAAAATATCCAAACGTTTAAATATTTGATAAAGAATGGTGTTTTATCATTTGTATAAGAATTGCCAGTTAATAAGTTACGTCTCCACAAATGATTTACGCCGTGAGATATAGGAAACACTTTTGTATCTATTTTATTTATTTGTATAAAGTAGTTTAGGACTGGTTGATCTCGACCACGTTTTACCAATTTGTCTTCGTGATTTAATATAGATTCATGGTTATCAAAGTAGAACTTTTTCAAATCATCAAACATCGGTTTATGATTTTTATTAAATAAAACGAAGCCAGCTAGAAAATGTTTGGTATAATCAAATTCAAATCCGTTAAAAAGATCTTTATATCCGTTTATACTTTCGTGTACCCACTTCATATTTTCATTTCCCAATATTCCACATAACTTACATTCGGATTCATTGAAGAAATTAGGAGCGTCCCATTTTACCATGATGGAAGCATCAACTGCTAATATTTGATCAAAATCTCCTACTTTGTTTTTTACAAAATCAAAAATATCTAACCAACGTTGCCAATTGATTTTGTATTTGAGTTGATCGTCATAGGTAGTAACGTCATAGTGTACAAATATAACATCGTTTTTCTTACACCAATATTCCCAAGATTTTTTACTGTAGTCCATCCAAGAAAAATCGTCATAACGATACTTTTCTTTTACGACATCACTACCTTTTACTCCACACCAAAACAATACGTTTTTCATTTTATAAAATGCTCTTTCCAATAGTTATAGGTTTTATAATCACTTGGGGTGCCCCAACAAATATAATGTTCTACTTCAAATACTTTTACATTTAATCCGCGTTTGATATTTTGATTAATAACATCATCGACATAAAATTCACCATTAGTTCTTATATTAGAATCATAGTTCTCTTTTAATCCGTCGATAAAATACTTGGCTTTTCTAAAAAACATTGTACCAATGATAGCATGGGTTTGTAAAGGATTATCGTAGATAAACTTTTTACACGAAACGTGCTTGATGTTATTGTTTTCATCGACATCCAACCAAGAATACATATTAGGATTAACTTTACTCGTTTGATTGTTTCTAAATGACCACACAATTACATCAACTGTTGGATCATCGATTAATCGCTGATATTCATTTGAATCGTAATATACACCATTGTCACACGCTGAAATTAAAATTGGGTTTTCTAATTCAATATTGAAGTGATTAATAGCTAATTCACATGTGCATGCTTGTCCTTCGGTAGTTTTATCTATTGATAAAACAGATGTGTTTTTATAATGTTGTTTAAGTGTAGTGTCTAATTTAAACTCATCCACGTGTTCTTTTAAACACACAAACGTATTATTGTCACAACTTGGTAGGCAATCAACTGCTTGCACAACCATTGGTAACCCATCTACGTCTACAAGAGGCTTTGGTAATTTAAAACCTTCCATTGAAAACCTACTTCCTCTACCAGCCATCGGAAGTACTAGGGTAGTATTTGGTTGGTTAATAATTTCTAATTTATTGGTTTTAAGTTTTTTAAAATAAGATGACCATGATTTATATATCTCCAAATCGTATGGAGTTCCCCATTGCAACATTTTATCGATTTCAAATATATTTGTACGCAATCCATCTTTAACCAGTAGATTATATACTAAACTTATATAAAACTCACCTTTTAGATCATTTCCAGATTCCAACAATTGTTTAAAGTATTTTTTTACCAAGTTACCACTTTTAAAGTAATATGTTCCATTTGAAGCATATTCATTCATTTTATTGTTGGTAAACGGCTCTTTTTCTTTAATTTGAATCAATACTTTATTCTCTTCTTTACAGAAAGCATAGTTATCGCTTCCTAACATATGTGGATGGAATCCTGTGTAACACGGAATTGAACCGTCAAAATTGCCGATGTGAATTTCTTCTAAGAATTTATCAAAATTCCATACTGTACCATAATCACAATAGGTTATTATTGTTTCTTTGGAGTCGTCGATATGATCAAAGATCTGTGATACTGTGTAAACAGGACCTTTTTTGTGATTAGGAATAGAGTAGATTTTACAATTTGGCACAATTGATTCTAATACGGATCTCATATTAGTTTCTCTTAGATGTGGTTCATTACAAATGAATGTTATATCAGTAACTCCTGGGAATAGATCAACTACGTGTTTAATAATAGGATGTCCATCTACTTCAATTAGTGGTTTTGGGTCTTTGTATCCAGCCTCAATGAATCGTTTGCCAATTCCTGACATTGGGATGATAAGTTGAATATTGTCTTTCATTTTAATATAAACCTTTATTCTTAAGAGAAAATTTACACAAATCTACATAATCGGTACATACAGCGTAGACAATCTTATCATTAAACTTTAATACTGATTCCTCGTCTAAAAGAGGAATGATACAGTTTTCATCTAATTTAAGACTCAAATCGTGTACCCAAAAATGATTTGTGCTTGTTATAATATATGAGTCCTGCGAATGACAAAAATACTTTATATCACGATTTAATTTTTTTAATTCAATAGCTGCGTCTAAGTTTTTACAATGATACCAAATATCGTTTATTCTATTTAATATCCAGTGTTTATTGATTTTATAATCGGGAGTATCGTGTCCGAGCCAAAACTCTCCGTTTATATATCGTATATCTACTTCAACTTCATATCCACTTCCTATAGCTGAATCAATATAAGATGGCCTATTTTCTTTATTTGGCACAACTCCTTTTAAATTTCCACGGTGAGATATAATTATCATAAATTTTCGATTGGTATAGTTTTGTCATCAATAAACAAATCGTAATATGGTTTATCTACTCTTACTTCGTTATATTTAGCTCCCCATGTATCTAATTGATGCTTTGTAAGCGTATACCAATTGATTTGTTTTCTACTACCTCTGGCAGTCCAATAGACAATTGTATTACCTTCGTCGTACAATTTGTTTATTTTTTCTATATTTTCTTTTATTGGATTAGAATTTGCATAATTTCTATCTTCCGATGTTTTACAAATGGTTTCGTCAATGTCAACGTAAATTATTTTTTTGCCCATAAATTGTTTCTATAAATTTCATTAGTATCTGTTTTCACCTGTACAACTTTATCTTCGGAAATAAACGTACATTGTCCGAGAGATTTGGATCCAATAAATATCTCTGCTGATTTTTCACACATTTCTGTAGCAATTAAGCATTCTCTAGTTGAAGATCCTACGCAGATTATACCATGATTTACTAATAAGATCAACTTTGGTAAATATTTATTATCTTCTATAAATTTATTAACAGATACTTCTACGTTTTTACATAATTCTTCACCAGGATGTGCATAGTGTACTACACAAGATTTTTCTCCATTAAAAACAACTTGATCTGGAAACATCCGTTTATTTGCAAATTCCTCTATTAATAGCTGACTGCTACATAGTATTTTAAGTGTATTTATAGGATGTGTGTGTGCTATAAAGTTAACTTTTGGTTTTTGTAAAAGAAACGAGTGAAATCCAGTTTCTATGCTTGGTTTTTTGTTAAAGTTATTTAACTGATTTCCGTTAAAATCACATTTAACTAAATCATCATAGGATAAATGATTCAATGTGGTACCACTTGCTTTTATTAGAAACCCACCTTCAATTTTTTCAGAAACGTTTCCCTCTGCGCCAACAACATAATTTTTAAGACACGATCCAAGTGTTAATAAATCGTCATTTGAATTTTGCATAACAAGTTTGGAATATTTTAATCAGACAACAATAGTCCAATTGTCTAACGACATGGGTTCTAATTTCAACTCATGTTTGTAATAAGTATCTTTGAGCAAACCGCCCCATCTTTCTTTTCGCACAAATGGGTAAATATATATTTTTATATTTTTAAATATTCCATATCGTGCGTCTAATATATAACAAAAAGATGCCCATACAGAATCTACAAAATGCATTTCATTAGCATGTTCTAAAATTTTTATCATATTAAACATATCCAAAGCATTTCCGTTTAAATCTATATACTGTGTGGATTCATGTTTTTTGAAATTTATAGCTGAATCTCCTAAGTGGTTATCATGGTATAATACATAATTAGATCCGTGCTCTGCAATAAACTTTTCGTAAAATATATTCTCTTTATTAAAATCACGTTCTATGTTAAAAAAGTTAATTTTATTAATATAATCTATACCATAACAAATATAATATTTTTTATTAAAATGAATGCTAGGCGACGAAGATATAAAAGCGTTTTTATATTGATCGTTTCTATTTGCATCCAACTTACCATGCAATAAATAATCGTAAATGTTTGCGTCGAATTTATTGTAAAAATCTTTTGATACTTTGGTTGTCGCTAACGGATCGTAAATTTTAGTTATGTTATTTTTATTTTTTAAATAAAATTCAAAAATTGGTTTTGCTTCGGGTCTTAGTATTACTGTTATATGATCGTATTTTGATAAATAATAATCGATCATGGATAAGTGATTTACTAAATCCGTCCACGATTGGTAAAAAAATAAAAGACCTTGTTTCATCAAAATATATATTACCAAAGCACTCCGTCATAAAACTTTTTGTTTGTATTATTTAAAGTCAATAGCTCTATTATTTTATTATATTCTGGTATAAGATTTGCGTCTAATTGATTGTTTGATCGCGGTAATAGTTTTCCTTTGTGAGTAATATGAATAAATTGAAAAAAAGACAAACAACTAAACCATCCACATTTTATAGGATTGTCAGTGTAAAGTTTATAAATTTTATATTTGAGACAGTGTTTCATCACAGTTTTGTTTTCAATCGTTCTATATGTCTCATTTTTAAAATTCTCCATTATTTCCAATAATACACTCAATTTCCAGATAGAAGGGTTTACATTGTATATGTAATTGTTTATATTTCTCTGCGCTCGTAATTCAACCTTTAAATCATTAAATTCAATTGATAATCTGTCTTTATTATATAGATCCCAACTATGTCTACATTGTAAGTCTATCCTATCGATTGAATGTTCGGCCATATAGTTTTTTACATGACTGATATATGAGTCGTCTTTTTTAACAACTATGTCGATATCATGGATAAAAAGAATATATTCGTTTTTTAAACATTTCAATGATAGAACTCTGCTTGCATAAGGCAGCGAATCGTCATAAAAAATAACTTGATTATATTTACAATATAAATGATCTAAATTTTTGTCAGATTTGTTTATCAGTAAAATTTTATCCGCGTACTCTAACGCTTGTGTCTGGACAGAAAGTATATCTAAATAATCTGTGTGTGAATAAACCACATATGTTAACTCATTCATAATTAAAAATATTTTTTAAGATCGGATTCTTCAATTATAAATTTCCAATTTTCTAATATTGGATCTGCCATCATTTTCCACGCGGAATCAAAATTAACATTCTTTGCCCATTTCCAATCTCTATTGCGCAACCAAACGTGGAAATATATGTTTTTGTTATAATTAAATATATTTTTATACTGAGCGTGATAAAAAAAGTTAACGTTGTTATTTTCTATAAAATGAATTTCCTCTGCTCCCTCCAGTAAATGAATTAATAATCCAACGCATGGGGATTGATCGCTTATGTTTATAATTGGATATTTATTTTTTATAAAATTTTTGATTTTATTATTGGATGTATATTTCCAAGCTGTTATTGGATCGTTTATTATGTTATATTTTGAATCTTCCGGTATATTGAATTTTTCAAATAATTGTTTTTTTAATAATTTTTCTTTTTCTATATTTCTACTGTAGTGAAAATAATCCATTCTAACTTTATTATTTAATCCTAACAATTTATAATATATAACGTGATTTATATCCACATTTTCATTTGGAAATACAGAGTTGGGTTTAGTTGTTAAAGATTCATGTATATCAAAATGATTATATAACGGGTTTCTATAGTCAAAATAGTGAGTGATTTTTGGATTAGATATATATCTGTTTGGCATCAGTCTTGTGTCACAAACATTATATTCACCTATTTGACCTTCGTTAATATAACCCAATGATTTTTTTGTAGTATTAATAAAAATTCTTACGTTGTATAAAGGATCATTGGAGAAATATTCCGAATAATATCTGAGAAAGTTGCCTTCGTCTATATTAAAATAGACAGACTCATAATAATTAAGTAGGTAGTAAAGTAAACTTATTACTGATAGACAGTCTCCATATGCATAAGCTGGAGGTATTAATATTATTTTTTTATACATATACACGTTAGTGATTTATATATTTAAAAATTGAAATAATATAAAACGATGGATCTAGAATCATTTTATTTACTAATTCAAATTTAATATTATATTTCTCTTGTATATCACGATGGGCTTTACTTTGTCCATTTTCATATTCACTTTTGTTATTCATCAAAAATGAACCCCAATCGTCATATATTATGATCGATCCATTACACAATAAATTGTTTTTTAAAACAAATTCCCAAACCTCTAATGTGGATGTGTATATATCACAGTCCATATGTAAAATTCCTATTTTTTTATTATCGAATTTTGTTACTAAAGAATCAGTCAGTGTCTCAGAAAACCATCCATCGATGATATGTGCGTCCTTTTTGTTAAGAAGTTCAGGATTAATATTTCCATTACATGAAAATTTTCCAGTCTTCCAAGGTGAATGTAAATCATTTTTTTCGACAGGCAACCCAACGAATGAATCAAAACCAAAAAAATTTCTATCAAGATTGTAGTTTTTATACAAATTATAAAACTCTAGAAAAGATTCCCCTTTATGTACGCCGAATTCTAAAAATAATTTATCTCGTAAAAAGTCTGAGTTTTTGGATACTAGTTCGTTTCTCAGTGACGTTTTGATTCTATTGTAAACATTCATATTAACATTGTGATTTTAAATTAAGTATTATGTAAAATATATAATTGTAATATTTTACATAATTTTCTTCGGGGATTCCAAAATTCCATCGTTCACAGTATACGTATCTATTGAATGATATAATCTTAAATTTTTCATTTGTTTTAAATTCATAAGGAATGTTGTATTTTGAAAAAGATGAAAGTATATTTTCAACTGAGTGTTTTTTGTTAATTAGAATATTAAGACCCAATGACATATCTTCTTTTTCAAAAAAGTTTACAACTATGTCTGAATTATCTTTTTGCGGAGCTACATACTTTTTATAGTCGTTTTTCCTATCGGATATTTGTTTAATTACTTTTTCTTCGGTATATCCTCTTATTTTTACATCTCGTTCTAATTTCCATTTTATTTTGAGAGATTCATCTGGGTCCATATATATTGAGAAGTTATATATGTGACCGGCATTTCCATATAAACTGTGTAATCCACATACTATAATATTATCTGCGTTTTCTATTTTTTCCGGCTGTTTAAATTTGCCTGTGTTATGATCATAATCTACTTGAAATATAGAATTGCCTATCTTTAGATTAAAAACGTCTTCTTGCATTTTAGATACAAAATTTGCATCAGGATTCAAATGTGTATATGTTTTCCAGTTTTCACTGTGTCTTTCCCATTTATGGTATCTGTCACATTCCAACAAAATTGAATTTGAAAAGTATTTTTTAAGTAAATTTCCAAGTGTAGATTTTCCAGAACCAGAATCTCCACATATAGCAAACACATTGCACATAGATAATATTACTTCGTATTCTACGTTATCTTCTACGTAATCCAATTTACTTTTATTCAAATAGTAAAATAATACTGTTTCGGAAACAAAACCATGCAGCTTTATCAAATCGTTTAAATTTTTATATAAATCGAAGTATTTGTCCATTAATTCGGATGACCCATAGGCTATTATATCACACAAATAAGGATCATTCACACTGTGTAGTTTGGTTTTATCTAAAACTGCATTTTTTGGTATGTGAATTTTGTCTAAAACGGAATCAAAATTTATGAATTGAAGATTTACATCTGGTCTTATTTTGATCACAATGTCATATTTTCCGTGTAATTCTTCATTTAATTTTTTAATAGAATTGAGTTTATAAAATTTAAACCATGTATTATACAAGCAATTTTCTTTTGAATTGTTCGAAAATATTAAATTATTTTCTTCTAATATAACTTTTGGCGACAATTCGGATTCTATGGATTTTATAATATCAGGCAAATCATTGGGATTTAGATACTTATCTTCCAAAGATTCATTTTTTGTTATGTGGATATAAACGTCTGTTGATTTGAAATTATCAATAATAAACTTTTTAATATTAGGTAGATTCAACTTAATAGTTCGTAGATATCCAGATATTAATAAAGCGGCTTTCATTATATTATATTTTTTAATGTTTCTAAATTTAGACCCCAACTACAATTTAATCCATTATCTAATTTTTTACATTTTTCTTTTTTCAATAATATGGTTTTGTATGTTATACTTGCATTCCATCCTGTTATTTTTTCATCGGAGTATTTAACTAATACTTCGTCATTCAAAACTTCTTCTATTTCTCCAACCACATTTTCTGATTGTACTCGCATAAATTGTTTAAACTCATTTGATTCCGTGTGTTTTGTGTCCAGAAAGTAATAAGTATTTACTTTGTTCAAGCTGTAAATAAATCTATAATTTACATCCAGAAATGTGGGGGATACTAATGTTATCAATTTACACAATGGTGTGCTAAACAATACATTAACAATTCCACCTCCAATTGCGCCTACAATTGATTCCGCATTATTAAACAACAATATTTTATCGACAGTGGATAATTTTTCTGTGAATACTTCTTCATATCCTTGTGATTTTAACAAATCAACCAGTTCATTTTCATTTTCACACTTTCTTCTGGTCGTATAATTTGTACCTATATTTGAAAAGTCGTTATGAATCCACGTTCTTCTTGATATGTAAAATTTCTTTGGAAATTGTTTTTCGATCTTTAACTCTTTTACATTTTCTACAATTTCTTTATATAAATCGTATATTTCTTCTCTAGGTTGTTGGTTGGGATCCGATCCATATGTATAAGTCGATGATATATAAACATGAGAATACATGGTATATTTATTTAATATAACCACATCCGATTCATCTATTTTTAATATTTCGAGAAATTCAGTTACAAATTTATAAAATTTATCACCGTGGGAATAATACATCAAAAGTTTGAGATTTTTAGTAACGTTTTTGAGTTTTTTATAGGAAATCAAATATGGCAATGTATCATATATAAAATGATAATAATTATCTGTATTATAAATGAAGTAAAAAACAGGATCATTATAAGTTTTAGATGTATTTTCTAATTCGTGAACAATCTTATATGTACTATCTACATTTCGTAAAGACATTGTTGATTCTTCAAGTGGTTGATAAAATGTATTATCTAAATTTGAATATAATACTAAATTTGGATAACATAGAGATGCTCCTGTAAAAACAACGTCGTTTAAAACATGAATATTAATTTCATTAAACTTATCAGATTTAGGAAATATTTCGAATTTGTGATTGCCATTATCTGAAGTATTAAGATTTTTTATAGGTTTCATAGTATTTTGTTAAATATGTATTCCACTCTACTTTCGGATGTATGATGTTTTATTATGTTTTGATAAGAAGTTTCTATAATATCATACAATTTATTTTTGTTATTTAGATAGTAAACAAGCTTGTCTTTTAATTCGTCTGTTGAATCCCATGAAACATAATGTACTCCGTCTTCTAAATTGGGTAATATGATATTGTATTTTTGAGCAAACAAGCAAGATTTATTTGCCATTATTTGCCACATTCTGGCATTACACTCTCCCCCACCAAATGCATCGACACTGATTAATGATTTTTTAATCGTGACAAAGTAATCACTAACATTTTCCGTTTTTATATTAAAATTAAGAGATTTAAGTTGATTGCATACTTCTACAGATTGTTTTCTTAGACCTGTTTCTAATTGACCATATGAACAAAATACGTCTATTTCTTTATTGTAAAAATTATTATTAAAATATGAATCTAATGTTGCAAATGGAAGTGGTATTATTCCTTGATCAACATGTTCTTTCAAACATTCTCTTTTAAAGTAATATCTTGATTTTGATTTAAAAGTTGGATCTAGTTGTTCATTTGTTTTTCCACGAAATCCTGTGTAGTTATACTCACTACCATCAATATAAATCGTTTTATTCCAGCCATTTACTTTATCAATCAAATAAAACTTTGGTTCTTGAATTCCATTAAATTTAGATTTGCCCCAAATTGCAAATATATAATCGCAGTTTTTTGAGTTATAAATAAATGTATCATCGCTTATTATATTATCTGCGCCGTTACCTTCATCTGTATAATAAATTTCATGTTTTGTTTTCTTTAATCCCTCTATTATAGATGTCGCTAAATAATCTTCTTTTTTACACGGATTTATTACTAATATTTTCATTTTTTGACAGAAGTTTTTTTGTTTTTTTCCAACCCCTCTGTTTATTGTGATCTACCCAACAAAAATTTACAATTTTACATATAGCGCCTTTTTCACAATTTTCTATAAATTGACCTTCTTGGCCGCCCCAAATACCATCTCCTTCGTTGTACTTATTATTTTTATTAAAATAACATATATCATTAAATTTATATTTATGATAGTGTTCTTTTGTAAAACCAAACATAAATCCGCCTATATTTCTAGTTAGTTGAACGCCTTCTTTTGGACCATTGCTAAATTGATTATCAACAAAAACACCGTTAGTTAGAGGACTATATATAGTATTTATACTTTTGGCGTCAGTATTAATATGATCGATGAATTTGTTTACACTATTATTGAAAATGATATCATCATTAGTATTGATTATGATATCACATCCATCATTTATAGCATTATAAATACATTGATTCCAAGCTCCTGTAATTCCTTCTATCGACTGATCTTCAATTTTAGAATATTTGACATTTGAATAGGTTAGTATGTTAGACGGATATTGACTTGCATTATCAATAACGTATATTATTTTATCGCATATAATAACATCATTTATTGAATTTACTAATTTTTTTATAAATATATCTCCATCTGGTCTAAGTTCATCTGACCAGTGCATAGCAACTGTAATTCCTATTTTCATTCTATTGTAACCGTGTTTATATTTTTAAATATATTGTAATAATACAAAACCAGTTTATTTAAATCATACAATTCATTAAATTTGTTTCTCATGTTCTCTACATAAAATTTTTGTAAATTAGAAAAATCGGAAAGAACATAGTCTATTTTTTCATTGAGATCTGAAAAATCGTGTTTGCATGGAACATATGTCTGATAAGGTACGTATAAATTTGGTATTGTTTCAACATGTGACATGTCTGGTTTAATTAGTACTGATCCAAACATAGCCGATTCTAAATCTCTCGGCGCAATTTCACCAAATCCAAATGGAGCTAATATTATTTTAGAATTTGACATTCTATCGTAATATTGATTTGTGGGTAGTCTAACTCCTTTTTCTAATTTTGTAACATTAAACTTGTTACTCAAATTATCTAATAAATTTTTTCTGAAGAAGTTGTAATGAGTCGATTGATTTAAATTATGTTCATATACATCTTTATGTGGGTACATAAACATTGCGGACACATCAAACTGCTTATTGTTAATATAATTTAACCACTGTGGTTGCATTGTAGATAACCAGTTAAACCCAGATAGTTTTATTTTATCAAATAAATCTAAATTTGGTAAAGCATATTCGCCTGATCCCCAATAAGATCTTCCATTTGCATATTTTTTTAAATATTCTGTTTTGTCTTTATAAAGAGTAGGTTTCAATAAACCAATCGCTGTTGATTGTGAAAAAACTTCATATGATCCAATTAACGTAGCCGCATCTTGTCCGTCAAATAAAAAATAAGGTTCTTTTATTGTTTTTAAAAACTCAATGCCTATTGACACAGACTCATCAAGCGATACTTTTTTGTTTACAAAACTTGCATGTCCCACAAACGCAAAATCAGCGTCACCATCTTTTACAAATTCTATGCCTACTTCTCTGAATATTTCATGCGCAAATAACAACGGACGAAAAGTAGTTTCGTTGCGATGTTTTTCTAACTCATATATTTTTACTTTAACCATTAAATTTTTTATTTTTCTATACAAATAACACCTTCATAATCAAATAGGGGCCGCGTGAAATTAGATTTTGGTTCGTGTCCAATATATCTTACTATTTCTATTTTATCATGTTGAATTAGATCAGTTATTGCTTGTTTGATTTCTGGAAATGCCCCATAGTCATCGTAAATAAAATGTTTTTTGTCACTTGATTGGAAGTTTAAAGATCTAATAGTGTCATTAATAACAGCGTCATATGTATGTTCAGCGTCAACTAAAAATACATCTCCATAGTTTGTAGGAAAAGTTGTTTTATAAACATCTTGCGCATAAAATTTAACATTGGGTCTATCGAAATTAAAATTTCTGGCCACATCAACATTTTCCAAATTAAATCCTATTACGTCTTTGAAAAGATAACTTAATACACGGGTTGTATATCCAATGTTAGACCCAATCTCCAGACAAGTTTTATTTTTAAATTCCTCTTTATTAAAGAATTCAAATAACTCACGTTTAAACTTGTGGCTGGTAGTAGTTTTATGTTGAAACTTATCAGGAATATTAATTAGTATTTCATCTATAGACATATCAAAATAATTTTTCATTTAACCGCATATCCTTTATTTTCATCCTCTGTAAAAAGTTTATTGTAATTTAAATTAGTCTGTCTTTGTTTTTCAATTGTTTTTTCGTGAATAATTGCATAATCTTTTTGCGGAGGTATAAATACATAACTTTTGAAGCCTTCTACTTTTTCATGTAATCTTCTTTCGTACCTAATGTGTGACAAATTACGATACAATCTGGATTGATAATCTGGGAAATTAATCATACCGTCATATAATCTCCATCCCCACATATTGATGTCTTGTTCAGTTACCCCAACAAAATAATTTAAACGTGGTAACCATAATACTTCATTGTTATTATTCGATTCAATTATTAAATCTATATTCTCTATCAATCCATCAGTTGGAACTTCATCAGCATCTAGTTGAAAGATCCATTCACCTTTACATACTTCTATACCATAGTTTTTATGTGCGCCATAATTTTTATCTAACTTATGTTGTTGGAAATTTACTTTTTCTTTAAATTTTTGTATAATCTCCAGAGTTTTTGGATTATCCGAATAATCATCAAGAAGAACAATTTCATGGTTATCTTTTTTATATTCTATTAACGTGGATAGTAATTTTTCTAAACTATCAGTTTCGTTATGACAAGTTACTAAGTAAGATAAAAACATATCAAACAATTTTTAGTTTAGGTAGAATAATTTTATTTTCAGTATTACCAGCTGGTTTTAATTTAGGCAGTACAAACTGATTCTCTACTGCAAACGAAGGTACATACTTATCTAACAAGTCCCACAGACGTTTATCCATAGCAGTAATACTAAACTTCTCTGTATTTTCTTTACGTAGAAGTTCTGCGTTTTTAGTAAACTTGTCACTTTTGCGTGCAAAATAAACTTGTTTCATTTTATCTTCAGCGAGTGAATATGATACTTTAAACCATTTACTTTCTTTAATAATCCACTGGTTAACTGATTTTCTATCAATGTCTACAAGATTACCTGGTAATAAATTTGACAACGTTGGATTTAAATAATCTAAATGTCCACTCCAATTAGAAACCAATAGAGGTTTTCCACTTAATGTGGATAATAAAAGGGGATGACCATATCCTTCGCCGTGTGTAAATGATATATGTGATATAATCTTTTCATGATTTAATAACGCATTCATTTCCGGTTCACTTAATTCACCGTGCAAAAGATAAACATTTGGCGCATTTTCTCCAATTTCATCTCGTACTTTTTTAATTTTTGATAGAATTTCAAATCTATCCACAGTAGAATATGAAGCTCCACTTGTTTTTACAATTAAACACGGTCTATCATTTGAATTGTTATTTTTAAATGCCGTACAGAATGTTTTTATTAAGTTGCCAATGTCTTTACGATCATTATATATTCCCCCATGTGTCCACTGGCCGACAAATAAAAATGCAGAGGATTCTTTAATTTGTGATAAAGCGAGTTCAACCGAATCAATTTTCTCATCTGTTTTCTTAAAGATATTTGTATCGGCTCCCCAAAAACATACTTCGATTGGTTTTTCAACTTGAACAGGAACTTGTTGTCCATTTTCGAGTTGTTTTGCCATTTTGACTTCCGTAAATGTTTTCTTGACATGATTTGATAGACCGATTGTTAAGTCCATTTTATTAACACCTTCTATCCAACTGCCTGGCGGAATGGTAGTTTCGATACCAGCTGTCATACCGATGTTGTATTTACCCACTGCTTGAAATTCTTCTGGAATTGTCAACTGCACGAATACGTCTGGCTGTTTATTTAGATTTCCTTGTAAAAATTTACTAGCTAGACTCTTATCTTCTGGATCAGTTAAATCGTCAAGAAAACGTTTGCTTTGACAATTGCCCCACCTAGTAGGTGCTATTTTAACATCAAATTTATCATAACGAATGATGCTTTTAGCAATAGATGTGGCCCAATCGCCATATCCACTGCGATTAAATACTGGTCCTGAAATTAGACATAATGGTTTGTTCATATTATTGATTAAATTGTTTTGTATCTCTTTCTTGTACCAATTGTGTGTATTTTTTATTTGGTGTAGGTACTCCTCCCAAACTAGTATATAGTGCTTCCATTTTACTCATTTGAACTTGGGCTATTTCGGATCTTTCTCCTTTTTTAACATCCGTACTACCGAATCCACCTTCGCCTCTATCTGTAGAATCCAATTCATTTACCAAAACAAATTTTACATCTTCTACCGTGCTTACTTTGAGTTGACAAACTTTATCACCTTTCTTATAAAGTTTATCTGAATTTACAGTTCCTTCAATTAGATTATCGGTTCTAATTTTGTAATCTTCTGGTTGCCATTGATATTTAAAACGCAGTAATACTTCTCCACGATAATCAGCGTCAATCAATCCAACACAATTAGCTAATGTTAAATTGTATTTACTAACACTACTACGAGGAAATGCTAAAATATCATAGTCGATATCAGTATAACCGAATCCACTATATACGCGTTCATTCTGTACAGCTAATTTAAGATTAGTTTTATATTGAATGTAATCTATTCGTTTATATGTACCATTATCATGTAGTTCTCCAACAATTTCTGGATCACTTGTAGCAACTACATCAAAACCAGTAGCTCTATCAGTAGCTTTTTTTGGTAAGTTTTCAACGTCTTGATAATCTTCGTTTTTTAATACTTGAATTTTCATGAAATGGTTTGTTTAATAGCTTCCAAATTTACAGCGTGTAAATCAAATCCTAGTTTATCGTTAGGTAATGATTTAATATCATAACCATGGTTGGTAAAGATGTCAAATGATTTAACTGGGGTAAAATTATTTAATGTGAAATCCATAGCTTTAATAAATTGATCGCACATGTTTTTACTGTTGATTCCTCCTTCATTCATTGCCCATTTACGACCTTCCATGCCATATTGCTCACGCTTTTCACTATTATGTAAATACCAATAAGCAATAGCATCTGCAATGTCTGTATAACTAACTAAATCATCCATGATATATGGAGTGGGAGGACTGCCTTGTAAATTTTGTACTTTGGTCCAAACTGGCTTAGCCCAAACGCCATGTTTCTTATATCTACCAGTAGTATTGGTACCAAATTCAAGATTAAATTCAACTGGTTTATCATCATCTGTAACAATTCCCAATTGATCTTGTAGACCGCCTGTTACTGTGGCAATAACTGGAGTACCACACATAATGCTTTCAGCGATACTTAGACCAAATCCTTCATTGGAACTAACATTGGCGGTAACATCAGCCAGATTATAGAATGCTACCATTTCTTCTGGCGATCTACGAGACTCGTCTAATACTACTTTATACTCTGGACACACCGCTTGAATCGTAGCTACAAGATCAGTACCAGCTTCACACACTTTATCGGTATGCATAATTAAAGCGCATTTTTTAGCTTGTTCTTGATCAATAGAAGTACAAAATGATTTAAATGCTAAAATTAGATTTGCTGGATGTTTACGATGTGCATTTCTACTATTAAATGCTACAATAAAATTGTACTCGTCGTTACCAAGCAATTCTTTCTTCAACTTTTCAACTGAAGAATCTCTTTTTGGAAGTGGTTTAAATTCGTCACTGTTAATACCATGTGGTACCAAGTGTAATAGATGTTTTCCTTTTACTGGCATATTAAACGTTCTCCTTTATTATATTTCCATTATTGTCAAAATCACCGTAGATACTAGTACAATTTTCCGGTCCTAGTACCCATTTATTAATATTATCTGTTTGTTTGCTAATAGCAAATAAAGCGTCACAACTTTTATAGAATGGTTTATTCCACATTGGATATGGTAAATCATCCCAGATATCCAGGTAAGTTAGTGGGATTTTACTACGAATTTGATGTTCGATATTATACAACCATCCCCAGAAACGAGGATCTGTAAAATGTAAAATTGCATCTGGTTTTTCTAGAGCTATAATCTGATATAGAACATCTTCATCGCCATAACCATCAACTGGATATAGTCTCAAATAGTTATCGGTTCTATTATTTAGTTTATCACAAGCGTCTTTCATATCTACAACTTTACCAGCTTCTGGATGTTTAATAGCACCAGCAATTTGCACCCAATCATAACTATGAAGTGTGCCTAATACCAATTCACGACTCATTGTAGCTACGCCGCTATGCATTCTTAGATCGTCACTTAATAATAATATTTTTTTCTTTTTCATTTAGATTCCTTTGATAATGAAAATGGAGCGTTAAAACTTAACTTTGTATTAATACTTTCACTAATTTCTGATTGAAAGTTAGAATCTGATAAATACCTCTCAAGACATTTATTAACGAAGTCTTGAAATGATACTTTACCTCTTATATTCAGTTCTTTAAACTGATTATATAATTCTTGGTTAAGCTTTACTGTTGTAACAAATTGATCCATAACATATGTACATATATATGTATGTACATATATCACATATTAATTATAATTTTGTAGCTTTACCATCACAGATTTTTTTATAATGTGTGCAGTATTTGCAATGTTTTTTACCATTACCTGGAACTTTTATATATTGATTATTTTCATTATAAGTTCCATCTGAATTGAATCCAAAATCTAGAAATTCAATAAAACTATGAATGCTTTCTTTAATTGCCGTGGGACCAGCATTTGGCTTGAATATTTGAATTCGACTTTGTGGAAAGCTAACATTTTCATATAGTTTACGTTTTACGATGAAGAATTCCACTTCGATGTTATTTAATGGTACATTAAACTTTTTGCTGTAAACACTTTTGTATAGATGTAATTGTGCAAGTTTACTTACGTCTTCTTTCATGTAACTATTCCATCCACTGCTAGATGTCTTAAAATCAATAATTTTATAGTATTCTTTATTTTTCTCTTTTAAGACAATGTCAATGAAACCAACAAATTCAACATTATTTTTAATCGGCATCTCTAATGGAATTTCAATACCAACTAGTTCATAATCTTTAGTAGAAAAGTATTTAAGTCTATTAGCTGATTTACAAAATGTATCGACGATATCATTGCCATCGAAAATAAAATCGGTAAACTCTTCTTCTTTTACATCTTTTACTTTTTTAATTTCTTCATTGAACTTATCTAAGAATAGTTTCTTTACATCTAATGCATCAGCAATGCCTACACCTTCGTTATAGAGCGAAGTAAGATATGTTTGAAATGCATGATGGATAGAAGTACCAAATGTGGTATTGATATTGTCATCTTTTACTCGGAGATTCTTGACATAATCCAGATACCATTTTTGTGGGCATTTTAAAAATGTAGAATATTGACTGAAGCTGACTCGTTTCTTTTTTATTTCTTTGATTTCTTCATTTGACATTCTATCATCTTAATGTATAATTAATAAAAGTCAACTTAAAAAAACTATATATTGTATATGAAGAAACTTCTAATTGCTCTATTGACAACATTTAATCTACACGCAAATGATCTATTTTTATATGATAAAAACAACGATGTAGAATTAAACGAGGTTATTAATAATAAATTAAACGTATTACCAACAATAATAGGTAAAACGTATACTATTACTAATAGTCTCAATATAAACACAACTAACTCTAGTGTGTCATATATATTACCATATCGTATTGCAGTGTATCATAAAGAAAACACGTCTACGTACTTCAATCAAACAAGTACTGAGTATGTTAATGATTTTAAATTGCCAGAGGTAGTTAAAGTAAAAGATGCAATGTTCAACTTTACAGTAAATGGCGAACTATATTGTGTTAGTGAAAGTACCAATATCAATACATTACTCACTACGTTATGTAGTGTAGCATTTGGTCAATCTACATTCTTTGTTAAATCTAACGAAAAGTTCACACATTTGTACGTAGTTAGTGGTACTGTGACAGCTTTGGATAATAAGTCTAAGAAGAAGAAAGAATTAAAATCAGGCGACTATTTGGTGGTTACCCCACAGATAATCATGAACGCTAGAGAAGCTAGTGTTACAAGATTGGGTAATAGTTTTAGTGTCAAAGAAGTGGAAGACGAAGAAAAAGAATTTCACTCCAAAGATCTTGATGTATTAAAATCCAAATTGGACAACACGTTATTTGTAAATCTCGGTCAAAATATTTTTGGATTTAAATTAAAATGAAATTAGATCATCTAGACTCGCTCACTGAAGACGAATTGGCAATGTTATGGTATTGTATAAATAAAACTGAACCACCTGTGTTAAATGGTATTGAATTGGAGCCTGAGGTATTTACATCCATTAAACACAAAAAGTTAATGGATCGATTGTTACAATGTGGACAACATGTAAAAGAAGAATATCATTCAGTTTTTGCTGGACTTATCAATAAGTTGAAGGTATAATTCTAAGACAGACTAAAAAAGGAGGCAATTATTTACCAGAACATTTTCGTTTCAAAGAAAGATAACATTATTCATTTGTGGGATGATACTAAAGGACATGTAACAGTTCCATATCGTCCATACGCATATCGCAAACGTGAAGGCGGAATGTATCGTAGTATTTATGGTGATGAATTAGAAAAAGTTTATAAATTTAATTCAAAAGACCCAAGCTTGTTTGAAAGTGATGTTCCAGCGGAAACTAGATTTTTAATAGATGCATACGAAGATAACGACGAACCATCTGAAGGACATCGTGTTGTATATCTTGACATTGAGGTTAGTACTGAAGGCGGATTTCCAAATGTAGAAGAAGCTGATAAAGAAATTACAGCTATTGCTATTTATGATAGTTTAACAGCTAAATATACAGCTTTCATCTTGGATAAAGAAAACAAGCTAAATGACTTTGTTAAAGAAAACGTAGAAGTACGTAGCTTTACGGCTGAAGATAGTCTATTGATGCACTTTCTGACCAAATGGGAAGAAATTCAACCCACTATTAGTACTGGTTGGAACAGTGATAACTTCGACATGCCATATCTGTTTCGTCGTATGAAGCACATTGTTGGGTCGAATAATGCAAAACGGCTGAGTCCAATTAAAGTTGCTTATATTAATGATTGGAATAAGAAAGTTATTGTTGCTGGGGTAACTCACTTGGATTATATGACACTTTACAAGAAGCTTAATATTAAACAAGAGGCTAGTTATGCTCTTGGAGCTATTGGTAAAAAGATTGTGGGTATGGAGAAGATTGCCTACAAAGGTAGTTTGGATGATTTGTATAAAGCTGATATCAACAAGTATATTGAATATAACTTGAATGACGTACAAATCATTGTAGCACTAGAAAAGAAGTTACAGTTTATTGAATTGGCTAGGGCTATTTGTCACAAAGGACACGTTCCATATGAATGGTATGAAATGAGTTCTCGTTTTATTGAAGGTGCTATTCTTATGTATCTGCGTCGTAAAGGACAAGTTGCTAAAAATAAATCATTGGATGGTCGTGACGAATATGAAACGCAAATGGAAGATAATGAACAAGGTTTTGAAGGTGCTTATGTTAAGGCTCCTATTCCCGGTCGTTATGATTGGGTCTTTGATTTGGATCTTACATCGATGTATCCGAATATCATCATCAGTCTTAATTTATCACCTGAAACTAAAGTAGCAGTAATCAATAAGATTGAATATGATGATTCTTATGTTGAAGATCGTACCAAAGAAATCCGTGAAGATTATGAGAATTTGGGTGATAGTGTTCAGAAGAAAACTCCATTTGCTCAATATCTTGATCAACGATTGTACGCATTTAATGCTCGGTTATTTGCTCAGAACAAAATTGGTAAATATCACGTGGGTTCTACTGTATATACAAATGAAGAATTTAAACAGTTAATTACACAAACTAATTTGAGTGTTGCTAGTAATGGAGTAATGTGTAAACAAGATAAGACAGGAGTTATTCCGGAAATTCTAGTAAAATGGTTCGATGAACGTAAAGATCTTAGAAAACTAGCTAAAAAACATGCAGATTTAAAAGAATGGGAAAAATATGAATTTTATGATGGTCGTCAAAAAGTACAAAAAGTATTACTTAATTCAATCTATGGTGTATTGGGTCTACCGATCTTTAGATTTTATGACAAGGATAATGCGAGCGCTGTTACCATAACAGGTCAAGATATTATCAAATCTACAGGTAAAGCTATTAATGAGTGTTTCAAACGTGCATTGGATGAAAAAGAAGGAGATTGGGTTATTTACACCGATACAGATAGTTGCTTTGCCAGTGCATTACCCATCATTAAAAAGAATATGCCTGATATTGATCTAAATGATGAAAAGGCAATGACTGAGGCTATTCTAAAAGTAACTGGTGATGTACAATCATTTGTCAATAAGTTTTATGATGTAATGGCAAAACGATATTTCAATATTGAAAAACATCGATTTGATGCAAAACAAGAAGTTATTGCCAAGACTAGTTTTTGGTTAGCTAAGAAACGTTACGCTCAGTTTATTGTTAACAAAGCCGGTATTGAATGTGATGAAATGGAAGTAAAAGGTATTGACGTAGTTCGTACTAGTTTTCCAATTCAATTTCGTAAGTTTATGCAAAAATTCTTGGATGATATGTTGCGCAAACTTCCAAAAGAACAAATTGACGTAAGCATTCTTGAATTTAAAGATAAGATGCCTACTTATCCTGTTATTGAGATTGCTAAGAATACCAGTGTTAAGTTTAAGAGTCAGAGTGGTGAAACTGATTATAATCCAAAGACTAGACATCCGTTTCAGTTTATGGATGGTACGCCGGCTCAAGCTAAAGCTGCTTTGGCTTATAACGATTTGTTAAAGATTTGGAAGTTGGACAAAGATGTTCCGCCGATATTCCATGGTCAAAAGATTAAGTGGGTATATTTAAAACAAAATGAATATGGTGTTGAGGGTATTGCTATGAAAGCTGACGGTACTGATCCAGATCGTGTTATTGCATTTATTGAACAATATGTAGATAGAAATGCTATGTATGAACAAGAACTTAAAGGTAAGTTGTTGGATTTTTATAATGTGTTGAATTGGAGTTGGCCAAATGAAACAGATGTTAAATTGGAAGAGTTTTTTAGTTTTTAATTATTATGAAAAAGTATAGAGATTTAGTAAATATACCCGAGGAGGGATGTTCATTGGAATTAAAAACTGGTTGTGATACTGTTGTTGCACGTAAATACGAACGTATAGTAATTGGTCAACGTGGATCATATGTAGAATTCACAACAAATCAGATATTATGTGATAAATTGTTTATTCCAAAAAATCAGTTGTATAGACTAAGTGATCCTAAAGTTTATTATATTGAATTTAGAACAAATGATAGTAGCAATGTAAAAGTATATTATCAAATGAGAACTGCCGCATATGCTGATTATAAAATTGGTTGTTTTTATATATCCCCAGATGATTTATATGTTAACGGCATTAAGTGTCTAACATCTGTAGACGATTTATGTAAAGCATCCGAAGAATTTTTCGATTTTAAAATGTAAATGGACAAAAATAGAATAGCAATATTAATTACAGGATTGCCAAGATTGACATTTGATGTAAAATCGAATATATTCGATTTCTTTATTAGTAAAGAATTGAAAGATAAAGTCGATTTATTTTTTTGTACTTGGTTTGATGATAATTGTAATTTTAAAAAATTACAAGAAGAAATGGATTTTAAGGTATTAGATGTTTCGACGCAATCTTTATACACCAATAGTTATTTAATTAAAGATTTTAACAATTTTAATAATTTTTGTAAAACGTATAAAAATGAAGATCCTTATTATATACTATATAGTTTACCCTATTATATAAACAGTTCACCGTTAAATTCTATGTATCAGATTTACCAAATAAATAGAGGATTTAATATAATAAAAAATTATAGTTTGGTTAACAATATTAAATATGATATTATTATACGCACACGAATCGATGTAGAATTTTTACATACATTTACACCTGATTTATATGATAAAACTATAAAAAGTAAAAACACTTTTTTTGGTAGAAATTGGACATGTGAGAAAACTGATGCAATTGGATTTTATAATTACGCCAATAATTGGGTTGACGATCTATACTTTCATGCTAATTTTGAATCATTTGAAAAAATTTCATCAATTTATGATGAATATTACGATTTATCTATAAAACATAATACGTGGATATCTCATGTTTTGTTATATCAATTTTTAAAACGTAATAATATGACTTTTGAAAAATCACCAATTAAAACGTTGGTAAGGCGAGATGGCGGTGGATGGGATATGACTCTGTTTAATTTTTAAATTTTATGAAAATAGCATTTTGTTTTTCGGGAATGTGTAGATCTATAGAAGAAACTAAAGATCAATGGTTATCTATTATGGATGGATATGACGTTGATGTGTATGGTAGTTTTTGGGATATTAATGATAAAAATGAATCTGGGAATATAGAAAAATTTACCGAAATATATAAACCAAAACAAGTAGATATTGAAAATTTTAAATCATTTGATGAAACCACATTAAATATGTTTCGTGAAAATTTAAAAATTCCATGCGACTTAAACGAATATACACAAAAATATGTGTACAATTTGAACGTTGTAAGTATGTTTTATAAAATATGGCGAGTAAACATGTTAGCTAATAGTCAAAATTATGATATAATTGTTCGATGTAGAACAGATTTGTTTCCAAAAGATAAAGTCGATTTTCAAATAAATGATATGTTAAATTTGCCAGTGGGATATACGTGGATTAGCCATTGGAAAAATTCAGGAGGACCATCTGATCTTTTTGCATATGGCAACAAAGAAATAATGAATTTTTACTCATCTATTTTTATGTACATGACTCATTATCATAGAATGGGTCATTATTTTTTTGTTAATGAACAATTTGTTAAATTAAGATTAGTAGAAAAAAATATAAAAATTAGATTTTTACCAATTAAAATGATGATTTTTGATCACTGGCATAATCATTTTGATCCAGCGTTTCAAGATCCTAGCTTTAAAGAACTTATTATGACTAGCACCGATTATTTACCGGTCGATCCAGATATTGAATATTCATTTTATAAAAATATATAAGAAATTTAGACGTTCTACATAAATCATCGGAGGATTTTTTTAATTTTACATTATAACCTTGACAAAAACAAAAAGATAGACTACACTTATAGAGTATGAAGAAACAAACAATTAATACATTTATCGACAAGTATTCTCTCAACGGAACCATTGAAAGCGTAAAATGGGTCATTGACAGTGCAAACAAACAAATCAAAACCGCTTCAATCAGTGATGATAAGAACGTACTTTCGTTCGTGGTTATCAAAGATAGTGCTGGTTTGAATGATGCTGAGATTGGCATCAATGATACAGCTAAGTTAAAGAAGCTTCTAAGTGTTTTGAATGACGAAGTAAATATCTCATTTAATATGCGTGAAGATAAGATCGTATCAATTTCTCTAACCGGGGAAAGTACTGATGTACAGTATGTTACAGCTGATCTAAGTGTAATTCCTAAAGTGCCTGAACTTAAGAAGTTACCTCCATTTAATTTGGAGATTCCTCTTACTAAAGAATTTGTTACTACATTCGTAAAAGCTAAGAATGCTTTGAGTGATGTAGATACTTTGACTTTTACCAAAGATAAGAAAGATAAACTAAAACTAGTTATTGGGTTTAGTAGTGTAAATAGCAATCGTATCAGTATAGATTTTAAGCCAACGGAAGGTAAAGATACTCTTGGTAAGACTATTCATTTTAGTGCTAAATATTTAAAAGAGATTCTAACTAGCAATAATGACTGTGAAAATGCAGTATTAAAGATCAGTGACGCTGGTATTGCACACGTTGAGTTTAATAACGACGTATTTAACAGTAGCTATTACTTGGTTGAAATCAAGAACGTTGACTAATATTATATGAACTTCTTTTCTGAAGAAACAGAAACACAGTCATCAGCTCACACTCTTTGGGCTGAAAAGTATCGTCCAAGTAATGTGGAGGATTATATTTGTGATAGTCATTTGAAAGACATTTTGAATGAGTTCATCAAACGAAAAGATATCCCACATTTATTGTTTCATGGCGGAGCTGGTACTGGTAAGACTACTCTTGCTAAGATTTTGACCAAGAACATTCCATCCGACGTAATTTATATTAATGCTAGTGATACTAACGGCATTGAAATGGTACGTACCAGAATCAAAGGGTTCGCTGGGTCTACTGGATTTCAAGCATTAAAGATTGTTATTCTGGATGAAGCTGACTTTTTCACTACCGAAGCTCAAGCAGCTCTTCGTAATCTGATGGAAACATATAGTCAGTCTACACGGTTCATTTTAACATGTAATTATGTAGAAAAGATTATTAAACCATTGATCAGTCGTTGTCAAGTCTTTGAGATTGAACCACCTACAAAGAAAGATGTAGCTGTTTATGTACGTAACATTCTTGACAAAGAATCGGTTAAGTATGAACTATCAGATTTGAAGATTGTATTGGATAATTTTTATCCTGACATTCGTAAAGTAATTAATTATTTACAACAGAGTAGTACTAGTGGTAGTCTTAAACTGGTCAAGACGCAGAATGCGAGTGTTGACTTAAAATCTAGTTTGATTTCTATTTTGAATGGTAGTAAAACAAATTCAAAAGCATTTAATGAGATCAGACAGTTGGTAGCAGATGCTGGAACAAAAACATTTGATGAATTGTATAGCGAATTATATGATAAAGCTAGTGATTTTGCTCCTGGTAAAGAAGTGCAAGTAATTATTGAAGTAGCCGAATATGTATATCAGAGTAGCATGGTTGTAGATAAAGAAATTACATTTATGGCTTGTATTGCTAAATTGATAAAAACAATCAATAAATGATAAAGAAAGTATCAAGTATAGTTAGTAGTAAACCAGTTATTCTGCCATCTGTCAAAATAAACGATGTAGGCACAATTAAATATATTGGTCAAAGCGGCACTAGCGGTTATGCTAGTGCCGCTAAAGGCTATTTAGCAGACTATGTATTACGTAATATATCTGTTAATTGGACTCAATTATTATTTGATAATAGCAACAATGATAGAAATTATTATGTAGACGCTTTGGCAGAAAGTGTAATTGGAATATCGTATGATAGTTACGATACTGTAATCTTACATAGTACTCCAGACATTTGGAATGATTTATTGTTAACACATAATAATAAAGTTAAAAATGTAGTTGGATATTGTACGTGGGAAACAAATAAGCTACCATCAAAGTGGGTTAGTTATATTAATAACGTACCGGAAGTTTGGGTTCCATCCATCTTTAATAAAGAATGTTTTATGAATTCTGGTGTGAATTCTAATATAAAAGTAGTACCTCATATATGGCATCATCAGAATTTAATTAATAAAGACAGTATAACCATATATGATCATGTAAGAAATGTAGTACCCAAAAACAAATATACATTTTATAGTATAGGCGAATTAAATTTTAGAAAAGGTATAGAAGATTTAGTAACCGTATTTGATAAATTTAATGATGATTATCCAGATACTCAGCTTTTAATTAAAGTTCATTACAGAGATTATCAACCCGTCAATAGACAGTATTGTATTAACACTATTAATAAATTAACTAATAAGTTGGGTACATCTATTCATATTATACTAGATAATTTAAGTAATAGGGATATATTAGGATTACATAGTTTTGGAGATTGTTATGTTAGTTTGAACAAAGGTGAAGGATTTGGATTAACTATATTTGATGCTTTTAATTATGGCAAAAAAGTAATTACTACTGGATATGGTGGTCAAGTAGATTATCTTGGTTTAGATTATGATGGATTGGTAAAATATAAAATAGATAAAGTAAGTGGTATGGAATCGTTTAGTACTAATTATTCAGTAGATCAAGAATGGGCATATCCGGATTTGGAGCATGTTTACGAATTAATGAAAAAATGTTATGATAATCAATTTTAACCAGTTAGACAAATTAAGAAAAAATGTTCAATTTTTGGAAGGTACATTTTCATTAGAAAAAGATCGTAATTTTTCTTGGATATGGACATCTAAAGTTGTAAATGGAATTGTTTCAAATATTAATGACATTACTATTAAAGCATTTAGTGAAATTGATAATAATTTATTTTACGATAATAATAGTATAGAAATTAAATCCAATTGTCTCAATATTATTAAACTTAACACATCTGGAAAAGAAGAATTCAGCTTTCGACTAGAAAACGCATTTATTCCGGAGAATGATAATAGAGAACTTGGATTGAAAATCGTAGGCATTTTAGTGGATGGAGAAGTAATATTTTAATACGAAATGTATACAAGTCCCACAAGAAAATATGACACGTTTATATCCAAAATCGCTTAACATAGAAACTACATCAATTTGCAATTTAAAATGTGTAATGTGTACTCAGTCAGCTGAAGATTTTGGAAGAGCTAAAGTTCATTTGTCCGAGAACACTTTGGAACAATTAAAACCGTATATATTAAATGCGGAATTTATACAATTGCATGGAATTGGAGAACCAACTTTAAGTCCATCATTCTGGAAATGTTTAGAAGTATTAAACAATAATAGTTGGTCATCTACTAATACTAATTTGGTGAGTTTATCCGAAGAAAAAATGATAAAATTAGTTAATTCTTCGTTAAAACATTTGAGTGTTTCTATTGATTCCCCTAATGTCGAAACATACTCTAAAATAAGAGGCGCAAATCTTAATAATGTAATTGAAAATATTAAAAAATTAATGTCTTATAAAGAACAATATAAGTCGAATTTAACAATCACATTAAACATGACATTAATGAGAGAAAATATTTTGGAATTGAAAGATGCAATAGATTTATGTGTAGATCTTAATATAAACATATTAGATACTTGGCCATTGAATAATTGGGAAGGTGAACAGTTTAATAGGCAAATTAGAAATTGGACTTTTAATTATGAAGATCAATTACCTTGGAAGTTTCAAGAACTATATAACGATGAAATTGATAAAATATCAATTTATGCAAATGAAAAAAATATTAAATTTACTTATCATAAAATATGAAACTTGAAATAAAAGATTGTAAACATCCGTGGGAGAATTTACAAGTATTAGCTACAGGTGAGGTAAGAGTTTGTTGTTGGAGTTCACAGCACTTAGGCAATCTTAATAAAGATACACTCAACGATATTTGGCTTGGAAAAACTCTTCAAGAATTAAGAGAATTTGTTAAATCTAACAAATTACACCGTATTTGTAATGGCGCTCCATGTCCATATGTTCAAGCATATATAAAGAATTAAGAATTTATACAATCTTTTAATTTTTGTATATCATTGAATTTAAATGGTTGATCTGGTACACGTCTACAAACATCTGGATACATATCCACACCCAATAATTCAACCCCACTTGTAATTAGATGTAATTTTGTTTGTTTGACTGTACATAACCACTCTAACATGGGTTTCCATTCAGCATAATGTGGACCGGTGATAATAATATTTTTAGTACCTGGAGATTCAAAAATTATGTTAAATGTTGTAGATCCTCCTTGTTGTATAATACAGTCTGAATTATTTACTAATTTTATTTTTTCAAAAATATTAAGATCCATTAATTCTACATTTTCAAATCCTAAATGTTCTATTTCTTTATAAACTTCTTTTTCGTTCGTCATATATCTAAAGTGATACCATCCGTTTTTTTGAGTATCCAATCTAGATATAAAATTATTTTTTGCAAATGTTCTTTTTACTTTTTTGCTTTCTTCAACTAATAAGTTATATAATTCGAATTGAGTGTCGCTCCATAACCAAACATCCTGAGAAGTATATGGTACAGGCAAAATTAACGTATCAATGTGATAAACTTTTCCCATTGTTAAAGGCAAAAATTTATCAAATAAATTATTATGTTTCAAATAAAAGTCAGTGATATCTTCAGCAAAATCACTTCTAAAACTCAATTTTTTTATAAAACTTTTATCGTTTACATCATTTGCATAATTTATTATGGGTCTTATTTGGCCAAATTTAACATTTGAGTTGTTTTTGCACATTTGGGGATAATACCACATTTTTGGATATACATCTGTTAAAAAATGACTGTAATTCCATTCTAAATAATCATAACAAAAAAATAATTCATCTACGTGTTCATCTATTTTTAAATTTTTAGATTCTTCGGAATATTCACCATATTCTATAGTAGGATTTTTTTCGTCATACCACAAAGCATTAGTATCAGGATGTCTATTAATGTATTTTTTAATTCTATAATTTTCACTGTATACTTTTATATTATTATAAACATCGTCTAATGTAAGCTTAGAAAAATTTGTTAAATCAATAATACAATTCTTCAAAATAAAACATTTATTTTTGTTTTTATAAATGTCTGGTATTATTTTTAATTCAGGAAACTTATATTGATCGAAATTCATGTTAATATGTATTAAAATACATTCTAGTTTACTATTTTTTATGAATAATTCTTTTAACGGGTGGTTACACATTGAGCAATTTAATTTAAATAAAGTTATTGATTTAGTCTTAACTAATGGAACATCAGAAACAATAAATTCAGATATGTGGTTAACTCCTATGATAGGGGATAAATCCGAATCGTTGTCTGTTTTAGATTTTGGGTGTGGAGTAGGACGTAATATTTTTGACTTTTCACAAAATTTTCAAAATTGGAAATTTTACGGATACGATAATCCACATATGCTAGATAAAGCAAATGAATATTCTAAACTAAAATTTAACAAGACTATCTATGATTATTCAAACATAGAACTTATATCGAATTGGGAACAATTAAAAAAAATAAAATTTGATTGTATATATGCCACTATTGTTTTTCAACATATACACGAAAATGATCTTAATTTATATTTACAAGATATCAAGCAAATGACTCATAGACTAATTGTATCCGGAAGAAGATTCAATGATGATATAATTGATGGTAAGTATAAAAATACATGGCAGATATTGGAAAATAATGGATTCTACCCATCAAATGCCAAAGAAATAAATTATAAAATTGACGGTGATCCCGAACAACATATAACATGTATATATGATCTTTGATTTAAAAGATTTGGAAATACAAGTTCTTAAAAAATTTGATTTGATTTATTGGACTATTCAAAATAATTATATAAAATGATTATAAATAAAAAAAATGTTTTAATTAGTATTCCTGTTAAAAACTGTGCGCCTTGGTTGGAAACCACAATTAAACAAATTATTAACTTGAATTATGATAAAGAAAACTTGTCTATTGTTTTTGTAGAGAATGATAGTGAGGATAATTCATTTGCCGTAATAGAATATTGTATACACGAATTGTTATCAAAATATAGATACAGATCTATAAAATACGAGAAAAAAGATATCGGATTTAAATTACCACACGAATCCAGACATGACTTTAGACATATGGATAAAAGAATGAATAGTTTAAAAACTATACGTAATTATATAGTTGATAATTATTTAGCGGATAATTGTTATATATGGTGGGTAGACGCGGATTATCAATATATCCCACCAAACTTTTTAAAAGAATCTGTAGAGTTTGGTACCGATATCATCATGCCACGTGTTGAAGTTAATGGTATAAATTATGATGGAATGACTCATGCATACATTGACGGCGTTGGTATTCCTATAGATGAAGTAGCAAAAAAATTTGATGATGTATTTTATCCAATGAATTTGGTAGAATGTGCTTCTTTGGTTTCTAGAAAAGTATTCGATAGTGGTATCAGATATGATAGTGGTCCTTTAAAAGGAAATGACGGTATTACTGAACATTATTATCAAGAAGGTCCACATTTTTCTCATAGAGCAAAATTAGCTGGATTTAAATTATACGGTTCATTAAAGCACGTAATTATTCATCAACCAATAAATGGTACTATACCATACAATGATTAGTTATGCATATAAATTTTAAAGATATAGAAGTTAAAGTATTGACTATACCAAGTAATACTTCAAGACTTGATCAATTTAAGCGTGTTTTTGAAGATAAGTTAAACTTCGATGTATATTATGGTATAACATTACCCAGACCATTAGGATGTGATATATCTTTAATAAAGCTGTGGAATATTATTAAACCACCGATTCTTATATTAGAAGACGATTGTTGTCCAACCGAATGGTTCAAAACTGAAATGAATGTTCCTGATGATGCTGATGTCGTTCATATAGGAACATCTGGTTGGGGAGTTAAAGATGGTAAATCTGAATGGAATAATTTATCTCTCTCAAAATATAACGATGATTATTATAAAATAAGTGGTATGACCAGTACACATGGTATGTTGTTTTTAACGCAACGATATTTAGAAAACTTAAAATCTATAGGTCAAAAATATCCTTTTTTATGTGAAGTTGGAGGAGTAGGAATTGATTATTTTACATGTCAATATCAACATGAATATAATGTATATGGTGTAGCTAAACCACTTGTTTATCAAAATGATCCATCTACTGAATGTATGACTAAATATCCTCTAGAAAATATTTATAAAAAATTAAAAGAAAATGTATGAATGTTGTTTGTCCGAATTTAAATCATATACCTGAGTCATTTTGGAATTACAAATTAAAAAATCAAAATATTAACATCACTATTAAATTCGGATATCCAAATACTTTTGAAGACAATGTTATTGTTACTGATACGGAGATTTTAAATCTGAATCAAGATTATAAGAACATATGTGGATGGATAATTGAGTCTTCTGATATCTTAGAACATTTTACAACTGGATATTTTGAAAAAGTAAAGAATAACTTGTACATGTTTAAAAAAATATACACTCACGATATAGATTTGTTAAATTATTCTGATAAATTTGTTTTTTATCCACACGGCGATTGTTGGATTAAAGATCCTAAGTTTAATAAAACCAAACTAATCTCAATGATATCATCTGGTAAAGATTGGATATCTGGTCATAGATTTAGATTAGAAATTGTAAAAAATATTTCTACTAAAATTGATTTTTTTGGCAGAGATACAAATCCTATTGATAGAAAAGAAGATGCTCTTAACGAATATATGTTTTCTATTGCAATGGAGAACTGTAAAAAAGATTATTATTTTACCGAAAAATTAATTGATTGTTTTAGAACAAAAACAATCCCAATTTACTGGGGATGTCCATCTATAGGCAATTTTTTTGATGTAAACGGAATACTTACATTTAATACGGTTGAAGAGTTAAAATCAATTCTACTAAACTTAACAAATGAATATTACTATTCAAAAATTAAATCAATCGAATTTAATTATAAAAAATCATTTGAATATGATTCACCTTTTAGTAATTGTCAGATATTTTTTGAATAAATAAATTTATTATAATTTTGATAATTTGTTTGTGGTCGTTCGTCTTCTATAATATATTCTTCTAAATTTAGTCCTTCAAATGACGTTGAGTTCCACGTGTAAAATTTTTTACTACACTTGTTTGTAAGTTTATTTAAATATTCAAGTCTATTATTCATTTCAATTTCTGAAATACAATAGTTTGAAATTACAAGATCATAATTTTCATTTATTTTATCAATATCAAAACATGATATTATATCAATATCTAGATCTGTTTTATTAAAATAATATTTTTGTAATTGTGTGACATTAGGTAAATCTATTATAGAATAATTTAATTTATGATTTTTCATTATATTCTTTAAATAAAAACATAATCCTCCGTATCCCCCTCCAATTTCAATTATTTTTATATCATTTTTATTATACCAATTTTCAATTTTCGATTTAATTAATAAAGCATGATAAATATATCTTAAATTTGACGGAGATATATGAAATCCTTCTATATCATAGATACTCGGATTTCCTATGCTGTCATTTATTTTGATTAAATCAGTGTAATTTTCGACATTAGAATTAAACTCATTTTCGATTAGTTTTTTATATTGCAATCCAAACTCATGAGATACATGTTCTAACATGTAGGTAAAATCACAATGTCTTTTGAAATTGATATCTATATTTGACAAAAAATTATTATAAACCAAATATGTATTATCTATTTTCATTTTAAATTTGTATCCAACTTTTTGGAATTATATTTTTAGAATCTATATCAGATTGATCGGAGAACCATTTTTTTGGTCCTACTACAGTTTTATTGTTGTTTTTATTTAACCAAGCGCTCCACCAACTAAATGTACTATTAGCAATTATGTTGTGGTCACATAAACTCATCAATATCAAATCAATCATTTCATCATTAAATATAGAATAATACGAGTTTGGATAATTTTGTTTAACAAATTCTATGTCATCTGATATGAATAAAAATGAACAATTCTTATAAATGTCCATAGCTTGTTTGTAGTAATCGTGTGTAAGAATATTGTATATATGATTGTGGGATAAATAATCACCTCTTCTTATATGAACCGATACAATCGGTCTTGGAATTGTTTTTATAAATTCCTCTATTTCATTTTTCCTGTATGAAAGATTATACAAATTTATAACTTCTTCTCTTTTATTTTTAAAATATAATACTGATTGAAAATAACCATCTAATAGAAGATTCTCCGAGTAGGGAATTGTATCATAAGAATGTTTTAATTCAGTATAATTGTTTTTGCAAATAAAATCTCTTGTTGTTTTAACATTTTTAAATATAGTATCTTTATATTTTATTGATTTACACCCCTGCATGGGAGTATAACATTTATCAAAATCAAATACAGCAATATCATTATTTTCCAATGCGTGTACATAAGTCGTTGATATTTGAAATAATTGATTACCAATTCCACCTTTTAAATTACAACTTATCATAACAGCTCGTAAATCCAACAACCTTCATTTGTATGTTTTGTGTTTTTTAATAGTTCATTAACTGCTTTTTTAACACCTGGCCAAGAATCCGAATCTGCCCAATAGTCATGTCCAGATAATATTCCATTTTTTTTAACTTTTGGTAACCAATGAATTATATCATTTTTTACGTCTTCATATTCATGAGAAGCGTCAATAAAAATAAAATCTATCGAATCGTCATCAAAAAGTTTTGAAGCTTCTACAGATGGTAGACGGAGATCGGTATAATAGTTTTCAAACGGAGACATATTGTTTTTAAATATATTATATAGATCTGATACTTCATCGTATGATTGATGTTCAACGCTACCATTCCAAGTATCCACACATATAAATTTTATGTCTTTTTTAGAATTTATAATTTCGACCACCATATATGCAGCTGATTGACCTTTCCAGCTTCCTATTTCAATAAATGTACTATTGTTAGGAAATCTTTTAACCATTTCTGAATACAACTTTGGATATGTAAAAAAAGAATTGTTAAATTGTGGTTCGGTGTATATGTGATTCATTTTTGTATATATATGGTTATACTTCATATCCATGACATCCGAATGTCTTTAAGTTTTGATTTTCTGGAAGTATTTTCTCTTTAGAAAATTTCAAAGCAACTTCAAATGGCGCAAACACGTTTCCGTGTTTTTCATATAATTTATGATTATGTACACATATTGTGTTGTCTTCGTTAACAGAATAGTGATTTAAGTGTTTGTAATAACATCCAAACATTGTTGATGCAAATGGTATGTGTTCAATATTGGGGGTATTTAATAATCTTTTACTTCGTAAACTAAATCCTCCATTTCCAACTCTTATGTGTTTATTGTCTGGGTCTATATAACAACTATCTGTATATGGCCAAGGCGCGCCTATATAATCATATTTCAAAAATTCATCAGTCCACAAATGTGGATTTATTACAAATCCATCGTGTTGAACAACCAAACAAAATTCAGTATCTACATGTTTATATAAATCGTATATCATGTAGTGACTATATGCCTCTATGGATGTTAAATGTCTACACTTTTCAATTTTTATGTGTGGATCAACCTGTATTTTTTCGTGGGTAATTAATTTAATTTCATTAAAATTTATATTTTTCGAACAATGTAGAATTGAATTTATAGACTCATTTAACTTTACTGAAGTAACGCATATAAGAGTAACATCTTTTAAATTAATCATATTAGAAAAGTGGGGTTTTAGCACAGTCGTTATATAGATGTGTGCTTCTTCCTGGGATACAACTTGCTATTTTTCTATTTTTAGCTCTCAACAACAAAAATGATTCATAATCCCAACACGAAGTTGGATTTAGTTTAAATCTTTCAATCCACACATTATAATCCGATTTCAATGTATCATATTTACATGCAAATGTACCTGTTGTAGAATTTGTAAATTTCCAATGAGAATTTTTAGTTAAAAAAACTATAGTTCTTTCGCCAATATCCGTAACCTCTGGGTTTGTCCAACCGCTGTATGAATACTTATCTGGATGGTCATATAAAGTAACGTAATCTGAATGTTGTAATCCTTCTTCAATCAGTTTATCAGATCCGATTTTATGTAAATAATCATCTTCTACTAAATATAAACTATCATTCGTGGTAAAATTATTTAAACAAAAATCTAATTTATTAATAAAATATGTAGATCTGCCTCTAACTTTATTTTCTATAAAGTTTATATTCTTTGATTTAACGAAATTTACAAACTCATTGTTTAGATTATCACCCAACACATAAATTTGATCATCTTTGAAAATTTCACATAAATTATTGAAAGATGTTTTTTTACAGATTTTACTGTTTGTGTTTTCACATATGGACAATATTATTCTTAACATAACTATTTATATCTATATTTATAAGTATATGTCTAAATTACGAGAATTAGGAGATCTTGGCGACAGAATGATGCAAGGTTTACCTTTTGCACAAGGAGGAGCTGTTTCTGGTGCTTCTGATGTATCTACATTTACGAGTCCTGATGTATCACAAGATCCGAGTAATTTTGACACATTAACCGATAAAAGCAAGATTACCGTTAGTTCAAAAGATTCAATGTCAAAAGTAACACCATTTGGTCCATATACTGGCCAAAATCCAAGAGATTATGTGGGAGATGTTGAAAAAATCAAATACAAAGTAACTCCTGATGAAATTATCATGGGTATTGATTATGAAATGAAGAAACTTGTACTAAAAGATAAGCAAGTAGCCAAACAAAACGTCGTGAATAATCTAAAAAATGACCACCAGTATTATAGCAAACTACATATGTTAGATATTGAAGATGGAAAAGAAGAAAAGAAATCAGAAGAAATAACTGATTATCGCACACCACAAGAAAAAGCTATTGCTGAAATAATGAGAGATTTGCACGAAAAGAAGAAACAACGTAGAAATTGGAGTTAATATTTATTATATATGAGAAATTTTGCTAAAGACGGACCACCTCAATATCGTAAACCAGATCCACTTCATAAAGGATGGCATTATATTGGCGATGGTAAATTTCACGATCCCACTTTGGGAAGTGATGCAATGCGAGGTCGTAGATGGATGATTGATCCAAGTGCGGGAAACGGTAAAAGCTTTTCAAAATTTCAACAAGGAATGAAAAATGATTAATAATTTAGATAAATTGTCAGGCGGCGTAGGTGATAATACTCCTACAACCGAAGTAGATCCTATACAACTCTCTACCGGAATTCAGATAGAAATGGAACATACAAACGATACTGAAATTGCGCAATCTATCGCAATGGACCACTTAACAGAAGATCCTAAATATTACAGTAAATTGGTTGCTGCTGGATTAGCTAGTGAATTTAAACCTTCCACTGGTTCTGGATTAGGCGATACAAATCAAAGTATTAATGATAAATCTAGAGTTGGTAATAAAGGTTTACAAAAAGGTAATATGGGTGGGACTATTGGTAGTACATCAAATGGACAAGTAGATGGTAGACGCAGTGAACCTATTGTAAATAAGACCATTGATATCGAATTGGAAGGTCAAACTTTTAATAGCTTAGAAGAAGCTATGTTAGACGAAAAGAAAAGAAGAAAGAAAGGCAAAGGTAAAAGAAAACCAAAACCAACAAATCCTGCTTTATGGGCTAGAGCCAAATCCGCAGCAAGATCTAAATTTGATGTTTATCCCAGCGCTTATGCTAATGGATGGGCCGCTAAATGGTACAAAAGTAAAGGCGGCGGATGGCGAATGAGTGAAGCTTATCCAACTCAAGCTATGGAAAGTTCATTTCCATTAGACGGAACAATGGTCGGATCTGGTACAAATGGCAGTGGATATGATTTTGTGGGATATGCAGAAAATAAAAAAACTATGAATAAACAACAACTAAAAGAAGCTATTAAACGAATGATTCGTGAAATGGAACAAGACGATGTTAATGTAGATGCAGAAAAAGAATCTGTGACTATCACATTGGATCGTGAACTTGCTCAAAAACTTCACGCTTTATTAATGACACAATTGGCTCCGGCCGGTGAAGATGCTGAACAAACACCAGCTGGACCAGAAGACGCAAATGCTGTAGTACCAGCTGAAGACGATACAGAAGTTACCGCTGCTAACATGAGTAGCGATCAATTGCCTATTAAAGCTGGTGAAGAAAGTGGCGAATCTGTTGATGATATTACATCTGATGAATCAGATTCAATGGATGAAGCTAAAAAGAAATGGATACAAAAAGCCATTAGTAAACCAGGCGCTTTGAAAAAACAACTTGGTGTATCTGCTGACAAAAAAATCCCAGCTGGTAAATTAGCCGTTGCAGTAAAAAAAGGTGGTAAAGTGGGTCAAAGAGCTCGATTAGCAATGACTCTTCGAAAGTTAAAGAATAAGTAATATACTTATATGCCTCTTTTCAAGATCAAACGTACTGGACAATTGGGGTTTTTCTCCGATAAAGCAAGACCTTCATATGACATGGGTAATAATAAAGTTTATTACTTCTTAAAAATAGTAGATCCTATCAAAACGGATTGGGAGATTGCTACATTGCCACGTTACTATGTGTTTACAGGTGATCAATCTAGATATTCCGCCTCTGAGTTGTTACCAATACAAACCAAAGACTTGAAAAAGGCACAAAAGAATAATACGTTGGATAAATTGATGTCTACCGATACAATGAATGAAAATGCGGAAATGTCGCAAAGTGATATTACGAAGATTATTGATTATAGTGAAAAGTTACAATCGATGTTTGATGTAAATGATAACTTAGAAGATTGGGTTAAAGCTAAGTTGAATCATGCATGTGACTATGTAGCTACAGTACGTGATTATTTGAAGTTTTACCGTGATGAAAAAGATGCTGGTACTACCGATGATCAAATAGACGAAAAGTGGACAAATAATTATAAGAAGAGTATTAATTGCAACAATCCCAAAGGTTTTAGTCAGAAGGCACATTGTAAAGCCAGAAGACTGAGACAAGCTGGTAAACATACACAAAGTAAACCCGTAAGAGAAATATATGAAGCTGTTGTACGTCATATGTTAAAAGAATTCGATAGCAGCATGGCTATGGGTGCTTTGAAACAACTTAACAGTGATGCTAAAGAATTAGATCAAATGTTGCAACCAAATACTCAATTGGAAGATTGGGTAAAAGCTAAGTTGAACTTGGCCGGTGAATACTTGGACGATGTGTATCACCACCTAGATCACTTTGGTCCAGAAGGTAGAAAGTTTGACGAAGTAAAAGTTGCAAACGATATTGAAGAAGGTTGGAAAGACTGGCTTGCTGCTGGAGCTATTGGATTAGCAGCAACTACTGGTAAAGTAGATGCCGCCAAAGTGAAACAACCATCTAATCCAATTGTACAAACTGCTACAAAAGATTCTGAGACTTCTTTTTTAAACAAAAAAACAAGTGACTATGTAGGTCATTGGGAAGGTAAAAAAGATACTGTTTATAAAGATAGTGCTGGTTTGCCTACAATTGGAATTGGTCACTATCTAAATAATAGTCAAGAAGACCGTCAATTATTTAAAGCTTTATTTGGAGATGCTGTAAATTATGATAAAGTATTAAATGGTCAACAAAAGCTCACAGATGATCAAATTGAAAAGTTATTTAATATGGATGTTAAGATTAAAGAGAAACTCGCATCTAAGAAAATTAGTAATTTTACGAGTTTACCAATATCTGTTAAAAACGCAGTTATAAATGCTTTGTATAGAGGAGACATTGGACCAAAAACAATTGGATTGATGAACAGTGGCGATTGGGCCAATGCGACAAAAGAATATTTGAATCATAAAAATGCAAAAAGTGGCCCATCTCAAATTCAACGAAGAATGAAGACAAATGCATTAGCATTTGCTCAATACGCAAAAAATAAGAACGAATATATAACGCAGAGTGATTACGTAATTGGATAAGTTATGAATGAATGGCCAACTGTGCCTATGGGCAACTTACAAGCTATGATGGTAATGCGTCAACAGAGTGCGCCTACGCCATCTATTAATGGTTTTGATCCATATCAAGCTATGTTGAGACGTAAACAATCAAATGTATCTGATGAGAGCGGGTATATTAATGCGGATGTACAACAATATGACGTTAAAGATATTCAAGCGTTAGAAGAGTTTTGTCAACAATATGGAATCATGGGATTTAACTTTGGTAAGATGAATCCCAAATCAGCATTGCGAATGTTGAAAAATAAAATGGGAATTGTAGAAAAAGTGAATAATAAAAAAATATTACTAGATTAGTTACATTGTATTTATTTACATGTCTGTTATATTAATTGAAAAGAAAACCAATCCACTTTTAGTTAAATTTAAAATAGAATCTTGTATCAAAGACGAACCATCTTTGTTTATTTGGGAGGATCCGATTTCTAAAAATATAAGACATGTAGATGATGTATCTTTAAATCAAAATGTCGAATACTACTCGTCTATTAATAAAAATCTATCGTTTTTTGAAAATGGAATTACATTTAAGATTGTTTCTTTAAAAGATTACAAATGTTTATATAGTTATGATTTTAAAAATTTAAATTTCATATCGGGTAAAAACATTTTATATATATCCCAGAATAATTATTCCGGCTACAGCTATGCCGCTAGAAATTATATCTATCAATTATTGCAAGCTGGTTATAATGTAAATTGGTCCGATGAATTTACGCAATCTGGTTTTTATAAACCCGTTAATAAAGAAGAGGAATTAGTATTTAATTGTTTAAATAATAAACTAAATGCCGATTCTGTAATCATCCATCAGACTCCAGAATCGTGGAAACATATATTTAATAAAATTCCCAGAGGTAAAAAAATATATGGTTTAACAACTTGGGAAACTACACGACTACATCCTACATGGGTAGACTATATTAACAATAGTGTAAATGAAGTAATTGTGCCGTCTAAGTTTAATATAGAAACATTTAAACAAAGTGGCGTAAACAAACCATTGAATTTGTGGTATCATGATATATTTCCATTTCAAAAATCAAAGATTAATTCGATTGATTTGTATAAAAAATTTGTTCTTTTTAACGGCATAGAATTTACAATCAATCCGATATTAATTAAAAGTTTAATAGAACGAAATACAGTCTATTATAATATATCTCAGTTTAATTACAGAAAAAATTTAACTCAGGTTATTAGTTCATTTTGTAAGAAATTTACTAACAGAGACAATGTGTGTTTGTTTGTTAAAACGTATTTGGAATATTTTAATAAAAAAGAAACTGATGCTCTAAAATATAAAATAGTTGAACTAACCAGACAATTTAAAGACTTGCCTAAAATTGTATTTTGTTTTGAAAATTTAAACAATGATGAAATTGAAACTATTCACAGGTTTGGAGATGTATATTTTACATTGAATCGTGGAGAAGGATTTGGATTATGTACGTATACAGCGAAGAAGATCGGCAATAGAATTATCTGCGGAAAGTTTGGAGCTGAAAAAGAATTCTTAGACGATACCGATTTATTATTGGATTATGAACTGGGCCTATCGGATAATTTGGATGATTTTAACAAATTTTATATTGGTCATGGACAACAATGTGCGTTTTATAGTACAGATCACGTAGTTTCAAAATTACAATATTATCAAAAAACAATCAAAGAAAACTTATAATCTATCGTAATGAAAAACCCCTCGTTTGAGGGGTTTGATTTTATTGTTCTAATGAAAATTTTGCTTGTTTTAATTCTGGTGGTAATAGTTCGTTTAGTGGTTCAAGACAGTTAACGCAATATGGTATATTAATTGGTACCAAAGCGTCTTTATCTGTACCAGCGAGTATTTTACTTACTTTTCTAAACATAACGCCGTTTTGAAAAACAGCACCTTGACATTCAGTACATTGCACTGATTGCGTGTCTTTTAGTCCAAAATTAACATTTGGAGTTTGATTCATTCCTTGTATTTTATTATTAAACATAATTTATATTTTTTTTCTTTTTTTGTAATCTTCTAACGCTGCATTAAGTGCCTCGGTAGCCAAAACACTACAATGAATTTTTACCGGTGGGAGGCCACCCAACGCAGTAACAATATCATCATTGTTAAAATTTTTCTGAAGTTCTTCTATAGTACGACCTTTTATCAGTTCTGTAGCCATACTGGAAGCAGCTATTGCACTACCACAACCAAATGTCTTAAATCTAGCATCAGTTACTGTTTGTGTATCATCATCAATTTTAAGAGTGATTTTCATGATATCCCCACATGCGGCGGCGCCTACTTCACCAATAGCATCTGCATCTTTTATATCGCCCATATTTCTTGGGTTCATAAAATGATCCATTACCGTTTCATTATATAATGTATAAGAGTCACTCATAGTCCGATTTGTTTTAAGTCATTTTTAACCATCTTATCAACCAGTTGTTCAAATGAAATTTCTGGTTTCCATCCTAATTCTTTTCTGGCTTTGGTGCTATTACCTAGTAATAAGTCTACTTCAGCAGGTCTATAAAACTTAGGATTGATTTTAACCAAGACAGAAACTATTGGATCATATTTAATTGCATTTTGTGTAGTGATACTAAATTCGGCGGATTCAGCTTGTCCGTGCCATACACCTTCAATATCAGCCGATTTAAAAGCATACCACACAAATTCTGAAATGGTGTGTGTTTCATTGCTGGATAACACATATTCATTTGGAGATTCTTGGTTTAACATTTTCCAGATACCATCAACAAAGTCTTCTGCATCACTCCAATCTCTTTTGGCTTTTACATTACCTAGTTCAATTGGTTCAAATGATTTTCTCTCAAGAATTGCTTTTTTGATTCTAGCTACTCCCTTGGTAATTTTTCGAGTGACAAATTCTTCACCTCTTCTAGTTCCTTCATGATTGAATAACAACCCTTGTACAGCATACAAGTTATAACTTTCTCTGTATACTTTAACTAATTGTCTAGCTGCAGATTTACTAGCACCATATGGACTACGAGGTCTTGCAGGATGATTTTCATCTTGTGGAATGTATGCAACATCACCGTATTCTTCACTGCTACCCGCATTATAAAATCTACAAGATGGCTTATGTTGACGAATTGCTTCAAGAATATGAATTACACTAGTAGTATTACATTCCCATGTTTGAGCAGGAAAATCCCATGATGAACCAACAAATGTTTGCGCAGCTAAATTAATAAAGTAATCTGGTTTTAACTTTTCTACTATCTTGCTAATACTATGTGCATCACTCAGATCAAAGTTAACTAATTTAAATCTGGGGTTGTTTTCTAAGTGTCTAATGTTTTCATGATTTTTAATACTCAGTCTTCTAGCACCTCCTACTATAAAACAGTCTGTTTTATCAAGTAGATAATCTACCATAAAACTTCCATCTTGTCCAGTTACCCCCGTAACAAATACAACTTTTTTGTTTTCCATAAAAGGAACAACATCATTAATATTATATATATCCATAAAAAATTTCATTAATCTTCGTCATCGTCGTCTTCTTCTTCATCTAAATAGTCGTCGGAAGGATCTTGGTTAATATTATATTTTTCTTTAAATTTTTGCATATCTTCATTTGATATTTTTAATAAATGAAGAACTGCTTGCATAAAAAATATAACATGTTCTTTGGTGAAATTGTATTGTTTACAATAATCCACAACTTTATTTGCTAATTTTAATATTTTTGTTTGTATTTTTTTATTAATATAAATTTTATCAAATGTCTCTCCACCTTTTTGTATTAACCCTGGTATATCATTTTCTTGTAAAAACGTTTTTGTTTTTGCTTTTATTTCTTTATTGATCTCTTTTTCAAGATTATTCGATTCTGGAAATTTACTTTCCAATTTTTTACGAATAGATTTTATCTCAGATGGTTTTATTTTTTTAGCAATATTGAATGTTACTAATATTCCATGCTTTGACAATAAATGTTGATAATTATCCATTATTATTAAATATAATTAAAAACGTTGTTTCAATATTTTTTTGCTATCTTGTAGTATATCTGGATCAAATACTTTTGGACCTTTACTAATATATCCTTTTCCACTTGTAAATGTACAGTTATAACACAACATACGAATATTTTCTATTTTATGATTTTTGTTATTGTTGTCCTCAAAATTTAACAATAATGGAATTTTGCCATCGGTAATTCTACGCTCATGAAATCCACATTGTTCACATTCTAATTTTTTGATACCGCTTCTAATAAGTTTGTCTTTGAGTCTGTGAATTGGAAAATCTGGATGTTTTCCATCAAGAATATCATTGATTGGATACTTTCCGACATGCGGATTACTCAAACTTCTAGGAGCGGTTTTTCCTTTTTCAATTGGCCATCCTTTTGTTTTATGAATGCCATATTTTTTTGCATAATTTTTAAACGTGTTATAAGTAATTCCTAACAATCTAGCTGCAAATTTTGCAGACGGAGCTCTTTCTTGTGCTTCTTTTATTTCAGATTCAGTTATGGGTTTACTATATCTACCCATGGCCTGTCTTTTAGGATATATTTGATCCGCAAATTGTTTTTCTAAATGTGGTATAGTAACACCTTTATTGCGTAACTCTTTAAACGCTTCAAGTTCTTTTCTAACATCTTGTCCAATCTCACTCAAAGACAATAAATGTTCAACTTTAGCTTTTAAAGCATCCAGTTCTTCTAACTTTTTTACGATTTGTTGCTGATCAAATATATTGTCCATTAGTGTTTAGATGAAGATAGTGGTTCTATTGCTAGATCTACGTCTGTAGAAGCATAAAATATTTTACGTAACATTTCAGCTCTACCAGGAAATCCAGCATTTAAAAGTACTTTGTATGTATTAACAATTTTTTCTTTGCTATTTTTTCTTTTTAAACTTTTAACAAACATGATGGGATTGACAAGAAAATCTTCTTCTGATTCTAATTTATCAATCTTATTTTCAATACATCTAGTACACGCTTCAATGTGTGGATCATCGAAGATTTCTTCATTTACACTAACAGTCATAGACCAGTTAGCTGATTTTACTGTGTATTTATTATTGTTTTTAGACATAATTCATATCTCCGTCATTAAGTAAATCTAGGTTGGCTAACTTTTGATTTACACTGTTACATACTTTTTCTTCGACTGTGCCTGACACAAACACAATCTTCTGTATACTTTTACTTTTTGCACTGTCACGCCATACTCTGCCAGTTGCCTGTCTCATATTGACAGCTGAGTAAGACGGACTAATCAACGCTAAACGAGGATACTTACCAGTAACATCATGTAAACTCAAACCAGCACCCCCCGCAGCGAGATTTATCAATATAACCCTTTGTTTATCTGCCTGAAAATCATCTATACTTTGTTGACGAGTCTTTGCATATTTTGATTCGCCGTTAACAATACATTTAGTGTTCAATCGTTGACTAAGTGCTTCTATTGTCTCAGTGAAATTACAGAACACAACAACGCTCATATTATTTTCTAGAGCGTCTTCGACCATTTCAACAAACAATGGTACCTTAATCATTTCTACTTTTTGTCTCGCTCTCAATATTGCTGTTAGTTCTGTTGACTTTTTATCTTTCTTGAGTAATTTTTCAATCTTCAATAACTCAAGTTGCATTTCTTCATAAGCTGAGTTAATTTTGTCTTGGTCTTCTTTGTCCATTTCATAACATTCAGCGATAATTTGACTTTCTGGAAAGTTGGGAATGGAATCACGATTAAGACGAACGCCTCTATTAACAAATATGTCATGGCTTAGTTTTTTTAAAGCATCTACATTACCACGAAACTCCATTCCAAATCTACCTTTTACAACACCGTGAGCATATGCCCATTCATAATACTGTTTATTATTCTTAAACAATTGAATACACTGTCCTACTGTACGTAGTTCAAGTGGATTAGTAGCCATAGTAGCACTACAAAACAGCATCTTGTAACCTTGTTTGAGTGCTGCCATACACATTTCACTATTCTTGGTCTTGGCATTTTTTAGTTTTTGTGCTTCATCCCAAACAATAAGTGTGTTTTTGGGTATTTTCCAAACGAATTCTTTGCGGTGGGTATCTCTACGTTTTATATATGATGCAAATATATTATCTGTTTTACCAGTACGTAAAGATTCATAGTTGGTAACACCTACACATTTACCCCATAACTTAAAATGGTTTTTAATAACCCGTTTCCAACTTTCTTTAACTGCTTTAGGACACACAATCATTATGTCCATATTCAATTCTCTAGCAACAGCTGTGGCAGTATAAGTCTTGCCAATGCCTACATCACTTCCATCCACGGCAGCACCCCATTTTTTTAGTGAAGATACTATTTTACCTACAGCATCAACTTGCCATGGACGCAATCCATCTGGAGTTTTGACTTCGTACAATGGCAAAGTTTCGTCTGCTTTTTGTTTGGGTTTCTTTGGATCTTTGAATAATGTTGGATTATCATTGATTTGTGTTAGAACCCAGTTTTGTTCTCTTTTAACGACACCGTAACCTTTACTTTTCAATGCCAATTTGTTTACTTTCCAGTAAGCAAAAAATTGATTTAGATAAATAGGATCAATTACCCATTCACGTTGAAATGTTACATCACCGTTTTTTTCGATTTGAACTGGATCTGACCACTTGATATCCAAGTTAATCATAAAATTAATCCCCCATTTCTTTACGATATTTCAAATTTCTAGCCAACTCATGTATGTTGGTACGAACCATTCTGCCGTCTTTCTTTAGAGATCCCATTTCGAAATGTTCACTCATCATATTGGTAAAATTTACTCCTTGACGATCATCGTCGCCATGTCCGAGACATTCCATCTCAAACATTAGTTCTTTACGGGTTTTACGAAGTTTTGTTCTACATAGATTTTCTAAATAACTGACCACTTCGTTTGCGTCAGTAAATGTAACCACTTTGTCTATTGTTGTGTCATTGATATAGTAACTCATATATTTCTTATATTACTATATAAATATATAATATACAACACTATTTAATATTATAATGTTAATTAGAAGATATCGGCACAGTCGAGTAAATATTACGTTCCGTTTGACTGCGTATGGTTTCAAAATAACTAATCAAATGATTGATTGTATGGTCAGCAATTGCTTCTAACCAATCTTCAGGTTTAAATTCGGTTGCACTTATACCGCCATGAATAGGCTTCAAGTGTCCATCTTGAAACTCTTGTCTTAAAAAATTGATTAAATCTTTTTTAAGTTCTTGTTTTTGATCAATTACAAATATTTCACTCAATTCTTCTTTGTAACTTACTCTTACGGGAGATTGACCTTTACTACCGCTACCTTTTTCACCTCTACCTGCTTTATTTTGAGCAGACTTTTTTCTTTTAACCCAATTAGCAATTGCTTTTTTTCCACCTTTTGTTCTTAGTCTAGCAACATACTTTTTACCCAAACAAGCACTGTAACTACTTCCTTGTTTAGCATCACCACATTTACCGGCTTTTTTGCCACTACTATCATATCGATCCCAACCACCACCAGAACTACTGCCTGCTCCACCTTTGCCAAACCAGGCACGTAATCCGCCGGTATAGGCTTCCGATAAAAATTTATTGTATTGATCCACGACAATAAATATCAACTAGATTCGTTATTTTTATTAAAAATGTAACCTAAGTTTGTAAAAAACTTTTCTATTTTAGCTTTGTTGACAGTTTTACTTTTTGTTTCAGATAGATAAAATTTGATTTTTGTATCATCTAAAACGACTTCGTTTCCATTGATATTAACAGTGAGGTTTTTGTTTTTTTTCATATCAACACAAAAAATATATAATCCGTTAAGATTATATATTTGTATATTTTAAAATTGTGTGATATTTGTTTAAACACCCATCAAAAAATGTTCCCAATCTTTGTGCTTTGCTTCTTTAATCAGAGCTGATACTGGAATTGGTTGTGGAATACTTGGTTGTTTAATCAACTTCAAACCAACTTCTGTATTCAGTCTATTACCTTTCTTAGAATTAATATCACGCGAACATAATACTAGATTGGCCCAACTATCTTCACCACCTTTACTACGAGGTAGAATATGATCGACTGTAGCTGAATTGCGATCAATCTTTTTACCTGTATATTGACAAATGCCATTATCACGTGTATAGATTGCGTCTTTGCTGGGTTTTCCTCTAAATGACTTTACAGGCATTTTATTGAAATTAACAGCGATGATCACAGTTGGTACACGTACAGACATATGAGCTGAATTGATAACCAAATCCCACGGTCGAATAGGCAGTTTCAACCATTCTGTCCAACTGATGGGATTCATATTCTTGGGAGCGGAAAGATTTGGCTCTCCATTCTCAAGCAACTCGTAATCAATGTCCAACGCCAAACTAGAAGACTTACCATCAACTTCACCACCACAAAGATCAACAATTGCATCTTTTACGGTTTTGAAACCAATTGGTTGCCAGTTCGCATTTAGATTTAAACAGATTAATTTATTAGCTATTGTGTTCATAACTATGCTATAACTATACACCTTTTTTTATAAACGTCAACACATTTTCTTCTGGTTTTAAACTTTCATCCAATCTACCCTTGACAATTTCCAGATTACACATAAACCATTCGTTCTTGATCTCGGTAGCAAAGTATCTTAACTTTTCAGCTATTTTCTTTTCAGCGTCATAACAATCTGGATGATGAACATAATATTCAATCTTATAGTTACGCAGTGGAGAAGATGTTTGATATGTACGTAATCGTGATTTTATATCATTAGTAACTCCTATTTTTATCCAACCTGGGAAGTTACAGTTACTAACGATATATACGTATCCCTCTTTATCTCTAGATGATTTCATCAGCAAGTCCGTACTTAATAGCATCTTCCGCATTTAGATAAAGATCACGTTTTAGTAATGTATTCAGTTCATCTTCGGTAAACTTGGTATGTTTCAAATATATGCCTTTTACAACTTTCATTATCAAATCCATATTTTGTTTTTCATCATTGAAGTCTTCGTATGTGCCTTCAAACCAACTTCTTACTTGATGAATCAATAAAATGGTATTTTTACGTATGTATCGTTTATGACAACTTACACTAATTAGTGTAGAAGCACTTGCTACTAATCCTTCTGCATATGAATGAACAGGCACTTTGGATGCTTGTATTCTATCTACAATACTTAAAGCACCGAATACTTCTCCACCATCACTGTTTATGTGCAATTTGATATGTGGAGTTTCTTGTAGATCAAATGTAATTTGTGCTATTAGTAATTGTCTAGCTAGATCACTTAGGGTTTTGTTTATCACCAATGCAGATTCTACATTTACATCATTATAAAAGTACAACTCGTTATTGTCGATGACAGATACGAATTTTTGTTTATCTTGTGATACATCAGATATATCATCGTGGTTGAGCATTAATTTTTTGGTCATATATTTTTTAGTATGGTTCGTAACTCTTCGTCATCAACGAAATTAAAATCATTTTTATTTTTGGCTAAATCTTTATGTAGTACTTCTACAGATCCATCATGGTTATAACCAACGTCAATAGTATTTCCAGTTTGTTCACAAATATAACCAGATATAAATGTTGTATAATCAATCACAGATTCTGTATGTTGATTTCCCCCATCCGAATAAAACCTCAATGTGCCAAACTTTTGTTTTACTTGTCTAGCAACAATTTGTTTTACTGGTTGATAATATTGGGGATTTGTTTTGGCCATTTCATTTTGTTGAGTGATATACATTTCTAGATATCGACTCAACCACAATAAAAGTCTAAACCAACCATCATTACATTCGAATGAAAAGTCAGTTGGATATAATTCTGGAAACTTTTTCTTTAAATAACGTTGTAACTCAATTTTCATTTTCAATATATAGTTAACAACTGTTACATTTTGTTATTGAATTTTTTTTATATTTACGTATTATAAACATTGAGATGTATTTATAGATATGGAAAGTTTAAAACCAAAAAATGGATTGGTATATGGAGTGCGATTCGAAGTGAAGAACGCAAATACCATTCGTATTTGGAAACCAACAGACATTGAGTTTTTTGATTTTAAAGCTAAATGTGATTGTGTTGTTAAATATTTAATTGATGAGGCATTCTTCGATAAGAAAAACTGTAAAGTAGAAGTGGTTACTTGATTTGATATATATTTATATCTATTATGATAGTCACAACTTTGTTAACTTTACAAAATCAATTAAAAATCCATCACTGGCAAACTAAAAGTTATGCTGAACACCAAGCTTTGGGTGGTGCATATGACGAGTTTTCCGATTTAATAGACGAATTTATTGAAGTTTTTATGGGTAAGTATGGAAGAATTGAAAGTAAAAACGGGTTTAAAATTGAATTAGCTAATTACAATGATATATCTCCAACTGATTTTGTGGATAAATATGTTAATTATTTAGTAAATGAACTTCCAAAGTCTTTGGAAAAAACTGATACTGATCTGCTTAATATCCGTGACGAAATGTTGGGTCAGTTAAACAAACTAAAATATCTGTTGACACTATCCTAATATGCCATACGAATATCATGCCATAGTAACTAGCGTTGTAGATGGTGACACAATTGTTATTGATATAGACCTAGGCTTTGATGTGGTCCTATCTAATCAAAGTGTGCGATTGGTTGGAGTAGATACTCCTGAGAGTCGTACAAGCGATAAAGTTGAAAAAGTTTTTGGTCTCGTCAGTAAAGATTATACCAAGAAATTTATAGAATCTTGTAATAAACATGTAATTGTTCGTACACAAAAACCAGATTCTTCAGAGAAGTTTGGTAGAATTCTTGGAGATGTTATAAATCCAGAAACTAAAGAAGTGTTAAATGAATCTCTGATTAAAAATGGATATGCCGTTGGATATATGGGGGAAAATAAAAATACAGTAATAGATCAACACAAACTCAATCGTAAACGTTTAATTGATGAAGGCGTTGTAAAAATGACCTATAAAGAAGCAGGACTCTAATATGGATAAATTGAATAAATACACAATTTTTAAATTTATTAAGTTTGTTAGTGATGAATTAACATTAAATAAACCATTCAAAGTCAAGTTGGTAAAACAACGAGACGATGATTTACGAACATATGCATATTACAATCAAACAAATGGAGATGTTAAAGTGTATTGTAAAGATAGAGGATTAGCAGATGTTTTACGTAGTATAGCACACGAACTAATTCACCACCAACAAAATGAGACGGGTAAATTAGAAATACCAGCACAAGATGTTGGAGGTGAAATTGAAGACGAAGCAAACAGTGTTGCTGGTCAATTAGTTAAAAAGTTTGGATATGCTAATCCGAAATTAGCAATATACGCTAAAACATTATAAGTAACTTTGTACTGTATCTTTTAAAGATTGTCTAAAGTTGCTTAATTTAAAGTCAGGAAATTCTTGATTCAGTTCCCAATTATTTATAGCATATCTGTAATCGTGACCTTTACGGTCTTCTACGTGTTTGTACCATTCCCACTCAACTTTGGTTTGGGTTAGTTCTTCATAAACATCTTTAATCGTTTGTATTAGATCACTGTTAGATATTTCATTGTCCCCCCCGATCAAATACTGTTTTCCAATTATACCATCTTGCATAACACGTATAATTGCATTAACGTGGTCTTTTACATAGATCCAATCTCTTATATTCTCCCCAGTACCATAAACAGGTATAGCTTCTTTAACTTTTAACTTATTTATTGCTAATGGAATCAGTTTCTCTGGAAACTGTCTAGGACCAAAGTTGTTGCTACAATTAGTAATAATAGCTGGAAACTTATATGTTTTAAAATAACTTCTTACAAGCAAATCACTAGCAGCTTTACTAGCTGCGTATGGACTATTGGGTCTATATGGACTATCAATATCAAATGGGTTGTCTTTTATGTTTAAACTACCAAACACTTCATCGGTCGATATATGAATAAACTTCTTTAAGTTTGACTGTTTTAAGTTTTCTAGTAGATTAAACGTGCCAATTATGTTTGTATCTATAAACTTTCTCGGCCCAGTAATAGAACTGTCTACATGAGATTCAGCTGCAAAATGAACTACATAATCTAAACTCAGTGATTCAAAATAACTTTTATAGCTTGGGAATGCAACAGATGCTATATCCATTGTCAGTTTTTGATATCTATTATCTTTATCAAATGATAAATTCTTATTTGCCGCGTAGGTATTTGCATCCAGATTGTATAATTTAGTTACGTCATCTCGTTTAAGAAATTCTTCAATAAAATGACTTCCTATAAATCCACTTCCTCCAGTTATTAATATATTCATATGGTCCAGTTATTTAAACAATAGTCTATGGCTTCATCGACGGTTCTCATAGTAATTCCTGTTGATAACAATTTACTATTATCCATTACACAATTGGATCGTTTAGCTGTAGCGATTCCATTGTACAATTCTGTTTCATCAATTAGTTTGAATTGTTTATCTTTAGCAATCGTATTTTTGAGTTTTTCAACCAATTTATCTGTGGTTAGATATCCAGTATTTGTAACGTTATAAATACCATATGGTACTTTTTTGGTTATAGTTTGTATACAGGCTCTTACGAATTCCTGTTTATTGCTTATAGAATTTTCAGCTTGTAACAATTTTTCATATTTAACCATTTTAGTTAAGTAATTACGTGGACCACTATATTCTTCAAATGGAATACGAAGTCTCCATATGTAACTCTTTTCCCATTTACTAACAACTGTTTCACCAATTGCTTTGGTACCACTATAAAAGCTACCGTTGTTTTTTGTCCAAGTAAAATTTGGATCGTCTTCTTCAGTGAAAGGTTTACCATCTTCTCTTCTTCCTTGATAAATACATCCACTAGATACGTGTCCGAGTGGAATATCATTTAAAGCGCACCAATCTGTTAGTATTTGTGGCCAAATAACATTTCCGTGTAAAGTATCTTCTTTATTTAATTCACAAGCATCTACATTTGGCTTGCCTGTATATCCAGCTGCGTTAATCGCTGCGCCTATTAGTGGATATCCAACTTCATCATACCATTTTTCTAAATCTTTAAAAGTAGTTTTATGCGCATTTGGCCATTGAAAGAATGGCAGTTTAAGTTCTTCAAGTTGTTTTTTGAATTCACTTCCAATGTATCCATTTGATCCGAATAATATAATCATAATAATGTTAAATTAAAATTTTGGCATATAGTTAAATTTGTGATGATTAAATAGCACTAATTCTGATCCAACATATAGTTGATCGTTATTAATATGAGACGGTGTGCCATGAAACCAGTGTGCATTATGGTATGTAATAGGCATTTCTTTAATCATATTGTGTTTTTGTACAATATAGTTAAATAATGCTTGACCAGCTGCGTGATGTGTACACTGTTCAAATACTGCTGCGGAGTATTCTTTCCAGTATGAAAATAATAATCTCCAAGCGCTAATTTTTGCTGTTTGAATTCCAGTATTATACACAATCCATCTGTTGTCAATATCATTAAATATTTTATTTAAATTAAGATATGGATTTAAATAACTTTGTGGATAATGATCTTTATTCATACCAAATGTATTTGAATCTAGATTTTGTATTAATTGTAATTCAGAATCTGTCATTTCTCTTTGCATAGTAACATCCCAATCACATAATGTCACTACATCATTTTCGTTAAAATTGAAGAAATTTACAAATTCTCCTGATTCCAAGCACACAAAGTTTGGCCTATTTTTTAAATTTGGATGCTTACTATATATAATTTCTCTTGGATCAACGCGCACCACATCTATATTTGGCACAGAAATATTATTTCTTGACATTAAAAAGATTTTGCAAGCATTATTTTTTTTATGCTTTAAAACGCTTTCAATCCAATTGCCTCTTTTTGTATTAAAATAAACTTCATCTACATTAACTATTATATAATTCATTTTATTAATTTATTTAAATATTTTTTATACTCACTTTCAGGCGCCTTATCTATTAAGCACTGCAATTGCGCTTTATTTATTCATTTGCGCTTGAAGCACTCTTCTTCTATACATCCAATTTTTATACCTTGTCTTGATTGAATTGCTTGTATATAAGCACTACTTTCAAATAATGTTTCAGCACTTCCAGCATCTAACCACGCTGTGCCCTTAGCAAATTTTACAGCGGTAAGCTGCTTCTTGTCAAGATATATTAAGTTCAAATCTGTTATTTCTAATTCGCCTCTACTAGAATGATTAAGTGATTTAGCATATTGAACTACTTTTTTATCATAAAAATATAAGCCTGGTACCGCATAATTACTTTTGGGTTCAGCAGGCTTTTCTTCTATGCTTATTACGTTATTTTCACTATCAAATTCTATAACTCCATAAGATTTAGGATCATTAACTTCATAAGCAAAAATAATTGCGCCTTCAAGTAAAGGCTTGACTCTAGGCATTCCATGGAATATATTGTCTCCTAATATAAGAGCAACATTATCACCTCGAATAAAGTCTTCAGCTATAATAAAGCTTTCTGCTATGCCTCTTGGCTTATATTGTACTTTATAAGTAATTTTAACACCCAATTGAGTGCCATCTCCAAATAACTTTTCATAAGAAGATAAATATTCAGGAGATGAAATAATGCAAAAATCTTTAATGCCACACGATAATAATGTGCAAAATGGATAATAAATCATTGGCTTGTCATATACAGGCATCAATTGTTTATTTATTGTACTGGTTAATGGATATAATCTACTGCCAGTCCCCCCCGCTAGAATAATTCCTTTCATCAAATATATCTATTTTTTATATTTTGAAATAATTTTTTTATATTGACAAAATCCACGATTCGGTGTAGACTCTTATTATATGGAAGTAGAACTAACAATTAAAGATAAAGCGACCCCCCCCGCCATTATTCAACACGATGATCTTAAGTTTGATGGTAAAACAATTACCATTCCAGGCTATTATGTCAATACCATCTTAGATTATATTAAATATTGGAAACTTGATGGTGAAAAACAAGTAGACGTTGAAGATTACGTTTTATTTCGTAATTTTCTTTACGATATTCAAGAACACAAAAATCAAGGAAACTAATTTATGGGAATGTTCGATGACATAGTATGTAAGTATCCACTTCCGTTTCCGGAAGATACTAAAGGGTATATCGCTGAGTCTTTTCAAACCAAAGATTTAGATTGCGGATTGGATTCTTATGAAATCCGTGAAGATGGTACATTGTGGTTACGTGAATGTGAACGAGAACACAT
>Ga0164295_10000108_pt1 | contig 68209 bp, 60 predicted proteins | sample GEODES006metaG_FD_111798 | JGI IMG/M metagenome (GOLD analysis project Ga0164295, IMG submission 111798) | Oligotrophic lake water microbial communities from Sparkling Lake, Wisconsin, USA - GEODES006 metaG | ecosystem: Environmental > Aquatic > Freshwater > Lake | place: USA: Sparkling Lake...
AGTGATTAATAGTGAATCTAAGGCTTCTTGTGAGATAGGAGATGCTGCTAAAGAGCTAGGGGTTTTCATAAATTATAAGACGAATTTGAGTTAAACTGTAAGACTTAATTATTGTTTTTGAGTCTCGGTAACCAGTCTTAAAACTTTTTTGCTCTAGGGCTTCAGACTTGAATAAATCAACAAATAGAGCGCAAGAAAAAATAAGGATTGTTTATTGGCGACCATTACTTTTGCCGCCAAGCGTGGCTGATATAAAAGATTCACCCTTGTCCTTAAGCTTACGTGACGGATATTTTTCAGAAAAATTACTAGATTCTTTTTCAGCACCTTGAGCTTGCTTCTCTAACATACTTTCTTTCGTCCAAGCACGAATCGCTTCAGCAATCTGAGCAGTTTGGCCAGCATCAGAATGTTCGTAAACAGCATCAGATTTTACTTTTATGCCAAGTGTAATCGAAATTTGTCCATCTTCGAAACCAAGTCGGTCTAATAATTCTTGTTCTGTGCGACGCTTTTCTGCCTCGTCTTTACCGCTAAATTTTTCTACTGCTTGATGAATATCTTCTGCGTACAAAGTTCCTAATTTGCCTTCAGTACTAGATTTAAATATCGAGGCATATTGTTCGAATGGAAAAATCTCATTTCTTTGATCACCAGGATTTCCACCTGGTGCCAAAGCTTTTTGATTTCGCTGATCCATTCTTTCTATTAATTCTGCGACTGGAAAATGTAATAGAGCCACGTGAGTTGGGCAGGTAAATTTTCTCTTGGCCAAATGTTTTTCAAAAGCCACAACTAGATCTTCACCATCTGGATTAGGCACCATATCGAGAATAGTTGGAATACCTTTTTTAGAATTTTCAATGGCATGATCGACGGCGCGCTCGAAGGCTCTTTTTCTCATTCCTTCATTAGTGAGGTCAGCCACTTCTTTGAAATGATTTGGCTCTTCATTGGCCCATGTTTTCAAAATTTCTAGCGCGTCTCTGTCGTAACGACCTTCAGTTTTTGCTAAAAAACCATCAAGTTTTTCGTCATCATTTAACTTAAAAATCTCGGCAGTTTCAAAATCCTTAAACTCGCCAAAATAGATGCCGGTAACAATTTTTCTGACATTTGAAAATTTACTCTCAATGGCTAAAAATCTGGGATCGTCTTTCAATAAATCTCGGCAGCGCACCATTTCATTCTCTGACTCTGCATCCAGTCCCCAAGTTTCAAAACCTAAATTTTCCAAGTCTTTATCTTGACGCAAAATTTCGTCGCAAATTGTGCTTTTTCCGGCAGTTGATGTGCCAAGTAGAAAAATTATCGGAGATGGTTTGGACATAGCTAAAGCAGTTCGTTAAATTCTTTAATCGCATAACGATCAGTCATGCCGGCGATATAGTCAGAAATTAAAATGGCGAGAATTTTGGGATCAGAGATTTTTGCGGCAAGCTCGGCGCGCTCGTCAGGCAGGCAGCTTGGCGAGTTCATGTAAAAATCAAATAATCCGCCGACGATTTTTTTGGCGCTCGCGGTCATGCGATTTACGGTTGAGTGACGATACATGTTTTCCATCAAAAACTTCTTCAGTGCTTGATGTGCAAATTCCATCTCGAAAGAAAAATGAACGAGAAGTTTTTTGGCTTCTCGGATGTCTTTTTCGCTTTCAATTTTATTATCGCTGAGATTCTTTTTCGTCTGTTCGATTGCATTCATCACCATCGCCAGAGTAAAGCGTTTCTTGGCTTCTCCAACTAGCATCTCGTGTTTTATTTTTGGATATTTAGCGAGTATTTCTTGGTAAATTTTTCCAATTACTGGCAAAGAAAAAAGCTCTTCGACCTTAAATAAATCAGCGCGCAGACCGTCTTCGATGTCATGATTATTGTAAGCGATATCGTCAGAAATTGCAGAGATTTGCGCCTCGAGCGAGGGGAAATTTTTCAGATCCAAATCATGCACAGCGTTATATTTACTAATGTAATCCTCTGGATCAAAAACCGGGCCGTTATGCTTCACTACACCTTCAAGCATTTCCCAAGAAAGATTTAAACCTTCGAATTCGATAAATCGCGTCTCTAGTTTTGTAATAATTTTTAGCGTATGTCCATTGTGCGAAAAGCCCCCGAATGGCTGCATCTTCTCATCTAACGCATCTTCGCCAGCATGGCCAAAAGGTGTGTGACCCAAGTCGTGAGCGAGAGAAACTATTTCAGCCAAATCTTTATTAACCTTCAAAGCACCAGCAATCCAACGTGCGATTTGTGCAACTTCAAGTGAGTGAGTTAGTCGCGTACGATAATGATCACCTTCATGATTCACGAAAACTTGCGTCTTATATTGAAGTCTTCTGAAAGCAGAAGAGCCAATAATTCGATCACGATCGCGACCAAAAATTGAACGGAATTTTGAATCATCATAAAATTCATGATACAAGCGCCCACGCGACTTCACTTCATCAACAGCAAAAGGAGCGAGTTCAAAATCTATCATAATTTTTTAGCAATCAGGTAGGCAACCGCCAGAGTCACGACTACAATTTTAAGCGCGAAAATTGTAGCTTTGATCATGATGCGCTTCGTGTTAATATTAAGAGCGGGATGCCCAGCGGCACGATTTTTTCTCACTATTTTTTAAGTAATAAAATTTGTATTGGGCGATGATCACACGATCATCTTCAGGTGAATCGCTTTTCGATAAGCATTAAAATTCTCGAGTGAAATTATCACGTGTTTATTTGCGCTAAATAGACCCAGTTAAACAACTCCCAATTTTTTTCCGACCTTAATGAAGGCTTGAACGGCGCGATCAAGGTGATCTTTTTCATGAGCGGCAGAAATTTGCACGCGAATGCGCGCTTCGTTTTTTGGCACAACCGGAAAAGAGAAGGCGATCACGTAGATTCCTTCTTCTTCAATCATCATTTTAGCAAATTTGCTCGCAAGAAGAGCATCACCAAGCATCACTGGAACTACTGGGTGCACGCCATTTTTATCACGCACATCAAAGCCGGCTTCAACCATTTTTTTGCGGAAGTAAGCGGTGTTTTCAGCAAGCTTTTTAATCAAAGTTTTTGAGTGAGAAATCATGTCGAGAATCTCGATTCCAGCTGAGGCAACTGCTGGCAAAATATTGTTTGAAAAAAGATAAGGACGCGCCTTGTTACGTAATTTTTCAATGATTTCTTTGCGTGAAGCAATAAAGCCTCCACATCCACCACCCAAGGATTTACCAAGGGTTGAAGTGACGATGTCAACACGACCTTCAACGCCATGAAATTCTGCAGTGCCGCGGCCATTTTCGCCAATAAATCCGGTCGCATGGCAATCATCAACCAAAACTATCGCATCATATTTTTCAGCTAAATCGCAGATTGATTTAAGATCGGCAATATCGCCATCCATTGAGAATACGCCGTCGGTGACCAATAAACGATTTCTATGTTTTTGTGCTTCTTGTAATTTTTTTTCTAAATCTGCCATATCGTCAAATTTATAGAAATAGCGCGCAGCCTTACAAAGTCTGATTCCATCGATGAGACTCGCATGATTTAGATCGGCAGAAATTATTGCATCTTCATTATCGAGTAGCGCCGAGAAAACGCCGCCATTAGCAGTAAAGCAGGAAGAAAAAGTGACTACATCTTCAAATCCCAAAAACTCAGCGAGCTTATTTTCGAATTTTTTATGAATATCGAAAGTGCCACAAATGAAACGAACTGAAGCGGTGCCAAGGCCATATTCATCAAGAGATTTTTTAGCGACTTCGACCACGTTTCTGTTATTTGCCAAGCCGAGATAGTTGTTAGCGCAAAAGTTGAGGAGGTTCTTTTTTATACCCTTATGGAGGATTTCGATGTTTGAAGATTGTGATGAAATAATTTCATATTCATCTTTGGCTAGCCCGGCTTCGCGGATATATTCAAGTTCAGATTTAATGCTGTTTAAAAATTCTGCTTTAATCATATTTAAATTTTTGATTGGGATAAAAATGCAACGATATTTCTCGCCTCCAAGAATTGACAAGTCAAAATTCTTTCATATTTTTCTCAGCCTCTCAAGCACCCGCAGCGAACCAAAAACTTCAAATAAAATCAAAATGAAAAAATTAATCGCCTGCCTAGTTGCTCTAACTTTCGTTGCTTCTTGTGCAAAATTCAGTGGCAACAAAGAAACTGGAGCCAACAAATATTCAGATAACAAAGAAGAAACTTCAAAAGTTGAAGTCAAAAATGAAAAGAAAACTGAAAAAAAAGAAAAGAAAGCCAAAGTTAAAAAACACGGCGGATCAGAAGTAAAATAATTTACTAAAGCCTCGACTCCTTATTTTATATGGAGTCGAGGCTTTTTTGTTTGTGAAAGAATTCCAACTAATCAAAAAATTTTTTAAACCGCTTACCAAAAACCAATCGGCTGCGCGCGAACTTGCCGATGATGTTGCGCAGATTTCTGATCTCGTAATCAGCAAAGACATGTTTGTCGAAGATGTGCATTTTTTACGCGCTGATGGTGGATTTAAAATTGCCTCTAAACTTTTACGTACAAACTTATCCGACTTAGCCTCTTCTGGCTCTACGCCACTTTGCTACATGCTCGGATTTTCTAAAAATAAAAATACTGACGAAAAATTTTTACGCGATTTCGCACGCGGACTAAAATCAGTTCAAGATGAATTCGACCTTTATTTGATTGGCGGCGACACAGTAACTTCAGAAAAACTTTTCTTTTCAGTAACGATTTTTGGCAAAACAAAAAATGCTAAAGTTTTATCTCGTAACGCCGCAAAAGACGAAGACTTAATTTATGTTTCTGGATCAATTGGAGATGCCTTTTTAGGCAGAGTTCACAAGACTTCGGAATATTTTTTAAATCGTCATTTTTTTCCAACTCCACGCATCGAACTTGGCAAAAAATTACTCGAAAAAAATTTAGCAAAATGTGCGATTGATGTTTCAGATGGTTTACTTGCTGACCTGCAACATCTCTGTACGGCATCGAAGCTAAAGGCCGAAATTTATCTCGAAAAAATTCCACTTTCGCCACTCGCAAAAAATCCTCTCGAGCTACTTTCGAGCGGCGATGATTATGAATTAATTTTTTCGGTTAATCCAAAAAATCAGAAAAAAATTTCTACTTTGGCAAAACAGATGAAGCTTGATTTAACCTGCATCGGAAAATTTACTGCTGCGAAGAAATGCGAGGTTATTCTTCTTGATCGCGGCAAAAAAATTAAGCTTAACAAATTGGGTTATGAACATTAATGAGATTCTCCTTTTCGGAAGTAAAAATAAAAAATACGCGACTTCGCTCAAACGCAGCTCTGCAGCGATAATAGATGTTTGGATCACTCTGCTTTTGCGCGCTTTTTTTGCACAAGTTATTGGCTTACTTTGGCTGAACCAGCAAATGCTCGATTTCATCTTGGAATTTAAAGCTGAGTTCGGCACCGACATTCCCAAAAATACTCCTGAACATATCAACTTCATTATTCACCACCCCTTCTTCTTCTACATGCTAATCTTTTACGCTTTTATCGTGATGATTGGCGCAGTTTATCACTCTTACCTAAACTCTTCAGCCTGGCACGGCACAATCGGAAAGCGAGCAATGAAAATAATGCTAACTACGAAAAACGAACTGCCGATTACTTTCGGTCGCGGCATGCTTCACTACTTTCTTTCGCTGCTTCCATTCGTATTTTTATTTTACTTACTCGCTTATCAAATTCGTTACGAGGTCAATCTCTACCAGGCCCTTACCTCTTCTGATGCCAATATTTTTCTTGGAATAGTTTTTGTGCTTTGGGTGCAAATTCACCTCTTCACCAAAAATAAAGTTACTGCTTATGATATGATTACAAATGTTGTTTCGATTAACGGAAGAAGCAGCGCCAAGTGGCCTTGGTCTAAAGTTTAAAATACTCTTTTTTCACTCTTAATTTTAGCAAAAGCTGGAATTAAGGGCTGCAAAATGAGTGACGATAAAACCTAAAAAATGCAAAATGTTAAACATCTCTCAAAAAACTATTAACAGCAAAATAAGCTGTAACTCGGTTGGTTTGCATTCTGGTAACGACGTTAAAATGACGCTAGTTCCTGCGCCATGTAACAGCGGAATAATTTTCCGCAGAACCGATGTCGAAAAAGACAAAAATGAAATAAAAGCTAGTTACAAAAATGTTGTTACCACCAATCTTGGCACAACGATCGCTAACGAGTTTGGCACCAGAGTTGCAACCATAGAACACTTGATGGCTGCGATCTGGGGAAGCGGGATAGACAACCTCATCGTCGAATTAAACAGCGAAGAAATTCCAATCATGGACGGCTCTTCTTCGCCCTTTATGTTTTTAATTGAATGCTCTGGGTTCAATATTCAAGAAGAGCAGCGCCGCATGATTGAAATCATCAAGCCAATTCGCGTCGAAGAAAAAAATCCACTTGGCGATAAATTTATCGAGTTAACTCCCGCCCCAGAATTCTCGCTCGACCTTCATGTCGACTTTGATCATAAGCACATCCAGCAACAAAAATTCGATTACCATTCAAGTCTAACTTCTTTTAAAAACGACATAAGTCGAGCACGCACTTTTTGCTTTCAGCATGAAATCGAGCACATGCACAAACTCGGATTAGCCAAAGGCGGGTCACTCAAAAATGCGATTGTTGTAAATGATGACGGCGTTGTGAACGAAGGTGGATTGCGCTACAAAGACGAATTCGCTCGCCATAAAACTCTCGATTTTTTAGGAGACATGTATCTAGCCGGACACTACATCATCGGACACTTCAACGCTTCGAAAGTTGGGCATGGCATCAACAATAAAATGCTTCACGAAATTTTTGCAAATGAAGGAAGTTGGAGATTAGTTTAGTGACCCATCATGCCCAAGAAAACTCTGAATAACTCATAAATCTCTTAACTCGCAGCTAAGATTTTTAAATTTTCTAAATACAAATTTACCTTTATGAAGAGAAGAGAACCTGCTCAAGAAGCTACAAGCCCAGGATGATTTTTTACCGGGTCTTCAGGCTTGGTTTGAACTAGTTCCCGAAGAAAGATAATCAAGAGCTGAGGCGATGCGAAGAATTATTGAGGCTAGGCGAGATAGAAGTACCGAACTTTCATTAGATGGACTTGGATTGTCATCCATTCCTGAGCAGATTGGTGATCTTGCTGATTTAACAAGTTTAAATCTTAACAACAATCTACTAACAACAGTTCACGCAAGAATTGGAAACCTAGCCGCTTTGAAAACATTACATATTAGTTATAACCCACAACTAAACATGATTCCCGAGGAGATTTCTAATCTTAAAGCCTTAACACATTTATATATTTTTCACAACTAACTAACTGCAATTCCTGAGGGGATTTTAAGTCTTCCTAATTTGAAAAGGTTAGATCTTAGAGGAAGCAATCAACTAAAACCCTCCCCAGCCTTTATAGAAATATTATCCGGACTAGAAACAAGAGGTTGTGACGTTCGATACCCAGATCAAATCAGCATCGGAGTTCGAGTCGATCGGGCAAAATTACGCTTACAACAAACATCAAGAACTCTTTTGTTGGCGAGCTTCGATTCCAACTCCAAACTCAGTAGATTAAACCCTGAGATAATTGATGAAGTTATAAAATTTACTAACGCCCATCCACTATCTGAAAAAGAGAAAAGATTAGTCCAAGAATCTGCTAGGAAAGATGTAGAACAAACCAGAATGTACAAAAAATATATCGGGAGCGATCAAGGAGCTGCTGATCAAGAATTAGCGAGAGCTCCGAGTTCAACTGTTAAGGTTGAAGAATCTAATTCGGTGGCTGATCCTAAGGGAACTAACAAACCATCGGAGAGAGATTAAGCGCCATATTTTAGGATATCTAAAAACCCATTAACCCCTTTTCCAAGTCATCAAATTCATTTGGAATTACCGTAAGGTCAGATACAGAGCGCTCAAAAAACCTTAAAGATCGCAAAAGATAATGATGATTTTGTTTCTTATCCTTCAAAATTTCCTTCAATAAAACCAAGCACTCTGAGGTTTTGTTCAAAATGCCTCAACTTGGCGCGATTTATTGACTACTTGATTCATGTAAGCAGTTTCTCTGTTTGAGCGGTGACTGCTAAATCAAAAGCAATCATATTACAAAAAATAATTAAAAAATTATGAGAGCAGCAAGAGATTTTATAGGTCGTCTATTATTTGGCCAAACTAGCCCACAAGATGATTTTAGAACGGATCTTCAAGCTTGGGTTGAATCAGCCAACCCTGAAGAAAGAGAATCGAGAGTTGAGGCGATGCAAAGAATGATTAGGGCTAGGCGAAATAGAAGTACCGAACTTCGATTAGTTAGTCTTGAATTATCATCTCTTCCTCTGCAGATTGGGGAGCTTACTGCTTTGAGAAGTTTAGATCTTAGCTTCAACCGACTAACCGCACTTCCTGATTCGATGGGGAATCTTACTGCTTTGACAAGTTTAAATCTTCACAGAAACCAACTAACCATAGTTCCTGAGTCGATTGTTGGTCTTACTGCTTTGAATTATTTACATCTTAGCCGCAACCAACTCCGCACACTTCCTGAGCGGATTGGGGATCTTACTGCTTTGACATATTTAAATCTTAGCCACAACCGACTATACTCACTTCCTGGGCGGATTGGGGATCTTACTGCTTTGCATTATTTAGATCTTAGCTACAACCGACTATACTCACTTCCTGGGCGGATTGGGGATCTTACTGCTTTGTCAGTTTTAAATCTTCAACACAACGATCTAACCTTTCTCCCAGACTCTATAATAAATTTACCAGCAGTATTACGTATAATAAATTTACCAGCAGAATTACGTAACAGTGCCGATCTCGGATTCAACCAAATTTCTCGAGTAGAATTTGCCAGACTTAGTGCACTAGCTTCAGCAGGAAGAGTAACTTTAGCAATATCAATTCAAGACCACCGCGCTCTAGGGGCGGCAGCACAGCAAGAATCAACAAACTCAATCAAAGATAAAATCCTCCTCAAAGCCCCCGAAGAAAAGAAAGAAGAACTAAAAGCATTACTCGATTCAGAACAACTTCCTAATTTCAAACAATTCCTAGCAGAATGCCCAAGCACGGAAGCGTGGAAATCTCACGAGCCTGAAATGACTCAATGTCTTTTTGAAGTCGCAAATAAGATGAGCGAAAGCGAAGTGCTAAGAATAAAATACGAAACTCTGGCAGAAACGGCACTTGGCACTTGTGGAGACAGGGTTGGTCTAGCATTCGTGCAAATGCAATTAGCGCTGAATTCATCCGATAAAGAAGTGAAGGATATGACCCCACAAGAAGTTTACGATTACGCTAAACAAGAGAGCGTGATCAAATTTTTATCTGACAAAGCAGAGACTAGGATTAAAGAGATTAAAACAAGAGGTGGCCACCTAGATCCAATAGAAACTCGCTTGGCTTATTTACAAATTGGTAGCGATCTTGGGTTGAATTTGAGAGCTAGTGGCATGCTTTATCAAGCATGCTCAAATGTGACGAAAGATGATTTAGAATCTGCCAAGGCAGAGTTCCAAGCATTGGATCTTCATCTTCAAACGGCCAAGCATCTTTACGAAGATGGAATGCTTAGAAAACATCCTTTTGTGCAAGGGGTAATTACTGAAGTTAGTGAAAGTGATGATTTTTCTACGAATCAAAAAGAAAGTGAGAATTCTCAGGAATATAATACAAGAATGGTCGGTTTAGTAAAATCAGCTGAAGAAGCTGCGATTACTAAAATTAGAGCGAAGTTTGATGGGTTGAGATCTGGGGCTAAGGCAGGTTCTAATTCAGCTGAAGGCGGCGCTAGTCAACAAAAACCTGCATCAACAACAACTCCTGCTGACGGTGCGCCAGTCGTTGGTGGAGGCTCTTTAGAACAGTCCGCTTGTAGTACCATTAATCTCTAAAAGAATCGTTGGTTTGTGAGGTCTTTATGTCTTGCTGGAAGCTCTCGAGAATAGGATGCTATTTTTACATCCCTCAAAAAAGACCAAACACCACCTCATCAAATTTAGAGTTATTTTTTTAAATATTTCTTCAATATTTTAAGAGGTAAAACCTACCCAGATGTTAGGAAGGAAATTTCGATCGATCTTTCAAAAAAGTTCTCTCTCGAAGAGATAAAAGGCGACAAAACAGTTTCTTAAATTGCGTCAAAATTTAAAGTTTTTTCAACAAAAATTCATCATCGAAAAAAGCGGGTTTTTCAGAGCGTCCTTAAACAATATTCTTGTCTTGATCATTCAACAAAATCTTGCGCAGCGTCTATACAAAAACTCTCTTCCGGCAGAGTTTTTGATTAAACAATTACCTGAGACAAATCAGCCAGCAGCCTTCGCTCGTTTTAAATCTTTCCGGAAAATTAATTTTCTTGTGAAAATCTCTTATTTTCTGCGCAAGTACAGAATAGAAAAAGTGAGAAAAAAATCTTACTGTTGTGGTTTAATTTGCCCAATATTGCCAAAAAATGACTTGAATAATCCGCGTTGATGATCGTCAACTTCAGTGTGATTAGTAGCAAAATTCATTCCCTGAAACTCATTCGCCAAACCAATATTGCGTAACTCGCTAACGACGTCGGATTTATTAAAACGTAACGCCAAAATTTTGCGCTCAATAATTTTTGGTTTGAAGAATAGAAAATGATTCACGTCTTCTGCATAATAAATCCAAACCTCGTCATCGTCAAAACTTGCGACAAGAGTTGGCGAGCCCATTAGTTTTAAAACCCTCTCTTTGCTTGTCACTCCATCCTGCACCATTTGGTAATCAGACATATCAAACATGTAGCCATGTTTCTCTAGTCTTGAGACGCAAGAAGCCAAGGGGAGGATCATGACGAAGAGTAAAAATATTTTTAAGAAATTTTTCATTGTGTTTAGTGAAGTCGTTCCTACCTTGCCTGCCCTTTTTTACCAACCGAAATTCAAGTAACAATGGCAGTCCCTAAAAAGAAAAAATCGATCTCCCGTAGTGGCATGAGAAGAGGTAGCAATGGAACATTCGAAGCTGATTTTCCGAATGTTACTACCGACAAAACTACCGGTGAATTCAAACTTTCACACCATATCTCAGTTGATGGTTACTATAAAGGTAGAAAGGTTGTCGCTGACAAAAAGAAGAAACCTTCGCAAGAAGAATAATCTTTCAACGTGGCTAAAAAAATCACAATCGCACTAGACTGCATGGGGGGTGATAGATCTCCTCAGGTTGTCATCGAAGGGGCAGACAAAATTGCCTCTACGAATTTTGATGCGCATTTTTTGTTTTTTGGAGATTCAAAAAAGATCCTGCCAATCGTTAGTCACTGTAGATATCTCAAGGGTCGTTTCGACTTGATTCACACTGACGATTTTATTTCTTCCGACGAAAAACCTTCGACCGCATTACGTCGCGGCACTAACTCCAGCATGCGTTTAGCCATCGACTCAGTGAAAGATGGCCGCGCTGATGTTGTTGTCTCAGCCGGAAATACCGGAGCTCTGATGGCAATCTCCAAAGTCGTTTTGCGCATGCTGCCTTCGATCGATCGCCCAGCTATCGTGACCTGCATTCCTAACGCAAAAAAACAAGCCACTGTCTTTCTAGACATGGGCGCAAATGTTGAATGCAGTGCCGATGTTCTGTTTCAGTTTGCCGTTATGGGCTCTGCCTTCGCGCGCGCAGTATTAAAAATTTCCAAGCCAACCATCGGCGTACTTAATGTCGGATCAGAAGAGTTAAAAGGACATGAAGACGTTCGCAACGTTGCAGAAATGCTGAGAAATAGCGCCCTAAAAGATCAGTTTTATGGTTACGTAGAAGGCAACGATATCGCCGCAGGAACTGTTGATGTTGTAGTAACGGATGGCTTCACTGGTAACATCGCCCTCAAGGCTATCGAAGGCATGGCGAAGATGGTTTCTGGTTTAGTTAAAGAAGGTTTTAGAAATTCGATTTGGTCAAAAATTGGCTACTTACTTGCCAGCGTTTCACTCTCTAAATCAATCAAAGCAGTAGATCCACGCCTTCATAACGGCGCGATGCTTGTTGGTTTAAGTGGCGTTGTAGTTAAAAGTCACGGCAGCGCCGACGTACTTGCTTTTTCCAACGCAATCAAAGTCGCGATCTCTTTGGTCGAGAATAAAATCAACGAGCAGATCATCCACGAGCTGCAGCAGCAAAATCATGCAAAGTAGAATAATTGCCACCGGCTCACATCTTCCACAAAAAATCGTCACCAATTCTGATCTCGTAAAAACTGTTGAAACTTCCAACGAGTGGATCATCGAACGCACTGGAATTGAGCAGCGTCATATTGCCGCCGAAGATGAATTAACTTCCGATCTTGCTGCCGCCGCCGCAAAAAAAGCCATCGCGAATTCTGGCTTAAAAGCTGAAGAAATCGAGATGATAATCGTCGCGACAACAACGCCAGACCTCACCTTCCCCGCTACTGCGACAACCGTTCAAGCAAAAATCGGCGCGAAAGCTGCCTTTGCTTTCGACATCCAAGCAGTTTGTTCTGGCTTCGTTTTTGCCATTACAACCGCAGATAATTTCATCAAATCCGGCCAAGTAAAAAATGCTCTTGTCATTGGCGCCGACAAACTTTCCAGCATCGTTGATTGGCAAGATCGCAACACCTGCGTGCTTTTCGGCGATGGAGCGGGCGCGGTGATTTTACAAGCGACCGAAGAAGAAAATCGAGGAATTATCGCCAGCAGTTTATACTCAGATGGCACGCTCAACGACATCCTCAAAACCTCTGGTGGACCATCTTCAAACCAAAAATCTGGCTTCATCGAAATGGCTGGAAAAGAAGTTTTTAAACATGCGGTTGATAAGATGGTGAAGTCTGTTATCGCCACACTATCGAAGGCTGGATTGACTACAAAAGACATTGACCTTCTCATTCCACATCAAGCGAATCTACGCATTCTTAACGCCGTCGCTACTCGCCTCGGATTGCCTGAAGAAAAAGTTATCGTTACCGTGCAAAAGCATGCTAATACTTCGGCGGCCTCAATCCCCCTCGCCCTTGATCACGCGAACTCACAAAAAAAGATTAAGGATGGAGATGTTTTAGTTCTTGAAGCTCTAGGCGGCGGACTCACTTGGGGATCTGTTGTTTTGAAGTGGTAAAAAATGAGCTGAGCCAACAAGGCTAGAGTCAAAAAATTTGACCAAGCCAGATTAGCCATGCGTGGAGACAATATTTTTCCTGAATTCCAGCTTTGACAAGGGTCAAGAACCAAAACTCCTAATGCAAATCACAAAAAGTGTTTACTAAAACGCCGACAAGAGGATTTGCTTAAACCACTTGCTGCTTGATTGTAGGACGACAGAAGTGTTTTAGAAAACCATCTTCAAAACTAAATCGGAAGATAACTTGATTCAATTCCGAGCCATATACTAATTCCTGCTAAGTCTGTCTAAGCACGATGAAATAAATACTTCCAAAACAAATAAAGAAACATGCTTAAAACCAACGAAATACGCACCAAGTTCTTAGATTATTTTGCAAATAACGATCACGAAATTGTGCCCTCGAGCCCGCTTATTCCTCATAACGATCCGACTTTGATGTTTACGAATGCTGGAATGAATCAGTTTAAAAACTACTTCACCGGAGTAGAAGCTCCGAAGTTCAAACGCGCTGCAACTTCACAAAAATGCGTGCGTGCCGGCGGCAAACATAATGATCTCGACAATGTTGGATTCACCGCGCGCCACCACACTTTTTTTGAAATGCTCGGCAACTTTTCTTTCGGAGATTATTTTAAAGAAGAGGCAATTTTTTATGCTTGGAATCTTTTAACGCATGAGTTCGAAATCAACAAAGAGAAGCTTCTGGTAACCGTTTACCACACCGATGATGAAGCGATAAATCTCTGGAAAAAAATCGCCGGATTGCCGGAAGAAAAAATAATTCGCATCGCAACTGACGACAATTTTTGGTCGATGGGAGATGTCGGACCTTGCGGCCCATGCTCTGAAATATTTTTTGATCACGGTGATAAAATCTTCGGCAGTGTGCCTGGCACTAAAGATCAAGATGGCGATCGTTTTACCGAAATCTGGAATCTGGTTTTCATGCAATTTGAAAAACATAAGGACGGAAAAATGGTTCCACTTCCAAAGCCATGCATAGATACCGGAATGGGCTTAGAGCGCGTTGCATCTGTATTACAAGGCGTTCACGATAACTACGAAACTGATACTTTTAAAAATCTGATTGGCGGGATTAAAGAAATTATCTAAATAAAGTCAGAGTAGGGAATAGCCATTCTGGATTCTTTTTTCTTAGAAATAATTATTTTAAGCCCCGCACTTTCAAAGCCACTTAAGATATTTTTTCTTCAACCAGCTTCACAAAATTTGGAATCCCGAAAAGTGCGATAAACGAGCCCATACGCGGGCCCTGGTCTTGTCCTAACAAAATCTGATAAAGCGCTAAAAACCAGTCACGCATCGTCAACTCGCCTGCAACACCTTGCGCACCAGAACCATATTCATGATTTTTGCCGACTTGGAAGACAAGATTTTGCAACAAAGCGCCGTCATGCTCTTGCTCTTCAGTCGCATTTTGCAAAACTTCAACAAGTTCACGAAGTGCTGATTTCTCTGCTTCTGTTGCCTTACGATATTTTTTATTTTTCTTGATGAAGTCGTTGTAGTAGGCGATCGCGCAAACAACCATCTTCTGCAAAAATGGCGAATTTTCTGGCGTTAAACCTGACTGATATTTTGAAATAAAACCCCAAAGCACCGAGTCATTCTCTGGATTACAAGCGCTGGCCAGATTTAGCAAAAGCGAGTAACTTAAGTTAAAACCAATCGTTGGAACTTTTCCTTCATGAATGTGAAAGGCTGGATTATCTAGCTTGGCAACCTCTTCTTGCGCCGAAAAACTTTGTGCAAAAGTTAGATATTCATCAGCGGCTTTTGGGATCACATCAAAATAAAGCCTCTTCGCAGTCTTTGGTTTTTGATACATGAAGAGCGCCATCGACTCAGCAGGGGCATACTTCAACCAATCTTCCACCGAGATGCCGTTTCCTTTCGATTTAGAAATTTTTTCGCCAGTGTCGGATAAAAACATTTCATAGGTGAAGTTAACTGGAGGCTTGCCGCCCAAGATTTCACAAACGCTACGATAAATTTTTTCATTCGGTTGGTGATCTTTTCCGTAGATTTCGTAATCAACATCAAGCGAGTACCAGCGAGCTCCGAAGTCGATCTTCCACTGCAACTTACAATTTCCACCAGTGACAGGAACTTCTTTTTCAACACCCTGCCCGTCCAGATAAATCACGGTTCCTTTCGCTTTATTCACACCCTTAACGCCTTTATCAATGACCATTCCAGAATCAGGATCGATCGGCATAAAAGGCGAGTAAGTTTCCTGACGTTCAGCGCCAAGTGTTGGTATCATTAGCGCCATGAGCTCATCATATTTTTCTAAAACGCGAAGCATCGTTGCATCGAATGCGCCAGATTTATATTTTTCGGTTGCACTGATGAATTCATACTGAAACCCAAAACCATCAAGAAAGCCCCGCAGACGAGAGTTCATGTGATGTCCGTAAGATTCATGCGTGCCAAAAGGATCGGGAACGGAAGTAAGCGGCATGCCCAAATTAGCTTTCACCATCTCTTGCTGCGGAACGTTATCTGGCGCTTTGCGAAGTCCATCAATATCGTCTGAAACGCAAAACATTTTTGTTGGGATTTCTGGCGCAATCAGCGAAAATGCATGACGCACAAAAGCAGTGCGAACAACTTCGCCAAAAGTTCCGATATGCGGCAAGCCCGACGGGCCATAGCCTGTTTCGAAAAGCACGTAACCTTTTGACGGAGTTTCTCCGCCGATTTTGTCAAAAATTCTGCGCGCTTCTTCGAATGGCCAAGATTTAGCCAAGGGGTTATAATTCAAATAAATTTCTTTCATGAGTATAGATATTATAAGGGATGAGGCCGGTAATCCAGTGCCCTGGATGACTTATCCCGCGATCGATTTTCTCAAAAAAAATCTTAATAAAAATCATGAAATTTTTGAGTTCGGCTGCGGTTCTTCAACTTTATTTTTTGCCAAAAGAGTAAAACAAGTGACCGGAATTGAGACAAGAGAAAAATGGTTTGCGATGCTGAATATCGCGCTTCAACAAGCTCAGCTTGATAATGTTGAACTTTCTTTGATGGAAGACGGTTTAACAAATGACCTCTATCAAACCTTCGCGAAAAATTCTGAAAAAAAATTCGACTTCATCATCATCGATTCAATCAAAAGATTCCTCAGCGCCACTAATTCGATCGACGCCCTAAAGCCAGGCGGATCAATCATCCTCGACGATTCCGAACGCGACAACTACAAAAAGATTTTCGATTTTTTTGCTGAGAAAAATTTTACCAGAAAAGATTTTCCAGGAGTTGCGCCGATGCAAACAAGAGAGAAAAACACAACGATATTTACCCTTCCTGGATCCCCGCCTGCGCGGGGATGACGTTGAAAGTGTGGATAATGTTGTAAGGGCAAAGTTTAACTAGTCATCCCCGCGCAGGCGGGGATCCAGAAAACTAAAACAAGAGCCTTGAGTTAAAATAATACCCGACTAAAAAAGTAGGACATTATTTCCCAAACATGATCCTCACAACAAAAGCACGCTACGCCGTAATGGCCGTCATCGAAATTTCGGAGGAAAAAAACTCTCAACCGATTTCGCTGCAAGTCATTTCTGAGAAACAAAAAATCTCGCTTTCTTATCTCGAGCAGATTTTTGCATGCCTAAAAAAAGATGGAATTGTTGCTTCGGTTAAAGGACCGGGTGGTGGCTATGTTCTCGGAAAGAAGCGCGAAGAGATCACCGTTGCCGACATCATCAAAGCCATTGGTGAACATGTAAAAATGACGCGCTGTAGCACCAAAGAAGGCTGCGTTAAGGTTAGCAGCAAATGCAAAACGCATCATCTTTGGCGCGGTTTAGAAAATAAAATTTACGAATATTTGCATTCAGTTCCTCTCTCTAGTCTATGATTTTTTTAGATAACAACTCCACAACTAAGATCGCTCCAGAAGCTCTTGAGGCAATGCTTAAGGCCTACAAGTTGCCTTTGAATAATTCATCAAATCATCAACTCGGGCGCCAGGCAAAAAAGCTCGTCGAAGAAGCGCGTGAAGAATTAAAAAAATTACTTAATGCCGAAAATTACGAAGTGATTTTTACTGGCTCATCGACTGAAGCCACTAACACCGTGATGTTTGGCGTTGATGTTAAAAAAATTATTTTTTCGGCGATTGAGCATTCTTCCGTTTACGAATGTCGCCCACAAAACAAAGAAATAATCGAGATCAATGCACTTGAAAATGGCTTGATTGACCTAGCAGATTTAGAAGAAAAACTACCAACAGATGGAAATTTTCTAACCTCAGCAATGCTTGTGAATAACGAGACTGGAGCCATTCAACCAGTAGAAGAAATTTCAAAACTCACTCACCAAAAAGGCGGGTTATTTCACTGCGATCTGGTTCAGGCAGTTGGAAAAATTCCTGTCGATCTCGAAAAAATTAACGCCGATTTCGCTTCAATCGCCGCTCATAAATTAAACGGCCCACAAGGAGTTGGCGCACTTTTAATACGCAAAGGTCTCGACATCAAACCTTTGATTTATGGCGGGAAGCAAGAAAAATCAAAACGTGCCGGAACCACTAACATCGCAGGAATAGCCGGTTTTGGTGCTGCTTGTAAAATTGCCAGCGCAAAAATTTTCACTTACGAAAACGTAAAAAAATTGCGCGATGAGCTTGAAGAAAAAATCAAAAATATCGCTGGCGCTGATACAAAAATTTTCGCCGATAACGTGGCGCGCCTTCCAAACACTAGCTACATCGCCATTCGCAACTGCGACGCACAAACTCAGCTAATCAATTTCGACTTAAATAAAATCTGCGTGAGCGCAGGCCCAGCCTGCTCTTCCGGCAGTTCAACCGAATCAAGAATTTTGAAGGCGATGGGCATTGCGAAAGAATTTTCTACAAGCGCAATTCGCGTTAGTCTCGCGCCAGAAAATACTCGCGATGAAGTCGAAAAATTCTTCGAAGTTTGGAGCAAATTTTACGAAAAAAATAAGTAAGTTTTTATCACCGCGAAGGCGGTGATAAGGCGATACCAACGATAACTAAAAAGAAAAATGACAGTTAAACTTCCCATCTATCTCGACTATCAATCCACAACCCCCATGGATCCACGCGTGGTTGAAGTGATGATTGATTGCATGAAAAATGACTACGGCAATCCTCATTCACGCACACATTCTCTCGGCTGGAAAGCAGAAGAAATGGTCGAGATCGCGCGCAAAAATGTAGCCGATTTGATTGGAGCAGATTCGAAAGAAATCTTCTTCACTTCAGGTGCAACTGAATCAAATAACATCGCGATTAAAGGAGTTGCACACTTCTACGGAGCGACTGGAAAAAATCATGTAGTCACGATCGCAACTGAGCATAAATGCGTAATTAACTCCGTACGCGACTTAGAGCAAGAAGGCTTCTCTGTTACCTTTCTTCAAGTTCAACAAAACGGCTTAGTCGATCTCAAACAACTTGAAACCGCGATCACCGATAAAACTTGCCTCGTTTCGATCATGACGGTGAATAATGAAATTGGCGTTATTCAGCCCCTCGCAGAAATTGGCGCGCTCTGCCGCAAGAAAGGCGCATTTTTCCACACTGACGCCGCACAAGCCTTCGGCAAGATTCCTCTCGATGTTAATTCGATGAATATCGACTTGATGAGCATCTCTGGTCATAAAATTTACGGCCCAAAAGGCATCGGCGCAATTTACCTTCGTCGCAAACCAAGAGTGCGCATAAAACCAATTTTCTCCGGCGGCGGACAAGAGCGTGGAATCAGAGCCGGCACGCTTCCAACTCCTCTTGTTGTTGGCCTCGGTAAAGCCTCAGAAATCGCGAAGAATGAAATGCAGAAAGATCACGATCACATCAAAAAACTCAGCGACAAACTTTTTGATGGTGTGACAAAGCTTACTCACGTCTACTTAAATGGCGATCTAGAACAACGCTACATCGGAAATCTAAACTTCTCTTTCGCCGGAATAGAAGGCGAATCGATGATCATGGCGATCAAAGATCTAGCGGTTTCTAGTGGCTCTGCTTGCACTTCTTCGTCACTCGAACCCTCTTACGTTTTACACGCTTTAGGAGTTTCTGACGAACTCGCCCACACATCAATTCGCTTCGGCATCGGCCGCTTCACAACCGAAGAAGAAGTGGATTACGCAATCAAATTAATCGCTAGTAAAGTCGATAAACTCCGACACTTAAGCCCACTCTGGGAGATGATGCAGGACGGAATCGATTTAAAATCAATTGAATGGAAAGGACATTAAAATGGCTTACTCAAAAAAACTTTTAGACCACTACGAAAATCCACAAAACGTTGGATCATTCGCTAAAGACGAAAAAAATATCGGCACCGGCCTAGTTGGCGCGCCAGCTTGCGGAGATGTAATGAAATTGCAGATCAAAGTTTCTGACGATGGAATTATCACCGATGCAAAATTTAAAACCTTCGGATGTGGCTCGGCGATTGCTTCAAGCTCACTTGCAACCGAATGGATCAAAGGACAAAAAATCGACGAGGCGGCAAAGATTACTAACGGCCAAATCGCCGAAGAGTTGTCACTTCCTCCGGTAAAAATTCACTGCTCAGTTCTTGCTGAAGAAGCGATCAAGGCGGCGATTGAAGATTACAAAAAACACAAGAATGCAGCTTAAATTCTCTGAAACAGGCAACGCCATCGTCGACTATCTCACCATCACCGACGATGCTTTTAAAGAAATCCACGAACTCCTAGCCGCCCGAAAAGAGCCGTGCGAAGGAATTAAAGTAAGCGTGCGCACCCGTGGCTGCTCTGGGCTCTCCTACACAATCGAATATGCGATCAAAGATAAAAACATTTCCAAATTTGATGATGTTGTAATGCGCGAAAACATCCAAGTTTTTATCGATCCAAAAGTTTCAATGTTTTTGATCGGCAGCCAAATGATCTACAAAACCGATGATCTCAATTCTGGCTTCGACTTCGTTAATCCTAACGAGAAAGGGCGCTGCGGTTGTGGCGAAAGTTTCAAAGCATGAAAAACTTTTTTGATTTATTTTCATTGCCTACAAATTTTTCTATTGATCTCGACACGCTCGAAAAAAAATATTTTGAATTTCAGAAAAAATTTCATCCCGATAAATCTGGCGACAAATCTGATGAAATTGAACAATCAATCGCTATCAACGAAGCTTACGAGGTTTTATTAAGTCCACTTAAGCGCGCGGCACATATTTTGCGCCTGAATGGTCTCGATGTTGAGAATGATGTAGCGGCTCCGAAAGTAGATCAGGCAACGCTCCTTGAGGTTTTTGAAATGCGCGAATCTGGAGATCTTTCCGCGAAAGATTTGTCGCAAAAAATAAAATCCTTGCTCGAAGAAGTTTCTCAAAATCTTGAAAATAAAAACTTCGCATCGGCTGCGCAAATTTTAATCAGAGCAAAATATTTCGAAAAAACTTTGCAGGATTTGAAGGTAAAAAAATGGCACTAATAAAAATCTCAGAACCAGGCGCAATTCAAGAGAATGAAAGAGAAAACGAGATCGTAATTGGTATTGATCTTGGCACCACCAACTCACTTGCTGCGATTATTGTGAATGAAAAAGTCAGATTTTTCGTTGATGAAAATGGCCGCGATATTCACCCCTCAATAGTCACTTACGGCGATAAAAAAATCTCCTCGATCAAGCGCTTTATGGGAGTAGGCTTCACCGAACTTGAAGGCATAAAACTCGCTCCTTCAGAAGTTGCTGCTGAGATCTTAAAGCACTTAAAAAAACTCGCCGAAAAACAGCTAAAAACTGAGATCAAAAAAGCTGTTATTACCGTTCCTGCTTACTTCGACGAAACCGCAAAAAATGCGACAAAACTTGCAGCGAATTTGGCTGGCTTAGAAGTTTTACGACTAGTCAATGAACCTACGGCGGCTGCCCTCGCCTACGGTCTCGACAATGATGCAGAAGGCACTTACTGCGTTTACGATTTAGGCGGAGGAACTTTCGACGTCTCAGTTTTAAAAATGCAAAAAGGCATTTTTAAAGTACTCGGAGTTGCTGGAGATAATGCTTTAGGCGGGGATGATTTTGATGATTTAATTTCCAAACATCTTGGTGTGAGTCGCGCTGAAGCCAGGAAAATCAAGGAAGAACAAACTATCGATCAAGCGCTATTCGAAAAACTAATCTTCGAAAAACTCGAAAAAACTTTCACACTCACGAAAAATCTTCTCGATGACCTCGATCTCGAAAGCTCTGATATTAAAGGCGTCATCACAGTTGGTGGCTCAACCAGAATTACTCTAATCAAGAAAAAACTCGCAGAAATTTTTGGTGTAGAAAAAGTTTTGGATGAGATCGATCCAGATCGTATAGTCGTTGCTGGCGCGGCTTGGCAGGCTCACAACTTAAGCGGAAATTCTGAAAATCTTTTACTTGATGTTGTGCCACTTTCACTCGGAATCGAGATGATGGGCGGAATAGTTGATAAAGTTATCTTGCGTAACTCAACGATTCCGATGGCACTTACAAAAGAATTTACAACCTACGCTGATAATCAAAGCGGAATGAAGTTACATATCGTGCAAGGTGAGCGCGAATTAGCTGCTGATTGTCGCAGCTTGGCCAACTTTGAAATAAAAAAGATACCGGCAATGAAAGCTGGATTGGCGCGTGTCGCCGTCACTTTCAAAATTGATGCCGATGGGCTTTTAACAGTTTCTGCAGAAGAAAAATTTACCGGAGAAAAACAGGAAATTTTAGTAAAACCAAGTTACGGATTAAGCGAGGATGAAGTAAAAAAAATGCTGCTCGACTCGTTACAAAATTCTAAAGCTGACATCTCGAATCGCTTACTAATTCAAACCATCACCGATTCAAATCACGACATCACGATCTTGCAAAAAGATTTAGAAAAATATGTGGGCGAGGATAAAAAATTGATCGCAGAAAAAATTCAAAATTTAGAAAATTTAATCAAAGAAAAAGCCTCGCGTGACACGATTTTAGAAGCCAAAGAAGAGATGGAAAAAGCAGCAGAAAATCTAATTTTAGAAAAGGTTAATGCAGTTTTAGACAAGGGGATTGTTGGGAAGAGAATTGATGTGATCTAGCAAACATTCATATCTTGCTTACTTGTCCTTATAAGAAACAGGACGATTTCCTGCTAAAGTGAGGGAGGAGGCTCCTTTAACTCTTACGCTATTATTCGGTTGATATTCTTTCTGCCCCCCCTTCGGTTCTTCTGAAGATGCTTCGCCATTAGGAGCATGGCTCCTTTTGTCAAAAAACCTTGATGTGGCTACTGAATTAAGGCCGGCCAAACCCGACAACTCTTCATAACTCGAATCAAAATAACTCGGACCTGATTCACCTCTGACAAATTGAGCCAAAGAGCCTTCAGGTCTCTTTGGAGCAGTAAAATCAGCACGACTCGGACCTGATTCGCCTCTGACAAACTTAGCAAGATTGCTTTCACCGCCACTCTTTGCTTTTACTTCTTGTCCAGTTTTTAATTTAGAGTGACTACCAATTTCTTGACTTGATGTAGACCAAGGACTCCGGTCTTTTTTATCACTAATTTTCTTTAGCATGTTTTATCAAACTTAATTTTAAAAGCCGCTTTATGAGCAGTTTCAAGAAATAAATCGACAGAAATTAATCTGCCCCAAAAACTTCTTCATCCCTTACCCAGCCTTTTTTGCCAGATACCTCGAGGGCACACCAGCGCTCGATGCATTTTAAATAATCACCAATTACGTTATTTTCTAAGCGAAAAATAATGCGAGATTTTTCGTTGTTTTTTTTCTGTAAATTTACGAAGCCTTTAGTTGTTCGAATCATCAGAGTGCGTTTTTTAGTGATAAGACTTTGCATCACCCAACCACTCTGCCCTTCGTAATCTTTGATCTCATTCCAATTGTCGTATTCGCTGATCACTTGCACTGGAATGCCCTTTAATTTATAGATAAATTTAATTGGATAATTTTGTCCGGGGCCGGCACGAACGTTGGTTTCATTGGAGCGCAATGAGGCAAAATAATTTACTTCATTAATTTTTTGAACGGCGTGAGATGGAGAAGAAAATATAAAAACCATAATAACTGTCATCTTAAGCGCAGCGAAAAATCTCGCGAAGAAAGGCTTCGTGAAATTTTTCGCTGCGCTTAAGATGAAGCAGGAATTATTTTTCATCTTTTTTCGATTTGGTTTCATGAAATCTTTTTCCACCTTGAGCGATATTGGTTTGTTTACCGCGAGATACAGCTAAGGAATCTTTTTCAACGTCTTTTGTAATCACGCTTCCTGCGGCGATCACTGAACCATCGGCGATTTCGACCGGGGCAACCAAGGCAGAGTTTGATCCAACAAAAACTCGATCGCCGATTTTAGTTTTGAATTTGCTGTAGCCGTCATAGTTACAGGTGATAGTGCCAGCGCCGATATTGGCTTCGACTCCGATTTCAGAATCGCCGATGTAGCTCAAGTGATTAACTTTCGCGCCTTTCTTCAGATGTGATTTTTTGATTTCGACAAAATTTCCGATGCGTACATTTTCGGCAATTTTTGTACCAGGACGGATTCTTGCGAATGGTCCTACGGTCACGCCAGACGATATTTCGGCGCCTTCGATGTGCGAAAAAGATTTGATCTCAACATTCTTAGCAATTTCAACTTCTGGTCCAAAAAAAACATGCGGGTGAATTATTACGTCGTAAGAAATTTTGGTGTCGTAAGAAAAATAAACTGAAGTCGGATCAAGCAAAGTCACGCCAGAATCCATCATTTTTTTACGAATTTGACTCTGTTTAATCTCACCAATTCTTGCGAGTTCAACGCGTGAATTTACACCCAAAACCTCTTCGAGTTCAGTTTTGATAAAAGTGCGTTTTAAGCCCATTTCACCCGCGATGGCAACGATATCGGTTAAGTAAAATTCACCTGAGGCATTATTATTTTTTACCTGATCTAGCAGACTCTTAATTTTCTTTCCATCGACTGCGACCACGCCAGAGTTACAGAGAGCGATTTTTCTTTCCTCATCAGTTGCGTCTTTGAACTCAACAATTCTTTCAAGATGACCTTTCGCATCAACGACTAAGCGGCCGTAGGCATTTTCTTCTTCGTCATCAAAACCTAAAATGCAGAGCGAAAAATCTTCCAACTTATCCGCCATTTTTTTTATGGTGACGTGATTTGTTAGAGGCGTGTCGCCGTAAAGAATTATAAGTTTTTGTCCTAAATCATCCGTTATGCTTCTTTTGCCAGCTTCTTTTTCAAAAGATGTAAGGCCGGTTAAAACCGCGTGCGCGGTGCCTTTACGTTCTTTCTGTAAAACAAAAGAAATCTTAACTTCTGGATGGGCAGCAAGAATTTTTTCTTCGAAATTTTTCATCTCCTCGGAAACAACGATCGTGATATTTTTTGGCTTCAGAGTCTTCGCTTCATCAATCACCAAATTTAACATTTCACGATTTGCAACTTTGTGCAGAACTTTCGGCAAATCTGATTTCATGCGAGTGCCTTTGCCGGCAGCGAGAATAAGGATCGAAAGGTTATTGGTCATTTGATTATTTTTTAGAGAATAATGCGCGAGATCGTATTTTTTTAAGGGAAGCCAAGTCAAGAAGTGATGTCCTATGCCGCCGTTACCAAACGCTAGTAGTTAGACAAGCTCCGATAGTGATCCTGCATCAAAGGCAAATCGACATTTTTTTCTGCCGCGAATTTTAGAGCATTGCCAAGAATCGCTTCCAGCTCCATTTTTCTGCCTGCTTTGAAGTCGAGTAACATGCTCGTTAGTGCGGGATTTTTTCTTGCGGCTGTGGCGTCGATTGTGTCTTCAATAAAATCATCAGAAATTTCGTAACCATCTGCTTTTGCTAAAAGTTGAACTTCTAGCATCGCATCTCTAATCCAAAATCTGATCTCAGGATCATCAAGCATTTCTTTAGTATTGAGCTCACCAGCTAGCACCGATATTGGGTTGAATGAGGCATTCCATAAAAGTTTTTTCCAGCGATCGAGTTGGATGTTGTCACTCAAAACACAAGGCACTCCAGACTTTTGCCAGAGATCAAAAAGATCCTGAGTTTTTTGCGGATTAGGATTTTGCTTTTCGCCGATGATTAGTTTTCCGTTATCATCATGCTCAATCAAAGCTGGTTGCTCTTTTCTTACCGCAATAAAAGCGATGATGCTCAAAAGATGATGATTCGGAAATGCCTGAGCGAGATCTTTCTCGATAAAAATACCGTTCTGAATTATGGCGATTGAAGTCTCTGGAGTCAGAACTGGCTTGATTATATCGGGAAGAGAAATTTCTGGCAAAGCCTTGGTCGCGATTAAAATAAAATCTGCCTTTTCTTTGAATTCTTTGACATCGCGCAAAACTTGATGCGGCTTAAAAACAAAATCACCCCAAAGACTTTTTATCTCAATTCCGCCCCGCTTCACTTGCTCGTAATCTGACCTACAAACTACAGAAACCTCCGCTCCAACTTGCGATAATTTTGCTGCGTAAAGCCCGCCGATTGCGCCGGTGCCGATTACTAAAATTTTCATTTTTGTTCATTCTTCGTTCTTTACGCGTCATACCCGAGCAGACGGGATTCAAGAAAAGATTCTGAGCGCTTGTGAGCCCTGTTGAATTCCCGCCTGCTAAGGGATATGACCTAAAGAGTTAATGCTTAGGCCAAGATTAGTTTGCCGCTTTGTTCACCAATTTATTCTTCGCAATCCACGGCATCATCGCACGAAGTTTTTCTCCGGTTTCTTCGATTGGATGAGCGCGGCCTTTAGCGCGAAGGGCGTCAAAATTCTTTTTACCGGTTTTATTTTCATTCATGAATTCTTTTACGAATTTTCCTTTTTGAATTTCGGTCAGAATTTTTTTCATCTCTTTTTTGGTTTTTTCAGTAACGATTCTTGAGCCGCGAGTTAGATCGCCATATTCTGCCGTATTAGAAATCGAGTAACGCATGTTTGCAATTCCACCTTCGTAAAGAAGATCGACGATCAATTTCATTTCATGCAAACATTCGAAATAAGCCATTTCTGGAGCGTAGCCAGCTTCGGTCAAAGTTTCGAAACCAGCTTGAATCAAGGCTGTAACTCCACCACAAAGAACTGCTTGTTCGCCAAATAAATCAGTTTCGCATTCTTCTTTGAAGTTAGTTTGGATGACTCCTGATCGCCCTCCTCCAACTGCAGAAGCATATGAAAGCGCCGTTTGCAAGGCCTTGCCAGATACGTCTTGCGCAACCGCAACTAGACAAGGAACTCCGCCACCTTTTACATATTCACCACGAACCGTGTGTCCTGGGCCTTTTGGAGCGATCATCACCACGTCTAAATCTTTTCTTGGTTTGATTAGTTTAAAGTGAATATTGAGTCCATGAGCGAAAGCAAGAGTTGCACCTTTCTTCAAATTTTTCTTTAAATCCTGTGTATAAATTTCAGCTTGAAGCTCATCTGGAGTAAGAATCATCACAATATCAGCCCACTTTGCTGCTTTTGCATTTGTTAAAACTTCGAAGCCGGCATTTTGTGCTTTTGCGATTGAGGTCGATCCTTCGCGAAGAGCGATCTTAACTTCTTTCACGCCTGAATCTCTGAGGTTCTGCGCGTGTGCATGGGCTTGTGAACCGTAACCGATTACAGCAACTTTTTTATTTTGAATGATGCTCAAATCAGCATCGTGATCGTAGTAAACTTTCATGTTTTTGATTGTTTGTTTAGGGAGAAAGAAGCGGGGCTGGCAACTTATTGACGAGGTTCAACCTGTCAACCTGACTCAACCTGAATAAAAATCTAAAAAATTTATCCCGATCGATCAGATTTAACTAATAAAAATCTACCACCCCAGTCCCTACGTCGTACATTCCACTGACAATCGCAATCTTACCTTTCTTGTGTAGGTCGTGAATTATTTTGCTCTCTTTGGTGATTTGTTTGGCAACTCTTTCTACGTTAATTGCCGCGACCTTCTCGACTAAATCCAAATCGTAAAATTGTTTACGACTCGTTTTAATCGTCTGCGCCACTTTGATTGCTGGTTTTATTTTTTTGAGCAGCCCTGTCAATTTCCCCATTTCAACGTGATTGCAGGCGCCTTTAATTGCGCCGCATCCCGAATGTCCCAAGACCATTATCAATTTCGCTCCAGCGATTTCGCAGGCAAATTCCATGCTACCTAGAATGTCGTCATTGATAATGTTACCAGCGATTCGACAACTAAAAATATCTCCCAAGCCTTGATCAAAAATTAACTCAGCAGAAGTTCGTGAATCAATGCAACTCAAGACAAAGGCGAAGGGATTTTGCCCATCAGAAGTGTCATTAACTTGTTTGAGTAAGTTACGATTAACTTTAAGATTCTGCACAAAACGCGAATTACCTTCCTTTAATAATTTCATCGCAACCTCAGGCGTGATTGAGCTGCGCTCTTCTTTGGTCAAAGAAGCCTCGTCGCTTTTTCTTACGCGACAAAGCAAGGAAATCACGATTCCAAGACCCACCCCTTCGATCAAATTAAAAAAAACTATACCAAAAATCGTCGCAAAAAAAGGAACAAATTCGTGCCAACCTAAGCGGTACATTTTCTTAAATAATGCCGGCTTAGCTAATTTGTAACCAAGAACGAGAAGAATGCAGGCAAGGCTTGCTAGCGGAATCATGTTGAGGAATTCTGGAATCGCCAAGACGGCAATAAGTAGTAAAAAACCGTGCAGAATTGTTGATTTTTTTGTCTTTGCGCCGAAAGAAATATTCGCACTACTGCGCACAATTACTTGCGTAATCGGCAAGCCACCGAGAAATCCGGTAATAATATTTCCAAGACCTTGCGCCTTCAATTCGCGATTAGTGTTAGTAACGTGATGCGCTGGATCGAGATTGTCTGCAGCCTCAACTGAAAGAAGAGTTTCAATACTTGCGGTCACCGCCAAAATCAGCGCTACCGCGTAAACGTGAGAATTTTTTAACGCCGAAAAATCAGGAAAAATAAAGAGTGAAAAAAATTCAGAAAAACTTTTTACCACAGGAATTTGCACAATGTGGTGGGCGTCGAGTTGCAAATATTTATTCATTACCACGCCAGCAACGATGATAATTAGCGGCCCTTGCAACATTTTAAAAAAGCGGTGACGACGCGACAAAATTCCGTCCCACAAAATCAAAATCGTTATTGAGATTAAGCTCACCATTGTTACTGCCGGAGTTAGGTAATCCAAAGCATTTTCGAGATTCGACAAATTGTTTTGTGAAAGAAATTCTTCGAAATCTCCGACGATTTCTGGATTGTAACCAAGTGCGTGCGGAATCTGTTTGATTACAATAATTACACCGATGCCCGCGAGCATTCCTTTAATGACTGAAACTGGAATGTAGTAGGCAATGGTGCCGAGTCGCATGTAGCCCATTACCGCTTGAATCACGCCGGCGAGAATAGTTGCGACAAGAAAATTTTCGAACGAGCCAAGCGAAAGAGAATAAGTTAAAACAATCGTCACCAAACCAGCAGCCGGACCAGAAACGCCAAAGCGCGAACCGCTTGCCATTCCAACAACAATCCCGCCAATAATTCCAGAAATAATTCCAGAAAATAGTGGCGCGCCAGAAGCGAGGGCGATGCCAAGACAAAGAGGAAGTGCGACGAATAATACAACGATACTCGCCGGAAAATCGTAACGCAGAGTGGTTAGAAATTTTTTCATGAAATTGAAATTTTATGCTTGGAGCGGAAGGAAATATTTCTACTCAACCTTCCGCTCCATTTTGTAATTTAGTAAAAATTTACTTCACCAGTAGAGACGCTGTATATTCCGCCAGCAATTATAATTTCGTTATTATCAAGCATGTCGCGAAGAATGCTGCTTCTTACGAGAATTTCTTTCGAAACTTGCTCAACATTCATCTCTGCAACTTTTTCGATAAAATTATCTTCGCCAGAATTGTTGGATTTCACCGCTTCAATTGCTGGTTTTATTTTGTTCAAGAGACCGGTCAGACTTCCCATTTCAACTCCTGAACAAGCGCCCTTAATTGCACCGCACTCGGAATGTCCTAGAACCATGATCAGCTTCGCTCCGGCAACTTTGCAGGCAAATTCCATGCTGCCAACAATGTCTTCATTCAAGATATTTCCAGCAATGCGACAGCTAAAAATATCGCCCAAACCTTGGTCAAAAATTAACTCGGCGGAAGTGCGTGAATCAATGCAACTCAAGATAAAAGCAAATGGATGCTGTGCCCCAGAAGTCTCGTTAACCTGAGTGAGAAGATTACGATTAATTTTAAGATTATTAACAAAACGACCATTGCCATCTTTCAATATTTGAAGTGCTTTTTGCGGAGTTAAAGCATCGCGAATTTCTTTCGTTAAGCTGTGCATTTTATTTGTGATTTAAATTAATTCCCTTGATTTCAAGCGAGATATTTCTCGCTTTAGAATTGGTTTGAAAATTCTTAATTATCTCTTTTACGTCTGGGTGAATTGATGTCGATTTAGAGCCGTCGATAAGAACTTTTGAATCATCTGGAAGTTCATTAAGAATTTGCAAAATCTTGCCTTTATTCAGGAATGAAACCTCTTCGGAAAGCGTGATTTTATGCTTGTGATTCGCCCCTTCAGCTTCCTTAACGTGACTGCAAGCATTACGAAAATTATGGTAAATAATGAATGCCATTGCCACCACCATTCCAATTCCAACGCCCTTGAGTAAATCGAAAATTAACATCCCTGCAATCGTTGCCATAAAAGGCACGAACTGCTCGTATCCTTCGGCATAAATCTTTCGAAAAATCTGCGGTTTAGCTAATTTATAACCAACCAGCAAGAGAATGCAGGCAAGTGTTGCCAGAGGAATCTTGTTAAGCAGAGAAGGAATCGCGATTGCTGACACTAGCAAAAGAAGTCCGTGCAGAATAGTTGACATTTTACTCTTCGCGCCAAACTCAATATTGGCGGTAGAACGAATTATAACTTGAGTGACCGGCAAGCCGCCAATCAATCCAGAAATAATGTTGCCAACCCCCTGCGCCTTTAACTCGCGATTGGTTGGAGTAATGCGCTTTTTTGGGTCTAGCTTGTCAGTCGCTTCTACAGAAAGAAGAGTCTCAAGACTTGCTACCACGGCCAAAACTAGAGCAATCGCATAAATATCTGGATTGGTAATTTGAGAAAAATTTGGAAAAGAAAATTGACCAAAAAACTCTCCTGGATTAGCCGCTACAGGAATCTGCACCAAGTGATTTGCTTCGAGATAAAGAAAACTGCTAAGAATTATTCCGATCACGACAGCAATAAGTGGCCCCGGAATAGCCTTTAATATCCTGTGCTTTTTAACAGAGAACTCTTCCCAAAGAATTATTACTAGCATTGAAACTAGAGTAATAATCACAACATTTGGCGTGATGTAATTAAACATTTGCGACACGGCACCGCTTAGCTGTTCAGTGCTAAAATCATCTTTAAAATTAGCATCGTAACCAATCGCGTGCGGAATCTGTTTAATGATTATTAACAGCCCAATTCCACTCAGCATTCCCTTTATCACCGAGGATGGAAAATAATAAGCAACGGTTCCAAACCCTAGAAATCCAGCAATCAGCTGAATTACTCCGGCCAAAACAACTGCTAACAAGAATGAATCAAACGATCCTCCAAGGGTAGTAATATAGCCCAATACCAAAACAGCTAAACCAGCTGCCGGACCAGAAACGCCAAAAGTAGAGCCACTTAGAGCACCAACAAAAATACCACCAACTATTCCAGCAATAATTCCAGAAAATAGTGGGGCCCCAGAAGCCAGGGCAACCCCTAGACATAAAGGCAGTGACACAAAGAACACTACGAGACTTGCAGACAAATCTTGTCGCAAATCGATAAAAAGATTTTTCATTAGATTAGATTAAATTAGTAAACAGTGGTGCTGAGAAGACTAATCTAAATGTTCGGCGGGGAGACGGGGACTTCGAGAAAATACTGAGAGAGACTCAGAATTTCGTTACTAACGAGTTGCTTTTGTAAACTATTTTTAAGGATTTTTTCTTCATCTTTACTGAGAAATTTTAGATCTTCTGACTCCACTTCCGAATCTTCTTTTTCACTTTCTGAAGACTCAGCTACTTTTAAGTTTTTAACCGAGAATAATTTTTCTGCTGCGCTGCAAAAACTCCAAAGCAAACCGACTCCAATCAGTACTAAAATTATTTTTTTGGAGAGTCGCAACATTTTCTTGATTAAGATGAGAATTTCATGGAAATCGCGTTCCCAAATTAATTCATCAATTTTCTAAAAAACAATGACACAAAAAGATAGCGCAATCACTTCTTTTAATGACCTGTCTCTTCAAAAGGAAAAAGACCGATCAGAGTGGACGCACAAAGTAGAAATTCTTAGCGAAGCCTTGCCTTACATGCGCAAATTTGCCGGCGAAACTTTTGTGGTAAAATTCGGTGGCTCAGCAATGGGCGGCGACAATAATTTGAAAAATTTTGCCAAGAATATTGTGTTGTTAAAACACGTTGGGATCAACCCAATCGTGGTTCACGGTGGTGGGCCGCAAATTGGTCAAATGTTGGATAAATTAAATATTAAATCGCATTTCGTTGACGGCTTAAGAGTTACTGACGCTGACACTGTTGAAGTTGTTGAAATGGTTCTCGCTGGTTCAATCAATAAAATGATCGTCAAAGAAATTAATCGCGCCGGTGGCAAAGCAATTGGCCTTTGTGGCAAAGATGCAGACATGATTCGTGCGCGCAAAGTTTCAAAAACTCAGAAAGATCCTGATTCAAATATTGAGAAGATTTTAAATCTCGGCTTCGTTGGCGAGCCTTACCATATTGACCCTGAAATTCTCGCAATGTTTGAAGATTCCGACATTATTCCAGTAATCGCCCCAATCGGCATCGGCGATAATGGAGAAACTTTTAACATCAACGCCGACACTGTAGCTGGCGCCATTGCTGGCGCGATGCAAGCTGCGAAGTTAATTATTCTTTCTGATGTTGATGGCGTGATGTTGCCGAATGGCGAACTCGTAAGTCACTTAAATGCTGCAACAGCGAGACAAATGATCACTGATGGAATAATTACCGGCGGGATGATTCCAAAAGTTGAAACTTGCTTGAATGCTTTAGAAAAAAGCGTTGGCCACGCTCACATTTTAAACGGCGCAGTGGACAATATTCTGCTGATGGAAATTTTTACCGAGTCTGGCGCTGGGACGATGATTTTGTAGCTGTAAAACACCTACTCGCTCCATTATTTCCTCCTTTGTAGGAAGAGTCCGGCGCCTAAACTCAGATCCGTCATTAGAATTGTGACATCATATCGCTAAGCCTTAATTCTATTAGTCTTGTGCGAGAACCGCACCGATTGATTAAGATTTTTGTTTTTCCAACTTCCCGATTCGTTTTTCTAGAACATCTGTAATAACTGAAAAATCTAAACCTTGCTGCCTTAGCAGCACGAGTAGGTGAAAGATTAAATCCGCTGCTTCATTTGCAAGTTCTTCACTATCCCCCGCTAACGCAGCAAGAGCAACTTCCACCCCCTCCTCTCCAACTTTTTGCGCGATTCGCTTAGTGCCTTCAGAAAATAATTTTGTTACGTAGCTATTCTCTTGCGGATTTTTATAGCGCGAATCGATGATTTTAAGGAGCTTAGAAATAGTTGGTTGCTCAGTTTTAAAACAACTCAAATCACCATTGTGACAGGTTGGGCCCATAGGCTTTGCATAGATCAACAATGAATCATTATCGCAATCGAGAACGAGATTTATTAAAGATAAATAATTTCCCGAAGTTTCACCTTTGACCCAAATTCTTCCTTTACTGCGACTAAAAAAGGTTACCAGCTTAGCGTTAATCGTTTGTTCAATTGCTTCGCGATTCATGAATCCAACCATTAAAATTTGCATCGATTCATAATCTTGCACAACCGCTGTTATCAAGCCTCCGAGTTTATCAAAATTAATTTGATCGATATTAATATTCATATCCGTACTTCAATTTTATTTTCTTTTAAGAATTTCTTTAGCTCGCCAATAGCAATTATTTTTTTGTGAAAAACACTCGCCGCTAAAGCAGCGGTAATATTAGTTTTTTCAAATAAATCTTTGAAATGCGAAAGAGCTCCCGCGCCTCCAGAGGCAATGAGCGGCACATTAGCCAATTCACTAATTTTGGTAAGTTGCAAAATATCGTAACCCTTGCGCACCCCATCTTGATTCATGCAATTTAAAACTATTTCCCCTGCACCGCGTTCTTGAATTTCTTTTACCCACTCAATTGTTTTTCTGCCGCTATTATTTATTTTGCTGGCGTCGCCGCTATTTTGATAAACAAAATATTCACCGTCTTTTTCAAAACTATCGATTCCAACAACTACGCATTGCCTTCCGAATCTATCTGCGAGTTTATTAATCAGCTCAGGATTTTCTAAGGCTGGAGAATTAATCGAAATTTTATCCGCACCATTTTCAAGAATAGATGTTGCATCACCAACACTTCTGATTCCGCCGGCGACCGAGAATGGAATATTAATGATTTCAGCAATTTTTTTTATCCATGAGCGATCAACAATTCGACCATCTGGACTGGCGGTAATATCATAAAAAACCAATTCATCTGCGCCCTCATCAGAGTAGGCTTTTGCAAGATCTAAGATATCTCCCACGATTTCATGATTCTGAAATTTCACACCTTTAACGACCTTGCCGTCCCTAACATCGAGACAGGGAATTATTCTGACTTTGAGCATAAAAGAAAAAAATTTTGTAATAACTTCATGCCCGCAGCCCCAGATTTCTCTGGATGAAATTGTACTCCGTAAAAATTATTTTTTTTGATTACCGCTGAAAAATTCACGCCGTAATCACATATGCCAATAGTATAATTCAAATCCACTTGCGGCGCGAAGCTGTGAACAAAATAAAAATTATCTTTCGTAGAAATTCCGGCAAAGAGCGGATCATTTTCTTGAAGATGAGTTAAATTATTCCAGCCCATATGTGGCACAACCCTTACTCCTTCAAGCTTTACGACTTTTAACGGAATAAGCCCTAAACATTTTGCATCATCTTCATCAGATGATTCGCAAAGTAATTGCTGCCCCAAGCATATTCCCAAAAGTGGCTGTTTTATTTCACGAATGACCGCACTTAATTTTTTTTCATTAAGCAATTTCATCGCATAACCCGCAGCACCAACTCCTGGCAAAATCACATGACTCGCTTGCGCAATCACACTCAAATCGGCGGTTACCACCGACCTAATATTTAAGCGATCAAGTGCCGCTTGCACCGAGGTAAAATTGGCGCCACCACCATCAACAATGGCAATAAAATTATTTTTCATAACACTCCCTTCGTCGATGGAAGATTGCTGCCATTGATTGCAACCGCCTGCCCCAAGGCTTTAGCGACACATTTAAATATTGCCTCAATCATATGGTGAGTATTTTCTCCAGTCGCACTGATGTGTAATGCGCAACCAAGATTAGTGCTAAAACTTTCAAAAAAGTGCTTCACCATCTCACAAGGAAATTCGCCAACAAATGGACTCTTAAACTCAGCTGCAAATTTGCAAAATCCTCGCCCGCTTAGATCAATACTTACTTTTACTTCAGTTTCATCCATCGGTAATAGAAATCCGTAACGATTGAGTCCGACCTTATCTCCCAAAGCCTGCTTCAATGTTTGTCCTAAAACAATTGCAACATCTTCGACGCTGTGGTGAGCATCAATATCAATATCTCCAATCGCTTTGACGATCATCGAAATGCCGCTGTGCTTTGAAAGCTGCGCTAACATGTGATCAAAAAATCCGATGCCAGTTGTAATATTTGAAACGCCTTTTTCATCTAAGGTTACGCAGCACATCACTTCAGTTTCGAAAGTTTTGCGACTTTGTGAAGCCTTGCGAATCAAAGGCTCTTCGTCATATGCTTTTGTACCAAGCGCAGCTAGTAACAAATTATTTTCTTCCAAATTTCCAACTGTAATTCGCAATGCCGATGGAATATCACTTGTTCTACTTCTGACAATTATTCCCTTCCTTTTCAGGTTTTGATATAGCTCCTCAGCGTCCCTTGCTATCACTAATAAAAAATTCGCTGAACTTTTGTAAACCCTTTCAATCGAAGGCGCCTTTAACAAATTCTGATATAAATATTCGCGCTGCTCTTTGATTTGAGCGATATTTCTTTCCGCATAAAAAAGTCCGATTGGCGAAAGTGCTTCAAGCGCTGCACTGGCGCTCAAGGATGAAATCGGATAGGGTGAGATTACTTTTCGAAGCAGCACAATAATTTTTGGATCAGCGATAAGTGCGCCAATTCTTGCTGCGGCAAGACCATAGGCCTTAGATAGAGTTCGCATCACCACCAAATTTGGACATTCTTGCAAAAGAATTGTCGCCGAAGACTCGTCAGCAAATTCAATGTAAGCCTCATCAACCGCGATTATTCCACGCTCATTATTAGCAACACATAATGCCTTAATTTCAGCTAAAGAAATTGTCGCGCCGGTTGGATTATTTGGAGTGCAAAGGAAAATAATTTTAGAATTGCCAATAGCATATCCCTCGATCACGCCTACGCCATTAATGTTTGCCGCCACTGCATAATATCCGAATGTTGGTGAATTAATTGCGATAGAATCACGATTTGGCACACAAAAAACCCTGATCAATAAATCTATACCCTCGTCCATTCCTCGCGTGATTAGCAGCTGTGACTCACTAACTCTATAAATTTCTGCCAATCTTTTTTTTAACTTAATTGGCTGAGGTTCGGGATAACGATTCAAAGAATTATTTTTATCGGCATAAGGCATTTGCGGGCTCTCATTAGCATCGAGATAAATCTCTGCCCCAGAAGAATAAGCTCCTGAATATTCGCCGCGCGCTGAGCTGTAAGCCTTAAGACTTAAAATCTCTGGCCTGACAATTTTTTCTAACCAATTCATAAATTTTCCTCGATCATTTTTCTCCGCATATTCACTGCAGTTTTGTGCGCATCTAAACCTTCAAGCTGAGCAAGCTTTTCAACCGTCGGCGCTAAAGCGAGCAATCCCTCTTTTGAAACTTCCTGAAAGGTGATTGATTTCATAAAACTTTCGACACCTAGACCCGAATAACTTTTCGCATAACCATAAGTTGGAAGAACGTGATTAGGGCCAGAAGCATAATCACCGAGAGCTTCAGCAGACCATTTTCCGATAAAAACTGATCCGGCATTTTGCACAAAATTTAAATAATTTCGTGGATTGTCGATTTGCAAAATCAAATGTTCAGGGGCAAAAATATTAGAAATAGCAAAGGCCTCATCAAGGCAATCAACAATAATAATCGCCGCCTTTTCTAAGGACTTCGTGATAATTTTTTGACGTTGTAAATTTTTTAGCTGCGCCGTGAGCGCTTCATCTACCTGATTTGCCAAGCTTTGTGAAGTTGTTATTAATATCACTTTCGAATCAACATCATGCTCTGCTTGTGACAATAAATCAGCAGCAACCAATTGCGCATTTGCCCGATCATCAGCTATTACTAACACCTCAGAAGGCCCAGCCGGCATATCCAGCGCCGCGCCGCACGGATCTTGCGCAACCTGAAGTTTTGCTTCGGTAACATATTTATTTCCCGGACCAAAAATTTTTACTACTTTAGGAATAGTTTCTGTGCCATAAGCAAGAGCGGCAATCGCTTGTGCACCGCCTACTGCAAATATTTTGTTAATGCCACAAAGCTTCGCCGCATAAATAATTGCCGGATTAATTTCTCCATTTTTATTTGGCGGCGTAACAACAATTATTTCCCGACATTTGGCAATTACCGCTGGAATTGCCAACATAAGAAGTGTTGATACCAATGGCGCGGTGCCGCCAGGAATATAAAGACCAACACGCTCAATTGCCTTATATTCCTTCCAAGCATCTATCCCATTTTTATTTAGACGAAGAGTTTTTGGTAACTGTAATTCATGAAAATCGCGGATGTTTTTATAAGCAGTTTCGATCGCATTCTTAACATCATTACTCAGCTCATCTTCACTATTTCGTGACATTAACTTAACTCCATCGAATAGCTCAGTGTAATAAGAAATGGCAGCATCGCCATCTCTACGAACTCTTGCGATGATGCCGCTAACATTATTAGTTAGCTCCTCTTGCGATTCAGAGCTACTGCGATTGAGCGCCAAAGCTTTTTCCTCCTTTGTAGCAGCGTTCCAAGTTAAAATTTTCATAAATCAAAAAATCATTTTTTCTATCGGCAGCACTAAAATTGAGCTCGCGCCAAGCTCTTTAAGATTTTCAATCATATCCCAAAAAACCTCTTCGGGACTGACTACGTGCACCGCAACTTTTTTTGCATCGCCTCTCAACTCTAAAATTGTTGGCGATTCACTGCCCGGCAAAATTTGTGCCAATCTCGGTAGTTTGGCGCGATCGATATGCATCATAATATATTTGTTGCGATTCGCATTTAATACGCCGTTGATCCTAAGTATTAAACGATCAAAAAGGATTTGTTGCTGCTCATCTAAAGCATTAAGTTTGCGAATAAGAACTGCTTCACTCGCTTCCACCTGCACAAATTCTTGCAACCCATTCTCGCTCAGAGTTGCTCCACTTGATACCAAATCACAGATCAAATCCGCCACGCCAATTTGCGGCGCCAACTCAACAGAGCCATGCATCTCAACTATTTGCGCATTAATTTGATTCTTGGCAAGAAAGCTGCGCAGACTGTTTGGATAAGATGTAGCAATGATTTTACCACTTAGATCTTGAAATGACTTATATGCCTTATCCTTAGGTGTGCAAAGGCTTAATCGACATTTGGAAAAACCAAGCGACATGATAGTTTGCGGCACATTATTTTTTTCCGAGGAATTTAGATTTGTCGATTGTTCAGAAAGTAAATTTTGACCAATGATGCCAATATCACATATCCCGTTTGCAACCAAGCCTGGAATATCGTCATCTCGCGCAAAAATAAAATCGATTCCAAACTTTTCATCTTGAGTAAGTAACTGATGTTTAGTCGCCGAAATTTTGATACCGCACTTTTGAAGTAAGTCCAAGCTACCTTCCGCCAATCTCCCCGATCGCTGCACTGCCATACGCAATTTTTGTCTCATTTTGATTCTCCATTTTTTGTGAAATTAGTGATCTATTGTACTAGTATAGTAGTACAAATAATCAAATGTCAATATCTGAGAACGGCGCGTGAAGAAAGAGATAAAAGTTTTTTATGTGCAAATCGTGAGAGCCTTATAAGCCCTTAATCTTCTTCAACATCCTGCGATAACCATTATGAGGCTCATCTTTTAAAAACCTCGCAACTCTGCCAATAGTAGTAAGGCTCGCTCCAGATATTTTGTGAATATCTCTGTACGACAAATCTCCCTTCTCTAACAATCTGCAAACTCGCCATCTTTCAGCAAGCGCCTCAATTTCTTGAGGCGTACATAAATCTTTTAAAAAACTACCCACTTCATCTTTTGTCTTAAGCAATAACAACGCTTCACACAAATCAGTTACGGCACTGCGATGATTATTTTTCATGAGATACTTAATTTCTGAATTACTCGCGAATTATTCACGATTCTAGGGAATAATTTTATTCCAGATTCATCATTAGAATTAAGAGTTAGTAGAAATAATAGCGTGATTCTGACGACGGATCTGGTTTTATACTCACTCAATTTAAAGAAGCCGATTAAAAGATGATTTTGTGATCACCTAACTTCTTCCCCCTCCCCCTTTTTTTTGCTCAGTGACGAAGGCTATTTCATCTTCTCTGGCACCTTCCTTGGCGGCTGCATCTTGCAACTTTGACGCCCCCAATAAAGACAATGATGATGAGGGCATAAGGTCGTTTGCCGCCACGCCTTCACTTGCACAAGAAAGATCATTTCTTACCTCTTCGTAAAGGGAGGAGAAATTTTCTCTCAAGTACACGCTGAGTTCATCTTTAAAATATCTACCAATTTGAGATTCGAGTTTTGTTTCTGGTAAAGAGCTTACGACTCGACATTGACCCAAAATTGGATCTGAGTGTTCTTTTAAATTTCCGTTACATTGATTAGAGATTACATTAAGAATTTTGTAAGATGCTTTTAAACCTTCGTCTTGTAAATCTTCATAACGCCCTTGGAATTCACTCATCAAAAAATTTTGGAATTTTTCTTTCGGATCATTGGCTACTCGGTAAAAAAACAAGATTGCCTTTTCGAGGCCACCTTCATTTTTACTCCAAGCAGATATTAAGGCATCAACATTGGGTTTGGTAAATTCCTCAAAATGAGCTTCGAGAATCATTTCTACAGTTTCGCTAACTCTACTACTTTCGTCGTCATGTTTAAGGTTGGCGGCTTGCCTCATGATCTTCCTTTATTTTCAACATTTCCTTCCCCAGATAGTTTGCCGCTCTGACTCTTATTTTCTTTTGCTTGAGGCATTGTAATGGTTTCTGCTGGTCTTTTGCCTAGTAACGAAAAATCAACTGTTTCTGCTATTTTTTCTTGACCTTTCGGATCTTCTGCTGCGGCTGCGGAACTCGAAGATGACTCTGAGCGATCTTCAGCAAATGCCCGAAGGGATTCATTAGCTGAAATAGCCTCGTAACTCATGTCCGATCTAGGATCTATAATTAGAGACATGGATACATTTAGGAAGCGTTCTGAACCATCTACCTCGTAACTTGCTGCTAGTGTTTCTGTTGGAACTTGGCAAACTCTAAGTGGCGGCAGAAAAACTTTATTATCTTCATTGGCATCGGTTATTAGAAGATCTTGAGCATTATCAACAATCTCGCAAATTCCCGGTATATCGCGACATCTATTGAGATGGGCAGAGCCAACTAATGCCAACCACTTGCCCCCTTGTCCTGGTTTATTAAATTGATCAATGACATTTTTAGCACTTAGACTTAATATTGCCGCCCTCATAGGTCCATTTTTGCTAAATTGATAAGACTCTTCAGATTCTTCCAGCGGAATAACTTTAATACCATTCTGCTTAGCGGCTTCTACGATTTTTGTAAAATTATATTTGTCCCACTCTTCTGGATAAAGTTCTGATTGAAATTGCTCATCCAATTTTGCCAATCTTGCTCTTAATTCTTGGGGCATCTCTTCATTGAGATTTTCATATCTCTTGAGAGAAGAGGAATCTTCACGTTGCGATAAATGCTCCATAAAAATAACATCAAATCCATTTTTTTTAAAAAGCCCCATGTTTTCGATTAGAAACTTTTTTGGAGCGATTTTAGAATGCGCTTCACCAATACAAATACTTTTTTCTAGTAATCTCTCCCAAGAGATATCTTCTTTTTGTTGAGCAGTAGCTTTTTGTTGAGCATTAGCTTTTTTTTGGACAAATCCCTCCAATTTTGCTTTTAATTCATCTAGCGGCGAAGCCTGAAGTGAGGATATCGGCGGTGGAGTTGTTCTAGGCATACGAAGTAAATAATTTAGTTATTAAATTTACCAAAAAATGGTTTTACCACATAGCTAATTATGTAGAGCCTTTTTCGTGCCGCCTCTTTTTATTTAAAATTTATTTTTTCCAAGAAAAATTGCAGTCGCTAAGCCTTTGTCAAAGGAAGCTGTCCAAAATAGACTCAAAATTCGGAAAACTGGTTTTAATCATCGAGGCGTCATCGATCTCTACTCCACCTTCCATCGTTAGGCCCATTATCAAAAATGACATTGCGATTCTGTGATCCATTGAAGTGATGATTTTTGCTGGAGATTTTTGTTGCCTTACTCCGCCTTGCATTTCCCTTTGCACTTCCCCTTGCACCTCCAAATAATCGTCGCCCATTTTCGCTGTAACGCCGCATTTCTCTAGGTTCTGTGCAATCATTAGCAGGCGGTTACTTTCCTTCGCCTTCAACTCGGCAAGGCCGTTCATTTTCGTGACACCTTTTGCATTTGCGGCGGCAACGGCAAGAATTGGATATTCGTCAATCATGCTAGCAGCGCGGTTTGCGGGCACTTCGATTCCTTTTAACTCACTCGCTTCAACAAGAATATCCGCAACTTTTTCACCGCCAACTTCGCGCTCATTTAAAAAAGAAATTTTTCCACCCATTTCTTGCAAACAAGTAATTACACCAGTTCGCAGCGGATTCACTCCGACATTTTTAATTATAACTTGCGAATTTTTTACCAACAAAGCGGCAACAATAAAAAATGCGGCGGAAGAAATGTCACCTGGCACTGCCAGGTCTTTTGCGTCAAATTCTTGCAGGCCAGAATAGGAAATTTTCTTGCCCTCAGTAGAAATTTTTAAACCTAAATAACGCATCATTATTTCAGTGTGGTCACGACATTTTTCTGGCTCGATGATTGTCGTTGTGCCGCGCGTGACAAGACTTGCGAGCAAAATACAACTTTTGACTTGTGCCGAAGCAATTTTCATTTCGTAAGCAATCGGCATTGCTTCTTTTGCGCCGATTATTGCGAAAGGCGTTAGACCATTTTGGCGCGAAATTATTTTTGCACCGAACTGCTTGATTGGCTCAAACACGCGACCCATTGGGCGCTTACGCAAAGAAGCATCTCCAGTAAAAAACGAAGTGAAATTGTAAGGAGTAACGAGACCAGCAAGAAGACGCGCTGCGGTGCCAGAATTGCCCATGTCGAGTATGTCGTTTGGCTCAGAAAGGCCGGCAACGCCGACGCCATTTACTTCCCAAAAATTTTCTGTTGGTCGAGTAGGGAAACTTTTCTTTTCGATCTCACACCCCATTAAACGCAAAGCATGAGCGGTGCGAAGAACATCTTCACCTTCAAGTAAATTTGTAATTTTAGTTTTGCCGTGAGCAAGCGCGGCAAAAATTAAAGACCGATGAGAGATTGATTTATCTGGGGCGACGGCAATTTCCCCTTTAAGAGGAATATCAGTTTTTTGTGAAAGTTTCACTTAGAGAATAGTCTTGATTAGATTTAGCAGCGGATCGATGAAAATCACCAAAGCAATATTGAGTAAGGCTGAGACGAAAACAATCAACTTAACATTGCCAATATCTTCGATTTTCATCGCGCCATTTGGCTCATCGAAATACATAACCTTGATGACTCGCAAATAGTAGTAAGCGGCGGCAACACTAATCACAATTGCCACAATAGCGAAAGGAAGTAATCCGTAAGTAATGGCAAAAGTAATGATGTAAAATTTTGAAAAGAAACCAGCCAGTGGCGGAATTCCCGCGGTCGAAAACATCAAGACACTCAGAGAAAAAGCCATTGTCGGATTAGTTTTTGCTAGGCCAGAAAGCGAAGAAATCGCAAAAGTTTTTTCCTCATTTTCACCTTTCATCAGATTCAAAAAGGCGAATGAACCTATGGAAATTAAGGCGTAAATAATCATGTAAAGCACGCAGGCCGCTATTGCCTCCTTGCCGAAAGCAGCCAGACCAAGAAGAAAAAATCCGACGTGACCAATCGAGCTATAGGCCAAAAGACGTTTGAGATTTTTTTGAAAAATTGCACCGAAAGATCCAATCACGATTGAAAGCAAAGCAATCGAAGCAAAAAGTTTTCCTATTCCCTCCCAACCAAGAAGTAAGCTAGTGGATAAGCGCAGCAGAGCCATCGTGGTAATAAATTTTACGACAGTGGCGAAGAATGTAGTGACTACAGTTGCTGATCCTTCGTAAACATCAGGGGTCCACATGTGGAAAGGTGCGGCAGAAACTTTGAAAAACATCGCCGTAATCACCAAAATAAAACCAAACATTACCGCGACTGGAATAGAATTTTTTTCAACTTGAAAGCCGTGATAAAGTGCGTTCAGAGTATCGAAATTAATCGTGCCTGAGAAGCCGTAGATCAAAGAAATTCCAAAAAGCAGAAGCCCAGAAGCCAAGCAGCCGAGAATAAAATATTTCATTCCCGCTTCTGCAGATTTTTTTGAACCACGATTCATCGCAGCAAGTAAATAAAGGGAGAGAGCTTGCAGCTCTAAGCCCAGATAGAAGACCAGAAAATCACCGGCTGAAACCAAAACCATTCCGCCCGCCGTTGCAATCATTAACAAAGCAAGAAATTCAGCACTGATTTTTTTAGCAGAATAAACGAAATCAAGAGAGATAAGAATGACAATAAGTAGCAGTAGTAAAGCAAAAATCTTAACGAAAGAGATGAAGTGATTAAGCAAAAATCCCTGATTAAAACCTGTCTCAATTCTAACAAAATTATTAATCACAAACATCAACGAAATAGCCGAAAAAACCAAGGCAAGTAGATGAGAAGAGTAAAAAACATTTTCGAATTTTTTGCGCAAAAATGCGTCTGAAATTAGAATGATTAAAGCGCCACAAAAGAGTGTAATTTCAGGGAGGATTAGAGAGAGCATTTTTGTTTTTGTTTTTGGTTCCAATTTTTACGCGTCACCCTCGCGAAAGCGGGAATGACGAGTGGAAAATCGTGGAAAATTACTGAAAAATTCTTGTTAGATTAGTTGTTGCCAAAGAGAAAAAGTTTAAAGTGTAGTTCGGCAACAAGCCTAGAAAAATCACGAGTAAAGCCATTCCGCCGAGTGAAAATAATTCGATGAAATTAAGATCAGAAACATGCTCAACATGCTGATTTTTAATTTCAGAAAACCACACGCGCTTGTAAAGCCAGAGCATGTAGCAAGCGCCTAAAATCACACCAGTTGCAGCAAGAAGTGCGACGATTTTATTTGCTTTGAAGGTTCCAATAATTGTCAAAAATTCACCAACGAATCCACTCGTTCCAGGCAGGCCAACCGAGGCCAAAGTGAATATCATTGCAAGCATTGCAAAGTTTGGCATCTTGGTCGCAATACCTCCCAAATCTTTGATTTGCTTGGTGTGAAGACGATCGTAAATAACGCCAACGCAGATAAAAAGTGCCGCGGAAATAATCCCGTGACTGATCATTTGCATCACCGCGCCATCAATTCCTTGGCGAGTAAAACTAAAAATTCCCATTGTTACAAAACCCATGTGAGCCACGGAAGAGTAAGCGATCATCTTCTTCATATCTTCTTGCATCAAGGCGACGAGTGAGGCGTAGATGATGGCGATGACACTCAAGATAAAAATAAAATCAGCGAAATAACGCGCGGCTTCCGGAAAAAATGGTAGCGAGAAACGTAAAAAGCCGTAGGCGCCGAGCTTAATTAAAATACCAGCAAGAATTACTGAGCCGGCAGTTGGCGCCTGTACGTGCGCATCAGGCAACCAAGTGTGAAAAGGAAACATCGGAACCTTCACCGCGAAAGAAAAGAAGAAAGCAAGGAAGAGCCATTTTTGATATTCGAGCGGAAAAAATGTTGGCAATAATTCAGTTAATTTAACGACGTCAGTTGTGCCGGTGTAAAGCAAGATCATGATGATGGCAATAAGCAACAGCACTGATCCAGCAAGGGTGTAGAGAAAAAATTTGTAAGCCGCGTAAATCCTGTTTTCGCCACCCCAAATTCCGATCACAAGAAACATCGGGATCAACATCGCTTCGAAGAAAATGTAGAAAAAAAGCAAATCAAGAGAACAAAAAGAAGCGATAACAAATGCTTCAATAAGTAGGAAGGCGACAACATATTCTTTGATGCGCTTATTGATTGAATTAACACTGATTACCAAGCAGATAGGGGTTAGAATAGCTGTCAGCACAATCATTAGAAGAGAGATTCCGTCGATGCCGAGGTAATATTTAATGTCGTAAGAAGAGCTGAATCTGATTATTTCAGAAAACTGAAAACCAGCAATTTCGCGATTAAAACTAAACAATAAAACACAGCTAAGTGCCAAATTTGTTAAGCTTGCTACAAAGCCTATTGCGTAGTATCCACGCGCATTTTTAAGCCTGAGAGGCAACATTAAAATCGCCGCAATAATCGGCAAAAAAATCAGGGTCGAAAGAATCGGAAAATTCAGAGGAAGTTGCATGTAAAAATGTAAGGGAATTTTTTTAAAAAACGCGGCGCCTTTTATTGAATAAAAAATTTAGAATCAAGTTGGGTCGCACCCACCCCTCCTCTTCAACTCAAGCTTCGTAAGATAATCCATTTTCTGAGTTGCCGCAGAACAAGGCTTCTCGCGATAAAAAACGTTAAGTTCAATTTCTTGAATCAAGTTTTGTAATATCCAACTTGATTTGAGTCTTTAAGTCCTCAAGCGAAGCAAATTTTTGTTCGTCTCGAATAAAATCGAGAAACTCAACGTAGATTTTTTTGTCGTAAATTTTTTCACAAAAACCAGGGATGTGAGTTTCAAACAAAGCTTCACTCTGAGCCTCTCGAAGAGTTGGTTTGATTCCAAAATTAGTAATCGAAGAAAAACTTTTTTTGAGATGGGGAATAAAAGTTTTAGTTTTGTAAACGCCAAATTTCGGCTTAATTATATGTGGTTTGGCAGCTAAATTGGCGGTTGGAAATCCAAGCTGTGACGCAAGTTTTCTTCCCTCATTTACAATTCCCTGAATCGCAAAATTTCTACCTAAAACCCGATTTGCTTCAGTAACATTTCCCTCGGCAAGCATTCTTCTCACCAAACTAGATGAACATGTTTGTTCAAAGTTTTTCAGTGGAGAAATTTCGCTTAAACCAAAATTAAAATTTTCTAAAAACCGAAAATTTCCTTGGCGATTTTTACCAAAAGTGAAGTCATAACCAATTACCAAATGCTTGGCATTAAGTGATTTAGATAAAATTTCCTGAGCAAAATCCTGCGCCGAAATTTCCGAAAATTTTTTGTTAAAAGGCAGAATAATTACGTATTCAATTTCCTGTTCGCGAAAAATTCTTAACTTCTGCGCTAGACTGGTAATTCTGAAATCTCGCGACTTCTCGGGTCTTAAAAAATAAATCGGATGCGGCTCAAAAGTTAAAATAGCCGAAGCTAATTTTTTTTCTTTGGCAATTTTTTTGACCTGGGAAATGATCTGTGAATGTCCGAGATGCACGCCGTCGAAATTGCCGATTGTGAGTGCGAGCGGCAATATTTGTTGATTTAGGTTTCTAATGATTTTCACGATTCGAATTATTTTTTTGCTGATTTTACTAAATTCAAAAGCATTTGCTACACCCGAAATTTCCTGGGGAATTTCTACTTTTGGCGATCTCAAATATCCAAAAAATTTTCAGCATTTTGATTACGTAAATCCTAACGCGCCAAAAGGTGGAGAAGTAAAATTTGGCGCTGAAGGCGGCTTTAATTCTCTCAATAATTTTATCTTAAAAGGAATTCCCGCATCAGGTCTGTCTTATCTTTACGATAGTTTAACCGAAGGCAGTGAAGATGAAATTTCGGCGCGCTATGCACTTGTTGCTGAGAATATTAGAATCTCTCCCGACAAGAGCTGGATCGAGTTTCAATTAAATAAAAATGCCCGTTTTCACGACGGAGTTTCGATAGACGCAGATGATGTAATTTTTACTTTTAACAAATTAATTTCCGAAGGTCATCCCAGCTATAAAATGCTTTTTCGCGAAGTGAGCGAGGTAAAAAAAATCGATACGCATTTAGTAAAATTTTTCTTCAAAAAAAATCATAATCGTGACTTGCCGCTGCTCGTTGCGTCTTTGCCAGTTTTGCCAAAACATTACTACGATTCCGTCGATTTTTCTAAGACTAATCTTCAGCCACCACTTGGCTCTGGGCCCTATAAAATCAAGGAAGTTAAGCCTAATCGCTCAATCACTTTTGAACGCGTAAAAGATTACTGGGCGAAAGATTTGCCGGTGAATCGCGGCCGTTATAATTTCGACAAAATCACTTACGATTATTATCGCGACAACAATGTTTTGATCGAAGCGTTCAAGTCGCAAAAATATGACCTCCGCCAAGAAAATATCGCGCGCAATTGGGCCAATTCATACAATATTGAAGCGATTAAAAATGGTGAGATCATCAAGCGCGAGATCAAGCACGGCCTGCCTGCGCCAATGCAAACTTTTGTCTTGAATTTACGCCGCGATAAATTTCAAAACCAAGCTATGCGTCAAGCAATGACTTACGCTTTTGATTTTGAATGGCTACGCGAACACATATTTTACAGCTCTTACGAACGCACTGAAAGTTACTTCGCCAATTCAGAATTTGGTTACAAAAATTTTCATTTACCCAAAGCAAATGGCGACGGATTCAATCGCGATAATCTTTTGCAAGCCCGCCAAATATTGCTTAATGCCGGTTACAAATTTTCTAAAGGAAAATTAATCGATCCAAAAACTAACCAAAAAATCCTCGTTGAATTCCTCATCGATTCGCAAGCTTTCGAAATGATCATTGCGCCTTTTGTTAAAAATTTACGCAAACTTGGCATTGAAGCGAAGATGCGACTCGTCGAAGAAAATCAATATCAAACTCGGGTTAATAATTTTGATTTCGATGTGATTACCGGAATGTTTGGCCAAGCAACAATTCCCGGCGACGAGCTCTTTGCCTACTTTCACTCGTCACAAAAAGACATTAAGGGTGGCCGCAATTTATCTGGTTTGAACGACAAAACTGTCGACGAATTAGTTGAAAAAATTTCTCGCGCTAAAAATAAAAACGAACTACAAAACTTAACTTCTGATCTTGATCAGAGACTTCTCGAAAATTATTACACCATTCCTGAGTGGCATAATAACACTTACAGAATCCTGTATCGCGACATTTTTGAATTTCCAAAAACCCAACCAAAATATTCACTCGCCCTCGACAGCTGGTATTTTCGCCAGTCGAGCGGAATCGAGACCAAAAAAATTATACACTAACTTCAACAAATCTCGACTTCTCTCAACCGACGGATGAAGAGATTAATTAATTAAAAACTATGTTCATTCGCTCTGAAGAAACACCAAATCCTGCAACATTAAAATTTATTCCAGACGACAAGATTATTCTCGAAAAAGGCACGGCAGAATTTAAGAATCAAAAACAGGCCGTAACCTCTTCCCCTCTCGCTTTACAACTTTTCGAAATTGCCGGAGTTGAAGCTATTTTTTTTGGCCGTGATTTCATCACTATTACTAAATCTGAACAAACTGATTGGCCAAAAATCAAAGCGGAAATTCTTGCGACAATCATGGATTTTTTTGTTACTGGCAAGCCGGTTATGTTTGAGCAAAAAGAATCTGAGATCGCCTCGGAAAATGATTCCGACATCGTAAAACAAATTAAGGAATTAATCGAAATCAAAGTTCGCCCAGCTGTGGCAATGGATGGTGGCGATATTATTTTCCACTCATTTGAAGAAGGAATTGTTCGCTTAGTCTTGAAAGGCTCTTGCTCGGGATGCCCGAGTTCGACAGTTACTTTGAAGAATGGAATTGAGAACATGCTTAAACACTACATTCCAGAAGTGGAATCAGTGGAGCAAGTAGAAGACGATTAATAAATAATATGCATCCGTAGCTCAACTGGATAGAGTGTTGCTTTCCGAAGGCAAAGGTTGTGGGTTCAAATCCCGCCGGGTGCACCAAATAAAATTATGAAAAAAGACCAAGTAACCGCGGCATTAGTAATTATCGGAGATGAAATTCTCTCTGGTCGCACGAAGGATGAGAATTTAAATTTCCTCGCCTGTTCTTTAGCAGAAATGGGAATTAATTTGCGCGAAGTGCGCGTTGTTCCAGATATCGAACAAGAAATAATCGATTCAATTAACGCAGTCAGAAAAAAATTTGATTATATTTTTACTTCCGGCGGCATCGGCCCCACTCACGACGACATCACTGTTCCCTCAATCGCCAAGATATTCGGCAGAGAGCCTCAAGAATTCAAAATCGAAAATATTTTTTTACTCGCTGGAATACCAAAAATTTTTCGCTCGATGTTTGACGTGATAAAAAAAGATTTAATCGGCGGCAAAAAAACTGAATCGCGCGAAATTAAAATCGATTTATCCGAGTGTGTAATCGCTCAAGATTTTTCTGATTTACAAAAAAACTACCCTAGCGTTGCAATGGGATCATATCCCTTTGAAGGCGGAACTTCGCTAGTATTTCGTAGCACCGATTGCGAAACGCTAGAATCGGCTAAATCTGCAATGGAAACAATTCTGAAAAAATGGAAAAAAGACTAACAGAGCTAGCCAAAGAAAATAGCGAAGAAGCGAAGGAATATTTTCAATTCATCAAATCTGCAACCAGAGATCGCAGCTATTTTAACGACGCCCTCGACTGGTATCTTTTCCGTTACATCGCGCCAATTTGTGACCGCACGCTGCTAATTTTTGGCGCAATAATTGCCGCAGTAGTTTTATATTTTTTGATTCAATTAGTTGAAGGCGCCTTTCCTCTAGTGGTTCAAGATCCGATTTTTATTAGAGCGAAAGACCAATCAAGAGAATTTCCAAACCTCATCCAACTCAAACCAAAAAGCGGAAAAATTGGTTACGATCCAGAAATAAGAACTGCCGATGAATCTTTCGCAAAATATCTACTTTCTTACTACGTCAAAAACCGTGAAGGCTATGACTTCAGCGCGGCTGAAATCGAAGAGGTAAATAAAAAATTTAATCGAATAAGGAGCCTGTCTTCCGCTAGCGAATACAGAAATTTCCAAACAGTGATGAGCAAGGATAATCCAAATAGTCCAATTCGTAATTTTGGTTTAGACATCAGCAAAACTATTGAGATCGATTCGGTAAAATTTTCTCGTAACGATCCTAAAGATTTTGCTACCAAGGCTCGCGAATACTTATCTAACAAAATTCCAACCGCAGTAGAAATTCGCTTCACCGCCACGATTAAAACAAAAAATAGTGAAGAAAAAATAAAAGCAGAAAAAGAACGCTTTTTGGCAAAAATCGATTTTACTTTTGATGGCATCGACAAAGATGTCACAAATGGCACAGTGAAATTTGTCATCAACAGTTACACACTTTACAAAATCAAATAATGAAAAAGATCCTTTTTCTACTTCTTCTATTCTCATCTAATGCTGTAGCTGCACAATTTCCTCATTATCTCGGCAGCGAAAAAAAATTCAGAAGCTATATTTACAATCCAAATGATGTTTATCGCTACGTCGGACACTACACCTATCAAGGTTTTGTTGAGTTTGAAGAAGGCGAAACAATTGGCACAATTTCAATGGGAAATCCTTCACTTTGGTTGTTTGAAACTCTCGGCAATCGCCTGTTTTTAAAGCCAGTCGGTGAAGATAATTCCGAAACCAACATGACCGTAATCAGCAGCAAGCGCGTCTATCATTTTGAGTTAATGGCCAAAGAAGCGAAGGGCATAAACGACAAAGATTTAATCTTCGTCGCCAAATTTGTTTACCCCGATGAAAAAGATAAAAACCTCGTTTCATTCCCAAAAATTTTGCCGTCGGATGAGCCCGACATGCGCGACTTAAGCATCTATAATTTCAATTACCAATATACTGGCGAGCCAGCAATTGCACCAATCAAGATCTTCGACAATGGCGAGTTCACTTATTTCCAATTCGCTAAAAAGAACGCCGAAATTCCAGCAATTTTTTCTGTCGACTCTGAAGGTTTTGAATCGCTAATCAATTTTAGAGCGGCCGGAAGCTACATTATTGTCGAGAAAGTTGCGCCACAATTCACCTTGCGTAACGGCGATGAAATCGTCTGTGTCTACAACATGAATCTCTACATTAACGGCAAAGAAAAGCAGACGATCCGAAAAGCAAATAGCACCATTAATAATCTTCCAAGCGGCGCAACGGAAGTTAATCCGATGATGATAAATCCTGCTCTACCCGGTCAACCTCCACTCTAAGAATTTAACACTACTTTACTCGTCATTGCGAGCGAAGGCGGCAATCCATGTTTCAATGCATTTGGATTGCCACTCTTTGCTCGCAATGACGAATTCAAAAGACAAGCATGGACTACAAAGTAAAACTTAAAAACATTCGCGAATCTTGCGTTCTGATCAAGATTCCCAACGATGCGCAGGGATTCTTAGCGGCGGAAATTTCTAAAAACTTCACCAATTCTGATTTCGTTTTTATCGCCAAAAATGATGCAGAAATGGAAGTGGTGCAAAAACAAGTTCAGTTTTTCTTACCAGATTTTGAGCTCTTAAATTTTTACGCTTGGGACTGTTTACCCTTTGATCGCATCTCGCCAAAACCATCAATTTCAGCGAGTAGAATTAAGAGTTTGTATAAGCTTGCAACTCGCTCTGAAGGTAAAAAATTCTTCATAATTACTTCGGTAAATTCACTCCTCAAAAAAACTGTCGCACCAAGCCAGATCAAGGATCTCGGACTTTATTTACAAGTCGGCAGTAAGGCCTCAATACCACAAATTTCTGAATTACTAGTCGCGAAAGGATACGAGCGTCGCGCTTGTGCCAACAGCGTTGGAGAGTTCGCCGTGCGCGGTGGAATCGTTGACGTAGTAATGCAGCAAGCAGCAGATCTAATCGGTTACCGCATTGATTTTCTTGGCGAAGAAGTTGAGTCGATTAAAATTTTTAATCCAATCACGCAAATCACCGAAGAGTCGGTAAAATCACTAGAGATTTTACCGAGTAGTGAAGTGATTTTTAATAAAAAAACTGTTGAAAATTTTCGCCAAAAATATCGCGAAAATTTTGGCGCTGCGCTTGATGATCAACTCTATTCTGCGATTTCTGAATCACGCTCCTACCCAGGAATAGAGCACTGGCTACCATTTTTTTACGAAGAAAATTTAGTCAGTTTTTTTGATTATCTAAAGAATCCTGTAACATTTTTTAGCGACGAAATTTTTCTTTTTTCCAAGAAAAGTGAGGAGTTGATTTATGAATATTTTCAAGCTCGTAATCACGACAAAACTTACCACGCGATTCCTCCTGATTTACTTTATTTTTCTGCTGCAGAATTTGAAAAAAATTTACAAAAAACGACTTCAATTCAGTTCAATAAATTCGACATTCTTGGTCAATCTGATCTTGTCGAAGGAAAGCCAAACATGGCTCGACAAGCTCAAAATAACATTCGTGTTTTAGACTTAGAGATCAAGGCAGTCCCAGACTTCGCACTCGCCGGCCGCACCAACCAAAAAGATCCATTCGAACTCGTCAAAGATTTTGCCTCAAACACTAAAGCTATTATTGCTTGTTTGACCGAAAGTTTTCGCGATCGCATCGCAAAAATTCTTCCCGATTACAACCTAAAATTCCCGACGATTCTTCTTCCGCTCAATCTCGGATTTTACACTTCCGATTTCATGCTCATTGGCGAGCAGGCGATTTTCGGAGAAAAAATTATCCGTAAAAAAAGCAGCAAAGCCGCGTCACGAAGATTAATTGAAGAAGGATTAAGCATTGCTCTAGGCGAGCTGGTTGTTCATCGCGATCACGGTATTGGCAGATTTGAAGGCATTCAAACAATAACTGCGATTGGCATCAAAACCGACATGATCAAGATCGCTTACGGCGGCAATGAAACTCTCTTTGTTCCTGTTCACGACATTGATTTAATCACGCGTTACGGCGCTGATAATCCTTTGATTCAACTTGATCGTCTCGGCCTCGCAGGCTGGAAGAATCGTCGAGAAAAAGTTCGTAAACGAATTAAAGTTGCAGCCGAAGAGCTCTTAAGAATCGCCGCTGCACGCCACTTAAAGAAAGCAGAAATTTTTATTCCAGATCAACATTTTTACGACGAATTTAAATCACGTTTCGGCTTTGTTGAAACCGAAGATCAAGCGCGCGCGATTGAAGAAGTTGAAGAAGATTTGGCGAAGGGCTCACCAATGGATCGTCTAATTTGCGGTGACGTTGGTTTCGGAAAAACTGAAGTAGCAATGCGCGCAACGGCATCAGTAGTGGGGAAGAAAGGATCGCAAATCGCGATTGTGGCGCCAACGACGCTTTTAGTCAGGCAGCATTATAAAAATTTTACCAAACGCTTTGAAGGAACTGGCATAAAAATCGCGCAGCTTTCGCGACTTGTAAGCAACTCTGATGCAAAAAAAACTCGCGAAGAAATTGAGGCTGGATCAGCGCAGATCGTGATTGGAACTCATGCTCTGCTCCAAAAAAATATCAAATTTAAAAATCTCTCGCTCGTAATTATCGACGAAGAACAACATTTCGGCGTCGCGCAAAAAGAGCGATTAAAGGAACTGCGTCACGAGGTTCATGTTTTAACACTATCAGCTACGCCGATTCCGCGCTCACTGCAAATGTCGCTCACTGGCGTAAAGGATTTGAGCTTAATAGCCACCCCACCACTTGATCGCTTAGCAGTGCGCAACTTCGTGATGCCTTACGATTCCGTAATCGTGCGCGAGGCGGTGATGCGCGAATATAATCGCGGCGGCCGCATATTTTTTGTTGTGCCGCGCATTCGCGACATTGAAGAGATGGAGCCGCGCCTAAAAATTCTTCTACCGGAAATTAAAATCACCCACGCCCACGGTCAAATGTCGCCTACTGAACTTGATCAAATCATGAATGATTTTGTCGACGGAAAAATCGATATGTTGCTCTCGACTACAATCGTCGAATCTGGAATTGATATCGCCGAAGCAAATAGCATGATCATCTACAAAGCCGAAATGTTTGGCCTCTCGCAACTCTACCAACTTCGTGGACGCGTTGGTCGCGGCAAAGTTCGCGCTTACTGTTATTTGATGCTTGATCATCGTAAAAAAGTTTCCGACGAGTCGCAGAAAAAATTAGAAGTGATGCAGAATCTCGATTCGCTTGGGGTTGGCTTTACCGTCGCAAGTCACGACATGGATATTCGTGGCAGCGGTAATTTGCTTGGCGATGAGCAGTCGGGACATGTTAAAGAAACTGGAGTGGAACTTTATCAGCAAATGCTTTTGGAAACTATTGAGGATCTAAAAAAGGACATTCTTCAACAAGCCCAACATGATAAATCTGTGGCCATCCCTAACCTGTCAAAGGGCGATGAAAATCTCGATTTTTCAATCCAAATCAAGCTTGGAATCTCTCTGCTTATTCCCGAAGAATACATGCCAGATCTATCTCTGCGTATGAGTTTTTACAAAAAAATTGCGATGATTAAGAATGATGAAGATGCGCGAAATCTTGTCGATGAAATGAATGATCGTTTCGGAAAAATCCCAGAAGAAATTTTGAATTTAATCGAAATCACCAAACTAAAACATCTCTGCAAAACACTTGGGATTGAAAAATTTGAATCGACCTCGGAAGGCCTGGTGCTTGGCTTCAAGAATAATCAATTTCGTAACCCGGAAAAATTACTGACAATCATTTTTGCGAGTAAGAACAAGATTAGGTTACATACTGGGCAACGAGTTTTATTTATTTGCGACACATCTTCAACTTCGAAGAAAATCTCTTCTGCCTTCGCGGTAATAAAAAAATTGGAGGAATTGTGATTGTAATAATAGTAAGTCTCGCCGTTGTTTTGGCCTTAATTTTAGCATTCAAATTTCTTAGAAAATCTCAAGATTTAAGCAAGTCTGAATCAACCTCAACCAGCCTCAGCATTGAATCTAAAGCTTGTAAAACCAATAAAACACAAGCGCCTCGCGCGACTCTTTCACTCGAAGATCGTGATAACTCGATTCGTCCAGAAAATTATCAGCAAAGAAATTTGGATCGCGAAGTTGGTGGCTTAGAAGGAGGAAAAAGGGGGGTTAAAGAAAAGAAAGATGAGCCCGAAAGAATTATCGAAGACATATGGGACGAGCGCTCAGAAGATGTAGATAAAATGGGGTCTTTTATTCCTCTATCAGGAGCTAACAAAGATCTAATGCTCTGGAAACTCAAAAAAATTAGACTCGGCATCGGCAAGCACCTTAAAAATGACCAGGATGAACATGACAAAACTGGCGTTGGCACTCATTACGACAGCCGCTTCGGACAACAAGGAGGATTCTCACAAATAATTAAAGCTAGGCAAGATTTTGGTCGCAATAATGATGGCGGCGGAATGGGTCGTTAAAGAATTCTGTTATTTTAAGCAGAGCTAACTTCGCGATTGTGAAGAGCAAAATAACAAAGATTCAATAAAACCAAACAACTACTTCGAGTTGCTTTATTTAAACAAAAAAGATCGATAAAAAATAAAATTTCTACAAATTCCTCTTGTTAATTCTAACCCTATAAAAATAGTGTTCCGCGTCGGGAGAGTAACAAATACAACACCCTCACAGGAAATAGTTACACACGCCGGGTTTGCGTGGTGGTGGCTCCCGACACTCACACCAGTTGTATTGTTGGATGGCAGTAGATGATCAAAAAATTACAAATTACCCAACCAGCTTCTCAATAAATTTACGAAACCAACTATTTCTACTCTCGAATCCATCTTTGATTTTTTCGCGCATGTGAAGATTGCGGAGAAAGGATAGCATGCCAAGAGAACATGAGTTTGCTGGATTTAAAATAGCCGAAGGAACTTTCTCAAATTTATTTGGATAGCCAATACGTACATTTTTTTGGAAAATTTCTGCGGCTAGTTTGTCAATTCCAACGGTAGCTGAAACGCCACCATTGAGTACGATATTTCCAAGCATATAAAGCGGTACGCCGGATTTTTCTAGAACTGATTTAACAGATTCAAATAGCTCCTCAAGCCTTGAAGATATTATATCGCGAAGCTCAATACGTGTAACGGTAACCATATCCCGCTCTTCAAAATCTTCAGAAAATTTAAACTTGATCGCCTCTCTTTCTTCAATCGGCGAAATCAGCAATGAGCTATTTAGGTTTTTGATTTTTTCTGCCACTTGCACGCTGATGCCAAGAATAGTTGCGATGTCTTTGGTGACGTGGCTTCCACCTATTTTTGAATTGCCAACGTAGAGTAATTTGCCTTCATTAATTAAAGAAAATGAAGTTGAGCTTCCGCCAATATCAATCAATAAAGTGCCGACATTCATCTCATTATCAGAGAGGCACGAAAGGCCTGAGGCATAGGGCTCAGCTATATAGCTATTTACCGACAACTGACAGCGCTTCAAACAATTTTCAATATTTCTAATTGTGGTTTGCGAAGTGTAAGCAACGTGAAATTTGGCGTGAAGCTTCTCGCCAGTCATGTAACGTGGATTGAGAATTGGCGTGGAGTCATCAAGCCTGTATTGCAGAGGAACCAAGTGAATTATTTCGCGATTTTTCTTCTTAAATTCATCACGAATTTTGTTGGTGAGATTGATGATGTCAGAATTTTTGACGATGTCGGAAGAGACTTTGCAGCTCACTTCGTGATGAGTTGAAATTATCTGACTTCCCGAAATTCCCACAAGCAACTGATCAATATTAAAGCCCGCCATTCGCTCTGCTTCAGCAACAACATTGGTAATTGATTTTTGCGCCAAGCGCATGTCGGAAATTGCGCTCGCCAAAATTCCGCGCGATTCTTTGTGGCCGTAACCAAGAATTTTTACATCGTCGCCATTAATCGCCGCAATTACGCAAACCACCTTGGATGAGCCCATATCAAGACATGCGACGATTTTTCCTTTTTGCGATTTCTTCGACATTTAGAGATTTTTTAATTCTTTGATCACGGAATCATTGTACTCGAGATAAATCTTGTCGGCAATGCGCAAGTCAATGATTTTTAATCCCAGAAGAGATCCATGCATGTTATTAATTTTAATCAAGCGTTGCCAAGCTTCAGAAATATTGTTCTCTGGCAATTTTATTAGCAGTCCATTTTCAAAACGAATATCCCATCTGCGATCACCCACCCAAGTTGCTGAAAAAACATTTTCACTCAATTTTGGGTCGATCACAAAAATATTAAAAAGTGATCTAACGTTAGTATTGGCACCCTTCCCCGACAATGTCACCATGTTGCGAAATTCTTCCTGATCTTCGAACGGAACAATATTTCCATCCTTATCGATCAAATATTTTCTACCGTCATTTTGCCAAATTGCGAAAGGTGCGAACTCAATAATCGTAATATTTAGAGTGTTGGGAAGACTGCGCGTAATCGTAATTTGACTCACCCAAGGCAATTGAGTTTTTATTTCATCGACTAAATTTTGAATCAAAAATTCTGGCTTACTTTTTTTGCTTTCATTGATCGCGGTAATGATCTGATCCTTGGATACGCGGCTGTTACCGACGATATTTATTTGTGCTAACTCGCCATAATTTGAGTTAAGCTGCGTAAAGAAATAGACGCGAGATTGCGAATAAAATTTCTGCAAAATGTCTGGTTTAAAAAGCTTTAATGAGATGAAAACTAAGATGAGTAAAAAAGCTAAAACCAGGCCAAACTTGATCAGAATCGGCTTAACTTTTTGACTAAAAAAAATTCTTACGCGACGTAAAATGGGGCTGGTGAGAAGAAAGTTTTTAAATAATTCACTTAAGTTTTTTTTCATTTTTTCTGTTCGCGCGACCTATGAAATGATAAAGTTTTTTTATTTGTTGCTATTTCTTCCAGATTCCCACTTTCGCGCTGATGACGCTTTAAGTAAGAGCTCTAAATGCCATCCAAGCAAAAGTGTTGATCCGGGAATATCTTATTCGCAGCGTGCGGTTTTTACTAAAAACTCAACGATTTCTTCGAAAGAAATTCCAACATGTTTGGCAATTTTTGGCACTAAAGAAGTTGCGGTAAAACCAGGATGAGTGTTAGTTTCGAGCAAATAAAAATTATCGTCGCCACCGTCTTTATTATTCAAAATAAAATCAATTCTGCTGATGCCACGACAACCAACAACAGCATGACAGCGTTCGGCTAAATCCAGAACTTCCGCATATTTTTCGGCACTGATTTCGGCGGGCATGATGTAATCAGTCATGCCGGCGGTATATTTACATTTATAATCGTAGAACAAGCCGTGCGGCCTTACCTCTATTGCGCCAAGAGCTTTTCCGTCCATCACCGCAACTTGAATTTCTTGCCCGGCTAAATATTTTTCGACAATGACTTCGTCGCCATATTTCCACTCATATTTTGCAAAATCGAATTGCGTGTTTGGCAAGATAACTTCAACACCAACTGATGATCCTTCGCTAATTGGCTTAATCACCAAAGGTTTGCCGACGGCGAAAATTTTTTCTTTATTTCGCGCATCTTCTTTATCCTCCGCATCTTTATCCCCTGGGCCTTTATTTCCTGCTCCCTTCTTCAAAATTTCATAATGCGGCGATTTTACGCCGACAGTTGTACAAATTTTTTTTGTCAAAACCTTATCCATGCAAATCGCTGAAGCGACAATTCCAGAGTGAGTGTAGGGAATTTGTAGAATGTCTAAAACGCCCTGAACTCGACCATCCTCACCATATTTACCATGCAGGGCATTGAAGACAATGTCTGGTTTTACCTCTTGCAGCTGCGTAAAAATTTCGCGGGAAAAATCGATCTTGGTGGCCTTGTAACCCAATTTGTTAAGCGCTGCAAAAACTGCTTCGCCCGAACGCAAAGAAACTTCCCGCTCTGAATTCCAGCCGCCCATAAGCACGGCGATATGTTTGTTATTTATCATTTTTTTTTGAATCTTTTGAAAGTTCGGTGGCCTTGTTGGCATCTTCGGCGATCGTATTTGCAGATCTCAATTCTGCGATTACGTACTCACAAAGATCTTCAAACGGCACACGATTTTTTTCTGAGATTTCCACCAATTTCGCGAAAGAATTCATGATTTCTGGCGGAATATTTCCGTTCCTAGATGTTGCTAACCATTTACTTTGAAAAGCAAGTGGATGAGAGCCTGTAGCAGGATTTCCAACATAAAGATCGACTGGTGCTTTCTGCCCACCAAAATCACAATTTGCGGTAAATTTTTTGACCATATTTTAATCTTTTTTAACTGGATTACTCTCAGGGACTGGATTCTTACCAATTGGATCCTCCTTAGGAGCTCGATGTTGTTCAGAGAATCTTTTAAAATCATCTGGGGTTTCTAGATATTTAAAGCTATTTTCCAGACCTTTATTTCCTTCTGCGGCTGCTTCTCCACTTTCAATATTATTAAAGATCTCCTGCATCTCGTCGCCTTTTTTCTGTTTGTTTTTGATTTTGGAATCAAGTTGATGCACTGCAACTGTTGCTTTTCGGTGATCTTTATAAACTTGACTACCATAAAGATCTTTTTGCGCCGCTTTTATCTGGCTGTTAATTCTCTTTAAAGTCACTGGATTTTTTTCTTGCTTACTTTTCTCTACCAATTCTCCAATTTCAATTTTTTTAGAATTTACTGCACCCTTATTTTTATTTACTTCTTTCATTGCCCTTTCTCGAGCAATTCCCAATTCATTAATTTCTCCGTTGTTAACTGCAATATCTTTATTCATTTGATTTTTCAAGATTTCAGACGAAGATTTGCGATTCTCAGGATAAGGATTTAGATTTATCTTTTTGGCAAAAGTTGTGAATTCCTGCCCGGCTTTTCTAATTGCACCTAAGACTGGGCTACTGCTTGCATCAATCTCATCAATTGCTTCTGCATTATCAGCATCGAGTTTAGCCAGCTGATTTTCTCTTTCTGTAGGGGCTTTATTAGCGACAATCTTTTTATCTGCTTTAATTTCTGAGGTGCGTTTGTCTAGCAATTTACTCTCTTCTTTATCTCTAAACATTTCGCCGACTGTCGATAATTTAGTGATTGATCCTTCTTGTGTTAATTGATCTTTTGCTTCTTTTCGATCTTTGTCGCCACCGGATAATATGTTTGACATTTCTTTAGCTGGGTTGACATCAATTCCTGTCGTCGCTTTAATTGCAACACTTGCTCCAAAGTTTAATGCTTCATTTACAAGTCCTTTTCCTTCCCCAAAGGGATTCAGCTTTATAAGAGATGTCTTCCCGTCATAAGCTTGTCCGGCACTTCTATCAAGTTGCATCTCGCCACTATTATGTTTTTCTAAGTGATCTTTTCTTTGTTCTGGAGTTGAATTTTTCATCAGTGACTTGAACTCTTTTCCAGATAATTTTCCGCTCTCGCCAGCAGCTTGTTCTGCTGCAGATTGGCTAAATGTTCCTCGGTTCTTAACAGCGTTATACAGTGCTCCAGGTATATCTCTGGCTCCACCGATTTTTGCACCTTTGCTGTTTAATATTTTGTCGGCTTTTTCACCTGTTATTCCCTTTGATGCCAAATAATCTTTCTGTCCTTTTTTTGCCGCTTCCGCAGATCCTGCCGCCGAACTATCTCCGGTCTCTGCCCTATATTTGCTTGCAGCCGCTTTGCCTGCAGCAATCGCACCTCTTGCATTAGAAGAAACTGATGCATCTTCTTTAGTTTTAGCTGCACGCCTAGCATCAGCAGCCTTTCCATGATCAAATAGTTTATCATCCATCCTGCCGACCGTTTTATCGTAGATTCCAAATTCTTTATCAAATTCTTTAGCTGCTTGGCCAGCTGCTTTGGAAACGGCAGCGGCAGCATCAGAAATACCCTTGCTCATTGCGCTAGCGCTGAGACCGCCAGAAATACTCGCAGCCATATCCGTCATAAAACCTATAAATTGCTTCATCAGCGAGGAGATTACCCAGATAAATAAAATCGTGAAGATCGAAGGAATTCCTTCTGGATTGCCAATATTGCCGACTTGTGAATTGGCGTTAGTGCGCGGCGGCAATGAAGATATCGTCCAGAAGGACATTAGAGAAACTCTGGTAAGGCCAAGATTCATTACCCAGACCTCATCCCAACAAACCTTATAGCCAAGAGACATTTTGATCACTTCATACATCAGCATGTTGAAGAAGGCCAAAGTGATAAGGAGAAAAATTTGCTGCAGCGAAAAGCCAATCAATTGCTTCAGCCAATTATCAAACATATCTTTGGTTTGACTAAAAAGCAGGAAGACAAAGAAGATTGGGCCAACCACAAACATGATTGAGATGAAAACCTGCGCAGTGAGATAAAGCAGAACGGCATTTGCAACTGCAATAACATAGTGCATGAAGCTCCACAGAATTATCAGACAATAAGCCCAGCCAAAAATGCTCGCGAAGAATAATGCATAAATTTTCTTCTGAACCGCAGATGAGAAAAATAAATTAAAGACGTTGTCGACACTGGTGAAAAGAACTGATTTATCATAGAGATCACCCGACCCAATTGCAGCGGCTAGCTCAGGCGATTCATCGAACGATGCCGCCATCATGAAGGAGAGGTAATCCGTTCCCTCCTTAAAGAAGGAGACGAAAAACATTTGGAACCATTCCCAGCCAGTCTCTCCAACCATTAAATAGACGAAGCCGATTTTGAAGACGCGGGTAATTATTTCTGTTTGATTTAATTCACTGACACCGAGTAAATAACCAACGCCCCAAAAGGTAATCATCACTACTAAACTTACGGAGAGAATCGCTTTGTAGCGTGGATCAGCGATCAATAATTTATAAATTCTTTCCGATTGACCGATTGTTGATTCATCTTTGTCACTAGTTTTTGGATCATCTTGCTTACCATCCATCACTTCAATTACCGGCTTTACCACTGCACTTATAACACTGGAGACCGAGCTAATACTTGTACTTTTTGTCTTAATTGTGACATAATATTCACCTGAATTGTTGGCATATTTATTAGCGCAATAAAACTGTTTTTTGCATGCGGTGCTGTCTGGTCCTGGAGCTTCACTGCTTGAACAAGTTTCTCCAACATTGTCAGCTTCTGAGTCGTAATAAGGATTATCCAACTTTATGCCATCGTTCGTGCCAGTTGAATTAATATCACAATTCGGAATTTCTGGATCGAGAATTTTAAAAGTTAAACGCAGTTTCTCGATATTATCTGTTGACTTATCTTGGTTATCTTGAGTTCGATCCTCAAAGTCAGCCTCGGAATAATATTCGTAAGTGTGACAATAAAACATCGAGCCAACACTGCTCTGAATACCATGAATCTCGAGAGTGCAATCTCCCGTAGTCGAGCCAGTGCGTTTGAAGAGATTTCCACTAGCATCAAAAGCATAATTACCCGTTAGCTCAGGTGATGAACCAGCTGGGGTGGAGTCGGAAGGAGAAGTAATATTAACTATTTGAGGCTGATTAGCGACAGTTGCAAAATTTTCAGGGCCAGAGCTAGAGACGCTTTTACATTTGTAGCTTGTACCGCCATCATTTGAAGTTTCTTGGCATAATTGCACCCGCATCCACTCCCCATTGTTAAACTCTAAGCCACCTTGCAAATCAATTTTAATGCCATTGCTGCCATTGTATCTTGTACTGCCATTGGTATTATCTGAGTATCCACTCCAGATATCATTATTTACATTGTCGTTCTCGAGCATAATGACCCGAAGTCGTGAATCGCTGTTTATTAAGTATTGCGAGTAGACACTATATATCTTCTTACGGAGAGGATCGAGCTTTCCTGTATCTGAATAACTAGTGATGTTGCCGTAGTCACCATTAAATCCATTGAGTTTTATTGCGCCCTTTGCTCTTGATGAATTATTGAGAAAATCATTAACAGCGGCTTCATTAGAATCAGATGTCGACGATGCTGACAGAGGAATATTTTCAACCTTTCCCTGATATTCTTCTAAATCATAACACTGATCTATGTTATCAACATCAACCATTGCAGCCAATGTGGCTTTATTCAACATTCTATCGGAACATTCTCTACATCTATTTTTTGCATCAGACTCTTGCTTGACCTCTTCTGAACCTGTATATTGATTGGAAATAAGCCCTACGCAAGTACTGGACTCATAAGCCCTAGAACTACTAGTAAATGCACATTCTGCTTTTTGGTAGTCAGGAGATGAGCCATCGGTTGCACAACTTATGGTGTCCATACAATCTGAGTGAGCACAGTAGTAAGTTGTATCTACTTCATTGGAACATTCTGTTGCCGTCGCCTTACAACCTATTAAGGTGCCACTACTATCTACGTCAGGAATGCAGTTTGGATTAGGCATCTTCTCGGTTGCTACACCACGACAAAGTAATGCCGGACGAGGATCGATCTTCATTGCCATGCCAATACCGCATTGTCTTAATCCAGCATTACTAGTCCATACGCCATTCCAACTATCTGGGTCGAAACGAATTTTTTGCCCTTTGCGTAAGTAAATCTGAGCTACACTAGTAGAAGTGCCAGGCGTCCAACTTAAAACAGACGAACCATTTGTTAATACCGGAACTACAACACCAGAAGACATTGGATCAGCCGGATTAGACGTAGCCGAATATTCATAAAAATCTGCAGTGTAAGTCGTGCTAGCATCAACATAACTTCCTTCCGGATTAATTATTCTTCCTTTGATTACACATGAACCAGACGAACCAGTTTCACCAAGAATAGCAAATCTTAAGAAACCAGATTTTTCTATGATTAGATCTTGATATTTCAAAAATCTAATCCCGATAACTTTTCCGCAATTTACTCCGGTTGTGTTGTATTTGGTTGTATTTTGATTGATGCGTAATTTCTGACCAGGCTCAAGGCTGATAATTGGATTTGTCCAATCTGTATGTATTACAGATAGGTTGTAAGTCTGGTTAGTGCTATTGCCTTCTGAATCCAAAACAGATACGACCAGAGGATTTAAATTACATCCATTATCTCCTGTTAACGATCGCAGAGAAACTTTAAAAGCATCGCTGTAAGTATTGGTAATCTCCCTAGTTACAGAAGATAAATCGCCAATTATTTGCCCTTGATCACCTGAAACGTTTGCGATATTTGTGCAAATTCCGGTTGTTCCACTGCATGTCACCAAATTAACAAAAGGATCGTAAGTTCCAATATTTAGGCCGTCATTATTCCACCTAATAAAACCGCCATACTCCGTGAGAGTTGATGATTGGGATGCGGAAGAAACTGGAAACGCTGAATTGGCAGATTCATTGTTAACATTTAAGTAGCCCTTCCCTGTATAGCCATCACTGCTATTGCCGCAGTCTGATTGCAGTAAATTTGCTTCTCCGGTTCCGCTATAAGAACATTGCCACACCTGCGGATCGGGCAAAAGAGGAACTGTTTTAACGCCTTCTTTTTCTGTATCTTGGTTTAAATCAAAACCACCGTAACCTTCTGGATGAGGAATGGTGTAAATGACTAATCTTTTGGAAAGATTGTAAAGATATTTAGCTTCATTTTCAGAAGTTTGACCGAGTGGTAACGTGTTATCGGGACCGTGATAAACCAAACCACTAAAACTAGCCGTTATAGATTGGCCAGAACGAACATCGAAAAAATTCTCTACGAAAGATGAATTGTAAGAGTGGGGCAAAGGGTCGTTTGCCTTCAAATATATTGATGGATATTCGATATAACTTCCCAAAGAAATTGAACCCGAAGCTCGAACCATAATTTGCGAACCAGGCCTTATTGTAACTCCAGAATTCTGACCAACTCCTTTTTTGTCGTTTGAATTCCATGCCGGTTCAGAACCTGAAGAATCAGAGCTAGAAGAACTTAAACAAGTTTGAACACAACTGCTTATGCAAATAGTTTGAAAAATTGGATACTCAGACAAACCATCGCACCCAGTTTCGGTGTTTTGTGAATTTCCTTCTGCATCATATACAGTTGTTGTGCCCTGAGTAAGGCAGGATTTAATGCCGGAACCTTGAGTACTGTCTGTTAAAGATACTGACGCATCATAAGAACATGAATCCTGCCCAGCATTAGCACTTACAACAATGGTTTGTGTCTCATATTCCCCAAAATCATCAGCATCAATACATCCTGAATCTGTGCAGGAAAAAAGCAAAAATGAGGCAAGAACAAGCAAGGGAAATCTGACAAGATTTTGTAGAAGCTTATTCTTGGTTAACACTAGAGAACTGTTGCTTGGAGGGAATTAAGAAAAATAGAGTTGTTTTCTAAAAAAGCTTCGAAGTTAATCAACTCATTTCAGCAACTTACTTACTTCCAAGTCATGAAACGCAAAGCATTCACTCTTCTTGAGATCGCAATGGTAATTTGCATAATTACTGTCGCCGTCGCCGGAGTTTTCACAGTACAAATGATTTCCAGCACTAGTGACGCAAGAGGATTAGTCGCGCAAATTCAAAAATATGATCAATCGATCGCAGCATTTCGCACCAAATATCAAGCTCTTCCCGGGGATGTAAAAAACACGATTAATCAAAATCTTTCATCTGAAAATACCGACGGAGACAATAACGGAATTATTACCAATCAGACACTGGGGATCAACCGAGCTGATGGCGAGATCAGTAATTTTTGGCTTCATTTATCAAAATCAAAAATGCTCGATGAAAATTACGATGGAGCTGAAAATGAATTAGCAAGATTCGGAAAAACCTTCCCGATCAGTAAGCTCGGAGAAAATGCCGGAATTATTGTTTTTGGCGTCGAAGGGGAAAGCAAAGAAAAAAACTTTTACCAAATAGGATTCAAGTTCGCGAATCTCGACCGCCTATTCACCGGCAATCACAGCGTTGCCGCCAAAGATGCTTTTTATTTTGATAAAAAAATTGACGACGGCGATCCCAAGAAAGGTCGCGTAACTTCTGCTGGCGGAGACATATTAAATTATTCGGCGAATGAAATTTGTGTAAAAAATGGCAAATACAACCTCAGTATCGCAAGCCCATTTTGTCAGCTGAAAATCGCCCTAATGGTTAAATAATTTTTTGATTTCTTCGCGCCATTTTCGTCTTAGCGGAAATGACTTTAGAAATAAAAATAGCACTAATCACTCATCTCCTTCCCCACATCTGCCACCATTACCTTATTGCTTTCGAGATCCTTAAAACCAATCACGCCCGCGCCAATCTATCATTAGCGCCTTCGCGAGGATGACGCAGAAATATCGAACTCACTTAACTCCTAATCCTGCGAAATAATTTTCTTAATTTCCTCGCGCACAACCGTCTCAACCATTTGCGACAAATTCTCGTTCAGCCATTTTTCTAACTTCGGCTCAAGCATTTGCATTGCTAGCTCGGCAAGAACCGGACTTTGCGAAAAATTAGCAATTCCAGAAACAACATTTCTAGCGTCGAGTAATTTTTTAACTGAGTCTGTCGTTTGCTTTACGGTCGTCTCATCAAGAACTAGGCCTCTTTTTTCAATGATTTGAGTATTTGACGCTTGCGCTTGAACTGGTGAAGACTCTTGAACAGAAGAAGAGTCTTTTAATTCTAACTTGGGCAAGGCAGGCATTTCTTGCAAAGCTACTACCTGCTCTGTCACTTTTTCTACTGGAACAACAACTTCCACCGGCTTAATTCCAAGCAACTCGTCTTCGAGCTCAAGATGCACCTCCTTCGGCGATTCTTTCTTGGCCTCTTTTGCTAATTCTTTTTGCTTTTGAATCTCGCGCTCTAATTCGTCGAGCTCGGCATCGTGAGGATCCACCTCAGCTGGCTGCTCTTCATGTTGTGCCGAATCTTTTTTGGCCTCTTCTTCAAATTCAAGATCGTCAAAATTTAAATCATCTTCGTCTTCTTTGTCCTCATCTTCTTCATCTTCTTCTGTCGACTCTTTTTGTTCTAGCTCTGCTTGAGGTTCTGACTGAGTAGCTTCTTCAAATTTCAAATAATCCTCTTCGTCTTCGTCGTCTTCGTCGTACTCCTCATCTTCTTCGTACTCTTCGTCTTTTTCTGCCAGATTTTTCTGACCCAATTCCACTTGAGATTGCGACTGAGTAAGCTCGTCAAAGTCCAGAATTCTGTCTTCTGTTTCTTCATCTTCTTTCTTTTCTTCTTCCGTCTCTTTCTGCTTTAAGACCGTTTGAGATTGTGATTTAGTTAGTTCGTCAAAATTCAAAACTCCGTCTTCTTCCTCATTCTCATCTTCTACTTTTTCTACTGACTTTTTCTGCTCCAATCCTTCTTTAGATTGCGACTTAGTAAGTTCGTCAAAGTTCAAAACTCCATCCTCTTCCTCACCCTCTTCTTCCTTTTTTTTTGCCAAATATTTTTGCCCTAACCCTGCTTTAGATTGTGACTGAGTAAGTTCGTCAAAGTCCAAAACTCTGTCTTCTATTTCCAAGTCCAAATTTTCGCTCACTTCTTCTGACTCTTCTACGAAAGCATCCTCTTCCTCTTCAAAGTCTTCGAGATCGTCTTCTTCAAAGTCTTCGAGATCGTCTTCTTCAAAATCTTCGAGATCATCCTCTTCAAATTCGTCGTAAGAATCTGTGTTTTGTGCGCTATTAGCAACCTCATCCAATATTGGCTTAACACTTGACTCATCATCCAAATCAAGCTCTTCAGGATCAGAATTTTCTTGCTTAACTTTAGGCTTCGAAACTTCTATTGACGCAGGATTTACCTCTGGCTGAGCTAACTGAGAAACTTGCTCTTGCCCCGGCGCAGATTCTGGAAAGCTAGGCTCAGCCGGCGAAACAGCTGACGCGTAATTATTACCCTCTTCTTTTTTTGCTGACGCGACGTAATCAAATTCACCGTCAAGGTCAGACATTTTATTTACTGCTTTTTTATCAAATTTATTCAGCTTTTTTTTGATCGACTCCAAGATCGATTGAGTATTTTTTTCAGCCATTTTTAAGAAAATTATTTTGAGTCAACCGAAGCATTTTAATTTTTAGTAAACCAAAAAAACAACAACGCAGAAAAAAAATCTGTCCTGTTTCTTAATTGGGAGAAAAAATGAATAATCCACTTAAGTGGACAATTTAAATAAAAACCTCGCTAAGCCTTTAAAATCAAACCCTCAAGCCTCATGCAAATTACTCTCCAAAATTACAAAAAACTTCTCGTCAAAATTCAAAAAACAATTGCCAAAACAAAAGAAAATATTGTCCGAGATGTAAATCGTGAAAAGGTGGTAATGAGCTGGGAAATTGGCAAAGAAATCGAATCAAATTTAAAAGAAAATAAAGGCTCTGGATACGGCGAAGAGCTTTTTAGACAGCTAGTTAAAGACACGACAATCGCTAGAACCGCACTCTACCAAATGCACAACTTTTACAAAACTTACCCAAAATTACCGAGCGAAGAAAAATCCCTAAGCTGGAGCCACTACCGAAATCTAATCGCCGTGAAAGATGCGCAAACTCGCGCCCAGCTTGAAGGCTTGGTGATTGAAAAAAATCTTAGCACCGACAAATTACAACGCGCAATTGCTGGAACAAAAAAAGCGAAACAGAAAAATTCCCCAGAAAAAATTATTAAAAAACTTCGCGTAACCCGCGGCAAACTCTTCACCTACACAACCACAAAAGAAGGTGAAATTGATCTAGGCTTCAACATCCTTCTCGAAAAAAAATACGCTACTAGCAGAC